>Ga0209633_10001468_pt1 | contig 24066 bp, 27 predicted proteins | sample Cruoilmetagenom1_FD_187290 | JGI IMG/M metagenome (GOLD analysis project Ga0209633, IMG submission 187290) | Oil polluted marine microbial communities from Coal Oil Point, Santa Barbara, California, USA - Sample 1 (SPAdes) (version 2) | ecosystem: Environmental > Aquatic > Marine > Oil seeps ...
CGCCGCCTCGCCCGCATCGCCTTCTTGCGATTCCACGGCAGGCGGCGGCGTTTGTTCCGCATCTTTACCGCCCGATTGAAACCGCCAGAAGAAAAAAGCAAGAAGCGCAACAACAACAAAAACCACAAACAGTATGACGCCCGGCGTCAACGTTGGGCTCAGTGGGCCCGGCGCGTCCGTTTCGGCTTTTATCTCTTCGCCGTCATCAAAGCCCGCCGCTTCGCCGAGCGGTTCATCTTCGCCGACAATTTCAGCCTCGACTTCCGGAACCGATGAAGGGTCGGAGGATTGCTCGTCGCCGGGTTTGTTTTTATCGTCCGCCATTACTCGCCTTATACGAGACGCGGGAGCTTCGCCCTCGCGCCACTGCCTCAAACCTTGTTACGCGCCGCGCCGAACGCTCTCAAGCGTTCTCCTTCATCAAAGCAATCATTGCAGCAGAATTGCGGCGTTTGGCCGTATGGATCGACCGCCAGTCGAGTGTTTTTGCCGCATCCGCCACCGCCTCGCTCAGACAGACGGCGCGCATCTCGCTAATCTGGTTTTCAATGCCCTCAACCTTCACGAGTTTCGCAAAGAGCGTTGCAGTCCGCGGCGAAAAGAGCGCGACCCAATCGGCTTGCGTGCGCCCTTCTGACATCTGCGGCGAGCGGGCCGCTTCCCGGGCCTCATAAAGGACAATGCGGCGGGCGCTAATGTCTTGCGCCTTGAGCGCCGCCACAAGATCGCCTGCCCGCGCCGCGCCGGCGACATGAAGAACCTCGCCCGATACGCCTGCGTGATGATCGGCGATAAGCGCCGCCAGCGCCTCGACGTCGCCACCGGCGACATAGACCTCGCCAAAGCCATTTTCCTTTGCGATCTCCGCCGTCGCCTCGCCGACGGCGAAAACAGGCAGTTTTCTTTCCGAGCTGTTCTGCGCGAAGGCGCGTACGCCATTGGCGGACGTAAAGGCGAGCGCGCCAATACCGGCCAGATCGACTTTTTCATCATGGAAAACGACTTCCATAAGCGGGCAAAGCACCGGGTCGAGGCCGTTTTCCCGGCAAAGCGCTGCAAACTCGCTTGCGTCCGGTTCAGGACGCGTTACCAAAACCCGCATCATTGTCCTTTAGCGCTGGCGCCCTCAAAGGCTTCTTGGGGCAACGCTCGTTTTATTGCCGGAACAAACACGCACGCCGCAAAACCCGGATCGCCGCCCTTGCATTCAACGCACATTCGATGTCCATGCGCTCACCATGAGTTCAAGGAGTACCACAAGCTGACCGCCGCTTCTTCATCTAAAGACTTGGTCGTCCTCGGGCTTGAAACAAGCTGCGACGATACGGCCGCGGCGGTTGTGCGCCGCGAGGCCGATGGAAGCTGCCGGATTCTCTCCAATGAGGTCTGGACCGACCACGGTGATCACGCGGCCTATGGCGGCGTGGTGCCGGAGATCGCCGCGCGCAGCCATGTGGAGCGCATTGACCGGACGGTCGAAAAGGCGATCGCGAATTCCGCACTCACAATCTATGAAATCGACGCCGTCGCCGCGACGGCGGGCCCGGGCCTTGTCGGCGGGGTCATGGTTGGCCTCACCACCGCCAAGGCAATCAGCATGGCTCATAGAAAACCGCTTATCCCGATCAACCATCTTGAGGGCCACGCCCTTTCAGCGCGGATGACGGAGGCGGCGGCCTTCCCCTATCTCCTTCTCCTTATTTCCGGCGGCCATACCCAGCTTATCTGGGTCGAAGGGCTCGGACGGTATCGCCGCCTTGGCACGACGATTGACGACGCAGCCGGAGAGGCTTTCGACAAGACGGCAAAACTCCTTGGCCTTGGTCAGCCCGGCGGCCCGCGCATTGAAGCAGCGGCGGCGGGCGGGCGAGCCGACCGGTATGACTTTCCGAAGCCTCTCGCGAAACGCGAAGGTTGCGACTTTTCTTTTTCGGGTCTCAAAACCGCGGTGCGCGAGGCGGCGCAAAGTATGGCCGCGCCGAGCGATCAGGATATTGCCGATATCGCCGCATCGTTTCAGTTCGCTGCGGCGCGCCACCTCGCCCAGCGGACCGAGAAGGCGATGGCGCTCGCCAGCCCCGATGAACCAACGCCCCGGCTGGTGGTTGCGGGCGGCGTCGCGGCGAACAGCGTCATTAAATCGATGCTGGGTTCGCTTTGCGCATCCAATGGATGGGCTTTGATGGCGCCGCCGATAAAATACTGCACCGATAATGGCGCGATGATCGCCTGGGCCGGGGCGGAACGGCTGGCCGGCGGATTGGCGCCGTCTCTCGGCGAAGCACTGGCGCTGGCGCCGCGCGCGCGATGGCCGCTGGCCCCGCCGCCAGAGGGTGGAGAAATCGGCGGCGGCCGCAAAGGCCCCAAAGCCTGAACCTTACGCCGCCTGGCTTTCAGCCTTAATCTCCTGGACGATATCTTTGAGGCTCGCCGCGGCGAGCGTCGCCATGAACGCCGCTTCCGCCCGGTCGGTAATCCGGCCGAGCGCCGGCTGAATATTGCGCCCGACGGGGCAGGTCTGGTCCGGCGCGCCGCGCGGGCGCGCGATAAGGCCCGGCCGTTCGACCGCCAAATAGATATCCAACAAGGAGATTTTTTTGGGCTTTTTCGCCAATAAGGCGCCGCCGCCTTTGCCGAGTTGGGACGCCGTCAGCCCGGCGCGGGCGAGGTCCGACAACAGGCGGCGTATGACGGCGGGATTGGTGCAGACGCTGCCGGCTATCTCTTCGGATGTCATGGGCTTGTCGCGGTGAAGCGCCAGCGCCGCCAGCGCGTGAACCGCAACTGAAAACCGTGTGGACGTGGCCATACTCGTGTTCCGTTGAGTTTGCGTAACTGCGTCAGTAACACGTGAGTCTTAATAAATCGTAGATCCGATAAAAGCGCCGCCCAAAAGCTTTGAGCGCTGGCCATACCGGCGTGAGCGCCGCGTATGGCCTGGATGCGCGCAAGCCCTACTTATAGCTCAACTGCCCAATTGTGTAACTTATCTAGTTTCACAGATGCTCTCGAGCTCCAAAACATCGCCCATAAGAAAAGCGCGGAAGCCAGGGCAGGCTTCCGCGCTTTGTAATCGCTGCAGCGTAGGGAGGTGCGTCCGTACAGGGGGGAGGGGACAACCGCCGCAGCGACCAGGGGTCTGTTTGAGGCTCTCCTTAGGCGATGACGCCGCTGGTGGCGTAGTCAGCAAAACCGAACAATACGGCACCGAGGACTGCCGTCAGCGCTAGCGTGATACCGGCTTGGAGGGCGAAATTTTTGAAAGACGTGGTCATAGCTCAATCTCTTTTCATTCTGATCGTTTGCGTCTGTTGCGTTTCTTTTTTTTGCCGCCCCGGCTGGTCCGTTAATCAGATCACCGTGGCAGTGACGGACAGATAGGAGGCGATTGAAAAATTGTCAATGAACGATGTCGTAAATATTCATTTTTCAGTGCTGTTTTTTTCTTTGGCGTGCTTTAGTTTTTCTAAACTATAATATTTTCAATGGATTATGGGGTGGCTTTCGGGCTGCCAGGCCCCGGTAAAATAAATGTGAGCGGGTTATGCGCTGGAAAAGTTCTAGAATCTGCTCGCGACAGACGCTGTTTTACCGTGGTCGCGCTGCGTCGCGCGCCAGGCAAAGCCGTCCAGAACAAGGTCAATGACGCCGTTCAGTTCCACTGCCAACGCGTCGTAATCGCCCTCATGGAATACAATCGGGCTGGTGAACCGGAACGCCGCATCCTGGAGAATCTTTGCCATCGCAGGTGCGTTATCGACGGCGAAACTGCCATCCGCATTGCCCTCGATGAGGATTTCCGCGAGCACCCGCCCTTCGGCGGCCTCCCACTCCAGCGCGACTTTCGGCCGTTCGGAGATCAACGCGGACGAAAGCTCATAGGCTTTCGGCTTATCGTGGAACCGATCATAGGCGAGCTTGAACTTCAACAGGAAGAAGTCCCGAAGCTTTTCAGGCGGGTTCCGGCCGGGCGCCTCTATTACGGTGCGCAAATTGTCGACCTGCTCACCTCGCAGCACGCGGACAAACATTTCCGCGATATCGAGCTTTGACGGGAAATAGCGGTAGAGATTGCCTGTCGACATGTTGCAGTCGTCTGCAATCTCCGACATTGTCGTTTTTTTGTAGCCATAATGAAGAAACCGGCGGCTTGCGGCGCTCAGGATCTTCTTGGCGATTTCGTCCAAATTTTCAGTCGGCATAATATCTTTTGTATATAGCTGACTAATATATAAACTGTTCAATCGTCATTCTGCAAGGATAGCATGAAAAAAGCTGAGCCTTTTTCTTCAATTGCCGTGATCGGCGGCGGCGCTTGGGGCACGGCGCTGGCCAATTTGTGTGCTCATAACGGCGTCGACACGATCCTTTGGGCGCGGGAGCTTATCGTCGTTGAAGCCATCGAGAAGCAACACGAAAACACCGAATTTCTCGCCGGCTTTCCCCTCTCCCCGGCGCTCAAGGCGACGGGCGATCTCGCCGAGGCGGCAAAGCGCGAGGCGTTTATTTTCGTAGTGCCGGTGCAGTTCAGCCGGCCGATCCTCACTGATCTTGCCGCGCAGGCCAGCCCTGACGCGCCGGTCGCCTTATGCGCCAAAGGTGTCGAGCGCGGAACCGGCCTTTTGATGACGAGCATGCTGGGCGAGGTTTGGCCTGGCGCTCAGCCCGCCGTTCTTTCCGGCCCTAGCTTTGCCCGCGATGTGGCGTTGGGATTGCCAACCGCCGTCACCCTTGCGGCGGCGGACCCGGCGCTCGGCGCGCGCTGGGTCGCCTCGATCGGCGCCCCGCATTTCCGGCCCTATCTGTCTGACGATCTCATCGGCGCGGAACTTGGCGGGGCGATCAAGAATGTACTCGCCATCGCCGCTGGCGCCGTTGCGGGCCGGGATCTGGGCGAGAGCGCGCGTGCGGCGTTGATCGCGCGCGGCTTTGCGGAATTCCAGCGCCTTGGCGTCGCCCTTGGCGCGAACCCCCAAACCCTGGCCGGCCTTTCAGGCCTTGGCGATCTCATCCTGACCGCGTCCTCGCCGCGATCTCGAAATATGTCGTTGGGCCTTGAGCTCGGCAAAGGCCGCTCGCTCCGCGAGGTTCTCGGCGAGCGCAATACGGTGAGCGAAGGCGTTGCGAGCGCGGAAGCGATAATGGCGCTTGCCGATAAAGCGGGTGTTGATATGCCCCTTTGCGGCGCTGTCGCGGCGCTTGTTCGCGATGAGAAGTCGGTCGATGAAATCATTGCGGAACTTCTATCGCGCCCCTTCAAACCGGAAACGAAATAATGCCCGAATTTGTTCTTATTTGCCGTGACAAGAAAGACAGTCTGGAGCTTCGCCTCAAAACCCGCGAAGCCCATCTCGCTTATGTCGGCGACGCCACTATCGACATTCTCCTAGCCGGTCCGATCCTCGACGGTGAAGGCAACCCCACCGGCAGCTTGTTTATCATCAAGGCTGACGATGAAAGCGCCGTTCAACGCTTCGCCGCCAATGACCCTTATGAACAGGCCGGCCTTTTTGAAGACGTGGAAATCCGGCCCTACCGGATCGTCACCGGCGCCCTCGCCCCCAAATAAACGGATGAAAACTAGTTGCGGCGCTTATAGGCGCGGCAGCTCGCTTCGTAAGGTTTGGCCGAAAGGCGCGCATTCCATCCGGCGGTCCAGGCGTCGCCGCCATCGACCCCGCCGCGCGCGCGGCATTGCTCAAACCCGGTGCGGTATTCTGGCGAGAGAACTTTCACTTTCCCGGCAAGATCGAAACCTTCGTCATAGCACTCGCAAATCAGGTCCTGACCGGTCGAGGCGCTCAAGACAACCGGATCGCCGCTAACCGCAACAACCGTTGGCTGGGTCGGGCCGCCGCCATCCGACGGGCCGCCAAAAGATGTATTGGCGATCGCGTAAATCGCGACGCCCAAAACGACCAGCGCCAGAACGCCCCCAAACAGTGCTTCGATCTGCAAGTTTCGCATGACGACCCCTCGTTACGCTTTCCGCCTTCAAGACGGGCGGACGCCGGGCTCAGCCCGGCCATACCTTGGCGAACCATAGCCCGAAGCGGGACCTTAAAAAAGGGTTAATATTGCCCGGCCCGTAAGGGCGGCGGCGCTTTAATGCTTGCCCGGCTCCAGCGCCACGCCCCGGCGCTCATGGGTGATATAGGCCAGGAGCGCGATCATCCGGGGATCGTCAGCGGCAAGCTCCTCGCCTTCCAACGGATTGCGGATGCACCAATTGATCATCACCCAGAGCGGTACGACCTGGCCGAGCTGCTTTTGAAACTTCGGATAGGTCTCAGGATGGATATTTGATCCGTTCGGATGGCACTGGGCGCAAACGACGCCATTGGTCCCAAGCGCCGGATCGGTAAAGACGCCGCGGCCTGCGTCAACGGCGGCCATATATTCCGCCTGCCATAGCGCGAGATCTTCCTCGGTGAATTCATCCGCCGACGCGGAGAACGCCCATGCGCCGATGATCGACGCCGCGACGGCTGCAAATTTCGAGTTCGCCATAATCTGCTCCTCGGTAAGCGCGTTTAGAAATGCTTTTGCGGCGGAATTGACCGCGTTTCGAATTCGCTATCTTCCGGCATGCCGGTTTCCGGATTGAAGGCGACCCTGCGCGGAGAATTGTCCGGCAGGCTGTAATTCAACGCCAGATTGCCTGTCTGCACATCGATGAACTGCCAGCCGGTGGCGTCGCGTTCGTGGAACGGGTCGGCGCGGTTCATCGGCACCGTAATCACCGGCAAATAATTCTCCGCCTGCGAATAAGATTCCGGGTAGGGCCACGGCCACGCTGTCGCCATCACGGAGTGGAAAGAAATATTGCCGATCTGGTTATATTGGATCTGGTGCACATGGCCGTAGATGACCGTCACCTTGTCGAACGGGGCGAGCAGCGCCTGAACCTGCTCGGCGTCATCTGTCCAGAAATTCCAGTTCTTGAAAATCTTCTGCAATGGCGAATGAGAAAAGACGACGACCGGCGTGTCCTTAGGTATTTTTGCAAGATCGTCCGCGAGCCATTGGCGCTGCGCCGCGCCGACCATGAAGGGCGAGCCGCGCGGATCGTCGAGGCCCGCCATGACGCCCATGCGCTCTTCGCCGCTCGACCATTTATTGGTCCATTCGTCATGGGTGACGATGGAATTCAGCGTAATGAAATGAACGCCCTTGTGATCCCAGCTGTAATAATGCGGGCTGATCTTGTCCGCCCAATATTCGCCGAGATCGAGATAGTAATCATGCTCGCCAAGAACGTATTTCACGTCATAGCGAAGCGGCGACAAGAGTTCGAGACCGTGATCGAGTTCTTCCTTTTTGCCGAGCTGCGCGAGGTCGCCGCCGAAGACAACGAAGTCCGGTTTCGGATTCAATAGATTGCATTCGGCCACCGCGCGCATCAAACCGCGGTCCCAGTTGCGCACGAACTTTGTCCCTTTCACATGCTGGATATGCGAGTCCGAAATATAGGCGAAGGTGAAGTCCGGCTGCGCGCCGCCCTGGCCAAAAGCCAGATTGACAAGCGTCAGATCAAGAACGCCGCCGGCGGTCAACGCAGAGGCCCCTCTGATCAGCGAACGTCGGGATAGTGTTTTGACCATGTCTTTGCTCCAATGCCTCAAAGGGCAGTCGTCTGGCCGTTATTCAGAACCGCCTGCCTGCGCCTGATAGGCGAGAGAGGCGCGCGCGGCTTCTTGAAATTCCGGGCTTGTCAGCGTTTCAAGAAACGCCGTCAGATCGTCCATCTGCTTCTCCGTCAGGTTAAGCGGACGGATGCCGCCGGACTGAAACGGGTTGGGTTCTTGATTTTGATCTTCAAGCGGAGAGATCGTCGTATTGTAGAACTCAACGACCTGACGCAGGGTTTTCAGGCTGCCGTCATGCATATAGGGCGCGGTCGCTGCAATATTGCGCAGCGTCATCGTTTTGAACTGACCGATATCCTGCATTTCGCGGCTGACGGCGAACCGCCCGATCTCAGACATTTGCGCGTCGCCCAGAACCGCCTCGTCAACATCCTGGTCGGTGCGCGCAATTTCCAGAAAATGCCCGACAACGCGGTCGGTATCGGCCGCAATCTTGTTAAACCCGATGCCGAGATTGTGGAATTTGTTGTCGGTGAAAAGCGCATGGGTCTGGCTGATCGTATGGCAGGAGACGCAACGCCCGTCATTCATAAACACATCAAATCCGCGTTCGGCCGCGGCGCTGATCGCGCCCTCCTCGCCAGCAAAATGCCAGCGATCGAACGGAGAATTTCCGGAGACAACCACACGCTCAAATGCGGCGATCGCCTTGGCGACATGATCGATCGTGACGGCGGCGCCCGTTACGCCGAAAGCGTCCTGAAAGAGACCGCCATAAGCTTCGTCACTGCGCACGATCTCGAGAATTGGATCATGGTTCGGCAGATTCATTTCCACCGGGTTGAGAAAGGGATCTTTCGATTGTTCTTCAAGCGAAGGCCGGCGGCCATCCCAGAATTGGGAATCGAGATATGCGGCGTTGATCACGGTCGGCGCGTTGCGCGTGCCGGTCAAACCATTGACGCCCTCCGACACGGAAAGCGGGCCGTCCGTGAAGGCTTTTGTTGCGTCATGACAGGTCGCGCAGGAAACCTCGCCGGTCGAGGAAAAGCGCGTATCGTTGAAAAGAATTTCGCCTAGCCGGACTTTTTCAGCCGTGGTCGGATTGTCGGCCGGCTCGCGAACAGGCGGCAATCCAAGCGGCGGCTCGTCAAGCAATTGCGCAACAAACTGAATAGCAGCCTGTGGGGCTTCCGTACGATCAGCGTCCGCTGAGATTTCCGCAGCCTCGTCGCTTTTCGCCGCTTCAACAGCGGCGGTTTCGTCTTCCGCCGCCTCTTCTTTCGGCCCGCCGCAGGCGGAGGCCAACAATGCAGCCACTGAAATAACGCTAATAGTTACACCATGGCGCATGGACCGCACTCCCTGAAGCTCTATCGCCATCAATTTCGTAAAGCGATTGGGGCGCCTATGATTTAGATCAACTGGGCTGCGCACCCGAACGCAAGAAATTGCCCTTGATTGCTTTAGCGTAGGTCCGGTTTGACGGGCCCGTCAAACATCCAGGCTATACAAAATACCAATACGCGGAATCGATTTTTCAGATCGTAAATTGCAAATGAAAACCAATCGCGCCCGGCGTCTGGAAAGCCGCCGGGCGCGCCGTATTTCAAAGAGAAGTCTTTCTTATTCAGCGGCGGCGGCGCTTTGCGGCGTCCACGCTTCTCCCGCAAACGCTTCATCCACCGGCGTCTCAGTCAGGTGATTGATGTAGTTTGAAAGCGTTTTGTGGGCGACGCCGAGAATGACATCGAGGACCTGGCGGTTCGTAAACCCGGCCTCAAGAAATGCCGCCACATCGCTGTCGCCGACAACGCCGCGCTCGCGCAGAACCAGAAGCGTAAACTGACGCAGAGCTTCAAGCTTTGCGTCGGCGAGCACATCGCCATTGCGCAGCGCTGTTACGATATCACCGTCGACGCCCTGCATCTTGGCGATCGCCGAATGCGCGGGCACGCAATAATGGCACTTATTTTCAACATTGATGGTCAGCCAGACGACGTTTTTTTCAACGCCGCTAAGGCTCGTTGCACTAAAGAGCGCTGTCAATTTCTTATACCCGTCCAGCGCTTCGGGCGACTCCGCCATCACAGCGTGAAGGTTCGGCACAAATCCAAAAGCTTTTTGTGAATCTTCAAGCAGCGGCTTTGACGCATCCGGAGCGGATTGCGAGGTATGAAGTGTAAATTCTGGCATGTGACAGCTCCCGTTACGCCGTTAGGTCTCGCATGAAACATGGCGGCGTGCGCTCCCCCGTCAATGGAGGTGCGCAGCAGATCGGTCACAATTTGGTGAGAGCGAGTGCTGCGCAGAAAATTTCAGCGCCCGCAAAGTCGCCTATTTGCCGGCGGCGGCCTCGACGCCTTTTAAAATCAGCGCCTCGGCTTCGTCGCGACCGCGCCAGCCGACAATTTTTACCCATTTGTCTGGTTCAAGGTCCTTATAATGGGTGAAAAAATGACTGACCCGCTCGATCAGAATATCGGGAAGATCCGTATAGGATTCAATTTTGGCATAATAGCGCGTGAGGCGGCTTGACGGCACGGCCAGGATTTTTTCATCGAGCCCCGCTTCGTCTTCCATCAGCAAAACGCCGACGGCACGCGCGCCAACCACCGATCCCGGCACCAGCGGACGGTTTCCGACAACCATCACATCCACCGCGTCTCCGTCATCGGAAAGCGTGCCCGGAATAAACCCGTAATTGCACGGATAGCGCATATCCGTATACAAAAACCGGTCAACGAACATCGCGCCCGACGCCTTGTCGATTTCATATTTGATCGGATCGCCGCCAAGCGGCACTTCAATCACGACATTGACATCTTTGGGAGGGTTTTCCCCAGTCGGGATTTTGGAAAGGTCCATGCCTCGTCACCTCGTATTCTGGTTGCGCCGCGCGAGGAGCTTCAGGCGCAGCGCGTTCAGCTTGATAAACCCTTCCGCGTCCTTCTGGTCGTAGACGGCGTCTTCTTCAAACGTCACATGGGCTTCGGAATAGATCGTGTGATCGGATTGGCGCCCGACAATGTTGGCCGAGCCTTTATAAAGTTTGACGCGCACAGTTCCGGTGACATGTTCCTGGCTTTTATCGATCGCGGCCTGCAGCATTTCGCGCTCCGGCGCATACCAGAAGCCGTTATAGATGAGCTCCGCATAGCGCGGCATCAGCTCGTCTTTGAGGTGCCCGGCACCGCGATCAAGCGTAATCTGTTCGATCCCGCGATGGGCGGCGAGAAGAATGGTCCCGCCCGGGGTTTCATAAATCCCGCGGGACTTCATGCCGACAAACCGGTTTTCAACCAGATCGAGCCGGCCGACGCCGTGCTTGCGGCCATAATCGTTGAGCTGTGTTAAAAGCGCCGCCGGCGACAGCGCCGCGCCATTAATCGATACGGCGTCACCCTTTTCAAAACCGATCTCGATAATCTCCGGCTTGTCCGGCGCGTCTTCGGGATGAACCGTACGCTGATAAACATAGTCCGGCGCCTCGACGGCCGGGTCTTCGAGCACTTTTCCTTCCGACGAAGTGTGAAGAAGATTGGCGTCAACGGAAAACGGCGCTTCGCCGCGCTTGTCTTTCGGGATTGCGATCTGGTGCTTTTCGGCCCAGTCGATCAGCTTGGCGCGGGAGTTCAGATCCCACTCGCGCCATGGCGCGATCACATGAATGTCCGGGTTGAGCGCATAGGCGTTTAACTCAAAGCGCACCTGGTCATTGCCTTTGCCCGTCGCGCCATGGGAGACCGCATCGGCGCCGGTCTCGCGCGCAATCTCCACCAAACGTTTCGCGATCAAGGGCCGCGCGATCGACGTACCGAGAAGATAAAGCCCCTCATAGACCGCATTGGCCCGGAACATCGGGAAGACAAAGTCGCGGACAAATTCCTCGCGAAGATCTTCGATATAAATCTCTTTGACGCCCGCGCGCTCCGCCTTCTCGCGCGCCGGCTCTAATTCATCGCCCTGACCGAGATCAGCGGTAAACGTCACGACCTCGCAATCATATTCGACCTGAAGCCATTTCAGGATCACCGAGGTGTCGAGCCCGCCGGAATAGGCGAGGACGACTTTGTTGATGTCATTTTTGACGGGCATCGAAACTTCTCCATCGCGCCTGCTGCAACGCAGCACGAGAGAAGGTTTTGGCGCCCAGCCCGCCTTGCGTCCACATGAAAAACGCGGTCAGCTTGATTTTTCCGCTCTACGCGACAAACAGCCTGTCAGGAGGCTGTTCATGCTCAGACCCTTTGATCTTGTTATCTGTTGCGCCGCGACCCTATCCGCGCCGGCCCTCGCGAAAGAAAAATGGACGCAAGAAGGCGTCCTGCCCCCTGGCGAACGGGCGACAAGCGCGTTTTCCGACGACCCTGATCACCAGTTCGATTTCTGGATCGGCGAGTGGGAGGTCAATCTGAGGAAACGCCAGCCGGATTTTTCCTGGGAAGACAGCGTCGCGGCACGGCCCTTTATTTATCCGATCCTCAACGGCAAGGCGATTTTGGAGCTGTGGGATTCTGAACCGATCAAGGGCTACAGTCTGCGCTGTTATGATCCGCAAACGGAGAAATGGAAGCTCTGGCTCAACTGGCCGGGCAAGAACCGGTCAAACGCCTCAATGCTTGAAGGCCGCTTCCGCCATGGCCGCGGAGATTTCTTTTCCAGCTTCACAAATGCGGAAGGCGAAGAAGTCACCTCGCATTTTTCCTTCAACGATATCTCTGCGGACGCCCTGCGCTGGGACGACCGCTACTCATCGGATGGCGGCGACACATGGCGCGATAATTGGCGCATGGAGTGGACGCGTACAGCGTCTGAACCGGAATGGCCAATCCCCGGCGATACGGCGCATACATATGACCACGGATCGCGCTGCGACGAACCGCAATTTCGCGCCCATGAGCCCCTCGCCGGCGCCTGGAAGGGAACGCGCACGCGCAACGGCAAAACCCAAAAGGCTGAAATGCGCGGCTATAAAATTCTCGATGGCTGCGCGGTAATGGCGTTCATCCGCGCTGGCGGCGAGGAATGGTTCTTTTTCAGCTTTTACAGCACGGGCGCAAAACGCTGGGAAAGCCATATGCTCAGTGACAAAAGCGGCGAACCGCTGGTGCAGCTCGCCGCCTCCGACAATGAATATATGTTAGCGAACGAGGCAGGCGACGTGACGCACCGTTGGTCGTTTGACGATGGCGCCGCGCTCACGATCTCTTCGCCGGAAGGGGACGTCAGTTTCGAATTCGAAAAGCGTTAGCGGCTACCTTCGCCAAATAACGCCAGCGCCGCCGTCACCATCGCCTCAGTGCCGGTCATGATCGCCGGTTCCGGCTCGACCTTGAAGAATGGCGAGTGGTGGGAGGCCGCCTTCTCCACGTCCTTTTCCGGCGTGCCGCCGACATTGAAGTAGACGCCTTTGACGCCCAGTTCCGGCGTGATGAAATACGCAAAATCTTCCGCGCCCATGCCTTCGCGGGGTTCATCAAGCAATACGCCCTCGCCCATCTGGGCCGTGATTGCCGCACGCACGACGTCCGCCGTTTCGCGGTCATTGATGGTCGGCGGGGTGGTTTCCGTCTTTGAGCGGATGACGTCCGGCATCAGTTTTTTCGGCACGCCCATGGAGATAGCGACGCCTTCAGCCACCCGGTCGATCGCATCCAAAAGCTCGCGCCGCACTTTCGGGTTGTTCGAGCGCACCGTGAGCTGCATCTCCACTTTGTCGCCGATGATGTTGTGCTTGGCTCCGCCATGAATTGCGCCGACGGTAATGACGCCGGCTTCCTGCGGCGCGATGGTGCGCGAGACAATCGACTGCAATGAGACAACGATTTGCGAGGCGACCAGCACTGGATCGACGCCCTTATGGGGCGACGCGCCATGGGCGCCGACGCCATGAACGACAATATCGACGCTGTCGGAGCTGGAATAAGCAATGCCTTGCGACACCTTGATGCGGCCGGTGGGCGTTTGGGCCGAGACATGGAAAGCGAGCGCATAATCAGGCTTTGGAAAGCGCTTATAGAGCCCGTCCTCAAGCATGTCGCGGGCGCCGGAAATGCGCTCTTCCGCAGGCTGACCAATCAGGACAAGCGTTCCGGACCATTGATCTTTACGCGTCGCCATCTGCCGCGCTGTACCGACCAGAGACGTCATATGCGTGTCATGGCCGCAGGCATGCATCACCGGCTTTACCTTGCCGTCAATATCTTCCTGGCTCGCCGTCGACGCGTAGGAAAGACCTGAATCTTCTTTCACCGGAAGCCCGTCCATATCTGCGCGGATCATCACCGTTGGCCCATCACCGTTTTCCATGACCGCAACGACGCCCGTCCCGCCGACGCCTTCCGTAACGTCAAACCCAAGCGCTCTGATTTCGCTCGCCAGGCGCTTTGAGGTTTCAAACTCGCGATGCGAGAGCTCCGGGTTCTGATGGAAATGCGTGAACAACGCCTCGAGATTAGCGTCGTAATCGGCTGCAATATCGCCGCGAAGATCGGATTGAGCGAGCGCGGGCGCGGCGAGCGCGACCATGGCGGTTGCGGCGAATAAGGCTGCGTTTTTGAGCATTCTTGGCGTTCCCGTGGTTGTGACAATGTTGAAGGGACAATAACCGAAGCGCGCGGCGCAGCAAGCGCAACGGGCCAGGAAAGCTGCAATGCCGCGCTCGCGAGAACCCGAAAAGGGCGATCCGCCTTGAAGACCTTGCCTCGAAGAAGACGGGAACTTACGATGCAATGTCAACAAATCTGCGGGGAAGCGGTTTGTTTGCGGCGGGCGAGTGTCATTCGCCTGCAACAACGGGGAGAGCAACCATGCGCGCATTCACTTCATTAGTATGCGGTTTTTTTGTATTGACGTTTTTAATAGCGGCGAATGCGCAGTCGGTGCGCACAGTGACATTTCGTATTCCGGTCGAAATCGAGGACATCCGATATCTGAGCTCCGTGCGCGCTGATTGCAAAATTCAGGACGGCACGAGAGACGGCCCGCTCAATAGACCGAATTGGTCAAACGCGCATGTAATCACCAAGCGCGTTACCGTCCATATTATGGACAATCGTTTTCCGGCTTGCACAAGCGAACCGCGTACGCAGGATGCGGCGTATCGCTGCGCCGATGTCTCGGATGAAGGAAAATCCTGGTCGAATATTATCGAGGTGCCGATCAGGGACTTTGAAAGCGGCGGCATCCGGGTCGCGGATGGCGAGGCCTATAAATGCATCACTGAGGTGAGTTACGACACCGAGCCGGAAAGCGCTGGCGAAGCGACGCTGTCCGATGCGTTATGCGCGGGTTTTTATGATAACCCGTTTGCGATCACCGCGCGCGAACGCTACCAGACCTATACCGGCGGCGACATTGCAGCGGCAAACCTGTGTATACGAACTGAATTTAACGCCTCGCTCGATGTCGTGGACGTGCCGGCGCAATATATTCGCGGCGGGGAATGTTGTGAAGAAACGCCGCCTCCGGCAGAACCGGGCCCGCCGACCGCTCCGCCGGTGGTGCAGCTTCCAAGCGGCGCGCTGAAACAATCAACGGCGCCGATAAGGCCGGCGATCAAGACACCGCCGCTCCTGCCGCAGACAGGCGCGAGCACAACCTGCGCCAACGCCGTTCAGGGCAAAATCGCCTGGGACTATGCGGGCAACAAACAATGGGGCCAGGCCAACATTAATCGACTTTGCGCCGGTGCGGAGAATTCAGCGGAGCCTGCGCGCTGTTTTGAACGCGTCATGCATGGCGGCGTAAACTGGGGCGGTGGCACGCAATGGCAATGGCAAAACGCAATCGATCTCTGCCAGGGCTCACGGGGAGCCGATGCAACGGTTGACTGTTTTAAAGCCGCGATCAACGAAGGCGTCGCGTGGCGCCAAGCCATTGATCGTTGCAAAGCCGGCTAAGTAACGCGCTTACGGCGCGCACCCGATTTCCTCGCCGATCGCCGTCGCCAGACCGTCGAGCCAGACGCGCACGGCGTCTACGACCTTGCAGCGCTCGTCATCGGTAAGGCGCGGGTCGGCTTTTAGATCGGCGATCAATTCATCCATGGTTTCGACATGCTGCATGACTTCAACACCGCCATCATTGGCAGAGTCAAAGCGCATCAGCGAGCCGCCATCCGCGCCCCAAAGGGGCCAGTCCGGCGCGCCGACGCCGTCTCCGGGCGCCCCGTCGCGCGCGAATGCCGCCCAATAGGCGCCCATGACGCCCGCCAGTTCCCGGCGTGTTTCAAGCGTTTCTTTCTTGAAGAGAATCTTGTCCAGCGGTCCCAGCAACACAAATCGATTGAAGACGAACGGAATTTCCATCGCATGCGCCGCGCCGAAAAGCTGGCTGAGATCTGTGAACAAAAATCGTCCGCCCTCGTCCCAATCAAAACGATAGGCGTAGACCGCGTCATGGCCGGCCGACGCCATCAGCGCCGCCGGCTGATCGACCGAGCGCATGCGCCAGATGCGGCTCAGATATTCCGACACGGCGTCATAGTAATCCTTGTCGCGGGGAACGAGGAAGAAACCGAGAAGTTTCTTGGTCAGATCCGGGCTCGCAATATGGAAGAACTTCATCTCGTCGCGATTGGTTCCGGTGATGATCGGCACGGCGTGGAACGCACCGGGAACCGCGAACGCCTCGCGCAAGGGATAGGCCGGGACCGTAACGCCGTCCTCGATCATGGTCGGCAGGACGAGACGGCCGCGCTCGCTTTTTCCATAGGCCTTCATCAGTGCGTCGGCCGGAACAGCGCGCAGATCCGCCGCGGTTTTCGCCTTCAAGCGCTCGGCGATGACTGCGGAAGGGTTGTCCAACCCGCCGCCAGCGTTTTGCGCGTCCGCAAGCGACACGCTGTCAAAACTGCCGGACTGGATAATCGCACGATCGTAAAGGCCTTCCGCGAGCGGCGAGGCGAGCAGCGCCGCAATATTGTGCCCGCCGGCGCTTTCGCCGAAAATCGTTATATTCGCCGGATCCCCGCCAAAGGCCGCGATGTTCTCTCGCACCCATTGGAGCGATGCGATAAGATCGAGGATCGCAAAATTCGCCGCCGCGTCTTCCGGAATGTCAGCGTCGCCACGCAACGCTCCGTGCCCGAACCACCCGAAGGGACCAAGCCGGTACTGCACAGGAACGATGATCACATCTTCGTTGAGGGCGAGATATGATCCGTTATAGGACGACGACCGGCCCCAGACATTGGAGCCGCCGTGAACCCAGACCATGACCGGGAGCATTTTATCTTTCGCATCGGGCGGCGCATAGATATCGAGATAGAGGCAATCTTCCGACCCGATATAAAGGCCGGGGTCGATGCCTTCGCTGGCGTTAAGGCCGTTGGTCATTTGCGCACATCGCTCGGCGAATTTAGTTGCCTCGCGCCTTCCCTGCCAGCCTTCAGCGGGCCTCGGCGCGCGCCAGCGCAAATCACCGACCGGCGGCGCCGCGAACGGCACGCCGCGCCAGGAATGGGCGCCCGCATCAGTCGTGATCCCAACAATCTCGCCGCCATTAAGCGTGCGCACCGTCGCCTCATCCGGCGCGGCGGACGCGGGCGCTTCTTTCTGCGAGCAGGCGGCGACAATCAAAGCCGCCGCGATCCATAGAACTTGTTTCATAAGCGCATTCCCCAGCATCGCAAATATTCCTGCAGCTTACGCTTTTCGGCTATTTACGCACCCACGAACAGGGTTTTTTGCAGCATCGGAGCCCTTTGCGCGCGCCATTTGCGCTTTTTCGAAACGAGTGATTAAGGAAAGACCGTTAAATTTGCGCTCTTTGGGGGCCGCAACTGCCTGCGGCTGTGATCCGTGGAGCGCCAACCTCATGTCGTCAGAAAAACCGTCTTTCGCTCAGGCCATGGGCCGAAACCGCAAGAAAAAAGACGCCGACGATGGCGCCTTCACGATCCTCATTGCGGAAGACAATGACGTAAACGTCAAAGTCATGCAGGCTTTGCTCGCTAAATTCGATGCAAAACTGATCATCGCCAGCGACGGGCGCAAAGCCGTCAGCGTCTTTAAAACCCGCAAGGTCGATCTGATCCTGATGGACATCAACATGCCGCTCTTGGACGGCCTTCAGGCGACGAAGGAAATCCGCGCAATCGAACGCGAGACGGGCGCTCCGCAAACGCCGATCGTCGCTGTGACCGCCCATGTAAAGCCCGCCGACCAGCATCTTTGCATCGCCGCCAGCATGAACGATTATCTGCACAAACCGGTGAAAGACGACGACCTAAAGCGCTCCTTTAAAATCTGGGCGCCGGGCCTTGCCTTTGCGCGGCCAAGCAAAGACGCCGGCAGCGTTTCCGCGGCCTAAGCCGCACGCAATGCAACTTTCATTCTACGCTCTCGCCGGCGACGACCGTGGATGAGGAAGCGGAAATCCGCGCCCATCCAGCGCGCGCCCGCCTCTCCGGCGCCCGAGCCTATTCCTTCGGGACTGTCGCGCCGCCAATGATGATCAGATTGCCCACGTCCAGCGCAGCCGCGGCAACGCCATTGCCGCGCATCTCGTTGATCACGAGATCGTCGCGGCCGTCATTGTCCATGTCCGCGGATGTCGCGCTGTACATCAAAGTATCGCCACGATCGTTTGCCGATGTTTCACCGTTTGCGCCGAAAATGTCGGTAATGCGCAGCTCAGTTGGGCTGGGCTTCATGCCCTCTTGAAGGTCGACTGTCGCCGGCCAGGCTCCCGCCCTTCCCCAGACGACATGCATTGTTCCGGCGCTTGTACGACCCATCGGATTCGCCGTCGGAGAGCCGATCGCCAAATCGTCGAAGCCGTCATTGTCGAAATCGCCTTGCGCGGCCGTGTCGCTGGAGATCGCCCCAGCCTCCGGGCCAAAGAATGTCGTCAGTTCTAAATCATTCGGTACACTACCCATATCGAAGCTGCGGTTTTTTAGATCCGCAGCCGAGAAAAACACATGGCCAAGGCCGGCATTGGCGCGGGTCAATGGCTGCCCAGTAATGTCGCCAAAAAACACGTCTGCTTCAAGGTCACCGTTATAGTCGAGGCCGCCAAGCATTTCTTCGCCGAGCCGATCGTTCGTGAACTGTCCCGCAACCGTGCCGCCATCGATTCTTGTCGAACTCATCGGCAGGGAACCCATGGTGAACACAAGCCCTGCCGGCCACGTCGCGCCCATCGGAACATTATCGTCCCAAAGAATGAATACGGAACCGCCGATGTTGGCGCCGCTGCCTTCCGCCGTACCTGGCGCCGCACCCTCCGCAAGCAAAGAGCCGCCGGCGCGATTTAAGGAAGCCGACGCCAACACCTCAGCGCGTAAGTTACTGTCCAGATCCATCACGGCCACCGTCGACCCGAAATGAAAACGTTCGCTACCCGCTGGCGGCAGTATCTTGAACAAATGGCCTGCCAAAGCTGTCGCGCCGAAATTAGCCAGATCGATGGTCAGATTTGCGTTGAGATGGGCGCCGCCGCGTATCACATAAACGGCGCCGCTATTGTTAGCCCCGCCATTGTCCTCCTGGTCCGCGCCCACAGCGAGATCGTCGATACCATCGCCGGAAATGTCGCCTTCGCGCATCCAGAATCCCATTCGATCGAGCGCCGCGGCGCCGACAATCGTAACGACGTTCACTGTCGCAGGTGGTGATCGCAAATCCAGCGGCGCGCCGTTGGTCGCCAAGGTACGCAACGCAGGGCCGCCAACGATGATCGTCAGCGCGCCGGCGCCAATACGATCAGGCGACGAAGCGCGGAAATTCGGACGGCCAATAATGAGATCGCCAACACCGTCACCTGTAAGATCCGCCATCCAGATCTCACCGCCCGTCGCTTCCTGAACGCCATCTCCGAGAATCGACAGGACCCGTGTATTGGCAACCGCAAGATCGATACCCTGAGCAATCTGGCTATTGCCGAAAATCACTTGCACACTACCGGCGCGCGTGCGGCCTAATGGAGAGTCAAGCATGTTGGCTCGAGCGAAGTCGAGGTGACCGTCGCCGTCGAGATCATGTCCTCCCGCCACCGGCATGCCGAAACGCCCGTCGCCAGCAGCCCCACTGCCGGACGCGCGCAAAAAGCCGTTGCCGCTGGCAAGGCCCAGTAAATCCAAATTTTGGTTTGTGGGCGGCGGCGGTGGTGGAGGCGGAGCCGACGGGGGCGGAGGAGACGGCGGAGGCGTGTCCGAGTTACTGCAACCAGCCAACAACAATACGAAACACAGCGCCGACAAAGCGCTGCAAAACTGGATCACCTTGCTCATGACATTAAACGTGTCATGATCGCTTTATACTGTCTAGAAAACCGGCCATTTCCCCGTTCAAATTCCTGTGTTGTGGATTCCATCGCACGCCAGGGTTGCGAGATGCTTTAACATGCGCGGAGAAACCGGCGCGTATGAACGCGAGAAGGGCGCGCCGCAGACGCCGATCCTTGCGGTAACGGCGCATGTAAAGCCCGCCGACCAGCATCTTTGCATAGCCGCCAGCATGAACGATTATCTGCACAAGCCGGTGAAAGACGACGATCTAAAGCGCTCGTTCAAAATCTGGGCGCCGGGGCTTTCCTATGCGCGGCCTGGCAAAGACGCCGGCGCTGCAACATCGGCGGCTTAGCTCTCCCCAAGCGCGTCCATCACCGAGAAAATATCCTTGTCGCCACGTCCGCACATGTTGAGGAGCAGGATCTGGTCGCGGTCCATCTCCTTTGCCTTGTCGAGCGCACGCGCTAGCGCGTGAGACGGCTCTAACGCCGGGATGATCCCTTCCAGTTTGGCGCAAAGCTGGAACATGGCGAGGGCTTCTTCGTCGGTCGCGGACAGATAGGTCACGCGCCCCGTCTCATGGAGCCAGGAATGTTCCGGGCCGATGCCGGGATAATCGAGCCCCGCGGATATTGAGTGCGCTTCCTGGATCTGGCCATCGTCATCCTGCAGAAGGTATGTGCGGTTGCCATGGAGGACGCCGGGCCGCCCGCCGGTGAGCGAGGCCGCATGCTGGTCCGTATCAACGCCCCTGCCCGCCGCTTCGACGCCGATGATCTCAACATCCGCATCGTCGAGAAACGGATGAAAAAGCCCGATCGCATTGGAGCCGCCACCTATGCAGGCCATAATGACGTCCGGCAAGCGGCCCTCTGCCTCCATCATCTGGACTTTAGCTTCCTTGCCGATTACCGACTGAAAATCCCTGACCAGTTCCGGGTAGGGGTGCGGGCCCGCTGCCGTGCCGATGATGTAAAAAGTTGAGTCTACATTGGTGACCCAATCGCGCAGAGCTTCATTCATCGCATCTTTCAGCGTTGAGCGGCCTGACACTACCGGTATGACCTCCGCGCCGAGAAGCTTCATCCTGAAAACATTGGGCTTTTGGCGCTCGACGTCAGTTGCGCCCATATAAACGACGCAAGGCAGACCGAACCGGGCGCAGACCGTGGCGGTCGCGACGCCGTGTTGGCCAGCACCGGTCTCGGCGATGATCCGCTTCTTGCCCATGGCCCTCGCGAGCAGGATCTGACCCATGCAATTATTGATCTTGTGGGCGCCGGTATGATTGAGCTCGTCGCGCTTGAAATAGATCTTCGCGCCCTTGGTAGGGCCTGCCTGTTCGCGGCAATACTCCGTCAACCGCTCGGCAAAATAGAGCGGTGACGGCCGGCCCACATAATGTTTGAGGTAGTGCGCCAGTTCATCTTGAAATTGCTGATCTTTTTTCGCCGCAGCATACTCTTTTTCAAGCGCCAGAACGAGCGGCATCAAGGTCTCGGCGACAAAGCGCCCGCCGAAATTGCCGAAGCGGCCTTCGGCGTCAGGCCCATCTCGATAAGAATTTGGGCGGTAAGAGTTTTCTCGTGTCACTTGGTAGGGCTCAATTCTGACTGTCTGGCCGCCCGGTATTGCCTGAAAAGCCGGCAGGCGCAAACGCAAATCCCTCCGTCATCGCTAGCGCAAACTCCGAAACGGAACGGCCGGATTTCGCTCTAGTCCGGCGAGCCCTGCATTCTTGGCGACGGGTATGGCGATTGCTCTTCAAACCGGCACCAGACCCAGTTGTAGTTCGCGAATTTCTCATCTTCGAGAAAAAGCTGCCGGCCGTCATTGGCGGCCAGGTCGGCCGAGAAATTATACCGCACATCTTCATTCCCCGGGTCGAGACACTCTACGCGCGCAGTCTTCGGTTCCGGCGTATGATTCATAAGGAGAATGCCAATTTTATTGTCCGGCGGCGTATTTTTCGTACGCTGGCGAAAATAGGTGATGACGAGCGTTTTGCCCTCACTGTGCATCCACATCCCCGCGGGCGTCGCGAAGCTTCGCTCCTGGGCGGCGGCGGCGCTAATCCAGCAAGAGAGAATAACCGGAAGCAATACCATTTTTCTCATGGGCCGATCCTTCTTGTGCGCTCTGAGATATTGCGCCGCCGGCAATTTGGGCGAACGCGTTTATTCCACCGTGACCGATTGCGAAACGATTTCGATGTGCGGCGTGATCCGGAACAATGCCCCGTCTACGCCGTTCCAGGCTGGCGGGCTAACGACGCTGATGAGGCCTTCCGGCAACTCTTCCTCGTCGCTCTCGACAATCGCCCCATAGAGCGGCGCAATATTGGAGTGGCTCGTCAGGATAATATTCTGGCCGGGATTGGCGGCGAGCTCTGCTTCGATCCGTTTTTTGAATGCAGCAATCGCGGCCGGGTCGGTTGTCATCTGCGCATCATGGGGCTCGACCGGCGCGCCGCCAGCGGCCAGAACCGCCGTATCCCACGACCGGCACATGCGGCTGGTATAGGCCTTCAATATCGGCACGCCCTTTTCGTGCAGCAAGGCGCCGAGGGCGCGGGCCTGGAACAAGCCTTTGGCGTCGAGCCCCCGCCCTTCGCCCAGCGAGCAACCGGCCGACAGGCCCACCGGGGCGGACTGGTCATGGGGCGAGCTTGCATGGCGCATCACGAACACAAACCCGCCGCCTTGCAATATCTCGAAGGCGTCTGAGGGCGCTACGCCCGCGTCTTGCTCGCCCGCAAGCACGGCCGGGAGCCCGGCGATACTCAAAAATGTTGCGCAAATTGCTGCGCACAAAAACCGCGGCATAATCCCTCCTATTTCATGTTTTTTACTGCAGAAACAAAGGCCTCAATAAGCCCCGCATCTTTTTGACCGGGCGCGGTTTCAACCCCGGAGGAAACATCGACGCCCAAAAATGCTGCGCTCTTTTGTGCGGCGATCGCTGCAGCAACATTATCGGGGGTGAGCCCGCCGGCGAGGAGATAGGGCGTCTCGCCGGCATAACCGGCAAGGAGCGACCAGTCGAAGGCGTCGCCATGGCCGCCGGGCCGCGAGGCCCCCGGCGGCGGCTTGGCGTCAAACAGGAGAATGTCCGCCGCGTCGGCGAACTCATCGGCCGGGGCGATGTCGCCGGCGCCCGCGACCGGCACCGCCTTGATCACGTCGACGGCGAAATCGGCGCCCATCTCCTCGCAGCGCGAGGGATTTTCATGGCCGTGAAACTGGAAATGGGTGAGAAACGGCGCGGCCTCGGAAAGCTCCATCTCTCCGGCGTCGACAAACAGGCCAACCAGTTTCGGCAGCGCGAAGCCCTCGTCAAAGCTTGCCTGTTTGAGTTCGACAATGATCTCTTCGGCAACCTCCGGGACAATGAAACGCGGGCTTTTGCGGAAGAAAACAAAGCCGAGATAGTCAGCGCCGGCGCGCGCAGCGGTGAGCGCAGCATCGCGTGTCTTGACCCCACAGATTTTGACGGATTTTTCGCTCATATCATTTGAGTTGCGTCTTCCGCCTAAAGGTCCGTGCTTTCAATCACCGGGGGCTCGGTCTTTTCTTCACGAAACTCCGCCGCGTGAAGCTTCGCCTTCACATCGGCAAGCTCTTTGTGCAGGGATTTCAGTTCGCGATGCTCAAGATGCGCCTTGTGCCGCCTTGGCCGGCCGGAGACCCACATGCCGACGGCCCCGGCGCCAAGACCGATGAACAACATCGTCATCAGCCACAGCCACAGCGGAAATGCCGGCGTCGTCAGTGAAGGCGCCGTGGCGGTAAACGGATCGAGGCTGATGGCGACCGGCTGGCGGTTCGCAACCAGAAACAGGACCGCCAACACCAGGATGGGGATCCAGATAATGCGAAAGAGCCACTTCTTCATGAATGCGACTGTCTCATATTAAGGGCGCCATAGGCAATGCGGCGCCGGCCTTATTCAACCCTCGCCCGTTCCCTGCGCGCGCAGGCTATTCACCATGGCCGCCTGGGTTTTGGGCCGCTTGCGAGAATCGTCCCTCGTGATTGAGCCGATCGCGCAGCTCCTTGCCGGCCTTGAAAAAGGGCGACCATTTTTCTTCGATATGGACCGCTTCGCCGCTGCGCGGATTGCGGCCGACGCGCGCCGGGCGATGTTTCACCGAATAGGCGCCGAAACCGCGAAGCTCCACCCGGTCACCCCGCGCCAACGCATCGGTAATCTCGTCAAACACGATCGATACAATAC
>Ga0209633_10001469_pt1 | contig 24065 bp, 22 predicted proteins | sample Cruoilmetagenom1_FD_187290 | JGI IMG/M metagenome (GOLD analysis project Ga0209633, IMG submission 187290) | Oil polluted marine microbial communities from Coal Oil Point, Santa Barbara, California, USA - Sample 1 (SPAdes) (version 2) | ecosystem: Environmental > Aquatic > Marine > Oil seeps ...
TAAAATGGCCTATTTCACTTTCGTAATGGTTACGCATATCAACACATACCGTATTCGGGTCTTCTAATAAGTCATTGAATTTTTCAGCATTTACATGTATGCCTATTTTAGTAACATCAAAAGTAGCATCATTCAACCCATCTGCGACAATCTTATTTCGTACTTTTACCTTCAATTTTAAGAACGATTTATTATCCTGTTCAACAGCAATATTCAACCTAACATCCTTTAAAAAATGAATAGCATCTAGCCGGTCTTTAAAATCTTTAAAATTATCTGCAGGTAATGAAAGCTGAGCATTGATTCCCTCATGGGCGACATAAATTCTGCCTAACACCTCTAGTTTATCCCATGCTACAAATAGGTGATTTCTAAATAATCGCGGATTGCCAATATTGGCATATTGATAGAAAGACAGCGTTAATCGTTGTTTACCTGCGGCTTCGATTAATACTACTCTTTCTTTTGCGCTTAATGTATTGTACAGTTGCATGCTATACCAATGTTTAAGTTAAAAGAATATTCTTATTTGCGGCAAAAATAATGTTTTTGGCTTTATATGTCAAAAATTATAACAATTTAGTCTAATTTGATAAAAATTCAACTTTAATCCCAATTTGATGTTGACATATAAGTGCATTTCAAACTTTTTTATAACCTTTGCAGGATAATTATAAATACAAAATAATGAGAATTGCAGTTGTAGGAGCTACGGGAATGGTTGGAAATGTCATGTTAAACACATTGGATGAAAGAAATTTTCCGGTAACGGAGCTGATTCCTGTTGCCTCTGAAAGATCTGTTGGTAAAAAGATATTATTTAAAGGAAACGAATATACGGTAGTTGGATTACAAACAGCTGTTGATATGCAACCGGATATTGCCTTATTTTCTGCTGGCGGTGGCACCTCTTTAGAGTGGGCTCCAAAATTTGCCGAAGTAGGTACTACCGTTGTGGATAATTCTTCTGCCTGGAGGATGGATGCAGATAAAAAATTAGTTGTGCCTGAAATTAATGCCAATTCATTAACAGAGGATGATAAAATTATTGCCAACCCCAATTGTTCTACCATTCAACTAGTAATGACATTGGCACCATTGCATAAAAAGTATGGTATAAAACGTTTGGTTATCTCTACTTATCAATCTATCACAGGTACAGGAGTTAAAGCTGTTCAACAATTAGAAAATGAATATAACAATGTAAAAGGAGATATGGCATATCATTATCCTATACATAGAAATGCAATACCTCATTGCGATGTTTTTGAAGAGAATGGATATACGAAAGAGGAAATGAAACTGGTACGAGAAACACAAAAGATTTTAAATGATAAATCTATTGCGGTTACTGCGACAGCAGTGAGAATTCCTGTAGTTGGCGGACATAGCGAAAGTGTGAATATTGAATTTGAAAAAGAATTTGATGTTGCCGAAATTAGAAAAATACTGAGCGAGACTCCCGGAGTAACAGTTCAGGATAATGCCGATACCAATACCTACCCAATGCCAATATATGCTGAAGGTAAAGATGACGTTTTTGTTGGTAGAATTCGTAGAGACCTATCACAACCGAATACTCTAAATGCATGGATAGTTTCTGATAATTTACGCAAGGGGGCGGCTACTAATGCTATTCAAATAGCCGAATATTTAGTTGAAAATAAATTGGTTACTAGTAAAGTTGTTTCTTAAAAAGAAAACAATAATTACAAAAAAGGCTGGTTGAAAATATCTTTTCAACCAGCCTTTTTAATTTAATGAGAAGATGAAATAATCCATATAACTATTGGGATAACTTAGCGAAATAATTTTTATTTCGCTACCTTTAAAACGTCTTTAATAATTTGCTCTAGCTGTTGCTTAGGCAATGCTCCGTTAGCCATTTGAGGTTGTTCATCTTTTGGACAAAACAACATTGAAGGAATACTTCTAATAGCAAAAGCCGCAGATAGTTCTTGTTGAGCTTCAGTGTCTACTTTATAAATATTGATCTTTCCTTTATATTCTTCACTCAATTCTTCTAAAACCGGCGCAATCATTTTACACGGTCCACACCAATCGGCATAAAAATCTATAATACAAGGTAAATCCCCTTCATATGTCCACTCTTTATTTTTTTCGAAATTAAAAACTTTTTCTAAAAAAGTTTCTTTAGTCAATAATTCTGTCATTTTATTCAATTTATATGTTATCTAGTTGCAATAACTATTCCTTTTATTTTAACAGGACAAAGTGACACATTTTTCTTCTATCATAATGTTACTTATGTTACTTATGTTAGCTTTTTGTAACTTGTACGACAAAGTTAATAATCTTAACCTAAAATCTATTATTATGAATTCAAAAGTAACAATGGCTCTAAGAATTATTCTAGGGCTAATTTTAATCATTTTCGGTGCGAATAAGTTTGGCCATTTTATGCCTTCACCCGAGTTAACGGGAGATGCTGCTAATTTTATGGGGGCACTTGGCGGAGCCGGTTATTTTACAATACTTGGCGTACTCGAAATTTTAATTGGTCTATTATTAGTTATTAATAAATGGGTGCCTTTTGCTTTGATATTGTTAGCACCCTTAGCAGTTAATTTTTTAATATTTCATTTAAAATATAATATGGAAGGTATTGGTCCGGCTGCCATTGTTTCTTTACTAACAGTTGTCCTATTATATGCTAATAAGGATAATTATAAATCGCTATTTTAAAAAGTTAATATTGCATTATAATATAAAGGTATATCTCTTCGATATGCCTTTTTTTTGATTACTTTTGTTAGACTTTAAACCAAATATAGTAGTCATGAAAAAACTAGCCTTTCTTATCATCACAATCCTTTTAATTACTTCTTGTAAAAACGAAAATAAAACCGAGCAAAAAATGGCATTAACCTATCCTGAAACTAACAAAGTTGATACCGTAGATGTTTATTTTGACACTGAAGTAAAAGACCCTTACCGTTGGTTAGAAGATGATATGTCTGATGAAACTGCTGCTTGGGTTGAAGCTCAAAACAAAGTTACTTTCGGTTATTTAGATGAAATTCCATACAGAGAAGAGCTAAAAAACAGATTAGAAAAATTATGGAATTATGAAAAATTTTCTGCTCCGTTTAAAGAAGGAGATTATACTTATTTCTATAAGAATGACGGTCTTCAAAATCAATATGTGGTTTATCGTCAAAAAGGAGAATCAGAGCCAGAAGTATTTTTAGATCCAAATACGTTTTCTGAAGATGGCACTATATCATTAGGTACTTTAAGCTTTTCTAAAGATGGTTCAACAGCCGCATATGCTATTTCTGAAGGAGGAAGCGACTGGCGAAAAGTAATTGTAATGGATGCTGTCTCTAAAGAAATAAAAGGAGATACAATTATTGATGTAAAGTTTAGCGGACTTTCCTGGAAAGGTAATGAAGGTTTTTATTATTCTAGTTATGACAAACCTGAAGGTAGTGAACTTTCGGCAAAAACTGATCAACATAAGTTATATTATCATAAATTAGGAACTTCACAAAATGATGATCAGCTTATTTTTGGTGGTACTGATGATCAAAAACGTAGATATGTTTCAGGTAGAGTTACTGAAGATGACCACTATTTAGTGGTAACCGGAGCAATTTTCACCAAGGGTAATGATATGTATATTAAAGATTTATCAAACTCAAATGGTACTCTAATTAAGGTTGTAGATAATTTTGATAATGACAGTTATGTTCTTGACAATATAGGAAGTCAACTATTTATAGTTACTAATTTAGATGCGCCTAATCAAAAAATTGTGACAGTAGATGCAGCTAATCCCAGAGCTGAAAACTGGAAAGATCTAATTGCTGAAACTAAAAATGTATTAAGTCCGAGTACTGGTTCAGGCTTTATTTTTGCAGAATATATGGTAGATGCTATTTCCAAGGTCTTTAAGTATGACATGGATGGTAAATTCATCAAAGAGATTGAATTACCTGGTCTAGGTAGTGTTGGTGGATTTAATGGGAAAAAAAATGACAAAGAATTATACTTTTCATTTTCTAACTATATCAATCCTTCTATCATTTATAAGTTTGACCCAAAAACTACGAACTACGAAATCTATAAAAAACCTACTATTGGTTTTGACAGTGACAATTATGAATCGAATCAAGTATTTTACACTTCAAAAGATGGAACAAAAATACCAATGATGATCACGCATAAAAAAGGAATAGAATTAAATGGGAAAAACCCAACAATTCTGTATGGTTATGGAGGATTCAATATTAGTTTAACACCCAGTTTTAGTATTACAAATGCTGTTTGGATGGAACAAGGAGGCATTTATGCTGTACCTAATTTACGTGGTGGTGGTGAATATGGTAAAGCCTGGCATAAAGCCGGAACACAATTACAAAAACAAAATGTATTTGACGATTTTATTGCCGCAGCTGAATATCTAATTGAAAACAACTATACCTCATCAGATTATTTAGCAATCCGTGGTGGTTCTAATGGAGGCTTATTAGTTGGTGCAACCATGACACAAAGGCCTGAATTAATGAAAGTTGCTTTACCAGCCGTTGGCGTTATGGATATGTTACGTTACCATACTTTTACTGCCGGTGCGGGATGGGCATACGATTATGGTACTTCTGAGCAAAGCAAAGAAATGTTTGAATATATTAAAGGCTATTCTCCTGTGCATAATATAAACGAAGGCGTGCAATACCCGGCTACTTTAGTTACTACAGGAGATCATGATGATAGAGTTGTACCGGCACATAGTTTTAAATTTGCTGCCGAATTACAAAGTAAACAAGCAGGTAATAACCCTACATTGATTAGAATTGAAACTGATGCAGGCCATGGCGCCGGAACTCCGGTAAGCAAAACCATTGAACAATATGCTGATATTTTTGGATTTACACTTTACAATATGGGTGTTAAAGAACTAAAAACTACTTACAAGGATTAGCTTGGAAAAGAATTTTATTTTTATTGAAACTATATCTATTTTTAAGAAGATATTTCTATCAATATTATTAACATTAAGTGTATATTTAATCCTATTCGAAGGATTGTTCTACGGACTAATTATTTTTGGTATCTCATTACGATTTCTAATGCAAAAAGGTGTAGAACTCAATTTAGACGCTATGAAATATAGAGAATTATACTCATGGTATGGTCTTCGTTTTGGTAAATGGGAAACATTGCCTAAAATAGATTATGTATCAATATTTAAAACTAAAAAAGGTAGTAGACTAAGAGCTGGCGGAGGTAATGCAGCACATTTTATAACTGAAATATATAAACTTAATTTATTTTATAATAGAAATAAGCATATCACCTTATTGGAATCTGAAGATGAAAACAAAGTATTTGACGCCGGTAATAACATCTCAAAACTATTAAATATTAAATTGCATATACCTACCAAAAGTGAGTAAGTTATTATTTCCATGTCCATAGGATTTTATATAGAGTTTAATCTGGACTCCTGCTTTCGCAGGAATGACAAATAATCTATTAAATTTTTATTTAATAAATTTCTTGAATAGTTAGAGTTTTACCATTAAAAACAAATTCATCTCCAACTTTCTTCCCCAACATCAATTTACCAATTGGTGAGCCTGGTGAAATCGCGAAATAACTTTTACCTGATAAGGTTATTTCTCCTACACTTATAGCGATAAAATAATGAATTTGATCAGTAATAACCAAACTACCTAATCGAATTATTTCTGAAGTACTATCAATAGAAATTTTATCTACAATTATTTTCATTTGATGAATACCCTCTAATTGTTGACTTGCTTTTTCCATCTCCAATTGTAACATTGCTCTTCCCGTTTCATGCTTATCTCCCGCACTACTTTTTGTTTCTGAGGTCAACGCATGCTGATTAGATCTGATAATTTGATGAACAGTCTCTTCTCGTTTATTCACAAATTCAACACAGGCATTGTATAAGTCTTTTTTAATAGCAATCATCTATTTACAAAGTTTATGAACTACGTTGATTTTTACCGTGTTTGACAATATCCAGCTACGGCCACCTACATCATAATCTCGTCTATTAAGGTCAAAATTAGATCTAATAGTTATTGACTTGTCGTCGTCTTGAATATCAAGGGGAATTTCAACACTTTTGGTCTTGTTTTTAATCGATAATTTCGCAAAGAGTTTATAATTTTTGTCAGATACTTTTTCAATTTTAGTGGATATCAATTTGATATCCGGATACTTCACGGCATCAAAAAAATCATCTTTTAATAAATGGATATCCCTCTTTTTATTTTTAGTATTTATCGAATTTACTTTAATTGTTGCATTGATATAACTACCCTCTAAACTATCAGTATTAAAATTACTTGAAATAGCAACCTCAGTAAAAGTGCCTTTAACATGAACTCCCAAATTTTTAATTTTGAAATCAATACTGCTATCAGATTTATTCTGAACTAATTCTTGTGCATTTAAACTAACCGAAAAAATAAAGAGAAGCGCCAGAAGGGGTATTAATTTCATAACATTCTTGTTTTTAAAATCTAAGGTATTGCGTATTTAACTTATTTAAAGATTAAATCAGATATATTTGATCATTATTGGTTGAAAGTTTACAAATATTCTCATAGCTTAAGCAAAGTTATCCAAACTATAATAATACTAAATAATCATTATATTTGATTAAAAGAAAACAAAAACTTGTCTGTAACATAATAATCAAAACCGATTTATAATTTTAAGAAATGAATAATATAATTGTATTAGGCGCTGGTATGGTTGGAAGTGCAATAGCGATAGATATGGCTAAAAATCACACGGTTACCATAACCGATTTTAATCAGAATGCTTTAAATAAAATCAAAACAAAATCCGAAGTTCTAGATACTATATTGCTTGATGTAACAGATAAAACTGCTTTGCAAAAAACTATCCTTCCTTTTGATTTTGTTATTTGCGCTGTACCCGGATTTTTAGGGTTTGAAACATTAAAAACAATCATCCAAGCGAAAAAGGATGTTATCGATATCTCTTTCTTTCCTGAAAATTCACTCGATCTTGATACGTTAGCGAAAGAAAATAATGTAACTGCCATAGTTGATTGTGGTGTAGCCCCAGGTATGGATAATTTTATTTTGGGTTATTATAATGAAAAGTTAAAACTTACGGATTTTGAATGTTTGGTTGGAGGCTTACCAAAAATCAAAAAGTGGCCTTTTAACTATAAAGCACCTTTTTCACCAATTGATGTAATTGAAGAATATACGCGTCCTGCGCGATACGTAGAAAATGGGAATGTTGTAGTTCGAGAAGCTTTAACGGATTGTGAATATATTGAATTTGATAAAGTTGGCACACTAGAATCATTTAACTCTGATGGGTTGCGATCTATTATCTATACCATGCCACATATACCTAATATGAAAGAAAAAACATTACGATATCCGGGGCATGTTGAATATATAAGAGTATTAAAAGAAAGCGGTTTTTTTAATACACAAAAGATTTCTATAAATAACACGTTGATTTCTCCATTAGATTTCACGAGTAAAATTTTATTTAACGAATGGAAACTTGAGGAAGAAGATGATGAAATTACCGTTATGAAAGTAACTGTTAAAGGCGAAAATAAGAATGAAAAAATAGAAAAAATATGCTATGATCTTTATGATGAATATTGCAAAAAGACTAAAACCTCGTCTATGGCAAGATCAACCGGCTATACTGCAACTGCGGCAGCAAACATGTTTTTAGATGGATTATTTAATGAAAAAGGGGTTTTCCCTCCTGAACTGGTTGGCAAACATGAAACCTGCTTTAATTATATCTTAAATTATTTAAAAGATAGAAATGTAATCTATAAAAAAACTACTGAAATCTTAAATTAATTATTTTATTATGGCTAAAACGAGATGTGCTTGGTGTGGTAACGATCCTTTGTATGTTGAATATCATGATACGGAATGGGGCGTACCTGTTTATGATGATGAGAAACTCTTTGAATTTTTAATTCTTGAGACTTTTCAGGCGGGATTAAGCTGGATTACCGTATTGCGAAAACGTGAAAATTTCAGAAAAGCTTTTGACAATTTTGATTATAAAAAAATCGCAAAATATGACGAAAATAAATACGAGGCATTATTACAGGATGCGGGTATTATTAGAAACAAATTAAAAATAAGAGCCACCATTTCAAATGCGCAAAATTTTATGGTTATCCAAAAAGAATTTGGTTCTTTCTCAAAATACATATGGAATTTCACCAATGGAAAGCCAATAAAAAACGATTGTAAAAGTTTGTCAGAAGTCCCAGCCACTACAGAACTTTCTGACCAGTTATCAAAAGACCTAAAAAAACGCGGATTCAAATTTGTAGGGTCAACGGTTATTTATGCGCATATGCAGGCAACAGGTATGGTTAATGACCATACAACTGAATGCTTTAGGTATCATGAAGTGTAATTTTGTCATTCCTGCGAAAGCAGGAATCTTATACTATTTATTTAGCTGAACAAATGGATTCCTGCCTTCGCAGGAATGACAGCATTGTTCAAATCCACATTTATTTTACTGGAACATAAATTTCAGTAAGCCAATCAGCAGGGTTTGGTGTGTTCATAGGGTCAGTTAAATAAACTTCCATTGAAGGGTTTCCCTCAACTGGTTCCAATTGATTATCAGTTACATATTTATACGCTGTTTCCCAAGCTTCTTTTAAATTTACATAGTTACCTTTTAAGGTAGTTTTTATTGCTTTAAAAGGTCTTAACATTCCCGTTTGAATGCCACTTCCTGGTTCTGTAATTACTCTTTCAGATACAGGTACGGCACATGAAAATATTACAGCATTATTTTCTTCATCAAATTTGTGATATAATGTAAAAGGTGCACCCGCCATTTGTATCTTATTCTTCTGAGCATACATACTTGGTTGCGGTAACATTTCTCCCATTTTAGCCGCTAGCTCATCTATTTTACATGATGCGGTAGTATATAAATAATACCCTCCACCATGTGAAGTTTCTCCATTTACAGTTACACTGTACTTTTTCATATTTGTCTGTAATACACTGTCTAATTTAAACAACCCTCTTTCATAATCGGGTCCAACTTGTTTATCAATTCCTCCACTAAATGCCATAAATAATCGAGACATAAAATCTAATTCCCCTTTCATACCCCAAGATACTTCTGTACCTTCTTCAACGGGTTTAAATGTCCAATAAATATCAGATTGAGACTCCCAAGGTTTTATAAAGGTAATTTTTTGATTGATAGATTCGTTGGTTTTGTTTTCTAAAGTTTCCATGCTGCCTTCGCCTAATATTTCGCCATTCCAACCGTAAGTTGCTCCTTCACCACTCGTTTTTTCTCCATAAGTTAATGCTGCTAACGGCTCTTGTTCTGTCCAAGGAGACCAATCAGGCCAGTTTGCATAATCATTCACATTATTATAAACTACTTGAACAGGAGCTTTGACTATTTTAGTTCTTGATACATCGTAAGAACTTTCTAAAGTAGCTATATATATAGCACCAGCTACAATTACCAACAACAACAAGAGAAATAAATATTTTAAAGCTTTCATTACGTGTTAAATTTAGAGTTATAAACATACCAAATATAACAATTTATGAGTAGATTTTAGCTAAATTTACAGCTATTAAACAAAATAATAGAATGTATGAAAATTAAATATTTTTTAAGTAGTTTACTTATTGTTGGTCTTTTATGGTCATGTGCTGACTCAAAGAAAGAGCCTGTTGAAGAAATTAAAAAAGAAGGGTTTAATTATAAAGTAGATCAGTTTGCTGATATAAAAATACTGCGCTATCAAATTCCCGGTTTTGATGAGCTTACGCTAAAGGAGAAAAAATTGGTCTATTATTTAACACAAGCTGGTTTAGCAGGCCGCGATATAATGTGGGATCAAAATTATCGGCACAATTTAAAAATAAGAAATCTTCTTGAAAAAGTTTATACTAATTATAAAGGTGACAAAACTACTAAAGATTGGTTAGCCTTTGAGACTTATTTAAAACGTATTTGGTTTTCTAACGGAATTCATCATCATTATTCTAATGATAAGATCAAACCTGAATTTTCTTCTGAGTATTTAAAGGGCTTGTTAACAGAAACTAAATCTACGTTAGACGCTGAAATTTTTGATGTTATTTTCAATGAAAATGACAATAAAAAAGTAAACAAGAAAAAGGGTACTGACAATGTAGCTTCCTCTGCAATAAATTTCTACGACCCATCCATTACCGATGCCGATGTAGAAGCATTTTATAAAAATGCTAATAAAGGACCCAAAAATATGCCAATTGAAGCTGGTCTTAATTCAAAATTAGTAAGAGAAAATGGTAAAATAATTGAAAAAGTTTGGAAATCTGGCGGTATGTATGGCAGTGCTATTGATGAAGTCATAAAATGGCTCGAAAAAGCTAAAGGTGTTGCTGAAAATGAAAAACAAGCTAAAGCATTGGAATTATTGATTGAGTATTATAAAACAGGAAGTTTAGATATTTGGGATCAATATTGTATTGAATGGGCAACTTCAATTGATGGAAACATAGATTGGATTAATGGTTTTATTGAAGTTTATAATGATCCTAAAGGATATAGAGGTTCTTATGAAACTATTGTCCAAATTAAAGATTTCGATATGTCTAGAAAAATGGCTGTTTTGTCTGAAAATGCACAATGGTTTGAAGACAATGCGCCTTTAATGGAAAATCATAAAAAGGATAATGTAGTTGGTATTTCTTATAAAACGATAAATGTTGCCGGTGAAGCGGGAGATGCGTCGCCAAGCACACCTATTGGCGTTAACCTGCCTAATAATAATTGGATTCGTCAACAACATGGGAGTAAATCTGTTTCGTTAGGTAATATCATCAGTGCTTATAATAGTGCCGGAGGTACGGATAGGTTAAAAGAATTCGCCCATGACGCTGAAGAAATTGAATTAGAAGAAAAGTATGGGAAACCCGCCGATAAATTGCATACGGCCTTACATGAGGTAATTGGACATGCTTCAGGACAAATAAATGAAGGGATTGGTCAACCAAAAGAAACGCTCAAAAATTACGCTTCTACCATAGAAGAAGGTAGAGCAGATTTAGTAGGATTGTATTATTTAATGGATCCTAAAATACAAGAATTAGGTTTGGTAGATGATTGGGGAAAAATTGGGAAAGCCGCTTATGATGGTTATATACGAAATGGTTTAATGACTCAATTAGTTCGTATCAATCTTGGTGATGACATTGAAGAAGATCATATGGTAAATAGGCAATGGGTTTCAGCCTGGGCTTTTGAAAAAGGCAGTGCTGATAATGTAATTGTAAAGATGGTTCACAACGGAAAAACATATTATAATATTAATGATTATGCTAAACTTCGTGATTTATTCGGACAATTATTAAGAGAAACACAACGCATCAAGTCAGAAGGCGATTTTGTGGCTGCTCAAAATTTAGTTGAAAACTATGGGGTAAAAGTAGACCAAACCATACATGCAGAAGTTTTACAACGTAACTCGCAATTTAAATCGGCTCCTTATAGTGGATTTGTAAATCCGGTTTTGGTTCCAGAAACTAATGATGCGGGAGAAATTACCAATATTAAAGTTACACAACCTGAAAGTTTTGAATCGCAAATGTTAAACTATGCAAAAAAGTATAACTTTTTAGCAAGAGAGTTATAAAATACTATTGGCAAACCAAAAAAACCGTTTTCCTTAAATTTAAGGAAAACGGTTTTTTATTTGGTTATTTAGATGGTTCTTTGATCCTTTTAAAAATATATCTTGTGATATAAATTCCCTGATTATCTCCTTTACCACCATCACTCTCGACACCACTTGTAACAAAAGCCAGATCCCAGCCCTCACTTACCATAGTATTTATTTTTGATGTAATTAAGGCATCATTTGCTACAATATTTTGAAATCGAATTCCACCAAGATTAAAAAAATTCAACAATTTTGTTTCCTCAAAATCTTTGACTCTGGCTTCAGATCGTTTTGATTTATTTCTGGTGTTGTCTTCTTCCGTTTGGGATGAGGTAAACTGCTTATAATCTCTCTCAGCATTTGAAGACAATAATCTGGAACGCCCAAGTCCGCTAGATACAATAGATTCAACACTTGTAACCACAGTATACTCAACAGATTGAGCATTAACACTAAAAGTTGCTGCTAACGCCAACAACCCAAATAACATAATTTTTTTCATTGAGAATTTTTTAAAGTTTTTTAAATAAATAAGTAACGAATATAATGTTAAAAAAATAAATATGATTAATATTGTTAAAATTTGAATACATGACAGGTGTTGTTATAAAATCTACAGGAAGCTGGTATATTGTCAGAACGAAAGAAGGTGAGATCGTTGAATGCAGAATTAGAGGAAAATTCCGCATGAGCGGAATAAAAAGCACCAATCCTGTAACAGTAGGTGATATAGTTGATTTTGAATTAGAAAAAAACAGTATTCAAGGTATCATAACTCACATTCATGAAAGAAAGAATTATATCATTAGAAAATCAGTAAAACTATCGAAGCAAACTCATATTATTGCCGCTAATATAGATCAAGTATTTTTATTGGTCACATTAGAAAACCCACCAACATTTACAAGTTTTATTGATCGTTTTTTAGCCACTGCCGAAGCATATTCAATTCCGGCAATATTAGTATTTAATAAAATTGATTTATACGACAAAAAACAACTTGAGAAAAAACAGCAATTAGAGAAAATTTATAGAAATATTGGATATGAATGTATCGATGTTTCTGCTACAGAAAATATTAATATTGAGAAATTGAAAATAATGATGAAAGACAGAGTGAGTATGTTTTCAGGTCATTCGGGTGTTGGTAAATCAACATTAATTAACACTATTCATCCTGATTTTAATTTAAAAACTGCTGAAACATCGATCCAACACAAACAAGGACAACACACTACTACATTTGCAGAAATGTTTAGCCTGCCTTTTGGAGGATACATTATCGACACACCAGGTATTAAAGGATTTGGTGTAGTTGATTTTCAAAAGGAAGAAATTGGTGATTTTTTCCCGGAAATATTTGCCTTAAAACAAGATTGTAAATTCAATAATTGTATGCATATAAATGAACCCAATTGCGCAGTAAAATTAGCCGTTGAGCAAGGTATAATTGCCGAATCTAGATATTATAACTATTTGCAATTACTTGAGGATGAACAAGAAAATTACAGAGTAGACGATTATCAGTAGACAGTAGACAGTAGACAGTAGACAGTAGACAGTAGACAGTAGACAGTAGACAGTAGACAGTAGACAAAAATAAAAGTTTATATGTATTAAAAATAGAGAATAATAAGTACTTAACTCATCATAATCTAATTTAACAACTTAGTAACTCAATTAACCAATATGAAAGCAGTTATACAAAGAGTCACTAAAGCTTCGGTTACTGTTGACGGAAAAATTATCAGTTCAATTAATTCCGGAATTTTATTGTTATTGGGCATTACAAATGACGATACCATGTCTGACATTGACTGGTTATCAAAAAAAATTATTCATCTTAGAATTTTTGATGATGAAAACAAAATAATGAACAAATCTGTATTAGATATTGATGGAGACTTAATTGTGATAAGTCAGTTTACTTTACTGGCCAATACTAAAAAAGGTAATAGACCTTCATATATTAAAGCAGCTAAAAGGGAGGTTGCTATACCGTTATATGAGCAATTTATACCGAAAATTGAAAAAGAATTAGGTAAAAAAGTAGGAACAGGTATTTTTGGTGCAGACATGAAAATTGAATTGTTAAATGACGGGCCTGTTACAATTATATTAGATTCAAAGAGAAAAGAATAGACAAATTTGGCTAAAACAAATATGACTTATGTCACTAATTCCGTCAAATATTCTCATCAATTTAGCTAATATTATTACTCGATAAATTTTAGTTAGAATTTTTTTTTACTTTTACGATCGCTAAACACTTGTGCTATGAAAATTCATTATTTATTATTTTTTATACTTTTCTTTAATTTTCAATTTCTTTTTTCTCAAGATTTATATTTAAGCACTGTCACTATCCCCGATAGTTTGAAACAAAATGCCAATTCTGTAGTAAGATTAAATAATACTGACATACAAATGTTGTCAGCAAAAAAGATGATCATTACCTATAAAAAAGCAATTACTATTCTTAATAAATTAGGAGATGATGAAGCTGCATTAGTGGTTCATTATGACAAGTCTAATGAGATAAAAAATTTAAAAGCATATGTTTTTAATGCCTTTGGTAAAGAAGACAAAAAAATATCCAAAAAAGATTTTAGCGATTTTAGTTCAAATGATGGTATCTCATTATTCAATGATGGCAGGTTAAAACATTATAAACATGTTCCTACTTCATACCCCTATACTTTTTATTATGAATATGTTATAGAATCATCAAATACAGCTTTTATTCCACCATGGTTTCTTTTTGATGCATTTAACCAAAGTATTGAACATAGTACATTTAAAATTAGTTTTCCAAATGATATAAAGCTCCAAAAAGTTGAGAAAAATTTTGAGAATTTCATCATCAAAAGCTCCATTGGGAATAATAGTATTAGCTATGATGCGAATGGCCTTAAGAGTATTTCACGAGAACAGTTAAGCCCATCTGTATATGATATTTTACCATGGGTAAGAATGGCTACAAATAAATTTCGCTTGGAAGGTATTGATGGTGTTGCAGATAATTGGCAAGAATTTGGAAAGTGGATGTATGATCATCTCATTGCCAGCAGAACAAGTTTACCTGAATCTACAAAAACAAAAGTTAAACAATTAGTACAAGGCGTTGAAGATCCAATCGAAAGAGCCAAAATAATCTATCAATATGTTCAAGATAAAACAAGGTATATAAGTGTTCAAGTTGGAATTGGTGGATGGATGCCTATGCTGGCTAGTGATGTTGATAGATTAAGTTATGGAGATTGTAAAGCATTAACTAATTATACAAAATCATTAATGGATGAAGCAGGGGTTGAATCATATTATACTGCGGTTCATGCTGATGAGCCTAAATTAGATATGGAAAAAGATATAGTTTCAGTTCAAGGAAATCATGTTTTTTTATACATACCAACAAAAGAAAAAGATATCTGGTTAGAATGTACAAGTCAAAAAGTACCGTTTGGTTATCAAGGTACATTTACCGATGATAGAGATGTTTTAGTAATAACCCCTGAAGGTGGAAAAATAGTGCATACTGGAATTTATGATATTGAAACTAATTATCAAAAAACCATTGCAAGTTATAATATAAGTGATGATGGTAGTATTGAAGCCGACGTTAACATTAATACGGGTGGTATACAGTATGACGATCATTATGGACTGGAAGGCAAATCTAAAAAGGATATTGAAAAATATTATAAAAACCATTATTGGTCTTATATCAATAATTTACATATAACTAATTATAATTTTAACAACATAAAAGACAGTGTTCTATTTAAAGAAAATTTAAAAATTAAAGCAAGTAATTATGCCACTTTTAGCGGAGAAAGAATGCTTTTTGTTGCGAATGCATTAAATAGATTTAGCCGTGTTCCAAAGCGATATAGAAATAGAAAACTACCATTAGAAATATCTAGAAGTTTTATAGATACTGACGCCTACGAAATTACCATTCCCGAAAATTATATGGTTGAAGCCTTACCTAAATCAGTTATTATCGAAAATAAATTTGGGAAATATCAAATTTCAATCGAAAAAATATCTGATTTCACATTAAAATATACCAGAACGTTATTATTGAAAAAAGGTATTCATCCTGCAAAGGATTTTAAAGATTATAGAAATTTCAGAAAAGACATTGCCAAAAATGATAAATCAAAAATAGTACTAATAAAAAAATAAAAAGATGCTTAAATCAACCCAATTTCTATTGTTTATTTTACCAATTATTTGTTTCCAAACTAGTTATTCTCAAGATCTGAAATTTGGAAATATTTCTAAGGAAGCATTAGATGAAAGTATTTATCCTCTAGATTCTTCAGCAAATGCAGCATATTTATTCAAATATAGAAATACATATATAGATGGAACAAATTTGGTGACAGAAGTTCATCATATTATTAAAATATACAATAAAGATGGTTTTGATTTTGCCACAAAAAAAATATCACTTTATAAAAATGGAGGTACTAGAGAAAATGTTAGTGGTCTAAAAGCTTATACTTATAATTTGTTAAATAATGAAATAGTAAAAGAAAAATTAGCTAAAGAATCAATATTTAGAACAGAATATCATAAACGCCAAGACTATTACACTTTTACTATGCCTAACATAAAAGAAGGTTCAATTGTAGAATATAAATATAAGATTTACTCGCCTTTTTTTACTAATATTGATGAATATAAGTTTCAGCATGCTATTCCCGTTAAAAAACTCTATTCGAAACTGTATACACCAGCTTTTTTTAAGTTTAACAGAAAAGTAAAAGGTTTTTTACCGGTAATTCCAAAACGAAGTAACAAAAGAGATGCTCGTATCGATGCAACAGTTAATATTACGGAATATACTTTGTCAGACGTCCCGGCTTTAGAGGAAGAGCCTTTTGTAGATAATATTGATAATTACAGATCTGGAGTTGAATATGAACTAATTGCCGTTTACTATACAGGTTATACCAAATATTATTCTCAAACCTGGAATGATGTTGCAAAAAGTATAAATAAATATAACACTTACAAACAAGAGTTAAAGAAAAATTCTTATTATAAAAAAGATTTAGAAGAAGTATTATCAGACGTTTCAACTCCAGAAGAGAAATCAAAGAAAATATTTGATTTTGTAAAGTCTAAGGTAAAATGGAATGATATTGATGGTATTTCGGTTTATAATGGTATGCCTAAAGCCTATAAAACCGGAACCGGAAATGTGGCTGATATCAACTTAATGATGGTATCTATGATGCGCTATGCCGGACTGGAGGCAAATCCTATTTTGTTAAGTACCAGAGATAATGGCACCCCTATTTTCCCAACTATTAATGGATTAAATTATGTTATTTGTGGCGTAAAAATAAACAATAAGATCATTAAATTAGATGCGACCAGTAAATATTCTGATCGAGATATTTTACCTGTAAGGGTTATGAATTGGTTCGGTCAATTACTTAGTGAAAATGATACAATGGACAATATCGTCTTAGCACCGACCAAACCCGGGCTAAAATCAACAATGATGAATGTCAAAATTTCCTCTGATGGCAATATAGAAGGTAATATTAGAAATGTTTACAAAAATCATAATGGGTTATTATTTAGAGAGTACTATAGTGGAATGTCTAACGATGACTATTTATTAGAAATTGAAAACAACAACAGTAGTATCGAAATTGATGAACATAAAGTCGATAATATTGAAAAAATTAGCAGCCCCGTAATTGAAAATTATTCTTTTATAAAAGAAGAACATATTGAAATTATTGATAATAAAATGTATTTTTCACCATTACTTTTTTTTACGGAAGATAAAAATCCATTTGTACTAGAAAAAAGATCGTACCCTATTGACTTTTCTTTTCCATGGGATAAAAAAATTCAAGTAATTATTAAAATTCCTAGTGGCTACACAATTGAAAGTATTCCTGAATCTATCAAATTCAAACTACCGAATGATATTGGTGAATTTTCATATATAATAAGAAAAACACCTACTAATGCTATTCAATTAATTTGCTCGACAAAAATGAAATATTCAAAGGTTTCAGCAGAGCAATACCTTTTTCTTAAACAATTTTATACACAAATAATAAAAAAAGAAACTGAAAAAATTGTGTTGGTTAAAAATTAATGTTTAACAGTCACAGTCTGTATTACATCCTGTTTTTTTCTTGTTAAAAAAGAATTTCTTTATCAAAAAAAACAATGCTAGAACTAGTGCTATATATACTAATATTTCTTGCATTCTAGTTATTTTAGTAATGTAAAGGTAAGTAATGATGCTAAATAAGCCAAAGCTGTCATACCGAACAATTGTAAAAGAGGCCATTTCCAGCTATTAGTCTCACGTTTTACAATGGCTAAGGTACTCATGCATTGCATTGCAAAAGCATAAAAAATTAGTAAGGACATCCCTACCGGTAAATCAAATTGCTTTTTACCCGTATCTTTATTTATTTCACTTGCCATCCGTTCTTTGATGGTGGCTGTATCATCATCACTTTCAACACTATAAATAGTTGCTAAGGTTCCTACAAAAACTTCTCTAGCAGCAAAAGAAGTTAATAAGGCAATACCTATTTTCCAATCATAACCCAATGGTTTGATAGCCGGTTCTATAGTTTTACCTGCAATACCAATATAAGAATGTTCTAATTTATAAGAAGCTATTTTTTGATTAAATTCACTTTCTGAAAGATCTTGATCATTGTATTCCTTTTTTACATTTTCAGAAGCATTCTTAAAAGATGCAGGTCCGTTTGAAGCCAAAAACCATAGAATAATAGAAATGGTTAAAATTATTTTACCGGCACCAAAAACAAACGCTTTTGTTTTCTCTAAAACATTAAACAATATATTTTTAAATGATGGTAATTTATAATTTGGCATTTCAATCACAAAAAAACTTTTCCCTTTTACTTTTAATGTATTATTAAGTAAATAACCCGAAGAAATCGCCGCAAAAAATCCAAGTAGATATAATCCCATTAAGGTTAAACCTTGAAAGCTAAAAATTCCCAACACTCTTTGATTTGGTATTACCAAGGCTATGATGATAGCATAAACAGGTAATCTGGCAGAACATGTTGTAAAAGGCGTTACTAATATTGTTACCAATCTTTCTTTCCATCCACTGATATTCCTTGCTGCCATAATCGCCGGAATGGCACAAGCTGTACCAGAAATTAATGGTATAACACTTTTACCGCTCATTCCGAAACGACGCATAATTTTATCCATTAAAAAAACCACTCTGCTCATGTAACCCGTCTCTTCTAAAATAGAAATTAGGAAAAATAAAATGGCGATCTGAGGTATAAAAATTATAATACCACCAATTCCCGGAATGATCCCTTCAGCAATTAAATTTGTTAAGGGACCCGGCCGTAACTCATTTTTCGTCAATTCGCTTAAGCGAGCAAAAGTAGTATCAATAAAATCCATTGGTACACTCGCCCAATCAAAAATAGATTGAAATATTAATAATAATATACTTGCAAAAATTACATACCCAAATATTCTATGTGTTAATACTTTATCAAGTTTAAAGCGTAAACCTGTAGCTTTACTAGTATCTACTGAATAGGTTTTTTTAAGGATATTATTTATGTATTGATAACGCAAAATAGTTTCTCTATTTTGCATTTTCTTAAGTTTGCCTGTATCTCCTCTAAAGGCGTCAATACGTTTTTGCAACTTTTCGTTTATATTAGAAAAATTATGATGCTGTGTAATTAATAACCATGCCTTGTAAAGTGACATGTCTTTAAAACTCTGTTTTACACGACTAAAAAAAACAGCGTCAATTCTATCTGAAATATTAGCAATGGTAGAAGTATTGAGTCCTTTATAGTTTAAAATACTTTTTCTAAGATCTTCAATACCAATATTTTTACGGGCACTAACCAATAACACATCAGAATTTAATTCTGCTTTTAGCTGTTCAATATCTAAAGAAATTCCTTTTCTTTTCATTTGATCAGCCATATTCACCACGAGAATTGCAGGTAGTTCTAGATCTTTAATTTGCGAAAATAGGAACAAATTACGTTTTAAATTTTCAATATCAGCTACTACTACTACAACGTCCGGATATTCATTGTCTGGATTCAATAATGCCTGTAAAACTATATTTTCGTCTAAACTGGAAGGATTGATACTATAAGTTCCAGGCAAATCACTAATTTTAGCAGTAACTTCATTATTCAATTTTGCTGTACCACTTTTCTTTTCGACAGTTACCCCTGGATAATTACTAACTTTTTGGTTTAAACCTGTGAGTTGATTAAAAATTGATGATTTACCTGTATTTGGATTACCAATTAATGCGACTTTTATGACTTCAGTATTTCGCATAAATTTTCACTTTTGGTAATTTGAATGAGTTCGGCAGTTTCTTTACGAATGGCTAAATGGCTACCATTTACACGAATATATAGAGGATCTTGTAAAGGAGCAATTTGTATTAATTCAACTTCTTTCCCAGGTAAACATCCCATTTCAAGTAATTTTAATGGTACATTATCAAAAGAAATATCTTGTATGATTCCTTTTTCTCCAACCGATAAATCCGCTATTGTAGTTTCCAATTGTTATTTAGATTGATTATAAATACTGTGCGAAAATACAGCTTTTTTTAATATAAAGAAGATGATATTTATCATTTATCATATTCTTTTTTTAGAATATGAATATCTTCAAAAATTCTTTTAATCTCTTCTTTATCAGTACCGTCATAAAATCCTCTTAACTGTCGATCTTTATCAACAAGAATAAATTGCTCTGTATGAATAAAATCTTGCACGCCACCATCTCCTTCATCTAATACAGCGAAATAAGATTTTCGGGCTAATTCATAAATATGTTTTTTATCTCCGGTTACTAAATTCCATTTTGCATCGATAACACCTTTTTTATCGGCATAAGCTCTCAAAACGGTAATACTATCAATTACAGGAGTAACAGAATGGGATAAAAATAATACGGAAGTGTCATTTTTAAACAATTCTTGCAATTCTGCCATATTAGTCGACATAATTGGGCAAATAGTTTGACATCTGGTAAAAAAGAAGTCGGCCACGTATATTTTGCCATCATAATTACGTTGCGTAATTGTATCTCCATTTTGGTTTAAAAGTGAAAAATTTGCCACTTTATGATTAGAACGAACATGCTTTATTGAAGCATCTACCAATCTGGGATTCACGTCAGCAGGATTATAAACAGGTAATTTTTTTGATGGTGTAATTAAAAAATAACCAATTATTACAAAAATTATGAACAAGATACCTATGGTGGCAATGGTGGAAATTGATTTACCAATAAAAGATTTTTCCATTTAATTTTATATATTTGTAGCCTTCAATGCTATGAACCCCTAAGGCAAAGTTATTGTTTATGAAGAAATATTTACTATTAATTCTGTTTATCTTTTCAACCATTTCTTACGCACAAGAAGAAATTGAAATTTATGATTCATATTTAAATGAATTGATTACTCCTATGGGAGAAAAATCTATTATTTATTTTGATTCTGAAATCATATCTCAGAGAAAAGCTACAGTAAATAAAATTACTTCTGACAATTATTTTGATCCTAGTTTTTTAAAAACTGCCATGGTATTGCACATGCTTAAGTATAAATTGGGTGATGAAGATTACACCAACGCCATAGATGCTTATGTGTTAGAATTGAATCAATCAAATTTAACAGCTACTTTAAAAGGATTGCATGAAAGTATAGAAAAGCAGCTTGGAATAGATCTATCTGATTTTTTTAATGATTGGTTTATTGGTAAAGGTTATCCTAGTTATGAAATTAGTTGGTTTCAAAATGAAAGTAACAATAATATTAGCTTGACAGCAACTCAAACACAGTCTGATAACTCAGTTTCCTTTTTTGAAATGCCCGTTCCAATAAAAGTGAGTGGTGAAGAAGGTGAATCGCAATTCATTCGTTTAGAATTAAGTGAAAATAAACAAAGTTTTACCGGTTTTATTCCTTTTAAGATCAAGACTGTAGAAATTGATCCTGATTATCAATTAATTAGTAAAGATAATATTGTAAAAATTGGCATTGACCAGGAAGTACTTAATACAACAATATCTCTCTATCCAAATCCTGCAAGAAACAGTTTAAATATTCAAAATTCAAGTGAAGCTGAAGTTGAAAAAGTATCTATTTATAATATGTTAGGCAAGTTAGTACTTCAAGAAACCAACCCTATTGCCGCTATCAACTTGAAACCATTGTCATTCGGAATTCACCTGGTAAAAATAGAAACTACCCAGGGTACATTGCATAAAACTATCTTAAAAAAGCAATAATTATCATTTTATTTAACAAAGATTTTAAGATTATTATCTCTTCATAATTGATTATAATGTACTACATTTGTGCGTTTAAAATTAAATAGATTTTATCGCAGAATGGACATATTTATTCAAGTATCACAATTTATTTTAAGCTTATCAATTTTAATTGTTTTGCATGAGCTAGGGCATTTTATCCCTGCTAAATTATTCAAAACAAGAGTTGAGAAGTTTTATTTATTTTTTGATTATAAGTTTTCACTTTTTAAGAAAAAAATTGGTGAAACAGTTTATGGTGTTGGTTGGATTCCTCTTGGTGGATATGTAAAAATTTCCGGAATGATTGATGAAAGCATGGATACTGAGCAAATGAAGGAAGAACCAAAACCTTGGGAATTTCGCTCAAAACCAGCATGGCAACGCTTAATTATTATGCTTGGTGGAGTTACTGTTAATTTTGTCTTAGGTATTTTAATTTATATTTTCATGTTAAATATTTGGGGAGAAAAATATTTACCGAATGAAAACTTAAAAGATGGCATCTGGATTCAAGATCAATTAGGCTCAGATCTGGGATTGCAAACAGGCGATAAAATTCTAACGATTGATGGCGAAAAAATTGAAAAATTTAGAAACCTTACTTTAGAATTTGTCAATGGTAATTCATACACTATTGAAAGAAATGGTGAAGTAATAAACAAAAAAATACCTATTGATTTTATTTCAAAATTAGTAGATCGAGATAAAAATATGGGCAGCGTAATTGGTTTAAGAATTCCATTTATAGTTGGAAAAGTATCTGACAGTTCAAAAAACATTAATAGTGGCTTAGAACCAAAAGATCTTCTTATTGCAGTTAATAAAAGGCCTATTAAATATTATGATGAAGTTGTAAAAGAACTCGGTAATAATAAAAATCAGAACGTTCTATTGACTATTAGAAGAAATGATCTCGATAAAGATATTTCTGTAAATATTGACGAAAATGGAAAATTAGGAGTTTACTCAGCTGAAACTTCTTTTAAAGATCTTGAAAAATTAGGATACTATGAACTAAAAACTAAAACATATAGTTTTACAGAAGCAATTCCTGCCGGTTTTAACAAAACTTACGAAACCCTAGCCAACTATGTTAAACAATTTAAGAAGATCTTAAACCCAAGTACAGGAGCTTATAAAGGCCTAGGAGGTTTTATAGCAATTGGTAGTATTTTTCCATCTACATGGGATTGGCAAACATTTTTAAGCATTACAGCTTTTCTGTCTATCATGTTAGGTTTTATGAATTTATTACCGATACCAGCTCTAGATGGTGGTCATGTAGTATTTACTTTATATGAAATGATCTCCGGTAAGAAACCAAGTGATAAATTTTTAGAATATGCGCAAGTTGTAGGTTTTATAGTATTGGTTGCTTTGTTGCTTTTTGCAAATGGTAATGATATCTATCGGAACTTTTTTAAGTAAATAAAAAAATACATCTAATAACAAAAAAGCCTGGTAAAATTTACCAGGCTTTTTTGTTAGTGAATATTAATCTTAACTTAATCTGCAAGAATAATTATTTTATTTTCTTTGAGTTCAATTGTACCCGAGTTAATAAATAACCAGCTACCATTATCATCTCCTTTTTTAAATTTATCTTGATGATCTTCTTCAATTTCAATAGTACCTTTAATTTTAACAGTACCTTCTTGCAATAAAGAAACAATGGGTGCGTGATTATTCAACATCTGAAACTCACCATTAATACCAGGTACAGTAACAGCATCAACTTCTCCGCTAAATAATACTGCTTCTGGTGATACGATCTCTAATAACATACTAAACTTGCTTTAATACTCTGAACTTGATTCAGCGTCTTTTAATTTATAATCAAGATAATTTTCAAATGATGCTGAAAATAGTTCAACATTGCTTCGGCTACGCCTCAGCTAACATTTTTTCACCTGCTTCAATAGCTTCTTCAATAGAACCTTTTAAGTTAAATGCAGCTTCGGGAATATGATCTAATTCACCATCCATAATCATATTAAAC
>Ga0209633_10001470_pt1 | contig 24046 bp, 25 predicted proteins | sample Cruoilmetagenom1_FD_187290 | JGI IMG/M metagenome (GOLD analysis project Ga0209633, IMG submission 187290) | Oil polluted marine microbial communities from Coal Oil Point, Santa Barbara, California, USA - Sample 1 (SPAdes) (version 2) | ecosystem: Environmental > Aquatic > Marine > Oil seeps ...
ATGGTGAGCCCGGCAGGAATCGAACCTGCGACCCACTGATTAAAAGTCAGTTGCTCTACCAACTGAGCTACGGGCCCACAGCGTGAAAACGCGCCGGACCTTAAGGGCGGGCGCGGACGTGGGTCAAGTGGCGATTCCGTTCTTTACGGCAAGGTCCGCATTTTCCACACCCCAAACACAAGAAAACACCTAGGCGCTCACATATTTGTGTGACACAAGACGCGGACAATATCTCGCATTCTGCAGATTTTTTTCCGTGACAGCGCCGTTTCTGCCGTCAGTTCGGCCATCGATATTTCCGCTGCCGTCACTCCGGGGACCTGCCAATGACCAAGGTTCAACCTGGACCCGCAAGCGCTCCGACGGCCGCTATCGCGCGGCCCCAGAACCACGTCCTGGCCATCGCGCTCATGTGCGGTGCGGTGACGATCTTTTCCGCTCTGGATGCGACAGCGAAATATCTGGCTGACGAACTTGCCGTGCCGCTCATCCAGGTCATCTGGATGAGGTTCATGGTCCATGCGGTACTCACGGTGCTCGTATTTGGCCTGTTCTTGCGGCGCAAGGTAATCCGCTCGACCAAACCTGCCCACCAATTCGTGCGTAGCGTTCTTGTAGCGATGACGACCGCCTTCAACTTCGCCGCCATAAAATATCTCCAGCTTGATCAGACCGTTACGATCTTCTTCCTGACGCCGCTTCTGGTCGCTGCTCTGGCGGGGCCTATTCTGGGTGAATGGGTGGGCTGGCACAGGCTTCTGGCGATATTTGCAGGCTTTCTGGGAGTGCTCCTGGTTACGCGCCCCGGATTCGGCGGTATCCACTGGGCCGCCATCTACGCGTTCGGCGCGACAGTTTCCTATGCGGCTTACGCCATTTACACCCGCTACATGGCGGGCCACGATTCACCGGAAGTGAACCTGTTCTACACTGCGATCGCGGGTGTGGTGCTCGGTTGTCCCTTCGCCCTGGCGGTATGGGAATGGCCGGGGGATACATTTGTGTGGGGGTTGTTCCTGTGGCTGGGCTTCACAGGCATGATCGGCCACTGGCTGCTGATCCTGGCCTACAAATACGCTCCCGCTCCTGTCGTCGCGCCGTTTGTCTATGTCGCACTGATTTCCATGACAGCGCTTGGATACCTTGTATTTGGCGACGTGCCCACGCTCTGGACACTTGCCGGCGGAGCGGTCGTGATCGGCTCAGGGCTCTATCTGTTCTATCGGGAGCGCCGCGTCGCGGATTGAGAAAACAACGCTGCCCCTTGGAATCGCGCGCGCGCGTTCCTATTTTATTAACAAGATATAAAGACGGCCCGGAAACCGGGACAGGGGCATTGCCGTTGGGAGGCGAGCTAATGAAAGCTCTCACGGCATTCGCTACGATGGCGTATTTGGTGGCATTCGGTGTAACAGGCGCCCAAGCCACTGATAAAACTGCGAAATTGAACGATCCCGCGACGTCGGGTCAGAGTCAGCTTGTGCCGTTTGGCGCGACTGAAAAGACCTCAATGCCGGCGATCGTTGGACGAACGGGACTGTCTGAAGCAGAGCTCGAGCGTATTCGCGGCTCTGTGCGCGGTCAAATTCAGGCAATGACCGCACGCGATGCGGCAGGTGCCTATGAGCTTCTGACCCCGGTCATTAAAGATTATTACAAGGATTCCAATGCGTTTCTGGGTGTTTTGATGACGCAGCTTAAACCCCTGTCCGACGCTAGGACCTTCACTTTTTCCGATATTGCACGCGAAGACACCGACGCAATCCAGAATGTCACCATTACCGACACGCAGGGCCGCGAGTGGAACGCAAAGTTCCGGCTGCAACGGCAGGGTGATGGCAGTTGGGCCATTGCGGGATGTAAAGTGGAGCAGCTGACAGGACAGCGCGTCTAACCCGGAATCGGTCTGTTTTAAAAATCAGGTCTCTTTCCCTGCTCCGGCGTTGAGCCTCGCAACTGTCTCTTGTGCAAATGACTCAAAACACCCTTCCCTGATCGCGTTGCGCATGCGCGCCATCAAATCCTGATAGAAATGCACATTGGCCCAGCTCACCAGCATGGCGCCGAGAATCTCCCGGGCTTTGACCAGATGGTGCAGATACGCGCGGGAATAATCGCGTGCCGCAGGACAACCGCTTGTCTCATCGAGTGGACGTGGATCATCCGCATAGCGCGCGTTTCGCAAGTTGACCTTGCCATCCCATGTGAAAGCCTGCCCGTGACGACCGGAGCGGGTTGGCATGACGCAGTCGAACATGTCCGCTCCACGCGCGACGGAAAGGATGAGATCTTCCGGTGTGCCCACGCCCATGAGGTAGCGTGGTCTATCCTCCGGCAGGAACGGCGCCGTTACGTTCAGCGTCTGGAGCATAAGGTCCTGCCCTTCACCCACCGCGAGGCCTCCGATTGCATAGCCATCGAAGCCAAGCTCCAGGAGCGCCTTCGCCGAGGCTTCGCGCAGATCGGGATGAACGCCACCCTGCACAATGCCAAACAGAGCCTGGCCGCTCTTCCCGTGCTCTGCAAACGCGGCTTTCGACCGGCCCGCCCAGCGCATGGACAGCTCCATCGAGGACCGCGCTTCCTCCTTTTCGCACGGATACGGCGTGCATTCGTCAAACACCATCTGGATGTCAGCGCCCAGCAGGCACTGGATTTCGATGGATCGTTCCGGCGTCAGTTCATGCGTGCTGCCGTCAATGTGCGACTGGAAGGTGACGCCCTCCTCGCTCATCTTGCGCAGCTTGGCGAGCGACATGACCTGATAGCCGCCTGAGTCAGTCAGGATCGGCCCTTTCCAGTTCATGAAGGCGTGCAAGCCACCGAGCGCTGCCACTTCTTCAGCACCCGGGCGCAGCATCAGATGATAGGTGTTGCCGAGAATAATTTCAGCACCCGTCTCACGCACCGTCTGTGGCAGCATGGCCTTGACCGTCGCTGCCGTACCAACCGGCATGAAGGCGGGCGTGGCGATTTTCCCGTGCGGCGTTGAAATCTCGCCGCAGCGGGCGGCACCGTCGCTCGCATGGTTATTGAAGGTGAAAGCTGTGCTCATTGATCAGGCCGGATTGAGGAAACAGGCATCCCCATAGGAATAGAACCTGTAACCTTGCGCAATGGCATGGGCGTAAGCCCGTTTCATGGTCTTAATCCCACTGAACGCTGAGACCAGCATGAAAAGGGTTGAGCGAGGAAGGTGGAAGTTGGTCACCATGGCATCCACCGCCTTGAAACGGTAGCCGGGGGTAATGAATATATCCGTCTCGCCCGTGAACGGCTTGATCTGCCCGCTCTCATCCACGGCACTTTCGAGCAACCTCATGGACGTTGACCCGACCGCCACGATGCGCCCGCCCCGTGCCCGCGTCTGGTTGAGAGCCCTTGCCGTTTCCTCATCGACCTCACCCCATTCCGCGTGCATCTCATGATCGCGCGTGTCGTCCGATTTTACCGGCAGAAAAGTGCCTGCTCCGACATGCAGAGTAACAAAATGTTCGCTGACGCCCTTGTCTCTAACTGCCTCCATCAACTGTTCCGTGAAGTGAAGGCCTGCCGTGGGTGCCGCGACAGCACCCTGCTCGCGGGCATAAATTGTCTGATAGTCATGGGTATCTTCGTTGTCGGCAGCGCGCCGCGAGGCGATGTATGGCGGCAGTGGCATTTTCCCAAGCGTGGCAATGGCTTCATCGAGCGCACTGCCATGGAAATCGAAGGAAAGCGTGACCTCACCGGAATCTTCCCTTCGTTTGTCAACACACGCCCATAAAGTACCGGCCAGACAGACATTTCCATCGTTCCCGAACGCTATCCGGTCCCCTTCCCGCAAACGTTTTGCGGGCCTCGCCAAAGCAAGCCAATGGCTGGCGTCGAGCGGCTTGAGAAGTGTCACGGCCACTTTCGCCGCCGCCTCTTTCCGGTGGCGCACCCCGGAGAGTTGCGCCGGGATTACACGGGTATCGTTGAAAACGAGCGCGTCACCGGGCGAAAGAAGATCCGCCAGAACAGAGAAAGTCCTGTCCTGAAACGGTTCATCCGAGCGTGGATCGACGCACAGCATCCGTGCCGCGTCGCGCGGGTGTACCGGCCGCAGGGCGATACGGTCCTCGGGAAGATCAAAATCGAACTCATCGACACGCACGTGGGTTTACCGCACCGGTGCTTCACAGCAGCTTAGGCGACGTCTGCCGCGACGCGCATGGAGACAATTTTGTCGGGATCCATGACCGGCTCGCCGCGCTTGATCTTGTCAACGTTGTCCATACCATCGACGACCTTGCCCCAGACCGTGTATTCGCCGTTCAGGAAGGTAGCGTCATCGAAGCAGATGAAGAACTGGCTGTCGGCGCTGTCAGGATTAGCGGCACGCGCCATGGATGTTGTGCCGCGCACATGAGGTTCGCTGTTAAACTCAGCCGACAGGTTCTGCCCCGAACCGCCGGTTCCTGTCCCCTGCGGACAACCGGTCTGCGCCATGAAGCCGTCGATGACGCGGTGAAAGACGATACCATCATAAAAATTTTCGCGCGCCAGCTCCTTGATACGTGCGCAGTGGATTGGCGCCAGGTCAGGGCGCAATTCAATGGTGACGGGCCCTTGGGTCGTCTCCAGGATCAGTGTGTTTTCGGGGTCGTTACTTGCCATGTGTTTTGCTCGTCGTCCTCACTGGTGACAGATGGGCGACAGTGATGAGCGAGCAAGGGCTGCACGTCAAGGCGTCAATACGGCAATCGTCACGCCATTCATGCCCCAAGCGGTCACAGACCGGCAAACAACTGCCTTATCGAAAACTATCCCGTCGGCCTGATTGCGATTGTGCCTGCTAGCGACTGGCAGGTTCTTTCAGGACCGAATGATCCTTGACATCCGCGGCGACCGTGACCTTCAGCATTTTGTCGGGATTGCTCACTTTTCCATTTTGGCGGCGATCACCCTTCTTGATGGCATCGACGCGGTCCATGCCGCGAATGACCTCACCCCAAACCGTATACTGGCCATTGAGATGCGGGGATGCCTTCAGAACTATGAAGAACTGTGAGTTCGCACTGTTTGGATCGCCAGTGCGGGCGGCTCCGATAGTGCCGCGCCGGAAAGGTTCGCTGGAAAATTCTGCCTTAAGGTCAGGGTATTTTGACCCGCCGGCCCCGGTACCCTGTGGATCACCGGTCTGCGCCATGAAGCCGTCAAGGACGCGGTGAAAGACGATGCCGTCATAGAACCCTTCACGGGCCAGCTTCTTGACGCGTTTCACATGGCCGGGCGCCAGGTCGGGTCGCAGCTTGATGGCGATGCGACCGTTCTTCGTATCGATATAGAGTATATTCTCCTTATCAGGTGCCGTGTTTTGGGCGTGCACCGACGCCAAAGCAAACACACTGAAAACCAGAGCGAGTGTAAGGGTTTGAAGCGTTTTCATCATAATCTGCCTTAATTTTTTGAATTCCTTATCAACAACAGGCGCCTGCGGCTCTACGCACTTCCGAACCGATCGGCCAGGCGCACTGCAACTGAGTCCGGGACAAACGAACTTGCGTCCCCGCCCATCGACGCAATCTGGCGAACAAGTGTGCCCGCGATATGACGCACTGGCGGCGATGACGCGAGAAACACGGTCTCAATGTCCGGCGCCATGGCACCATTCATGCCCGCCATCTGCATCTCGTAATCAAAATCTCCTGAGTCGCGCAAACCACGGACAATCACATTTGCGCCAACGGCACGCGCTGCATCCACAGTGAGCTTGTCGAAAGTTTGCACGTCGATCTCTGTACCGGTTTTTGTCGCGACTTGAGCCGCTTCGACCTCGATCATCGCAACCCGGTCCTGGATAGAGAAAAGCGGCTTCTTGCCGTGGTGCACACCGACCGCGATGATGAGCCGGTCCACGAAATTCGCCGCGCGCTGGATGATATCCATGTGACCAAGCGTCAGCGGATCGAAGCTTCCGGGATAAAAGCCTATATGAGCCATGCTCTTCCTTTCAGGGTGCCGGTCTAGCGCTCAGCGGTTTACGCACGGCGGGCAATCGCGAGCCACATGCCGCCGCAGATCAGCAAAAGGCCGGTCGCTGTGTCGGCAAGTCGCAAACGCTGTTCGGTGATCCAGGCCCGCGCGCTGCCTGCGAGAATGGCATAAGCGCAGTCTATCACCGCAAGGATGACCACGAAGGTGACGGCCAGAAGCCAGAGCTGGGCGGCAATGGGCGAACTCTGATTGATGAATTGCGGAAAGAACGCGCCCAGAAAAAGCATGGTTTTGGGGTTGGAAAGCGAGACGGCAAGCCCTTGCCAGTACCAGCGGCGCTTCGGCAGATCAGGCTTTTCGAGACTTACGTCGCCATTCCAGGCCTTCCAAATGCGGCTTGCACCAAGCCAGACAAGATAAGCTGCACCCACCCAGCGGATGAGATCGAACCAGTCGGACATCAACACCATGACCGAATTCATTCCGATGGTTGCACCCGCGGACAGAATTGCCACGCCGGAGATACCGCCGGCAACCGTCGCCAGCCCGACCTTTACGCCATGCGATGTCGCATTGGCCAAAATAAGCGAAACGCTCGGACCCGGAGTCACAGCCAGAATGAGGCTGGTCAGGACAAAGGCGAAATAAAGTTCTAACGACATGGTTCAGTGAAACACTTGCTGGTTAGTCTACGCTTAGATGATCGGCGCGGTCTGGCATCATGCCTCAATCAGGATTCAGACGCTATCGCCATCACCGCCCTGCTCTTCGGCGTCCCCGGCATCATCCGCATCATCAATTTCCTCGTCACCGTTCTCGACGTCGTCCTCTTCCTCCGGAATGCCCTCGACATACATCACTCGCTCATCGTCAGCGGTATCAAAGACAATCACACCCTGGGTAGATCGTCCGATAATCGAGATGCCGTCCACAGGAATCCGGATGAGCTGGCCCTTGTCGGTAACCAGCATGATCTGCCCGCCCTGCTCGATCGGGAATGACGCATTCAGCTTGCCGTTGCGCTCATTTACGGTCATGGCGATGATGCCTTTGCCGCCACGTCCCGAAACCCGGTATTCAAAAGCGGAACTGCGCTTGCCATACCCATTCTCGGAAATCGTCAGGATAAACTCTTCCTGCGCGCCTAACTCCGCATAGCGCTCTTGCGGCAAATCCGCCGTTTCGGTTTCTTCCACGTCGCTCGGGATTTCGTCCGGTAGGTCGGCTACCTCACCATTCACTGCACGACGTATGGTGTTCGCCTGGCGTACATATTCCATCCGTTCAGCCGGTGAGGCCTCCACATGGCGCAAAATGGCCATGGAGATGAGCTTATCGTCCTTGTCCAGCCTGATCCCACGTACGCCCGTTGAGGTTCGTCCCGAGAAGACGCGCACATCGGTAGTCGGGAAACGAATTGCCTTGCCGCCTGCGGTGGTCAGAAGCACATCGTCACCCTCGGTGCAGATGTCTACGCGCAGGATCTGGTCGCTCTCATTGAGCTTCATGGCAATCTTGCCGTTCTGGCGCACCTCGACGAAATCGGACAGCTTATTGCGGCGGACGTTTCCGCTTTCGGTTGCAAACATCACATCGAGTGAAGCCCAGGATTCTTCGTCCTCGGGCAGCGGCATGATGGTGGTGATCCGCTCGTCGGTCTGGAGCGGAAGCAGATTGATAAGCGCCTTGCCACGGGCCTGTGGAGCCGCCACCGGCAACCGCCACACTTTCATTTTGTAGACCATGCCGCGCGAGGAGAAGAACAACACCGGCGTATGGGTGTTGACTATGAAAATGCGTGTTACGAAATCCTCATCGCGCGTGGCCATGCCGGCGCGACCCTTGCCGCCTCGCCGCTGCGCCCGATAGGTCGAAAGCGGCACGCGCTTGATGTATCCCTTGTGTGACACGGTAACGACCATGTCCTCGCGCTGGATGAGGTCTTCATCTTCTACATCCGGGCCCGCCTCAATGATCTCTGTGCGGCGCGGCGTGCCGAACTCGTCACGGATAGAAATCAGTTCGTCTTTAACGATGGCGATGATCCGGGCGCGAGAGCGCAGGATGTCGAGATAATCCGCAATCTGTTCGCCAAGTCCTTTGAGTTCATCGCCTATCTCATCGCGTCCGAGCGCGGTCAAGCGCTGCAGTCGCAACTCGAGAATGGCGCGAGCCTGCTCGTCGGACAGACGGCACGTGCCGTCCTTCGATACTTTGTGGCGCGGGTCGGCGATAAGCTCCACCAGCGGCGCCACATCACGTGCAGGCCAATCGCGCGCAGTCAGCGCAGCGCGAGCCGACGCAGGATCGGGTGCGGAACGGATCAGTGCAATTACTTCGTCTACATTCGCGACGGCAATCGCGAGACCAACCAGGATATGAGCCCGGTCACGCGCCTTGTTCAGCAGGTGCTTGGTACGCCGGCTGACGACCATTTCGCGAAATTCAACGAAGGCCTGAATGAAATCTCTTAGATTGAGCTGTTCAGGTCGCCCTCCATTGAGAGCAACGAAATTGCAGCCAAAACTCGATTGCAGCTGCGAGAAGCGGTAGAGCTGGTTCAGCACCACGTCGGCGACCGCGTCCCTGCGCAGTTCGATAACGACACGCATGCCATCGCGATCCGATTCATCGCGGATGTCACTGATCCCCTCGATCCGCTTGTCGCGTACAAGTTCCGCGATCTTCTCGATCATCGTGGACTTGTTCACCTGATACGGAATCTCGGTAATGATCAGCGCCTCACGGTCCCGCCTCGTCGTTTCAACCGATACGCGCCCGCGCATTACGACGGACCCCCGCCCCGTGTCATAAGCAGAGCGGATACCTGACCGCCCCAGAATAAGGCCTCCGGTGGGGAAATCAGGGCCCAGCACAATTTCGTTCAATTCGAGAATTGTGATGGCCGGATTGTCCAGATAGGCCATGCAGGCATTGATCACTTCGCCCAGATTGTGCGGCGGGATGTTGGTGGCCATTCCGACGGCGATGCCGCCAGCACCATTGACCAGAAGGTTCGGAAACTTCGCTGGCAGGACCGAGGGTTCCGATTCCGACCCGTCATAGTTTTCCTGGAAATCGACCGTGTCCTTGTCCAGATCATCCAAAAGCGAATGGGCGACCTTTTGCAGACGGCACTCTGTGTAGCGCATGGCCGCGGGAGGATCCCCGTCGACTGAGCCAAAATTGCCCTGCCCATCGATTAGCGGCAGACGCAGTGAAAAATCCTGCGCCATACGTACGAGCGCATCGTAAATCGCGGAGTCGCCGTGAGGGTGATACTTACCAATCACATCACCGACGACGCGTGCCGATTTTCGGTATGGTTTGTTCCAGTCGTAACCGTTCTCGTGCATCGAATAGAGGATACGCCGGTGAACCGGTTTGAGACCGTCGCGCACGTCGGGCAACGCACGGCTTACGATCACGCTCATGGCGTAGTCGAGATAAGACCGCTTCATCTCCTCGGAAATGGAAATGGGCCTTATATCGGAAGGGTCCTGAGGTCCCTCGCCACCGGGCGGAGGTGGAATGTCATTGACGTCTGACAAGGCTTAGGCCTGCGTTCTTTTCTGGTGCGAAACCGGCTTCCTGAACAGGCGATAAGCAGCACAAATGCAGCTATGCGAGGAGGCAGCGGAAACGCTTTGAGAAGTGGCATCTATTATAATCGAAACGGGCCCATAACCGCAATGTTGCGGACTAGAAAAACAGCCAGTTTCCCGCATAAACTTTTATTACAAATCAATGCACTAAAAGATTTTTGCACATAAGGCCACTTGTGCCTAACGCGGGACCTCCACACGCATCTCCGCACCGCCAAGTTCATGCACCGAATCGTGCGCTCGAACAGTCACTTCAGCAATACCGTCAGGGATACGAACACCCGCCAGCGAGCGCGTGAAAGGCTGCTCATTTTCATGTGGATGGGCGAGCGTCCGCGTACCAAGCACGGTACCGTCAGGGGCCACGACATCCCATGCATTGGCGTAGTGTTTCCATCCCGTATCGTCATGTCGCACGGTCACGTCAAATCGGTACGTACCAGTACCTTCCTTGATGATCTTGACGCCGACGACATCCGCCTCTCCGGCCAGGGCAGTGAGCGGCGAAAGAATTAGCCACGTGCCACAAATGAGACTGCGTGCACGAAAAGGAAACTTCATCATCAGACACTTCTCCAACTTGGCCGTGCAAACGGCGCGCGCATAGAAACTCTAGCATTTTCAATTGGGCGGAGAACAGGATTGTCGCCGCGGATCGGTAACGTTACGGTCTCCTCCGTTCAGACAAACCTGGAACCTCACAAAGTGTTCTCATGAAACTTGATGACGCAGAGACCCCTCGCCTGTTGCTCGACACAGAGCGACTGCAGCAAAACATCGACATGATGGCGGCGCGATGCGCGGATCTTGGCGTGACGCTCCGCCCGCACCTGAAGACACCAAAATCGCTGAAGGTCGCGGAGCAAGCGGTTCCCGACAAAGCGTCGCCTCTGACCGTCTCAACCCTGAAAGAAGCAGAGGCCTTTGCTGCCGGCGGCCACACAAACATTCTCTGTGCGGCGGCAACTGCACCAACGAAACTGGCCCATGCAGACAGAATTCAGTGCACAACGAATGCGTGGGTCATTCTCGTGACAGACAGCGTCGCGCTGGTTGAGGCGGCAGATGCAAAGGCCGGCGAACTGGGTGCCAGTTTCGATTTCCTCATCGAGGTTGATTGCGGCGAACACCGCTCAGGGGTCAAGCCTGCATCTGAAGAGCTGCTGCAGGTTGCGGAAGCGCTAAAGGCAGCATCGCATCTGCGCCTGGTCGGCGTCATGAGTCATGCCGGCCATTCCTATGCACTCGATGATCCTGAACAAATCGCCGATCTTGCGGAGGTCGAACGCGCTGCCGCGGCGGACTCCGCCAGCATGCTGCGCGAAGCGGGATACGATTGCGAGATTGTCAGCATTGGCTCAACACCAACCGTGCTGCATGCTCGGCATCTTGAAGGCGTTACCGAGGCCCGTGCCGGCGTCTATCTGTTTTGGGACCTCGCACAATACTCACGGAAGATGTGCCGTCTCGACGATATCGCCGTGACAGTGCTGGCCACCGTTATCGGCCACAACCGTGAAGGGAAAAGCATCATCATCGATGCCGGTGCCCTGGCCCTCTCCAAGGACATTAGCGCCAACACTTTCGCACCACACGTCCAATATGGCTTTGTGTGCGACGTGGACACGCTCGAACAATTTGATGGACTCAGTGTCAGCGAGGTACATCAGGAGCATGGCACCGTTTTTGTGCCCGATGAGAGTTGGTTTGACAGGCTGCCGATTGGTTCGCAGGTGCGCGTGCTGCCCAATCATACCTGCATGACATGCGCGGCCTATGATGCCTACGATGTCGTTCAGGGTGGTGAAATCGTCGAGACCTGGCCGCGCGTGAATGGCTGGTAAATTGATCAAAAAGACAAGAGGCTGAGGGGGACCATGGCCGCAAAGGGCTCCAAAAAGGTGATTTATGCAGCGCTCGCGGGCAACGGGCTCATCGCCATTACCAAGTTCGGGGCGGCTACGCTGACCGGGTCCTCCGCCATGTTGTCGGAAGCCATTCACTCGCTCGTTGATACAGGCAATCAGGGCCTTTTGCTCTATGGCATCAAACGCTCCAAGCGCCCGCCTGACGCCGCCCACCCATTCGGTTACGGCTCAGAGCTCTATTTCTGGGCTTTTGTCGTAGCCATCCTGATATTCGGTCTGGGCGCGGGCATATCCTTCTATGAAGGCGTGCAGAAGCTGTTGCACCCTCACCCACTCAAGGATCCCTACATCAACTACATCGTGCTGGGTCTGGCGATGATCTTCGAAGCTGCCGCCTGGTACATCGCCTACAAGGAATTCGGCAAAGTGCGCGGCAATTTCGGACTGTTCGAGGCCGTCCAGCGCTCCAAGGACCCGACCATCTTCACAGTTCTGTTTGAGGACACTGCCGCAATGCTCGGACTCATAGCGGCATTGATCGGTGTCGCTTGCGCTGACTTCCTGGATATCGCCTGGGCCGATGGCGCGGCGTCCGTCGCCATCGGCGTCATTCTTGCGGGCACCGCTGCCGTCCTCGCTTACGAGACCAAGGGGCTGCTCATTGGCGAGGCTGCAAGCCGGGAATTGACGCAAGGTGTACGCGGCATCGTCGGACGCGCAAAGGATGTGCGCCATATCAACGAGCTGCGCAGCATGCATATGGCGCCCAACGACATCCTGATGGCGCTCAGCCTCGACTTTCATGATGAATTGAGCGCCGGTCGCGTCGAGCAGACCATTTTCAAGCTTGAAAAGGACATCAAGGGCCGCTTTCCCGATGTCAGGCGGCTCTATATCGAGGTACAGTCAAAGGATGATCATCATCGCTCGGTCATGACGTCGCGCCGGGAGCGCCGTCGCGACCAGAAATCCTGACCCAATGATGTATTACGAGTGGATCGCCGCCGCACTCGGCGTCATCGTCGTCTATATGCTGCTCGGATACGTCTGGGTGTGGTGGACCGCGCGGCGGAAGAAATGATGATTTGTTCTCAGACCACAGGGATCACGGCTCGAAAACAATGAACACCAAAACGAACGACGACACGCTCAGGGGCGGCTGTCAGTGTGGCACGGTTCGTTATGAGCTTAAGGCCCCACCGCTCGAAGTTTATGTCTGCCACTGTACGGAATGCCGTAAACAATCCGCATCTGCTTTTGGCATTTCGGTTATTGCATGCAGCGCTGATGTTCGGCTGGTGCAAGGCGCACTGAAGCAATGGTCGCGGCCAGCCAAAAGCGGGCGAACAGTCGACTGTTTCTTTTGTCCAGAATGCGGGTCACGCATTTGGCACGGTGATAAGAAAAAGCGCCAGACCATCAGTATCAAAGGCGGCTCACTGGATGAACCGGTCGATATCTCGTCAGCGGCTCACATTTGGACCAATAGTAAACTGCCCGGAGTCGTTATTCCCGAGCACGCCCCAACGTTTCGCCAAGAGCCCGAATAATGTCGGTGATCCGGATCGCCGCCGTCCGACCTTCGTATGTCACAAGATGCAAAAAAATTTGGGCGACGCAGCCAAAAACCTAAAACGGAATCTCGTCGTCGATTTCCTTGTCGAACGACCCGCCGGACTCCATCGGGCTGCTTTTGCCGAATTCTCCGCCATTGCCGTTTGACGACGCATGGTCACCCGAACCGCCGCTAGCGCGCGAGTCGAGCATGGTCAGGGATGAGTTGAAACCCTGCAACACTACCTCGGTGGAGTAGCGTTCCTGTCCCGACTGGTCTTCCCATTTGCGCGTCTGAAGCTGACCTTCCAGATAAACCTTTGAGCCCTTCTTGAGGTACTGCTCCGCGATCCGGCACAGACCCTCGTTGAAGATGACAACACGATGCCACTCGGTCCGCTCGCGGCGTTCGCCGGTTGACTTGTCGCGCCAGCTTTCGGAGGTGGCGACGCGCAAGTTCGCGATCGGACGCCCGTCCTGCGTGTTCCTGATTTCCGGGTCCGCGCCCAGATTTCCAATAAGAATTACTTTGTTGACCGATCCGGCCATTGCTCGTTCCTTTCCGCCGGTGTTCAGCGTTTGTTAACCCTGACACCGTCATATCGCCCGCAAAGTGCTGACACATGCAGGTGCCGCGAAACCCTCACCGCACCCGTTCGAATCTTGTCCACATTAGCCCGCCGACCCGAAGCACCGCCAGACCGCATATGTCCCTGTCCACACTTGTCGAATCCTGTCCACAACCCGTATCCGGCATGACAGTTGCGTAATAAACACGAGAAAACCACAAATGTTCATGATATGTTCCAGTATAATCACACGAATGCCGCATTGCAATGACTATTGCGGCGGCCCGCGCGCAGAAACTGTTGCATACACGCAACGCTTGCAGCGCGAAGTTCCCTGTTTTGAGCCCTCTAGCAACCATTAGCGAGAAAAAACATGGCCAACACGGCTGTCATCGATTATGAGCGGCGATCAGATCAGACGGGCCGTATTCCCGAAATTCGCAGGGATTCTGCTGAACCGGTCGATCTTGAGAACGGAGACTTCATGAGTCCCGACAGAGTTCGCAAGCGGCAAAAGGAAAGAGCCCGGATTATGGGCCGGGGGCCGTTCGGCTTTTCGCGCAAGACGTGGCCGTTTGTCAAAGTGCTCGTCGGCAACTGGATATTCTCGCTCGTCTACTACGTCGGCATGAAGCAGATCATCCCCTGGCGCCCCGACGCATGGACTGCGATCGACAGGCTGGTCCTGATGATCCAGTGTTCCATCCTGGCGGTGCTGCCGACCGTGCTGGCCATCGCCATCGTTGCTGCCCAGCGGCTCAATCCGGACATGTGGGTCGGACAGAAGGTCAAGCCCAACTCTGCGCTCGACATCAACACGCGGTTCATTCTGAACACGACTGAACAGTTTATCCTGTTCATTGTCGGTCTTGCGGGTATCGCGCTCTATGCGCCGCATATGGAAGGTCATTCAGTTCCGATCCTCACCTCACTCTTCCTGATCGGACGTGTCCTGTTCTGGTACGGCTACCACAAGAACCCTTACCTAAGGGCGTTTGGCTTCGGCCTCACCTTCTACCCCACCTGCGGTGTCTTCATGTGGCTCCTCATCCGCATGTTCACAGGCTACTCGCTTCCGATTTAGGGGTGAATATCGGTTTTAGCCGCCTTTCTGTTGACATGTGAGTTGTGCCATCTTGTGTGTGAAGGCGCGCCGGTTTAATCCGGTGGACGCCCTAATGCTCAAATGGTGCAATGTCGTCCAAGACCATCTCCATACGCGGTGCGCGCGAGCATAATCTCAAGAGTGTTGATCTTGAGCTGCCGCGCGAGAAGCTGATTGTCATCACCGGCCTGTCGGGTTCGGGGAAGTCGTCGCTCGCCTTCGATACAATCTATGCGGAAGGCCAGCGCCGTTACGTGGAATCGCTCTCCGCTTATGCGCGTCAGTTTCTGGAGATGATGCAAAAGCCGGACGTGGACCATATCGAAGGTCTCTCGCCCGCCATCTCCATCGAGCAAAAGACCACCAGCCGCAACCCGCGCTCGACCGTCGGCACGGTCACCGAAATCTACGACTATATGCGGCTGCTCTTTGCCCGCGTCGGCGTGCCCTACTCCCCCGCAACGGGCCTGCCCATCGAAAGCCAGACGGTCTCCCAGATGGTCGACCGGGTTCTGGAGCTTGAAGAAGGGACCCGGGCTTACCTGCTTGCCCCCATCGTGCGCGGCCGCAAGGGCGAATACCGCAAGGAACTCGCCGAGCTCATGAAGAAGGGCTTTCAGCGGGTCAAAATCGACGGCGAGTTCTACGAAATCGCCGAGGCTCCCGCGCTCGACAAGAAGTTCACCCATGACATCGATGTGGTGGTCGACCGGCTGGTGGTGCGCGACGACATCGCCACGCGGCTGGCGGATTCGCTTGAGACCGCACTTGCCCTCACCGACGGCGTCGCGATTGCCGAATTCGCCGACAAGCCCTTGGATCAGTCCCAGCTGGACTCAGCCAATATGGGGCGCAATGAAACCCACGAGCGGATCATCTTTTCCGCCCGCTTCGCCTGCCCCGTATCCGGCTTCACCATCGATGAAATCGAGCCGCGGCTGTTCTCTTTCAACAACCCCTATGGTGCGTGTCCGTCCTGCGACGGGCTCGGCACGGAACTGCGCTTCGAACAGGACCTCGTCGTACCGGACGGAAATCTGAGCCTGCGCCAGGGTGCAATCGTGCCCTGGGCCAAGACGGGCGCCACATCGCCCTATTACGCACAAACGCTTGAAGCCCTGACCACGCATTACAAGGTCAAGATGAGTGACCCCTGGAACGAGCTGCCAGAGAAGGTACGCGACGCCATCCTGTTCGGGTCGGGCGATGAGGAAATCACATTCACCTACGAGGACGGGACGCGCAGCTACACCGCCACCAAGCCGTTCGAAGGGGTCATCAACAACATCCAGCGGCGCTGGCAGGAAACGGAATCAAACTGGGTGCGCGATGAACTTTCCCGCTACCAGTCCGACCATCCCTGCCAGGCGTGTGAGGGCTATCGCCTCAAGCCACAGGCGCTTGCGGTCAAAATTGCCGATTTGCACATTGCCCAGGTGACGGAAATGTCGATCCGCGCGGCGGGCGACTGGTTCGACGGACTGCCTGGCAACCTCTCAGACAAACAGAATGAGATCGCGACGCGCATCCTGAAAGAAATCCGCGAGCGGTTGAAGTTCCTGAATGACGTCGGGCTCGACTATCTCACCCTCGCGCGCGCCTCGCGCACGCTGTCGGGCGGCGAGAGCCAGCGCATCCGCCTGGCAAGCCAGATCGGCTCCGGGCTGACGGGCGTGCTCTATGTGCTGGATGAGCCTTCGATTGGATTGCACCAGCGCGACAATGCCCGGCTCTTGGAGACGCTGAAACATCTGCGCGATCTCGGCAACACGGTCATCGTCGTCGAGCATGACGAGGACGCGGTTCTGAACGCCGACTATGTTGTCGACATGGGGCCGGGTGCCGGCATCCATGGCGGCGAGGTTGTGGCGGAAGGCACGCCGAAGAAGGTCATGGGCAACGCCCGCAGCCTCACCGGGCAATATCTGACGGGGATGATGCAGATCCCCATGCCACCCGCACGGCGCAAGATTTCCGAGACGCGCAAGCTCACGGTCGTGGGGGCAAAAGGCAACAACCTCCAGGATGTGACGGCGGAGATCCCGCTGTCGACTTTCACCTGCATCACCGGCGTTTCCGGCGGCGGCAAGTCGACGCTTCTGATCGAGACGCTCTACAAGGGCGTCGCGCGCAAGCTCTCAGGCTCGCGCGAATACCCCGCCGAACACGACCATATCGAGGGCGTGGAACATCTCGACAAGATCATCGATATCGATCAAAGCCCGATCGGGCGCACGCCGCGCTCAAACCCCGCCACCTACACCGGCGCCTTCACGCCCATCAGAGAGTGGTTCGCGGAACTGCCGGAATCGCGCGCGCGCGGCTACAAGCCGGGGCGGTTTTCCTTCAACGTGAAGGGCGGGCGCTGCGAGGCGTGCCAGGGCGACGGGCTCATCAAGATCGAGATGCATTTTCTGCCCGATGTCTACGTCACCTGCGACCAGTGCAAGGGCAAGCGCTACAATCGCGAGACGCTGGATATCAAGTTCAAGAACAAGTCCATCGCCGACATTCTCGACATGACGGTGGAGGAAGGCGCGGAATTCTTCAAGGCCGTGCCGAGTGTGCGCGACAAGCTGGAGACGCTCAAACGCGTCGGCCTCGATTACATCAAGGTCGGCCAGCAGGCGACGACGCTATCGGGCGGCGAAGCGCAGCGGGTGAAGCTGTCAAAGGAACTCTCCCGCCGGGCGACGGGTCGCACGCTCTATATCCTCGACGAACCCACCACCGGCCTGCACTTCCACGATGTGGCCAAGCTGCTCGACGTGCTGCACGAACTGGTCGACCAGGGCAACACAGTCGTTGTGATCGAGCACAATCTGGAAGTGATCAAGACGGCGGACTGGATCATCGACCTCGGGCCTGAAGGCGGCGACGCCGGCGGGCGCGTCGTTGCCGCCGGCACGCCGGAGCAAGTCGCAAAAACGCCGGACAGCTATACGGGACAATTCCTCAAGGGGTTGTTCAAACGGCGACCTGCGGCTTCATCGCGGGCCAAGAAGCGTGCTGAGGCTGCGGAGTGATGCGAGCATGTTTCGCCAAACGACCACGCTCGTAGTTGGCGCAGGTGGTAGCAAAGACTTTTCCTTGCCGACCGGCGTTGAACTGAAAAACCAAATATCTAGCTCTGTAAGGTTTCGCTTTGATCATCCCTTCAACAATCAAACTGGGGGTGACAAGGATTTGCTTCGAGTTTTACGGCAAAAATTCGAACAAGAAGAACTCAATGAAATCACAGTTGGGGGAAACGTTCTTTCCAACTCAATGTCTTTGTTTCCGTCAATAGATGAAGCTTTACACTACCACTCACATGATGAAAAAATTGTTCTTCTTGGGAAAATCGCCATAGCAAAAACGATAATAGAATCTGAAAAGAAAAGCTGGTTGAACAATAGACATAACCAAGAGCAGGCCATTTTTTCTAGCTCTGAAGAAAACTGGCTCTCTCAAGTCCTATCACTTGCTACTAGCGGATCAACGAAGGAAGATGCACGAGAGCTATTTTCAAAAGTAAGATTTATCAATTTCAATTATGACCGCACTTTGGAACATTTCCTGTTCTGGAGTTTGCAGGTAAGGGCCGGTTTGAGTGGTGATGCCGCCAAAGAGGCAATGGGCGCGCTCGATGTAATACGGCCATATGGATCATTGGGGCCCTTAGATTGGCAGGAACACGGAGGTGTGCCGTTCGGAGGAAATCGGAATCCGTTCGAACTCGCGACTAAAATCTGCACATTTACTGAGCGAACTGAAAATGATTTGGTTACTCAAATCGATAGAATGATAAATCAATCAAAGTTAGTGATTTTCATTGGCTTCGGATTTCACGAACAAAATCTTTCGTTGTTTGAACCAATCGCCGGAAAACGCCGCGAACCGCGTGACGTCTGGGCAACAGTAAGTGGCATCCACGACGAAAATCATGATCTGATTAGCAAATCACTTAGACGGCGAATTGCAAAAACAAACAAGCCTCGCTTGTTTCCCTAGAAAGCCAATGACTTCTTCGCAAACTTAAGGCCGTCCATCGCCGCTGCAGTAGGCTAAGCGGGCACCGATTGTCTGACTGTCCAAATGGCCCAGTCACTTGTTCGTCATTCCCGCGAAGGCGGGAATCCAAATGCGATGCTCACCAGATTTCATCGCTCAAGTCCCGCCATTCTGGGTTGCCGCGCATAATCTGACGGATTTTCCAGGCGCGGTTCCATTTTTTCATCTGCTTCTCACGGATTATCGCGCTTTCCATGGTCTCGTGCGGCTCATACCAGACCAGCCGGGCCACGCCATAGCGTTTTGAAAACCCCTCCACTTGCCCAGCTTTGTGCTGCGCGAGGCGTCGCGGCAGGTTGCTGGTCACGCCGATATAGAGCGTGCCGTTTCTGTCACTGGCGAGTATGTAGACGCAGGGTGATTTATCCATCGCAGCCGCCCAATTGGATTCCCGCCTTCGCGGGAATGACGACTATAACGTCCATCGATGAACGAGCGAAAGAACTACCCAATGCCCCCATACTCCCCCACCGACCCCCTCATCATCCGCGAAAGCCGCGACTGGGCGTGGAAGGTTTTCGAAAATCAGGCGCATCTCGGGCACATGATGTTCATCGCCCGGCGCGAAACGGAAGGCTCCCTCGTCGATTGTTCGCCCGCTGAATGGCAGGACCTTCACAGCGAGTTGGCACTGTATGAACGGGTGATGACCGAGCTGTTCGCGCCCGACCGCTTCAACTACGGCCAGTTCGGCAATGTGTGGGGGCAACTGCATGTGCACGCCTATCCGCGCTACCGCAGCGCTCCGGAGTGGAACGGGAAAGCCTTCCCCGACGTGCAGTGGGGTGCGCCGCCAATCCCTGAACCGCCCTCACCGCTTGAAGGTGCCGCTCTGGAGGAATTCGCCGCGTGGTTCAAGGAGCGCCTCGAAAAACTCGCCTGAGAGCAAGATCAACCGCACATCGGGAACTTCCGGTACACCGCGCGCCAACCCGCCGTCATTCCGGCGGAAGCCGGAATCCAGAAACAACTTGGCAAGCACCTTATCTTTCCGCCCTGGGTTCCGGATCGCGGAGCAGATGAACCAATCCGCCATTGTGATCCACCGTGGCTGCTCCTTGTCCGGAATAACGAAAGCGGTGTTTCCGCTCAGTTACCGTGCTGCCCACGCACCAAAGTGCTGAGAGGGGCAGTTGAACACCCAGCGTGTGCCGCGAAAGTTTTCGCGCAAGCGATGGGCAATGTGGCTCACGCGCGGCAGCAAGCATTTCCGCCAATCTGTGATGTGCATCACTCGATAAATGCCGGGTGCACGCCACCTCCGGTCACAGAACAGGGACCAAACACTATAAACCGGAGAACCGGAATGACTTCGTCAGAGACAACGAGAATCCTCTTCTTTCCGACGGCGGCCATCGCCTCGATCTTCGTGGCGGCGGCGGCCGGTATCGCCAGCAACCGCCGCACACGGCGTGAACAACGCCGCCAGCGCCGCGCCATAAGCCAACTGCGCCGCCTCGATGACCACACACTGCGCGATATCGGCTTCGACCGGACCGAAATTGCGTCCGTGATCAAGTATGGCCGCAAGGGCCGGTAAAAAGGCCCTGCGCCCCCACGACCCTGGATTTGCACAGCCACGGCACGACACAGATCCCCTGAGACGATATTCTGCTTGGTTTAGCCTGCATATGAGCTGCCAAACGGATTTCCGCCGCAGATTCAGCGCTCAAAATCCACGCAAACCTTAGCTTTTCATCCAAAACAGCACTTCTGTGATGTGCATCACTCATGTTTTGCGCGACGTGCACCCATCTTCTGAAGGATCGGACGGAAATTCCTTTGCGAGATGGAGCGCTAGAGATGAAAACCCTTACTATCCTCAAAACCACCATGTTGGCAGCACTTGCCGCCGCACCCTTGGTCGCCATGACCTCACAATCCACGTTCGCACAACGCGTCGTGACCGCGACCTGTCCGCAGGGCTATATCCTCTCCGGCAACAGTTGCGTCAGGCCTGCCCTAACGCCGACCTGCCCGTCCGGATTTGGATTTTCCGCGGGCCAGTGCATTAAAAACAGCCAGGGTCGCGCAACAACAACCAAGCCGGCATCGAGCGGCCCCTGGGCATTCATCACCAGAGAAGCCTTTGGTGTCAAAGAAGCCGCGGAGCTCGACGGTGCGAATTTCTGTGCCGTGTCCGGCTCGCCGTCGGTAGCCGCCGCTACAGATTTCTTCAAGGAAAAAGGCCTGACCGCCACGCACGTAAAGGTCGACACACAGCGCGCAGGTGTCAAAACATACCAGAAGTATGACTGCGACATTCTCGTTGTCGCAGACCGTATCGCCCGCTCGACCGCCGACAGTCTGGAACCTGCGGGAGGGCATCTGGTTCTGCCGGAAAAACTTATCAGTTTGAACGCCGCTTCGCCTGAGCCTGTTGCCGCCCCGGACGTTCCGGTTGCTAAGGCCGCTCCGGTAAAGCCTGTTGTTGCCCCAGTCGCACCGGCCCCGCTGCCGCGCAAGCCCCCCGCAACCGTCAAGAAGAAGCCGGCTCCGAAGAAGGTCGCGAAGAAGCCCGTCAGGCGGAAGCCCAGATGCTCGAGAGTCCGGTATGCATACACGAGCGGCAACACATGCGCCTGCGCCGGTCCGCGGGTCTTCACCGGGAACGCCTGCGTGAGACCAAGATGGTGGTAGACGCCGCCTGAAGCCGGCTTGGAGACCTGCCCCAAGCCGGCCGCCCTCGCATGAGAATAAGATTATCATCACATCGAGGACATCTGGTGCACCACGTGCCAACAACCCGTCATTCCGGCGGAAGCCGGAATCCAGAAACAATATGGCAAGCACCTGGTTTTTCCGTCCTGGATTCCGGATCGCGGAGCAGATAAACCAATCCGCCATTACGATCCACTGCGGCTGCTCCTTGTCCGGAATGACGAATGCAGTGTTTCTACTCACTCCCAGTAACGCCCGACGATGCCCGCCGCTTCGAACAGATATTTCAGGACTGCAAAAACGAAGGCGGTGCTGACACCGAAAAGGATGATCCCGTTGGCCGCTTCCAGCCCGCTCAGCACCTGCCAACGGGGGGTAAGCGTGATGTCGCCGTAGCCCAGGGTGGTAAAGGTGACGGTGGAGAAATAAAGGGCGCGTTCGAGGCTCTCGAACTGGCCGAGGATCATGTAGAGCACCGCCCAGGCCCATATCTCCAACGTGTGCAGCGCAAAGACACCGAGAACGGCAGCGGCAAACATTCTGATCGCCCAGATGTAACTGTCCCGGCCGGCATGTCCGACCCGATGCCGGCGCAACCATGCGACCGTGGCGAGGATGCCACCCACATGGATGATGACGGTGAAGCCGACCATGGCCGACCCGATCAGGAGCTGTTCACCGAGCATGATTCCCCCAAACGTCCTTTTTCACACTCTAACCCGGTCGTACCCGAAGCGGAGGCTAAGAATAATTCGCACTTTGAGCAGGGCTTTGTCCCCAGTCACAAATGAGTCGCACATTCCCATCTTGCGCACGCGCGGCCATCCCCCCTAGACTGGCGCCACTGGATCAGTCATTGCCGGCACGCATCGCCGGCAGCAAAGGGGGGCAAATCCATGAAAAAACTCAGCATCGTATTCGCGGCAGCCTATTTCGCAGTACTCGTCGGTGGCATTGCCAGCGCACAGGCTCACTCGGCCCAGCAATGCAAAAAAGAACTCCAGTCCTACGCGACAATGTGCAAGTTCAGTCCAACGGCCTGGATTCTGGGCTTCTGCAAGAACAAAAAGGCTCAGACCTGGTGCAGCAGCAAGAAAGAGCACGACAAAAAATTCCACTAGGCGGCTTTCGCCTGATCAATTAGGGGGGCGTGGTTGACCACATGGCAGCCGCGCCCTTTTCTATTCTGCCACCCGCTTCACGGCATGCTTGCAATCCCGTGCCCGACATGATGATCGTTTAGCCAGATTGGGCAGGCTCACAGGCCGGACATATCTCGCATGGCTGAACATTCGGACGATTTCTACAAGACCCTGAACACTTTCACCGAATTCGCCCGTGTCACAGATTTGTCGCTTTACCGCCCTGTGCCTGACGACTGGATCATGGTCTTGGCAGACATCACCGGCTCTACCCGGGCGATCAACGAAGGGCTCTACAAGGACGTCAATCTCGTGGGCGCGGCGTGCATAACAGCTGTCCTCAATGCCCTGCCCGGATACAGCGTTCCTTACGTCTTTGGTGGCGATGGCGCGACCATGGCCGTGCCCTCTTCCGCCGTCGACAAAATCACTCCCGTTCTGGGTGCTGCCCGAAGGCTCTCAAATGATCAGTTCAACCTTGATTTGCGAGCTGGCCTCGTGCCGGTCGCCGAGGTGCGGAAGGCGGGCGCGGATGTCCTGGTGGCAAAGTTTGAGCTCAGCCCGGGCAATTTCATGGCCATGTTCACCGGCGGCGGCGTCCAGCTGGTTGATGACCTGATCAAGGCAGACGATGGTACCGGTCAATATTCGGTCGCATATCCCGAAAGCGAAGCCGCACCCGACCTGGAGGGGCTGTCCTGCCGCTGGGAACCTCTCAAATCCTGCCGCGGCACCATGATGAGCATGCTGGTCCATGCCACGGGAAAAACGATGCGGAAGAATATCGCCATCTATCGCGAGGTGATCGATGGCATCGCTGAGATTTTCAACGACGACCCTGTCGCTGCCAGCCCCGTCAGCGCCGACAATATGGTGTTCAAATGGCCGCCTTCGGGCCTGAGAAGCGAAGCCAAACTCTTTGCAAGCACGCGCCAGCGCTTCCGCAAGTGGCTCTGGATTTACGGAACAAGCATGATCCAGTTCTTCATTGAACGCTACGACCGAACCGCCGGTGACTACAATGCGCCCGTCTACCGCCGGGAGCTGCGCGCCAATTCCGACTTCCGCCGCTTCGACGATACGCTGCGCATGATCCTCGACTGCCCGCTGGATACGGCGGCGGCACTTGAGTCCTTTTTTGAGGACTTGCACGACCAGGGCAAGATCGCCTTCGGGGTCCACCGCTCCGAGCATGCGCTGATGACCTGCCTGGTGTTCTCTCTCACCAAGGGTGAACACGTCCACTTCGTCGATGGATCGGATGGCGGGTTCACCGCCGCAGCGGTACAGCTCAAGGCGCAGTTGCGGGAGATAGCGGCGCAGCAGATGGAAGGCTGAGACAGTCAGCAGAGGCGGTTTACGGCACTCCCCCGCAATACCCGACCCTGATTCGAAGGGACGGTTCTACTGGGTTTGCCCTTGGGCTGGCGGGGTAACATTTCTATAGGGTTCGGCGGCGGCCCGGGCCTTTTCAAGTTCCACTTTCGCGGTTTCCAGCTCCGCCTGAGTCCCGTCGAGCGCAGTTTGC
>Ga0209633_10001471_pt1 | contig 24030 bp, 22 predicted proteins | sample Cruoilmetagenom1_FD_187290 | JGI IMG/M metagenome (GOLD analysis project Ga0209633, IMG submission 187290) | Oil polluted marine microbial communities from Coal Oil Point, Santa Barbara, California, USA - Sample 1 (SPAdes) (version 2) | ecosystem: Environmental > Aquatic > Marine > Oil seeps ...
ATCTAAATTAATTAAACAATAATGAAACAGTTCACCCAATTTGTTGCCAATCAAAATAATAGTTTTATATTTGCCGCCTGATAGAATATCAGTACATAAAAATTATTAATTAAAATTTAATATTAGCATGTATTTAGCAGCTGAAAAAAAAGCAGAAATTTTCAAAAAACACGGAAAATCTGCGAAAGACACAGGTTCATCTGAGGGTCAAATTGCCTTATTTACTTACAGAATAAACCATTTAACTGAACATTTAAAAAATAATCGTAAAGATTTTAATACTGAGCGTTCTTTAGTAAAATTAGTAGGTAAACGTAGAAATTTATTGGACTATTTGATTAAAACAGATATTATAAGATATCGTGAAATAGTAAAAGAATTAGGATTAAGAAAATAAATAATAAGGAGGCATAATGCCTCCTTTTTTAATTACCCTGAATATATTCAGGATCTATATTCCGCATATTAAAAAGCCTTTTTAGACTTTTCATTGGTTAATAACAACACAACTACAAAACCAATTGTTAAATCTAACCTTAAAATAGGTTAAAAAACTAAAAAATATGATACCTAAGGTATTTAAAGAAATTATTGAATTAGGAGATGGAAGAACCATCTCTATTGAAACAGGAAAATTAGCAAAACAGGCACATGGTTCTGTTGTTGTTCAGTCAGGTAAATGTATGTTGTTATGTACAGTTGTTTCCAATTACAAACAAAGTGATGTCGACTTTTTACCATTAACAGTAGATTATCGAGAAAAATTTGCCGCTTCAGGACGTTACCCAGGTGGTTTCTTCAAAAGAGAAGCAAGACCAAGCGATGGTGAAGTATTAACGATGCGTTTAGTAGACAGAGTTTTACGACCATTATTTCCAAAAGATTATCATGCCGAAACACAAGTGATGATCCAGTTAATGTCTCATGATGAAGACGTGATGCCAGAAGCAATGGCTGGATTAGCAGCATCTGCCGCTATTCAATTAAGTGACTTCCCATTCGAATGTGCCATTTCTGAAGCGAGAGTAGGTAGAGTTAATGGCGAATTTGTTATTAACCCAACACGTTCACAATTGGAAGAATCAGACATCGAAATGATGATTGGAGCTTCAGCCGATTCAGTTATGATGGTTGAAGGTGAAATGGATGAAATTTCTGAAGAAGAAATGGCCGATGCTATTAAGTTTGCACATGAAGCTATTAAAGTTCAAATTGCTGCTCAAATACGTTTAGCAGAAGCCTTTGGTAAAAAAGAAGTTCGTGAATATGAAACTGCTGAAGAAAACGAAGACTTAGCAAAAAAAATACACGAATTAGCTTACGATAAATGTTATGCAATAGCAAAACAAGGAACATCTAAGGCAGAACGTAGCACAGCGTTTTCTGAACTTAAAGAAGAAATTAAAGCTTCATTTACGGAAGAAGAGATGGAAGAATTTGGTCATCTTGTTGGAGGTTATTACAGGAAAGCAGAAAAAGAGGCTATTCGTGAACTAACATTAAGTGAAGGTTTACGATTAGACGGTAGAAAAACAGATGAGATCAGACCAATATGGTGTGAAATAGATTACTTACCATCAACACATGGTTCAGCTATTTTTACTAGAGGAGAAACTCAAGCATTAGCAACAGTTACATTGGGAACATCAAGAGAAGCCAATAAAATAGATATGCCATCCTATGAAGGTGAAGAAACATTTTATTTACATTATAACTTTCCTCCTTTTTGTACAGGAGAAGCCCGTCCGTTAAGAGGAACTTCTCGTCGTGAAGTTGGTCATGGTAATTTAGCACAACGTGCATTAAAAGGCATGATTCCTGCTGATTGTCCTTATACAGTAAGAGTTGTTTCAGAAGTATTAGAATCAAACGGTTCTTCTTCTATGGCAACAGTTTGTTCAGGTACAATGGCGTTAATGGATGCCGGTGTACAAATGACAAGACCTGTTTCGGGTATTGCAATGGGATTGATTTCTGATGGAGATCGTTATGCAGTATTATCTGATATTTTAGGTGATGAAGATCACTTAGGTGATATGGACTTTAAAGTTACCGGTACTGCTGACGGTATTACAGCTTGTCAAATGGATATCAAAATAAAAGGTCTTTCGTACGAAATTTTAGTGAATGCACTAAAACAAGCACGTGATGGTCGTTTACATATTTTAGAAAAGATAACAGATACCATTGCACAGCCAAATGAAGATGTGAAATCACATTCTCCAAAAATGGTAACAAGAACAATTCCTAATGAATTTATTGGTGCCTTGATCGGTCCTGGTGGAAAAGTAATTCAAGAATTACAAAAAGAAACCGGTTGTACTATCGTTATTAATGAAGATCCAGTAACCGAAGAGGGTATTGTTGAAATTTTAGGAACAGGTCAGGAAGGAATAGATGCAGTATTGGCTAAAATTGATTCTTTATTATTCAAGCCAGAAAAAGGGAGTGTTTACGAAGTAAAAGTTATTAAAATGCTTGACTTTGGTGCGGTTGTAGAATATATGGATGCTCCAGGTAATGAAGTATTATTACATGTAAGTGAACTTGCTTGGGAACGTACTGAAAATGTAAGCGATGTTGTAAATATGGGAGACGTTTTTGATGTGAAATATTTTGGTGTAGATCCAAGAACTCGTAAAGAAAAAGTTTCTCGTAAAGCATTGTTGCCTAAACCAGAAGGTTTTGTTGAAAGACCTCCAAGAGATAATAATAGAAGTGGTGGTCGAGATAATCGTGGTCGTGACAATCGTAGTCGTGATAACCGCCGTGACGATAGAAAAAGAGATTAATTAAATTTTAATCATTTTAGTATAAACCACTTCATTATCTGAGGTGGTTTTTTTATGATCAAAGTTGTAAAAAAATAGATTATGCACTTGCTCTATTTAATTTCTGGAGTTTTCTAACAATTGAAGTGACCATATCTCTAGGCATAAGTCTGGACATGACCATCAATAATTTATTTCGTTTTCCTGGTACTGCAACGGTTTTACCTTTTAACATAGCCTTGTATCCATATTTCGCCACAACTTTTGGAGAAGCAATGTTAAAATTGATCTTATTCTCAAAAGAAGTTGCTGAAACTACCTTTTGAAAAGAGGTTCTTGTTTGGCCTGGACATAATGCTGTTATTGTTACTCCCGTTCCTTTAAGTTCATTTGCAATTGCTTCAGAAAATGATAAAATAAAAGCTTTTGAAGCATAGTATATAGCCATAAATGGCCCAGGTTGAAAAGCAGCTAAAGAAGATAAATTTAAAACCATTCCATTATTACGATCTAGCATTCCTTGTAATACTAATTTTGTTAAATGAGTTATTGTGTGCGTATGGAGATATAACATCTCCGATTCTCGCTGCCAATTTGTATTAGAAAAAGCACCATACAACCCAAAACCAGCATTATTTATTAAAATATCAATTTGATCGTTCTTGATATTATCAAATATTTCGATAGCCGCATTAGGCATGCTAAGGTCTTTTACTAATGTTGTAATATTTGAGGTGTAATTATTTTGGAGGTGATTTTTTGCAATTTCGAGTTTTGTGGCATTTATGTCTACTAAAATTAGATCATACGAATCTTTGGCTAATAAAAGTGATAGTTCAAATCCTATCCCCAAAGCTGCTCCAGTAATTAATGCTGTTTTTGGCATGTTTTACAATTTAAATCAAAATCTTTTCCCAATTGAAATTCCAATTCTTGGGTAACCATTATCAATTTTATCTGTATGAATAAAATTTCGCCCTCCACCAATATAAAGTTCACCTATGAATCCATTTTTTGTCAAAAATTTTCCTCCCACAGCAATTCCAAGACCAAAACCCATTCTAGTTTCTTTATTGTACGAATCTAAGCTTCCTCCAAAAACAAAGCTTTCATTTTGTTGTGAAAAAATTGCTGAATTTGCTTCCATAAAGAACCCAGCAGCTCTTTTCTTTCCAAAATAAATTCGAAAATTAGGATACGCTATAAATCGATAACTAATATCATTATCTAATGGAAAAGCTAATGATATTCCAATTGATGATTCATCATTCAATATATGTTCATAGCTCAATTCAGGAAATTCAAACAGCAATGAACCCATATTAATTTTAAACTCATTATTTCCTGAATATTGTCCTTCATCGCTTTGTCCCGAAAGGAATAAACTTGTAAAAGTGAATAAAAAAATAAATGCGAACTGTTTATTTCTTAGTTTATTATTGATTTTCATAATTAGATATTTACAGATTGCTATTCAAATTTAATTGCAGTAATTAAAATTCTTGTTTTAAAAAAATCGTTTCTTGTAGAAAACATTTTCATATTTCACAAATAGTGTCGAATCAGATATTAATATTTGTAAATAATGCAAAAAAATTAGGTTGGATTGAGAAGAATGGAGTATTTATAAAACTTCCTTTTTTAGATATGATCTATTCTGTTTTAACAGGAAGTATTTGTTGGTTTATAGTAGCATAAATCTAAGAAGTATACTCATAATAAGCCTGTTTAAAATAGTTTATTTCAGGCTTCTATAATTATTTTTTTGACCGTTTTGTAACATTTTGTGACCTTCTAACGTATATATAAGTACACAACAAAAAATAAGGGTATTAATTTAAATTGAATAAATGAGACAACTTAAAATTACAAAACAGGTTACTAATCGTGAAACAGCTTCATTAGATAAATATTTACAAGAGATCGGTAAGGTAGATTTAATTACTGCCGATATGGAAGTTGAATTAGCACAACGAATTAAAGCTGGTGACCAAGTAGCTTTAGAGCGTTTGACAAAAGCCAATTTACGTTTTGTAGTATCTGTTGCTAAACAATATCAAAATCAAGGTTTAACATTACCAGATTTAATTAACGAAGGTAATTTAGGTTTGATAAAAGCAGCGAAACGTTTTGATGAAACAAGAGGTTTTAAGTTTATTTCTTATGCCGTTTGGTGGATTCGTCAATCTATTTTACAAGCTTTAGCTGAACAATCTAGAATTGTACGTTTACCATTAAATAAAATCGGATCAATAAACAAAATCAATAAAACGTTCGCTCGTTTAGAACAAGAAAATGAAAGACCTCCTTCTGCTGAAGAAATAGCGAAAGAGTTAGACATGACAATTAATGATGTAAAAGAATCATTAAAAAATTCTGGCCGTCACGTATCAATGGATGCTCCTTTAATTGAAGGTGAAGATTCTAATTTGTATGATGTGTTGCGTTCAGGAGAATCTCCAAATCCTGATAGAGCTTTATTACATGAATCTCTAAAAACAGAAATTGAACGTGCTTTAGAAACATTAACACCTAGAGAAGCTGATGTTGTTGCGTTGTATTTCGGTTTAGGAGATGCACATCCTATGACACTTGAAGAAATAGGTGAAACTTTTGATTTAACTCGTGAAAGAGTACGTCAAATTAAGGAAAAAGCCATCAGAAGATTAAAGCATACCTCAAGAAGTAAAATATTAAGAACCTACTTAGGTTAATTTTTATAACTTTACATCTATGAGTAGTCAAATAAACTATTCGTTTTTTGATTAATGAATTGAAAACTCTCAACAATATGTTGAGAGTTTTCTTTTTTAAGCCTATTTTTGTAAAAAATTTAACATGAGCCACCTTATTGCCCCTTCTGTTTTAGCCGCTGATTTTGCAAACCTTCAACGCGATATAGAAATGATCAACAATAGTGAAGCCGATTGGTTTCATATTGATGTGATGGATGGTATGTTTGTCCCAAATATATCGTTTGGTATTCCGGTAATTAAAGCCATTAAAAAACATGCCAAAAAAATAATGGATGTTCATTTAATGATTGAAGATCCTGATAGATATATACGCGACTTTAAAAATGCCGGTGCCGATATTTTAACCGTTCATTATGAAGCTTGTCGTCATTTGCATAGAACCATACAGGCTATAAAGGAAGAAGGAATGCAAGCAGGTGTTGTTTTGAATCCGCACACGCCAATATCGGTACTTGAAGATATTATTCTAGATCTAGATTTGGTGTTGATTATGAGTGTAAATCCTGGATTTGGCGGGCAAAGTTTTATAGAAAACACATATAAAAAAGTAATTCAGCTACGTGATCTGATAGACAAATCAGGGTCTAAAGCATTGATTGAAATTGATGGTGGAGTTAATGATAAGAATTGCCCTAAATTAGTTGCAGCCGGCGCTGATGTGCTAGTTGCGGGGAGTTTTGTGTTTAAAAGTGAAAATCCTACTGAAACCATTGCTACTCTTAAGAATGGTTAATTCTGTATTCTAATATCCTTAACACTCAACTGCATAGTGGTATTTCCATTCCAATGATTTTCTTCAATAGTGCAAACAATATCGAATAAGTTTCCTTTTGAAATAGCATCATAATATGACCCTAAATTAAAACCGATACCATTAAATTTTATTCCGTTTTCAGAAACAATATTTAATTTTAAGTGACTCTCATCAGCTCCTACATTTTTGCTATACCCAGTATCTTTTATGTTTTTTATAACAAATACAGGCTTCATATTTTTAGGACCAAACGGACCAAATTGTTTTAGAATTCTATAAAATTTAGGAGTAATTTCTGAAAGTGCAATTTCTTGATCTACTTTAATTTCAGGACTTCTAAGTTCTTCAGGAATGGTTTCCTTTACAACTTCTTCAAATTTTTGTTTGAAGCGCTCGTAATTTTCTTCCAATAATGTCAAACCGGCTGCATATTTATGTCCGCCAAACTGTTCAATATATTCAGTACAAGCATCCAACGCATTGTACACATCAAAACCACTAACTGAGCGCGCAGAAGCAGCCAATTCTTCACCGCTTTTAGTAAAAACCAAGGTAGGTCTATAATAAGATTCTGTTAATCTGGAAGCTACTATTCCTATTACGCCTTTATGCCAATCTTTTTGATATACAACAGTCGTATAATTTTTTTCTTCATTATTTTCGATTATTTGTTGTAATCCTTCTTGCGTAATTATTTTGTCTAGATCTCTTCTATTATTATTAAAAACTTCAATTTCGGCCGCTTTCGTATTGGCTGCATCAATATCATATTCAGTCAATAACTCAACAGCATAATTACCATGTTTCATTCTACCGGCTGCATTGATTCGTGGTGCAATAATAAAAACCACATCTGTTATAGTCAATATATCCTTTTTTAACTGATTGATAATTGCCTTAACACCTGCTCGGGGCACTGTATTTATTTGGTGTAATCCATGAAAAGTTAACACCCGGTTTTCTCCTGTTATAGGAACAATATCTGCAGCAATAGCCGTGGCAACTAGGTCTAAATAAATTTTGAGATCATCAATAGTTTGATCTCTATGAGACGCTAAGGCTTGAACTAATTTAAAACCAACTCCACAACCACATAATTCATCATAAGGATAAGTACAGTCCTCTCTTTTCGGATCTAAAACCGCTACTGCTTTTGGTAATTTATCTCCAGGACGATGGTGATCGCAGATAATAAAATCAATCCCTTTTTTGGAAGCATAATCAACTTTATCGATTGCTTTTATACCACAATCTAAAGCTATAATTAGTGAAAAATCATTGTCTTCAGCAAAATCAATGCTTTGGTATGAGATTCCATATCCTTCATCATAACGGTCAGGTATATAGGTGGCAATATTATTATAATAGGTTTTTAAATAGGAAGAAATTAAAGAAACTGCAGTAGTTCCATCAACATCATAATCACCATACACCAATATATTTTCTTTATTGTCAATAGCTTCTTCAATGCGATTGACTGCCAACTGCATGTCTTGCATTAAAAAAGGATCATGGAGATCTTCTATACTTGGTCTAAAGAAAAAGCTCGCTTGATCATAAGTTTCTATTCCACGTTGTACCAATAAAGACGCTAATATATTGTCAACAGATAATTCTGTTGCAAGTTTCGATACCTTTTCAGAAGGTGGTTTTGGTTTTAGCGTCCAGCGCATAATTTGCTATATTTTACTCCTCAAAATACTGAATATCCGTTTTTACTTCGGCAAATTGACGAAACATTTCCATCACGCCACAATAACGTTCTTCAGATAATTTTACTGCTTTTTCAATCTTATCTTTTTTAAAGTCTTTACCATAAAAGTTAAATGTCATCTTTACTTTATTATAATATTTAGGATGTTCATCCGTAAGGTTTGCTTCAATATCAATCGTAAAATCTCTTACCTCTGCTCTCATTTTTTTTAATAATGAAACTACATCTAAGCCTGAACATCCGGCTAAAGCAGATAACATCAATGCTTTTGGTCTGAAGCCTTCGCCATTCCCACCAACTTCTTTATCAGCATCAATCATTAAATTTCCACCTTCATTGGTAGATTCAAATTGCATATTACCTTTCCAGGTTGCTTTTGTTTTATTTATCATAATTTGTGTTTAATATATTTATTAACTTTTTTAAATCCTTTTTGGAATGATTAGCAGTAATTACTATCCTATTCATCATATTTTTATAAGTAGGATATTTAAACCTTGTTATAATAATCTTATTTTCTAATAACTTGGCAAAAATAGCATCATTATAACAATAAATAACAGGATAATTATCAGTAAATTTAAATTCTTTAGTAATATGTAACTTGGCTTTTAAAAAATCTAAATTATGTTGTAGTTTACTTTTTTGAGCAATGTATAAATGCTGTGCTTGAATATACGTTTCTAAATATGCAGGATTGGCACCTGAAGAAGATATAAAAACAGGCTCCTTTTTTAATGAACTAATAAATTCATGATCAGAAACTATAATTCCTCCAGACAAGCCCATTGCCTTCCCTAGAGACGCAATCATAATTTTTCTATGTAGTTTATTATTAGATATAGAATTAAAAATTCCTTCTCCTTGATTCCCTATAATTCCCAGGCTATGCGATTCATCAATTATCAAGGTAATTTTCTTTTTTGATGAAATATCATTTATAAAATTGAAAGATGTTGGAGTCACTTCTAAAGACAATATTGCATCTACTGTAATGACCATTTCTTCCACAATATTATCTAACAATCTAGGGTGTAATTTATTATTGACAAATAATGGTAAACTATGTTTTGCCAGTATTGAAGGGTGTGTTTTGGGATAATGGAAAAACGTCTGAAATTGGGTTGATAAGAAATCTATAACCAATCTTCCTGCTAATGTCCCCGAGGAAACTGATAAAGAAGCCTCCGAACCTATTTGTTGAGCAAAAAAATCTTCAACCCGATTATATACTGTTAATTTGACATTAGAATTTCTAGAACTGCCATAAGATGTTCCCCATTTTTTGATGTTTTTGGTAATAATACTTTGGAATTCTGGCTGCGTTGCCATTCCTAAATAGGAAGTACCTCCGAAATATAAATATTCCTCATCATCTATGTTGATTGTGCTATCCGGAAAACTGTCAACTATCATTTGGTAAATAAGTTTAAGGATACACTTCGTGATAGATAAACTCGAGATGTCATTCCTGCGAAGGCAGGAATCCATATTATATTTGGACCTAGATTCCTGCCTTCGCAGGAATGACAATATCCTTTATATAAAAACTCTATTTTCATTTTCTAATTCGTACTAAATTAAAGTTACCCCCGTACCATTTAATTCGCTGTATTCAACAACGCCATTTTTTAAAGTTACTCCTGTAGCAATATCTTCAGCCAATAAAATTGCACCATCCATATCAACATAATCTAATAATGGCAATAAATGAGCAATTGCCGAAATACCTACAGATGATTCCGTCATACAGCCTACCATAGTTTTCATGCCTAATCTTCTTGCTTGCATTAACATTCTTTTGGCGGAAGTTACGCCTCCACATTTTACTAATTTTACATTCACTCCATGAAAGTGCTTATAGCATTTTAACACATCGGCTTCTACCTGGCAACTTTCATCGGCTATAATAGGTAAAACCGACTTTAAAAATACCTCTTTATGTCCGCTCCAGTCATCTGCTTTTAATGGCTGTTCAATAAATTCAACTCCCAACTTTTGCAGTTCAACAGCATTGTTTATTGTTTCATCTACGCCCCAACCACAATTAGCATCTACTCTAAAAACTGCATCGGTATGTTTACGTAATTCTGTAATGATCTTAATATCATCTTTTGTTCCTAATTTGATCTTATAAATAGGCCAAGGCAGCTCTTTCATTTTTGAGACCATCTTCTCTTTAGAATCAATTCCAATGGTATAATCAGACAATGGGTTGTTACTAATATCAAAATTCCATAATTCATATAATTTTTTTCCTTTTTTTCTCGCATATAAATCATTATACGCCAAGTCTAGTCCGCATAATGCAAACATATTCTCTTTTAAATGTGGATACATTTTTTTCCAAAACACTTCAGGAGTTACATCTGAAGTTGATTCAATTAAAGATTGTAAAGCTTCTAAATCGGCTATCATTTTCTGAACGGTGATTTTGTAATACGGATTAGAAGTTGCCTCACCGTAACCAGAATATTCACCATCTTTCAATTCAACGATCAATGTTGATTGTGAATCATACGATTCTCTAGAAATAGTAAATGTATGTTTCAATTTTAACTCAAAAGACCTTAGGATTAGTTTCATAAAAATTTGATATTAAGAAGAGTTCGATTGTTCTCATTTCTACAATAATTAATATCATCTAGAGCACAGTCTAGAATTAATTATTAAGCTTTTAAAGTTAATAAAATTTATATATTTGATATCCATTTTAAATATAAAATATGCCATTAGTAACACCACTTTCACCCGATCATAATTTAGAAACAAAACAACTAGCCGAATTCTTTAATGAAACACTTGGTTTCTGCCCGAATTCAGTTTTGACCATGCAACACAGGCCTGCAATAAGTAAAGCTTTTATCAATCTGAATAAAGCTGTAATGGCAAATGAAGGCAATGTAACTTCAGCTTTAAAAAGAATGATTGCCTGGGTTAGTAGTAATGCTGCAGGGTGCCGTTATTGTCAGGCACATGCCATAAGAGCTGCAGAACGTTATGGTGCAGAGCAAGAACAATTAGATAATATTTGGGACTATAGAACTCATGCTGCATTTAATGAAGCTGAACGGGCTGCGTTAGACTTTGCACTGGCCGCTTCTCAAATTCCGAATGCAGTAGATGAAACAATAAAATCTCGTTTGTATGAACATTGGACAGAAGGTGAAATAGTAGAAATGTTAGGTGTCATAGCCCTTTTCGGATACCTAAATCGTTGGAACGATTCAATGGGAACTTCCATCGAAGATGGAGCCGTTGAAAGTGGCGAACAATACTTAGGAAAACATGGGTGGAATAAAGGAAAACATATTTAGATATTTGATTATTAAATTCTGAAAATTTTCTTATCTTGTTGTTCTTCTAAAACTCATGCTATATGACAGAATTTTTTGCCGGAATGTCAACTTTTGAACAAACTTATTGGGTTATTGCATTGATTGGTTCTGCTATTTTTATCGTTATTATGATTATGACCTTTTTAGGAGGTGATATGGACTCTGACATGGAAATGGACGGTACCGATTTTGAAGCTGATGACGGCGGTGTAGGCTTTCAGTTTTTTACATTCAAAAATTTAGTCGCCTTCTTTACTATTTTTGGATGGACCGGTGTTGTATGTACAGATTATAATTTACCTATCGGATTAACCCTAATAATTGCAATATTTGCCGGATTAACAATGATGGTAGCAACCTCTTCGTTATTTTATTTTATGCATAACCTCGCCGAAAGTGGCACTTTACAAATGAAAAATGCTCTTGGTGTTATTGGTGAAGTATATCTTCCCATTGGTGCCAATCGATCTAAAACTGGAAAAGTGCAACTAAAAGTACAAGGATCTTTACGTGAGTTAGAAGCACTAACAGATGAAACTGAAGACTTACAAACTGGTGCTGTTGTAAAAGTAACTGAAATTATAAGTACCGAATTATTATTAGTTGAAAAAGTGACTGAAAATATAAATACTAAATTTTTATTAGTTGAACCCTTATCAAAAACAAAATAAACCTATGAATTTATTACTATTACCTCTTCAAGTCTATAGTGGAATATATTTGACTGCCGCTGTTGTTTTAATTTTATTTATTTTCTTATTTTCAATGATGCGCAGATATAAGCGCTGCCCATCTGATAAAATATTAGTGGTTTATGGAAAAACAGGAGGAGGGAAATCTGCAAAATGTATCCATGGTGGTGCTGCCTTTATATGGCCTATAATTCAAGATCATGCATTTTTAGATCTAACTCCAATGTCTATTGAAGTTAATTTAACCAATGCCTTGAGTAAACAAAATATCCGTGTAAATGTGCCTTCAAGATTCACAATTGGTATTTCTACAGAACCATCTGTAATGCAAAATGCTGCCGAGCGTTTATTAGGATTAAATCTTGATTCAGTACAAGAATTAGCTCAAGAAATTATATTTGGGCAATTACGTTTAGTAGTAGCCTCAATGGATATAGAAGAAATTAATTCTGATAGAGATCAATTCTTATCCCATATTACGCATAGTGTTGAAGCCGAATTAAAAAAAGTTGGTTTAAAATTAATCAATGTTAATATAACCGATATTCATGATGAGTCAGGTTATATTCAAGCCTTAGGTAAAGAAGCAGCGGCAAAAGCCATTAATGATGCTAAAATTTCTGTTTCTCAAAAAGATAGAGATGGGGCTATTGGTGAGGCTCAGGCTGTTCAGGATCAACGTATTCAAGTAGCAGCAGCGAATGCGCATGCGGTTGAAGGTGAAAATACAGCAAAAATTCAAATTGCTAACTCTGATGCCGATAGAAGGGCGAGAGAAGCGGAAGCTGAAAAAATTGCTATTGCCTCAGAAAAAGTACAATCTGCAAAGGCTTTAGAAGAAGCCTATGCTGCCGAAAAAATTGCCGAAGACGCCAGAGGAAAACGAAAAGAAGCTGAACAAGGTGCTGATATTATTGTACCGGCACAAATTGATAAACAAAAAATAGAAATTGATGCGGAAGCTGAAGCCGAACAGATCAGGCGTATTGCAAAAGGAGAAGCAGACGCAATTTTTATGAAAAAAGAGGCAGAAGCAAAAGGGCTTTATGAAATCTTAACTAAGCAAGCTGCAGGTTTAGACCGTATTGTTAAAGCGGCAGGTAATGACCCTAAAGATGCGGTTTTATTACTAGTTGCAGACAAATTGCCTGAGTTGGTAAAAACACAAGCAGAAGCAATTAAAAATATAAAAATTGATAAAGTTACTGTTTGGGAAGGTGGAAATGCAAAAGATGGAAAAACTTCTACGTCCAACTTTATTTCCGGTATGTATAAATCAGTACCTCCATTACAAGAAATGTTTAATATGGCGGGTATGCAGTTACCAACCTATTTAAAAGGAGAGGAAGTGGTTACTGAAGATGGTAAAACAACAAAAAAAGGAACTCCCAAATTGACAAATCTGAAACCTGATGAAAAATCAGATTAGATTTTTGATAATAGAAATAAAAATAAAACCCGCATATGCGGGTTTTTTTATTAAGAAATCTATAAAATTCTAGTTACTTTTTTCTGAAATTCAGGCAGCACTTCATTCTCAAACCAAGGGTTCTTTGTCAGCCAAAAACGATTTCTAGGAGATGGATGTGGTAACACAAAATAATTTGGTAAATATTCCTTGTAGTTTCTAACGGTTTCCGTTAAGGTTTTCTTAGCTTCTTTTTGTAAATAATAATTTTGTGCATACATCCCTATTAAAATTATCAATTCAATATTAGGCATCTTATCTAATAAATGCTCATGCCATAAAGGTGCACATTCTGTTCGTGGTGGTAGATCACCAGATTTTCCTTTACCCGGATAACAGAATCCCATCGGTACAATGGCAAATTTTGAGACATCATAAAAATCTGTATCAGATACTTGTAACCACTTGCGTAATTGCTTTCCGCTAGGATCGTCCCAAGGAATACCTGTTTGGTGGACTTTTGTTCCGGGTGCCTGACCAATAATTACAATTTTAGATGTGGGATGTCCTGAAACTATAGGTCGAGGACCTAAAATTAAATGTTTCGAACACACATCGCAATTTCTAATATTTGTAAGTAATTCTTGCATTTATTTTTTACCATCAACTACAATAACAAACTCCCCTTTAGGTGCTTTGTTTTCAAAATGATTCAATACTTCTTTTATCGTCCCACGGATAGTTTCTTCATAGAGTTTGGTCAATTCGCGTGACACAGAAACTTGTCTTTCTTCGTTAAAATATTCAGCAAATTGCGTCAATGTTTTAATTAATTTATGTGGCGATTCATAAAAGATCATCGTTCGTTCTTCTTCAGAAAGTAATTTTAAACGGGTTTGCCGCCCCTTTTTTACAGGTAAAAACCCTTCAAAAACAAATCTATCATTTGGCAAGCCGGAGTTTACTAAGGCAGGAACAAATGCTGTTGCTCCCGGCAAACATTCTACTTCAATATTATTTTGAATACAGGCCCTCGTCAATAAAAATCCGGGATCAGAAATTGCAGGTGTTCCGGCGTCAGAAATTAAGGCAATGGTTTCTCCCGAATGCAATCGGTTAATAATACGTTCAACCATTTTATGTTCATTGTGCATATGATGACTATGCATCTGAGTGCCAATGTCAAAATGTTTTAATAATTTTCCTGATGTTCTTGTGTCTTCCGCCAAGATCAAATCAACCGTTTTTAAGACTTTAATAGCGCGAAAAGTTATGTCTTCTAAATTTCCAATAGGTGTAGGTACAATATATAATTTACTCATTAAAGTCAGCTTTCAAACAAATTTATAAAACTATCTTTTACAACGATACTTTATTCACTAAATTTGCAGCTTAATTTATAGAAAATGTATAGAAGTCATTCTTGTGGTGAATTAAGAGCTACACATATTAATAAGGAGGTTACCCTTGCGGGATGGGTACAAAAAGTACGTGATAAAGGGTTTATGATCTGGGTAGACCTACGTGATAGATATGGTATCACACAATTGATCTTTGATGAAGAACGCAGCTCAACGGCTTTAATAAACCAAGCCAAAACATTAGGTAGAGAGTTTGTTATTCAAGTAAAAGGAACTGTAATTGAGCGAGCTTCTAAAAATCCGAATATCCCAACAGGTGCTATTGAAATATTAGTGTCTGAATTAAAAATATTGAATGAAGCCTTACTTCCGCCGTTTACTATTGAAGATGAAACTGACGGTGGTGAAGAATTACGTATGAAATATAGATATTTAGATATCCGACGTAATCCTGTAAAACAGAATTTAATTTTTCGTCATAAAGTAGCACAAGAAGTAAGAAAATATCTTTCTTCAGAAGATTTTATTGAGGTAGAAACGCCTTATTTGATCAAATCTACTCCAGAAGGTGCTCGTGATTTTGTAGTGCCAAGCCGAATGAATGAAGGACAATTTTATGCGCTGCCACAATCTCCACAAACATTTAAGCAATTATTGATGATAGGTGGAATGGATAAGTATTTTCAGATTGTAAAATGTTTTAGAGATGAAGATCTACGTGCAGATAGGCAACCGGAATTTACACAAATTGACTGTGAAATGGCTTTTGTTGAACAAGAGGATATATTAAATGCATTTGAAGGGTTGACACGTCATTTATTAAAAGAAATAAAAGGTGTTGAAGTTGCTGAATTTCCAAGAATGACCTTTGATGAAGCCATGCAAAAATATGGTAATGATAAACCTGATATCCGATTTGGGATGGAGTTTGGTGAACTAAATGAAATTTCACAACATAAAGAATTTAACGTATTCAATCAAGCTGAATTAGTGGTTGGTATTGCTGTTCCGGGAGGCAATTCATATTCACGTAAAGAAATTGACAAACTTATTGATTGGGTTAGGCGTCCACAAATTGGAGCCTTAGGAATGGTATATGTACGTTGCAATGAAGATGGCTCTTACAAATCATCAGTAGATAAATTTTATGATCAAGATGATTTGGCTAAATGGGCAACAAAAACAGGTGCAAAAGCAGGTGATTTGATCTGCGTGCTTTCAGGTGAGACCAATAAAGTAAGAGCGCAATTAAGTGCTTTACGTATGGAAATGGCTGAGCGTTTAGGTTTACGTAAACCTGAAGAATTTGCACCATTATGGGTGGTTGATTTCCCTTTATTAGAATGGGATGAAGACACAGAACGCTTTCATGCAATGCATCATCCGTTTACATCACCAAAACCTGGTCAGTTAGAATTATTAGCAACAAATCCGGGAGACGTAAAAGCCAATGCGTACGATCTAGTTTTAAACGGGAATGAAATAGGTGGTGGTTCTATCAGAATTCATGATAAAAAAACACAGGCATTAATGTTTGACTATTTAGGGTTTACACCCGAAGAGGCGAAAGCGCAATTCGGATTCTTAATGAATGCTTTTGAATATGGTGCGCCTCCACATGGTGGAATTGCTTTTGGTTTAGATAGGCTGGTAGCTATTCTTGGCGGACAAGAAACCATACGTGATTTTATAGCGTTCCCAAAAAATAATTCTGGTAGAGATATAATGATAGATGCACCAGCCACAATTGATGCAACGCAGCTGGATGAATTGAATTTGAAATTAAATTTGAAGTCATAAATTTTAATCCAGCTTTTGCGGGATATTTTTATTACATTAGAACATGCCAATCCAATCAAAATCTCTGTTACGTAAATTTTTAATCTGGAGATATAAACACATTCCTGAAAGGCAATTCATCTACATTCTGAGTATTTTAGTTGGACTCTTAGCGGGTTTAGGAACGACACTTTTAAAAAATTTCACCCATTATATTCAACTTTTATTACGTATCAACTACGTAAAAGACTATCGAAGTTCATTATACTTTATTTTTCCTATTATTGGTTTATTATTGGTATTTATCATTAAAAAAATATGGTTAAAAAAACATATAGGCCATGGTATTTCAACAACGCTTCATGCCATATCAAAATTAAACGGAATCATTCCGCGTTATAATATATTTGCATCATTAATTACAGCACCTTTAACAGTTGGTTTTGGTGGATCGGTTGGGTTACAAGGTCCTGCCGTAAGTGCCGGTGCCGCATTGGCATCAAATACGGCGCAATTATTCCATATGAATGTCAAAACTCGAATGTTACTGATCGGTTGTGCTACCGCGGGTGCTATGGCTTCGATGTTTAAAGCTCCTATCGCGGCCATCATTTTTGCTGTAGAAGTTTTTAGTTTAGATTTAGCATTTGCCTCACTGGTTCCGTTGTTATTGGCATCAGTATCTGCTGTGGTAACCTCATATTTTTTTATGGGAACAGATGTGTTATTCAGGTTTGAATTGGTTGATAAATTTGAAATAAAAGATATTGCATTTTATGTGCTATTGGGAATTGCAACCGGAATAATGTCTGTATATTTTTCGAAAGTATTTTTTGCTATAAGCAATTTCTTTAAAGGTTTTAAAAGTAGATCTAAACGTTTGCTTATTGGTGCTTTAGCAATCGGGTGTATCCTATATATGATTCCGCCATTATATGGTGAGGGTTACGGATTGATAAATAATTTATTAAAAGGTGATCATATAACAGCCATTGGTAATACGCCTTTTAATTTTGACCTAACCAATATATGGATAATTATAGCACTACTAATTGGTATTACAATTTTTAAAGCGATTGCTATGACCATAACTTTTGGTGCCGGTGGTGTAGGTGGTGTATTTATCCCAACACTAGTAATGGGAAGTGCATTGGGTAATGCGTTTGCAAAGATTATTAATAATATTGGCTTGAACTTTCATGTGTCTGAATCTAATTTCACTTTGATAGGGATGACTGGCTTGATGGCTGGTGTATTACATGCACCACTCACAGCAATTTTCTTAATAGCTGAAATAACAGGAGGCTATGAATTATTTGTACCATTAATGTTGGTTGCAGCAATTTCTTTTGCAATAACTAAGTATTTTATCTCTCATTCTGTTTATACATTAAAGTTAGCTCAGCGAGGGGAATTGATAACTCACAATAAGGATAATAATGTGCTTATGATGTTAGAAATTGACAAGGTAATTGAGACCAATTTTATATTGTTGAGACCTGAAATGAAACTTGGGGAAGTTTTAAAAAATGCAGTAGCAAAATCATCTAGAAATCATTTTCCGGTGGTTGATGAGAAAACAAGATTTATAGGTGTCTTAAGATTAGACGATGTTAGAAACATTATGTTCAACACCTCTTTATATAAAAAAGTAACCGTTTCAGATCTTATGCATGCCGATGCTGATATAATTTTTTATGAAGACGATACCATGCAAATAATAATGAAAAAATTCAAAACAAGTGGAGCCTGGAATTTACCGGTAATTAAGGATGGTAAATACTATGGATACATTTCGAAATCAAGACTACTTACAGCCTATAGACAAAAGCTTATCAATGTTACTAGTTAACATCTCCTTATAGTACAGTGTAGCCTGCGTGAAAATTACATCAAAGTATCATTATATTACCTAGATTCCTGCTTCCGCAGGAATGACACTGTTTGATCAGGAAAATCGGTAAAAACACCATCTAACTCTAAAGTGTTAAAACCAACATCCAGTAACTCGTCAAAAGATGAAAAACCTTCTATATCATCCGCTCTAAAAGTATACGCATGTACTACCAATCCTAGATCATGTGCTTCTTTTACTAAATTCGTTTTTTGCCAATTCCCTTGTTCATCTTTCTCTTTAAGAATACTTTTATACCAAGGTCCGAGGCCATCAGCATAGGTTGCATATTCTTTTAACTGTTTTTCATCTTCTTCAAATTCTATCAATTGAACCAAAAATAATTCAGAATTTAATTCTGTACGGATACGTTTTAGCTCATTAGCGTCAAAACATTGTAATATGCACTTGTCTTTTTTGGTCTTGTATCCATAATCTGACAAAATTTTCAATACGATACTCGAAATATCTTTCCCTTCTTTAACATGAAATGCAGGTGCTTTTATTTCGGGATAAATTCCGATATTATTGCCCGTACTTTTATTGAGTCCTTGAATTAATTCTATTTCATCTTGTAAAGAATGCAATTTGAATTTTGATTTCCATAAAGGGTATCTATCTTTAAAAACTGCATTCCCTGATTCAGCATCAAATCGTTCACTAACATTTAATTGTAAAAGTTCATCATATGTAAAATCAATCACATAAAAACGACCATTTTCACGTTTTTTGTTTGGAAATTTTTGAGCTACATCTGTTACTGTTTCTAAATGAATATCATGAATAACAATGGGTACATCATCTTTTGAAAGCACCAAATCTTGCTCTAAAAAATCAGGATGCATTGCATAAGCCATACTTTTAGCTGCTAAAGTATGTTCAGGTAAATATCCTGAAGCTCCGCGATGGGCAATTACGGTTTTTTTCGTGTTTTTTGTCATTTTTTCGTGTTTTTGAGCCGAATTACATCCAAAAAGACATAAAACTGCTAAAAAAAGTAAAATTTGCGTTTTAATAGATTTTTGATTTTGCATGCTTTAAAGATATAAATTTTGTAGTTTCGTAGCTTCAAAACGTATATTTTAAAATGAAATTTTTATTAAAAGTTTTATTTATTATTTTTATTGGAGGCCTAATTGTTGGTTTATATCTTCAATACATAGGAAATTCAATTTATCCGACAGTAATGGGAATTGATATTCTTTTTTTCTCATTTATTTTAATGCCTTTATTTATTTTTTACCGATATAAAAACGGAAAATATAAGAAATATGTTATTGATCCGAAAAGTAAGAATCCCTTTAAGATCAATCAAAAAGATTTATAATGTCATTCCTGCGTAGGCAGGAATCCAGGTTTTCGTCAAAAGATAAAAATAATGGATAATGACTACCAGAGTCTTGAACAACCCCGATAGTTCCCTGAACAGCATGAGGCAAACATCAATTCAAGTTCCTTTTTTGTACAAAAAATCGTGTAAGTATCTCACTGCATTCATCTTCTAAAACTCCGCTTTTAACTTTTGTTTTAGGATGTAATTTTGTGTTATAAAATTTAAATCCACGTTGTTCATCTCGAGCCCCGAAAACTATTTTGCCAATTTGAGTCCAATAGCTAGCTCCTGCACACATCTGACAAGGTTCTAGAGTGACATATAAAGTACAATCTTTTAAGTATTTGCCTCCTAAAAAATCAGCCGCTGCGGTAAAAGCTTGCATTTCGGCATGCGCAGTAACATCATTTAAGGTTTCCGTTAAATTATGTGCTCTGGCTATGATCTGATTATTGATTACAATAACGGCGCCAATTGGTACTTCATCTTTTTCAAAAGCCTCTTGTGCTTCTTGCAAAGCGCGTTTCATAAAATAAGTATCATCAAATGGATCTATCATAAATCATTAATTTTTGTAAAAATACAATTTCATATATTATTTTAATCATTTCAGTTTCAACTCGTACATTTGCAACATGTCAAAAAAGTTACTAGATACTATTTTCAATCCAACCGATCTGCGCAATCTCTCCGTTGAACAATTACCTCAAGTAGCCAATGAATTACGCGACTTTATTATTAATGTAGTTGCAACTAAAGAAGGTCATTTAGGTGCCAGTTTGGGAGTAGTAGAATTGACAATTGCTTTACATTATGTATTCAACACGCCTTATGATCTGTTGGTTTGGGATGTGGGACATCAAGCATATGGACATAAAATATTAACCGAAAGAAAGAAAATTTTTCACACTAATAGACAGATAGGAGGTGTTTCCGGATTCCCAAAAAGAAGCGAAAGTATTTATGATGCTTTTGGAGTTGGCCATTCTTCAACATCAATTTCTGCCGCGTTAGGTATGGCAATTGCTTCAAGTCTAAAAGGTGAAACAGAAAAACAACATATTGCTGTTATTGGTGACGCAAGTATAGCAAGTGGAATGGCATTTGAAGGGTTAAATCATGCCGGAGTAACAGAGGTGAACATGCTTATTATTTTGAATGATAATGCCATGGGAATAGACCCTAGTGTTGGCGCTTTAAAAAACTATTTAACCAATATCAAAAAAGATAAACGCGTTAGAAAACATAACATTATTGAAGCTTTAAATTTTGACTATTCGGGCCCGATTGACGGTCATGATATTTATGCTGTAATTAAAGAGTTGGAAAGGTTAAAATCTGTGAAAGGACCTAAATTCTTACATATTATTACTACCAAAGGTAAAGGATTACAAAAAGCAGAAGAAGATCAGGTAAAATACCATGCTCCAGGTAAATTTGATGCAAAGACTGGTGATCTCATCTCAAAATCATCAGAAAATCTACCTCCAAAATATCAAGATGTTTTTGGATTGACCTTAGTAGAGCTTGCCAAAAAAAATGAAAATATTATAGGTATCACTCCTGCCATGCCAACAGGAAGTTCTTTAAAATATATGTTAGAAGAAATTCCTGAACGCGCTTTTGATGTAGGTATAGCAGAACAACATGCTGTTACTTTGGCAGCGGGAATGGCAACTCAAGGTATGATCCCCTATTGCACAATTTATTCTACTTTTTTACAACGTGCGTATGACCAGGTAATTCATGATGTTGCTATACAAAAACTACCAGTGATATTTTGTTTAGACAGAGCCGGATTGGTAGGTGAAGATGGTGCAACGCATCATGGTGTTTTTGATCTTGCCTATTTACGTTGTATCCCAAATTTCATTATTTTTGCACCGATGAATGAAATTGAACTTAGAAATATTATGTACACAGCACAATTGGGTTTAGAGTCTCCAATAGCAATTAGATATCCTAGAGGAAGAGGTACAATAACAGATTGGAAAAAACCATTGGCACCTCTTAAAATAGGAAAAGGCCGGCAACTAAAAAAAGGTTCAAAAATTGCCATTTTAAGTATCGGTAGTATAGGAAATTCTGTTATAGAAGCCTATAAGAATATATCAAATAATGATACTATAGCACATTATGATATGCGTTTTGTAAAACCATTAGATACAGATTTATTGCATACGATTTTCCAAGAATTTGATAAAATAATAACGGTAGAAGATGGCACAGTTGTAGGAGGGTTTGGTAGTGCCATATTAGAATTTGCACAAGAAAATAAATACAACAATAAAAACGTTAAAAGATTAGGAGTTCCTGATAATTTTATTGAACATGGTACTACCGATGAATTATTTGAATTGATTGCATTAGACCCAATTAGTATAAAAAAAGTACTAACATCTTTTTGATTAAAATATAAAATGAGAGGCGTCTTTACCATTGCAATAGTATTGTTATTTTATAAATTTTCTTCTGCCCAGATTACTGATTCTGTAAAACGAGTTAATCGTATAGATTCGGTAAAAATCGCAAAGCTGAACGATTCACTTAATGTTAAAATACATATAGATACTACAGGTGTCTTTAAAGTTATTGATACTGTAAAAATTCTAACTAAAACAGATTCTCTTAAAATTAAACTTGATTCCTTACTTCGACCTTTTTATACGATTCAATTTGACAGCACTTTACTTAAAGATGTATATACACCTCGATTTAGAATAGTTGTCAATGAGATAAGTGATGATACGAGTTATATCCCAATCCCTAAAATAAAAAATTATCTGGCCTTAAGCCGAAGATTGATAATTGATACCTTAAAAATTATTAATCCCATACAAAAAGTACAAATTGATACTTTAGAATTTGCCGCTGATCCGATATGGTGGAAAAATAAAAATAGTATTGGATTAGACATTAGTGAAGCGGCCTTTGTAAATTGGAATGCCGGTGGTAATAATTCTGTTTCAGGTCTGCTAAAAATTAATATGGTGAGATCATACAAAAAATTGCACTTACTGTGGAATAATGAAATTTTTGCCCGATACGGTCTAAATAGCCAACAAGATCAAGAACTACGTAAAACTGACGATAAATTACAGATCAATTCTACATTTGGTTATAGAAAAGACACCGTTTCTAATTGGTTTTATTCTATTAAATTTAATTTTAATACCCAGTTTACGAAGGGGTTTAGATATCCCGATACCAGTACACCAATTTCAAGATTTTTTGCACCGGCATATCTATTTTTAGGAATTGGTAGTCAATATGAAATAAAACAACGCCAGTTTTCAATTTATTTATCGCCAATTACATTAAAATCGACATTTGTTTTAGATGATGATCTTTCTAATGATGGTGCTTTTGGAGTCGTAAAAGGTAAAAAGTCAAGACATGAATTTGGTGCTTTAGTTCAAAGTACTTGGCATGCAGAAGTAGTTAAAAATATAGTAATGTATAACCGATTAAGTTTGTATTCAGATTATCTGAACAATTTTGGAAATGTTGATATAGATTGGGAATTGAGTTTTAAACTAACCGTTAATAAACATATCAAAGCAAATATTGGTACGCATCTAATTTATGATGATGATATTAAATTTAAAGACGATATTGATAATGATGGTACTTTAGAAACGCTAGGTGCTCGAGTACAATTAAAACAATTATTAGGTATTGGCGTATTATTTAATTTCTAACACCTAATAATTGTTTAGTAATTAATGATTATTCTATAATGAGTTTATTAGAATAGGCGAAATTTTCACCTTGTATTTTCATAATATACAAGCCTGATTTTATATTGTTTACGTCTATCGATACAGTACCTGTCAAATTTATATTCTTTGAATGTACTAGTCTTCCATTAACATCATATATGGTAATTATAGATTTTCCGAAATCTCTAGCAGCTCTTATTTTTACATCACCATTTGAAGGATTGGGAAATACACTAAAATTATCGTCAACTGAAATATCTTCAACACTTAAAGCCTGATCGCTAAATTTACCGGTAAAAAGTCCTCTACCATATGTTGATGCTAATACAGTATTATCAGCAGTTCTCAGATCGAAACTAGTAACTTTTACATTTTGCATTCCGTTTTGAGATTGAACCCAATTCGGGTTTGTATCCTTAAAGTTTGATGTTCTCCAAACACCTAAATCTGTACCAATGATGACTTCGTCATTTAATAAAGGATTCATCATAACTGCTTTCACAGGGAT
>Ga0209633_10001472_pt1 | contig 24029 bp, 25 predicted proteins | sample Cruoilmetagenom1_FD_187290 | JGI IMG/M metagenome (GOLD analysis project Ga0209633, IMG submission 187290) | Oil polluted marine microbial communities from Coal Oil Point, Santa Barbara, California, USA - Sample 1 (SPAdes) (version 2) | ecosystem: Environmental > Aquatic > Marine > Oil seeps ...
CGAATATCCAGTTAAAGAAATAGTAGATTTGATTTAGCAAGCGATGTAAATATAAGTGGGTTCCAGGGACCGATTATTTCAACCTTTTACAAGGTAAAAAAAATTATGGAAATAAAAGCCAAACTACTTGAAATATTTGAAATCCAGCAAGTTACCGATACGTTCAAAAAAAGAAAGTTGTAGTCGAATACATGGAAAATCCGCAATACCCGGAATTCCTAAAATTTGAGTTAATTCAAGACAAGTGCGAACTTCTCGATGAATTTTCCAAGGGACAGAAGATTGAAGTTCATTTTAATTTAAAAGGCAGAAAATGGACTGACCCCAAGGGCGTGATCAAATACTTTAATACCCTACAGGCATGGAGAATTTTGGCTGAAGGTATTAAGCCTACAGCCCAACCACCGATGAACGAGCCTCCAGATTTATACGACTCAAAGCCTACTCAGGAGACTACAATAAACGATTGGCCACCTACACAGAAGTCCTCCACCGAAGGTCAGGATAGTTTATTACCTGATGATCCATTTACTGTAGGCAAGCTTCCGTTCTAAAAGCTCCACCAAACTTTCCTTGAACGGTCCTTGCAAATTTTTTTGCGAAATGCACTATTTCCCATCTTCAATATTATCTGGAAGCATCAAGGGTTTGTAGATGCTTTTTTCCTGTTAGGTTATTCTGGAGAATTTTTGCACGGTAACGGTCGTAAGTACCTTTTTGTGCTGTTAGGCTTTTGGGGTAAATCCACAATTACATTTACAGGAATAGTCTAAAATCTGCGGCTTAGCTTAAATGGATTAGATTGGTGAGGGATATCTTCTCCCCTGTGTGTTTTGTTGAGTGGGTAATAACCGATATTTCATAGTCCTAGTCCCTAACAAATTTCTTGACAATGAAACATTACGACCCATATTTAAAGGGCCCCTAATAGTATTAGGGGGCTCTAACCAAAGATACCTAAGTCTATAAAAAAGAGGAGGGAGTATGAATAAAATGTTAGTTCTCGCGCTAGCCGTGCTTCTTTTTTTCAATGTGGCTGGGACAGGATACACTTACACACTTTATACTGATCAAACTGCATGGGAGAACGCCGTGGGAACTTTTGCTACGGAAACATTTCCAAACAGTATTGATCAAGCAACCAAGATCACATTTGAATCAGGAATTGAGTCAGAAGTATTAGGCACATTGCATCATCCTTTTCATAATCTTGTAACCGTCGTGGGTTCTTTTTATGGTTTCGTTAACGTTACTGGAAACCAAGATATTGTATGGGACTTTGACTCAATTAATTCGATTAGTGCTTTTGGAGCTGATTTTGGTTCTCTAAATGTACCAAGCGGCTTAACAGTGACAGGCAATTTCGATGGTTCAGGTGACCAGGCGGCTAGTATTGCTGGAACAATAGGGGCAACAAGCGGCTTCTTTGGTTTAGTAGGTTTAAGCGTCTTTGATACTCTGCAGTGGTCTTCCAATGACGGAAATGAATTTGGTGCTGGAGAAAGTTTTTATGTAAGGAATTTCTCTTATACTGCAAGTAGTGGAGGAAGTGGGCCTCCTGGGGGTACCCCGGTCCCAGAACCAACGACCATCCTCCTTTTTGGAACAGGTCTAGTAGGTCTTGTTGGGGTGAGGCTTAGAAGAAAGAAATAACACTTCAAAAAAAAATATGTAACACTTGAGCAGGGTCAGAAATGGCTCTGCTTTTTTTATTTCAAGCACAAAGATAATCCAGAACAGCAACGTCCTTTAGGTTGCCAGATCAAAGCACTATCTAAAGGACAATTACTCAAAGTTGACCTTGTTCCTGTGAAGTTTCTGTTTAGAATGGATGAGTGATTTCCAGATCGGAATTTGAATAGATACAGGAAGAAAGTAAGGTTTCCGTTTCCCTTACGTTTGTTGACCTTGCCACTGCCAGTCCTGCTGGAAATGGAATCACAACGACGGTAGGTAAGCCAACGAATTGTTTTTCATATCCTTCTGTTGAGAGCCTCAATTTACTGCACTAAACTAAAAACCGATCCATAATGATAGATCACTGAGGATCGGTTTTTTACTCAAGGTTCTTGTTATAACGATCTACTGACGACTCACCGCCCCTTTCATCTGGTTTAATACCGCGTCAACGCTCAGAGAATCGCCGGATGTCGGTGGAAACTCTTTGAAAGTTTCGAGAAACTTAGACACGTAAACCTGTGCAGGAACAAACATCCACATCTGGTCCGCGTAAAAATTGCGAATGTACAGTGCTGCATCAGGGCCCACCTCGAAGGGATCCATTCTCAGGTTCACGATCAGCGGCCAGCTTGGCGTCTTGCGATAGGCCTCGTTAATAGCTCCTTCCATGATGGTGAAATGAACTTTCCAGTCTTTGTAACGAAGGGCATTCAGGTTACCGGCTGCATCAAAGTAGAAAATTTCATTTCTCTTGCCAGGGCCTTTACCTGACAACAAATCTGTCTGGTCATACCCATCAAGATGCGCCTTGAAGGTCTTGCCGTTGGCTTCATATCCTGTCAACAGTTTCTCCTTGATACCCGGTTCGCCAGCTGCAGCAAGCAGGGTTGGCATCCAGTCTTCCTGGGAGAAGATGTCATTAATAACCGTACCCGGCTTAATAATTCCCGGCCATCTGACCACCATTGGTATCCTGAAGCCACCTTCCCAGGTGGTACCTTTTTCACCACGGAAGGGAATTGTCCCACCATCGGGCCAGGTAAACTTCTCGGCACCGTTGTCGGTTGCGAATATAACGATGGTATTATCCGCAATACCAAGTTCATCCAACTTGTCCAGCAGGGTTCCAACACCATCGTCGAGTTCCATCATACCGTCGGCATACATTCCGTAACCGGACTTGCCTTTATATTTTTCACTGAGGTGCGTCCATACATGCATTCGGGTGGAATTATGCCAGATAAAAAAGGGTTTGTCTGCTTTGTGGGCTCTTTCGATGAAATCGAGGCTGCCATTAAGAAACTCGGTATCGGCAGTTTCCATTCGTTTTTTGGTCAATGGCCCGGTATCTTCGATCTTGCCGTCTGCAGTGACCTTTAATACACCTCTGGGCCCAAATTTTTTAATAAACTCAGGATCTTTAGGATAGAATTCACTTTCCGGCTCTTCTTCCGCATTCAGGTGGTACAGGTTGCCAAAGAACTCATCGAAGCCATGGGCGGTTGGCAGATGCTCATCCCTGTCGCCCAGATGATTTTTACCGAACTGCCCTGAGACATAACCCTGGTTTTTCAGAAGCTCTGCAATGGTGGGATCCTTATCCATAATGCCCTGTTTTGCACCCGGCATACCAATAGTCAACAGTCCTGTGCGGAAAGGGTGCTGGCCGAGAATAAACGAGGCTCGACCGGCAGTACAACTTTGCTGGGCATAGGCATCGGTGAAAAGAGCTCCCTCATCGGCTAAGCGATCAATATTCGGCGTTCTTCCTCCCATCATTCCATTGTGGTAGGCACTGATGTTGTACATACCCACATCGTCACCCCAGATGACCAGGATGTTTGGTTTGTCCGCCGCGACAATACTACCAGCCCAGGAAAACAGAGCAAACGCCGTGGCAGCACATAAAACGTATTTCAATTTCATAAAACCTCCATTATACTATTTTTTGTGGTAATCCTTTTGATCATTACGGATAAAAAACACGCCATTTACTTTCATAAACAGCATCTCCATAAGAGAAAGAATTATTCCTTAAACCGAATTTAATGCATGCGAGCCACCTTGTCTAATGCAATTAATTTATCAACATGATACCTTTTTGTTATGATACTGAGTCTGAGGCACTTACAGTTAATTAAAGCCATTGACAACACGCAAAACTTTGCCAGAGCGGCCCAAAAATTAAATATATCTCAGCCTGCCCTGAGCAGAGCTGTTGCCACTCTTGAAGAACAGCTGGGATGTAAGCTTTTTGATCGATCCAGGAAAGGGGTAACAGCAACGGTGTTTGGAGAGTTTCTCATAGAGCGAGGCGGGCCGATTCTGCAGGATGTAGGTATTGTGGAACGGGATCTGAACCTGCTGCAGGGGTTGGAATCCGGTGAAATGGCAATAGGGAGTGGACCTCTACCTGCAGAGGTTTCTCTTGGCAAAGCGGTGGCAAGATTCAGCAGGAATTATCCCGGGATCAATGTTCATATCATCGTTGATCGGACGCCAAGCCTGTTGACAATGCTGCATAGCCGGGAACTTGATCTCTTTGTAGCTGATACGAGGATGATTAAGGACAAATCTGAGTTAGATGTCACCCTGTTGCCGCAACAACGGGGCTATTTCTGTTGCCGCGAAGGTCATCCATTGACTGAAAAAACAGACCTGACTATGAAAAATGTTTTCTCCTATCCCCTGGCAACAATGTGGTTCCCTGAGGAACTGCTCAATGTATTGGCCCGGAGTGCCGGACTGGAGCTTAGCAGTATAAAGGATTTACCCTGTGCAGTTCTCCAGTGTGATTATCTGAAAGTGCTTTCGGATATTATTACAGACAGTGATGCTGTTGGACTGATCACCCGTCCTGTATTAAATTGCAGCATCCACAAACAACAACTTACTTTGCTTCCAGTCACCCTGCCGGAATTAAATACCCATTACGGCCTGATCAGTCTTACACGTTACTCCCAGTCACCTGTAGTTCAGATATTTCAGCAGTATATGATTGAGGCAGAAGAACAGTGTAATCGAGAAATTGAAGAAAACGATTCATTGTGATTGTGTGGTAACAACTTGTAACAGACAATTGTTATTGTTTTGTTATTTTGTACAATAAGTCTTCTCGTCTTGGTTGAGCTTTAACTTGCCAGTCCAAGCCAATACTTGCTCACCCAGACCTGAGGTGGCTACTGTGAAGTTACAGTTTCAGGTAGGTTGAGCATTTTGCTGAATGGGAATCGGGGCTTTACAGAATAATCTTCAATTCTTATGTATTTGAGAATGATCCTAACTGATGATCAAAAAACTCACTTTGACTTAACATGTAAATGTGTGTGATCAGCTAGTAGGCTGCTCTGGGATATATTCCTTAAGATATTCCAACATCAGTATTTTGACCATCTCCTCATGACTCATCCCTTCCAGATATTCGCCGGAAGAAAGGAGGCTATTAAACGGACCTGAGCATTCATCAGATGTTCCCGAATTGATCATGTTTTGCAGGTATGGAGAAATGGTTTCTTGAAGGTTTTGTTTGCTGCTACGTTGCAATTGTCGATGCTTTTCTGCAAGTATGGTTGGTCCCGGTAAACCTGGTGCTTCGAGTATTCTCTTGAAATCCGATGCAAAACGTTTGATTCCTTTCAATATATGGTTTGAGTTAACCATATTCATAGTGGCCCAGCCAGCATCGAGCCATTTGAATAAACCTACATGAATCACACCTTTTGAAGAGTCGACCACATAGATAATCATAGATTCTGCGTAATACAGGTACGAGTTGACCCAGCCAAGCCCTGTCTTGCTGAGTCCAACCTTATCAGAATATAAATAGTTCCAGCTTTTGTCACTTCCAGCAACACATCCTTTCTTACCTACTTCTGATATATCTGTCTGACTTGAAACGGACACGAGAACAGGTCCTGTAGGGCCTGGTAGTGAGGCCACAAGCCTGTCCTGGTCGTATTTATAGTAGGCGCCTGTGTTAATGTCAGGCGTGATGATCTCGCGATCGCGACCTCTAAATACATATGAAAAATCTCTTGCTTCCAGTTTTTCCGGTAGGTTTTTGAGCTCGATGATTGTTTCTGGTGTTACCCACTCTTGTTGGTGCAAAGAGGATGGCATGGCTACATAGCAGGGGATATCAGGATTATAGACATAATCTAATATATGGACAAGATCTCCCTTGATGGAAAATTTATAAAAGGCTCCTTTGGATTCACGACGTTCTTTGAGAGGTGCACTTGAGTCCTGTGATGTAGTGCTTACAAAATTTATTAGATCGGATAAAAGTTCTGGTTTCAGATCGGCTTTCGATTTTGACAAAGAGATGACATGATCTACTCCCGTATAGACTTGGTCGGAAATGATCTGCTGCGATTTACCAAGGTCGGGAATAAATGTTCCGTATATAAGTAACGTTATGAAAAATAAAATAAATGGCATAGCGAAATTAGTAGGTGTGCTCAAAAAGTAAAACCATGTTCTTGTTGTAACGGATTTCTTGTAATTACTTAATCTTATTTTAAAAATATTTGATTAATCGCCTTCACCTTTACCAGGTGCAGTTGCCTTTTATTCAGGCATGACCGTTTGGTGAAATAGATACTAACCCGACTAGTCGGAAAACTTTCAGTCACACTGGATAAGTACCTTGAAAGTAAATGGAACAGAATAATTTCAAAATATACTCCTTGGTTCCTTGTTTTTTATTACAGAAGTTTAGGAGTAAGGCACTAAATCGAGTCACGCTCCAATCAAAAACTCAGGCTCATACCCCACTGTAAAAATATTTGATGAAGTATTGCGCATACTGAGGAAGTGTTTGTTGTTTTTATCAAATGGGCAGATGGGCGTGGTGCAATGTTCAAATCCGAACTTCTTATAAAAATATGGGTCACCCAGGACAAAGAGAGGCTTTTCCATGATTCCTTTCTGTCGCAGGGAGAAACGTAGCAGCTCAGAGCCTATCCCATGATTTTGTATTTGTGGCGCCACGGCTAATGGTGCCAGGTGCAGACCGCACACTTTTTTTTCGTTAAATGCATTGGAATAGGCAATATATGCTATAGCCTTATTTCGATGAATACAGATCCATTCATGCAGAGATTTTTCGTTTTTATGAAGGTTGTCAAACAATCGAACTTCATATTTACTGCCGGGGAATGCCCGTCGCAGCAAAGCTGAAACCCTAGGGTATTCTTCGGGGGTGAGTTTGCGAATCTTCATGATAGTAGCTTACCTTTTTTCACTCTTCTTCGACAATAATATGGAATCAGAGTTCAGTAACATTACCTTTCAAACCAATCTCTTCTGCCACATCACGCATTCCCATGATGGTATCCTGAATTAAATCTGAGACCTGAACTCCAAGCATTTCTGCACCTTTTTCGATGATTGACCGATCCACTCCCGCCGCAAACCGCTTGTCCTTCCATTTCTTCTTCACAGATTTAGCCTTCATATCCAGTACGCTTTTTGAAGGGCGTACCAGTGCGGTTGTGGTAACAAGCCCGGTCAATTCATCGATGGCGTAAAGCACTTTCTCCATTTCACTTTGAGGTTCAACATCAGAGCAGATTCCCCATCCATGACTCACTACCGCTCGTATATATTCATCAGGCCAATCGTGTTCTTTTAAAATTTCTTCTGCTTTTTTACAGTGTTGGTCAGGAAATTGCTCGTAATCCAGATCATGGATCAATCCTATTATTCCCCATTGTTCTTCATCGGCATTATGCTTTCTTGCGCAGTACCTCATCACTCCTTCGACAGCTAAACCGTGTTTGATAAGGCTTTCGGTCTGGTTGTATTTTTTCAGAAGATTAAAAGCTTCTTCACGTGTAGGTATTTGAGCCATGATAAATATTCCCTGTTTTATAGTCTGGTACGAAGTAAGGTGCTGTAAAAAATAACATGGCCAATCTTGCATCTTATCTTCGGGTTATCTTTGAATGTTGTTCAATCGTAAAATCCTCAACGTAGCCAGCTACGCCTGCGGTTTTTATCAATCACAACCTCCAAATACAACCCAAATCTAAGCGCAATATCAGCCATGTTATTTCCCTACAGCCCCTAAGTCAAAATGATTTTACAGATTGAAATTGCTAACTCCTCTGGTGATTTTCTGTTATTCTACACAAACAGTTGCTTCCTGCCTACTATCATTAAACCACATTGATCTTTCTTATGGAGATGTTCAAATGGAAACAAATTTTCCCGTCACCCTTTATATGAAAGTCCTTTGCAATTTGGAAGGAAAGGGATTCGGAGGGGTGTTGACACAACAGGTAAGCGAGCCTGCGAGGACGTTTGGCAACACTCCTTTGAATCCCGAATACATTACTTTCATGCTTTGTTGTGAAATTCATTTCATGGGTGTTAGATGTAAACTGCAACCATTTCATATTCACCTGAATGTTTGAAAATATTGATAAATGCAGTCTATGCAATGCACCTGCCACTCATCCTTTGATAAATATAAACGGCAGGAAATATCACCGCTGTGATCGCTGTATGGCAACTTTTCTCGATTCAACTCATCGGTTATCATCTGAAGAGGAATATGCACAATACCAGGATCACAAGAATGATTCGGCCGATAGAGGGTATCGATCGTTCCTGTCTAAACTAGTCCATCCTCTGTTGAAAAAGTTGACACCTTGCCGAAGCGGGCTGGATTATGGATGCGGGCCCGGGCCGGTATTGGCTGAAATGCTCACCAAATCCGGCCATAGCGTGAAGCTCTTTGATCCTTTTTTTTATCCAAACCACACCGTACTGGAACAAACGTACGACTTTATCACCTGCACGGAAACCATTGAGCATTTCCACAGTCCGGCCGAAGAGTTTGCCCGGTTCCAACAAATGCTCAGGCCTGGGGGATGGCTGGGGATCATGACATGCTTTCAAACTGAAGATAGCCGTTTTTCATCCTGGCACTACCGCCGTGACCCCACTCATGTGACCTTCTACCGGGAAACAACCCTGCGCCATATCGCTGAAAATCTCGGCTGGTCATGTGAAATCCCCGTGAAAGATGTGGCATTGATGCAAAAACCCCTGAACCAGTCACCCCGAAAGGAGACAAGATTTAGTGCGCCATGATATAGATTTACAGTTTTTCAAGGCCAGCCTTGAAAAACGTCTTAAAGAGATAACTGCCGAGCAGCAACGCCAGAAAAAGGGGATAGCACCGGTCGAACTGGATCAGGCACGGGTTGGCCGTCTGTCACGTATGGATGCCATGCAGCAGCAGGCAATGGCCAAAGCTGCTGCCCGCCTCACCGATTTGGAGAGACAACGCATCCAGTCCGCGCTCCTTCGCATTCGAGCTGATGAATACGGTTATTGTGTAATCTGTGAAGAGGAAATTGCCGAAGGACGTTTACAATTTGATCCCAGTGTCCTTCTCTGTATCTCCTGCGCAGAAGAGAGGGAAGCGGGTTAGGAATCGGCAATGGGAAGTAACACGGTAAACGTGCTGCCGGCACCAGGAGTACTGACAACCTTGATACTGCCATGATGCGCTTCTACTATAGACTTTACCAGAGCAAGCCCCAGGCCGGTACCAAGAATGGTTCTGGTGTTCTTATCTTTGACCCGATAAAATCGATTAAAGACGTTATCCAGATCCTCTTCCGGAATACCATAACCGGTATCCTGCACGGAAATGGATACATATTCATTTTCAACCAAGGCGGAAATAGTGACAGGGCTATTCTCCGGTGAATATTTAATTGCATTGGTTATCAGATTGGTCAACACCTCTTCCATACTTCTCAGATTCGCCAGCACCGGAGGCAACTCACCTGCGACCTGCAGATCCAAATCAATACCTTTTTCCGCAGCTCCAGGGTTATGAAAGGCAACCTGCTCAGTGAGCAGCCCCGCCATATCCACCGCCTCTTTCTCGCTGCTTATAAGACCGGATTCTATCCTGGAAAGATCAAGCAGTTCAGAGACCATGTCCGACAAACCAAGAATCTTTCCAGAGGCCCGCTCGAGTATTTCGCGCTGTTTGTCAGTAACATCACCAGCCAGTCCGTCAAGAATCACTTTTATCTGCATCAACAGCGAATTCATCGGACTACGAACTTCATGACTCACCATTGAGACAAAATCAGACTTCATCTGCTCCATCTCTTTAAGCGCAGTGATATCATTTAGGACGGTAATGGTGCCGATGTTAAAACCGGCTCGGCCGGGAAACGGTGCACATTTGGCATTAAAAATCCTTCTCTTCTCACCACTTTCCCAGGTCATCTCCTCGGTTATCTCTGCGCAAGCATCAACCGGCATGGCCAGGGCCCGATCAATCATATCACGCAGCTGTTCACCGACTTTAATATCCTCAATACTGCGACCGAGAACGGCTTCACCGTGATAGCCGATCATATGGAGAAAGGCGGGGTTTGCGAGAACCACACGTTTATCGCTGTCTGAGGCCATTACGCCATCAGTAAGCCGGTTTACCATGACCCTTAAACGGGAGTTGGTTTCTGCAATATCCTGAAGTGCGCGATTATATTTAATCGCCTTTGCTACAACTGCTCTGAGCTGGTCCGGCGTAAAAGGTTTTGGGATAAAATCAAAGGCACCTTTTTTCATGGCCCGGACAGAGTGATCGAGAGTTGCATAACCGGTAATCACGATGACAACGGTATCAGGGTGATGCTTTTTTACATGGGAAAGCACTTCAAAACCTGAGAGTACCGGCATCATGAGATCAACCAGAATAATATCAAAATGCTCTTTTTCAATCATCTGCAGCCCTTGCTCGCCATCAGCTGCGAGTGCCACTTCAAAACCTTCCTCACTCAATACCATTTGACAGGCATCACGAATTCGGGGTTCATCATCCACCACCAGAATTTTCAATCGGCTGATTTGCTCCAGTGAAACACCACTATTCATCTCTTTCTTATGCTCCATTTATCCAATCGAATCGAAATGTATCTCGTTTGAGATAGTGACCACGGGGAACTCCAGGACAAAAGTTGTACCTTCCGGACCGGTTTTCTTGACAAAAATTCGCCCTTCATTCTCTTTCATAACTCCATAAGCCATACTCAACCCCAGCCCGGTTCCTTTGCCAAGCTCTTTTGTGGTAAAAAACGGGTCAAATATCTTTGATACATTTTCCTCGGGAATACCACCGCCGGTATCTGAAATTTCCAGGTATGCTTTTTCTGTACCTTCTACCCAGGAAGTCTTCAGCGTCAACTTCCCGTTTTCCTCCATCGCATCTATACCATTTATGATCAAATTGATGACCACTTGACATATTTGATTCAAATCAGCTCGAACCAGAACTTCATGGTTTACTAACTCCTTAACCACTTCAACATGCATAAAAAGTCGTTGGTCACGGAGCAGTCTGAGGCTGTCAGTAACCAGTCGTTCAAGAGGAAAAACCTCCCTGGCAGTGTTTGATTGTCGGCTGTAGGCCAATAAATTTTTAACGATATCTCTACACCGCTCCGCATCTTCAAGAACATAATCCAGGTTTTTACTCAAAGGATTTTCAACTTCAAGTTTCTCTCTCATCATATTCCCGTACAACAGAATGCTCGTAAGGGGATTATTGATCTCATGGGCTACACCTGCAGCGAGCCGGCCAAGGGAAGCCATTTTTTCAGTTTGACCAATTTTGGTCTGGGCATTTTGCAATTCCTGTTCTACGGCGAGTTTTTCCCGCATATCATTAAAAATCCCTGCAGTACCTTCTTCTTTGCCATCTTTATAGATGATTGCAGCAGTCATCTCCACCGGGATTTCTTCCCCGGATCTATTGATAATATCGACACTGGTTACAGGTAACTTTCCTTTTCCCCCGAGATTTTCATCCCGGAGCTTTTTCATGATGTCCCTGGCTACTCCTTCGGCATAACAGCTTTCGATATGAAGATCATTTATTTCATCAGCAGGGTAACCGAACAGCTCTTCGGCCGCCTTGTTGACAAGAATAATCTCCCCTCTACGATTGGCAGCAATGATTGCACTGACCGAGCTCTGCACAACTTTGTCAATCAGTTCACGGGCATCACCATAAAGTCTTTCAAGAACGTTAATCCTGGTGACATCGCGAAAACTCTCAATGACATATTCAACCTCTCCATCGCCACCAAGGATGGGTGAAAAGACACGATCTTCCCATTTGTCGTCGCCGCTGTTATCGAGTGTATGCAGTAAAGCTGACTGGCCGATTCTATGTTTTACAGTTTTTTGTAAAGGGCATTCTTCACTATTATCACATGGAAAAGATTGATTTGGAAAATGGACGGGATTAGTTTTCCTGCAGGTTTTGCCAATAATTGATGCGGACGATTCGTTGAAAATTTTTAAAAATTTATCATTAACAGCAATGATCGTTCCGTCTGGCTTAAGTACTCGAGTAGGATATGATAGGGAATCAAAAACTCGAACGCGCCAGTCAATCTCTTGTTGATCTCGTGTCATAATCCTGCCAACCGGCTTGATGCTGCTCTGATATTCACAGTTTTTTGAAATTTGTTACTTTTTTTGCTGAAAGCAGCTGGATATTTAATCCAAACACGTTGCCAGCGCTACGAGAAACCTGGAACAGTAAATACTTTCTTAAGAACCTCGGCAACACTTTGAGCCTTTTGTTCATCTGTTACCAGATAAATGCTTGTGCCGGAACAACCGGCGGCAAGTATCTTCAAATGATGTTTCTTCAGAGTAGTCAAAGCAGAACTAGCCACACCAAATCGATCCTGAAAATGAGGGCCATGAAAATATAATAATTCTACTGGTTCACTTATTTCCAAGGTAATCGAGAAATTTTCGGCGATATCTGATAATAATCTCCGGTATGATCGATCACGGTCACTTTCGTATAATAAAATAAACTGCAGGGTATGATCATCAACCCACTGCATCACAGCCATTTCAAAACGACCCAGACCGTTTTCAATCTCCTGCAGTTGCTCTCCAAGGAACGCAAGTCTCTCCAGAGGAAAACGCAAAGTGGTCATCACCAGGTCTGTCTTTATATGAGACCCATAGATTTTAATAACCGGTTCCCAGTATGTTGCTGCTGTTTCCATGATCACATACTCTTGACAGGTAGAATTTGCCGGAACGGTGCATGGTTTTCAGGAAGCAGGAACACCCCCTTCAGTAGTTCAGCAGCCTGATCAAGACGATGGTAATCAGTATTGATTGCAAGAGCTGAGATGGAAGAAGACAGTCCATAAACCGGGAGTTCATTTCGACCGAATACTTCAAGCACATGACCGAGTATATTCAAACTTGACTGATGTGGGAACAGTGCCAGCGTACCAACCGAGGTTACAACCTCGGAACAAATTCCAGCGGGACGTAACAGATCGTCGATCAACTCCCGGCCAACTGCGTAATCTGTCGTAGTCATACAGAAACAGACCTGACTGATAGACGTGGCATCAAGACAGAGAAAAGATAGATTAATTTGTTTCTTGGCTAAACGATCGAGGATATCTGTCAATACACTCTCTTCAGGTGAAAGGCCCGGTAAAGTTATCTGCACCAGTTCATGACTGAATTTTATGCCACCAATCTCGATTTTATCAGTGCTTTCGATGCCGATCTCCCTTAATTGTGCACTTTAAAAAACAGAAACAAATACCCGGTACCCTGGACAGTCGAGAAACCGGGTTTTTATTTTCTACAGGGTATCTTTGACAATCTCCATAAGCTTGTCGAGATCAATCGGCTTGGGAATAAAATCATCAGCAAGGGTGGTCTTGCCGCCCATATGGGTATAATTTGTAGAACTGACGGCATCAGCCACTGCGGTCAGCAGAATTATCGGAATTTCTTTGTATTCTTCATCATTTTTCAACTCGTCACAAAGCTGGTATCCATCTTTACGAGGCATCATCACATCGAGAATAATAAGGGCAGGTCTCTCAGCTTTGACCTTTTCCAGTCCTTCAATCCCATCATATGCCTTAGCTACCTCGAAATTTTCACTCTCAAGTTTCATGGCTAAAGCTTCCACCAGATCAGTATCGTCATCGACGACCAGTATAAGTTGTTTGTCGCTCATGTACGTATTCCTCCAAATATTTTTTTGTTCTTTTATCAGCTAATTTCTGGTCTGGGGTATAAGCCGGCTCGTCTAACGATCTCTTCCACCTTCTCTTCCCATTCTATTGCCATTATATGAAAACCAGCGACTCCTTCAACTTTTTTCAGACGTTCGATGGTTTCGATACAAATATCTACTCCTTCGTCCGGTTGCTTTTCCTTGGGAACACTGGCCATTCGTTCAACGACATCCGCCGGCACATCCATTCCCGGAACCCTGTTCTTCATATAGCGGGCAGCACCGACTGATTTCATGGGCGTCACTCCCGCCAGGATGTAACATTTTTTATGCAATCCCATTTTACGCACGCCTTCCATCCAGAGCTCAAACTTCTCGACATTGAAAATACACTGGGTCTGAATAAAATCGACTCCAGCTGCAATTTTCTTGGCCAGACGCATCACCCTCAGTTCAAAAGGATCCGCAAAAGGATTGGCTGCTGCGCCGATAAACATTTTCGGAGCACCTTTTATATCTGATCCTCCCTGGAATTTAGATTCATCACGCATGGCCTTCACCATCTGAATAAGCTGGATAGAATCGATGTCATGGACATTTGCCGCCATGGGATGATCACCGAACTTTGTGTGATCTCCAGACAGGCAGAGCATGGTATCAATCCCTAAAGAATACGCTCCGAGGATATCCGCCTGAATGGCCAGACGATTACGATCGCGGGTAACCACCTGCAGTAGAGGATTCATCCCCTGTTGTTTTATAAGTACCGAACCGGCCAGACTTGACATCCGCACCATGGCAGTCTGATTATCTGTGACATTGACAGCATCGACAACACCTTCCAGAAATTTAGCTTTGTCTGTTAGTTCCTTAGCTATCGCCCCGCGGGGAGGACCACATTCCGAAGTTACTGCCAGATGTCCCGCGGCTAATACTTTTTCTAAATTGCTCTCTGTTTTCATTCTGCTAAGTCCTCTCTAATAATCTTACGGGGTCCACCTCCTCCCCCGGATCGCCAATCTTTTGCTGGCATTATATCAAGAAATCTATCCTCCTGGCCAAGAGCCTTGAGTCTGTTCCAGATCAGCTGCCAGGCACATTCGACATCATCACTGATCTCACACTTGCCATCGGTGGAACCACCACAAGGCCCGTTCATCAATTGCTTGGCGCATTTGGCGATGGGGCAAATCCCTCCGGTCAGACCCAACAGACAGTCACCGCAGCCCTTACATCGTTCATCCCACACGCCCTGACTCAAAGAGCCACCCATGAACTTGGTGTTTAAAGCAGGGAAGACCGGTTTATCCTTAAAACGTGTGGCCAGCTGCTGTACGCCGCACCCGCAGGCCATGGACAGAATGGCTTCTTCACTACCGATCATGGGTACAAGCTCTTCCACATACTCCGGATCACATTGCCGCTCAAGGGTATGCTCCCGGATTTCGATACTGCTGCCACTTTTCAACATAGCCAGCTGTAATCCTGAGGCGAGCAGCCCGACTTCCTTGCGGCCCCCTGCAGCACATACAGTGACACATTCGTTGCAACCAAGCAGCAGAATACGTTTATAAGGCTTGATGTATTCTATAATTTCTTCCAAAGGTTTCCGTTCAGCCGTAATCATTGTGGTTCTTTCTCCTTCTTATGTTCCGTCGTTACAGTTGTTGCTGCACTGGGAGGTTGTCTGAGTTTGGAAAAATGGCATTCTCGGACAGGCTCCTATTGCTAAGCCGCAACAGTTTTAATCGGACTGGGACCCAGTTTACGTATCTTTTCAGTTATTTCCGTTGCTATAAGTGCAAATCTATCTCCCATACCGGCTGAAATTCTGACCATCTCAAGCCGTTCGGGTTCAAGGCCTATCTCTTCAAGATAATTCTGGACATAAGTAACCAGCTTGGCAGCTTTGTCATTGCCGTTCTTGAAATGACAGTCACCATCCAGACATCCTGCAACATACACACCGTCTGCCCCTTTCTCAAAGGCCTTGGTGATATGCAGGGCATCTACCTTGCCGGAACAGGGTACACGAATTATTTTCACATTGGACGGATAAGGGAGTCTTTGACTACCGGCCATATCCGCAGCCGTATATGCACAATAGTGGCAGCAAAACGCCACAATTACAGGTTCAAAATTTTCCATTATCCTACCACCTCTTCAAAAAGTTGTTCCAGCTTGGAGAGAATCTGGTCATCCTCAAACTGCATCAGCTGGATTGCCTTTGCCGGACATTCAGTCGCACATATTCCGCAGCCATGGCATTTAGCAGGATCAATCTCTGAATACCCATCTGCATTGATAAAAGGTACATCAAACGGACAGGCACGAACACAGATCAGACAGGAGGCACAGCGAGTGCTATCTACCTTTGCTGTTGTAGCACCAAGATTGATATGCTCTTTTGCCAGCAAGCTCTGGGCCCGAGATGCAACAGCTCTGGCCTGTACCAGGCTCTCGCCGATGGTTTTCGGTGAATGGGCAGTCCCAGCCACAAAAAATCCGGGAACCGGCAAATCAACCGGCCGCAATTTCACATGATCTTCAAGAAAATAGCCATCGTGTGTCCGGGGCAGCTTGAAGGTCATAGCCAGTTCTTCCGTAGAATCCTCATCGGCAACCAACCCTGTACTCAAACAGAGGCAGTCCGCACTGACCTCGATCTCTTTGCCAAGAATAATGTCTGTAAAGGTTACCTCCACCTTATCGTCAACGGATATTGCCTGAGGCGGATTATCCTGATGATAGCGAACAAAAATGACGCCCTTCTCCCTGGCTTTTTGATAATATTCTTCCTGGAACCCGTAAGTTCTCATATCACGGTAGAGTACAAAAACCCTGGCATCCGGATTGATCTCAAGAATTCTCAAAGAATTCTTTATGGCATTCTGACAGCAAATTCGCGAGCAATTGGGATTGTCCTTATTTCTTGAGCCAACACACTGGATCATCACTACATTTTCCCACTTCCTGACGATCTCCGGCTCATCCTCGATCAAGGTCTGTATCTCTATCTGGGTCACAACCTCCTTACACTCGTCGAGCATAAAATCCTTGGGACGATTAGGCAAAGCACCTGTTGCAAGAATGGTTACCCCATGTTCTATCTGGCGATAAAACATCTGTCGGCCCACCTGCATACCGGTAGTAAACATGCCCGGCATTCCTGAGTGATCAACAATGATTGCACCGGTTATCACTTCGATATTCTCATTAGCCATGGTCTTTTCGATCAGGCTGTTAAGAAATACTTGAATATCATCCCCTTCAAGAGTTTTACGAAGTTGCCTTGCAATACCGCCGAGATCAGGGCTCTTTTCGGCAAGATAGACCTTGAAACCCTGCTCAGCCAGTTCCAAAGCAGAAGTCATACCGGTAACTCCGCCGCCAACCACAAGCACGTTTTTATTGATCGGCAGACTGTGTTCGGCAAGTGGTTGTGCTTTAATTACGGCGCCGACCGCCATTCTGATGAGCTCTTCGGCCTTTTTAACAGCCTTCTCCGGCTGCAGCGCATGGACCCATGTCACCTGATCCCGGATATTTGCCATTTCAAGAAGGTATTTGTTCAATCCTTCCTGGCGAATAAGATCCTGAAATTTGGCTTCATGGGTTCGAGGAGAACAACCGCCTATAACCACCCGATTAATGCCCTTTTCTTTGATAGTACTGCGAATGTGGTCCATTGACTCACGACTGCAGCCATGCCCTTCTGCCTGGGCGACAACAACATGCGGCAGCTTCCCAATGCGCTCAACAAGAGCCTCGACATCGATGACGCCACCGATATTCTCACCACAGTCACAGATAAAGACTCCAACCTTCGGTTCTTCACCAACCACATGCTTCTCCGGCGGCAATAGCGGCTGAGCATCCGGGCTCTTTTGTGGAGCGGCTACATCTTTTCCGGCAAGACAGGCAGCAGCGCTGGCCTGCACCATCGTTTCAGGAATATCTTTGGGTCCTTGAAAGGTCCCGGCTGCATAGATTCCCGGTCTGCTGGTAGCTATCTGATTGAGACCGGAATGTACGGGAAAATTGCTTTCATTAAGTTCAATGTCCAGCTTCAGAGCCAGATCCCGCACATCATCACTCATACGAAATCCGGTTGAAAGCACAACCATATCGTATTCTTCGGTGATAAGTTTGGAAGACTCGTCTGTGGTGTAAGACATTTCAAGTTTTTCCGCTCCCGGCTGCCGCAGGACACTATGGGGACGGCTGTGAATGAAACGGATACCGAAATCATCTTTGGCCCGCTGGTAATACAATTCATAATCTTTGCCGAAGGTCCGCATATCCATATAGAAGATGGTGGTCTCAATATCCTCCTGGAAGCGTTCTTTGGTCACCATGGCTTCCTTTAAAGCAAACATGCAGCAGGCACCGGAGCAGTATGGAGCTGCTCCCTTCTGCAGTCCGCGCGAGCCGATGCATTGAATCCAGGCAATTTTTTTCGGCTGCTTACCATTGGACGGCCGCAGAAGCTGACCCGAGGTTGGACCAGATGCCGAGAGAATACGCTCATACTCCAGGCTGGTTACCACATCAGGATGTTCTGAATACCCCAGATAATCAAGCCCGCTTGGATCAAACAGGGAGGCCCCCGGTGACATCACGATTGCACCACAGGAAATGTCACCGCTGCTGCCCAGATCATCAGGATTAATTGCACCTGCTGGACAACTCTTCACCAGTGCTTCGATATCCTGACACTTATCCAAATCAATGGCATAGGCCTGCGGTATGGCCTGGGGATAACGCATACAGGTTGGTGCCCGATGATCGAGTCCCGGACTGAAACGTACACATTCCGGAAAAGCTTCATAACACGCACCGCAGCCGGTGCATTTATCAAGATTGATATATCGCGGAGCCGATTCCAGGCTGACAGTAAAGTTTCCTTTTTCTCCCTTTACACCTTTGACTGTAGTCAATGACAGCAGAGAAATATGTTCCTGCCTGCCACTTTCTGAGAGGTTCGGAGCAAGTGTACACAAGTCGCAGTTGTTTGTCGGAAAGGTTCTATCCAGCTGGGTCATCAGCCCGCCGATGTTGTCTGCCTTATCAACAAGGACAACATCCTTTTCGGCTTCAGCCAGATCCAGTGCCGTCCGTATACCTCCAAGACCACCACCTACAACAAGGACCCTGTTGCTCGTTTGTACTATATTTGTATTTTGCATTGTATCTTTATTCCTGCAAAGTTAGCGGAGTGAGTTTAGAGGCCGGCAATATCGAGGATCTCTGGAAGCTTGTGCTCCCAGCCCAGTGTCTGCAGCATCACTCCCCGGGACATGTCCTTGAGTGCCGCAATGGTTTCTCCGGCAATTTTGATGCCTTCGAGCTCCCGGTCGGAAGATTTGCGGATTCGCCGGATCAAGTCTTCAGAAATATTAGAACCGGGTTCGCTTCTGGCGATATACTGTGCAATAGCAAGTGATTTAATCAGAAAGACCGTGGGGATAATTGGTACATTTAACTCTTTTGCCTTCTCCATAAAACCTGCAAAAGATTCCAGATCAAAGACAGGAGGAGTGATTATATAACTCGCTCCTGCTGCAACTTTTTTAGCTGCCATTTCCAATTCCCCGGCAAGGCCTTCTTCATTACTAAATGGAGCAATAGTGCATCCGGCGGTAAACTCGGGGACACCGTCCAGTTCAAAGCCGCCCATATCTTTTCCCTGATTGAGTGCAGCAATGACCTGAACAAGTTCCACTTCATCAAGATCAAATACCTGCTTGGCATCCCGATGATCACTCTGGTCGATATGCTCGCTGTGAGTAACCAGCAGATTCTGAACACCAAGGACATAAGCGGCCAGCATATCACCCTGCAGCGCCATTCGGTTTCGATCACGACAATAAGTATGGATGATAGCTTCTACTCCCTGCTGCTGCATGAGAACTCCCCCCGCCAGGGCACTCATGCGCATGATGCCGTTATCCATATCGGGTACAACAATAGCGTCGATCCGCCCTTTTATACGACGGGCATCATTTACAAGTCTGGAAATGTTCACTCCCTTGGGAGTGTGCATCTCTGCCAATACAACAAATTCGTTCGATGATAATCTTTTTTGAAAACTCATATACCTTCTTCCCTCCAGATAAGAGCTGACAGATTGGTGTTAGTAGAGAGACGATTCGGGATGGAAGACATCAACGTCTTTCAAATCATCCCCAAGATACGCCCTTTCATTCGGTCCAAGAATGCCCAACGAGAGACAGATGAGCGTCCATATGTGTACTGTGCCGTAAGCAGCGCCATGGTGATGCCCTATATCATGAACCTGGGCATGGCAGTTATGACAGCCGGTAATACAATAGTCTGCACCAGTAGAGATGATCTGCTGGTATTTAAGTTCGCCATACGCTCGCCTGGCATCAGTAAACCCTGATTGCAGGAAACCACCACCACCACCACAACAGTAGTTGTTTGATTTGTTTGGCGTCATTTCAATGACGTTGTCTTCGCCAACCACCGATTTGATAACAAAGCGTAAATCATCTGCTACTTCATCGCCATATCCCTTACGAACGATCTGGCAGGGGTCCTGAATAGTAAATTTGATCTTACGATCCTTATTCCAGTCAGAACTCACTTTAAGACGACCCTCACGAATCCACTTAGCGTAATACTGGTAGATGGAAGCAACTTCAAATTTGTGATCGATGTTGAATTTTTTCAGTCCGGCCCGGACTGAGAATGTAATGTGTCCTCACTCAGTGTTGAGAAAGACCTTGCAACCAAGGTCATCAGCCTGTTCCGCTGAGACACGGGTTACGTGATCCCAGCATTTATCATCCGCCAGGAACATACAGTAGTTTTCTGCAGCCCATCCCCTGCTGCCATACGTCCAGTCAACACCGGCAAGATGGAGTATTTTCCACAATGGAACCATCTCATCGGGCTCAACATTCGGCTCCCTGGAGTTCTGGTTGACAAAAAACTGGGTGTTCGGTTTATCGATTGGAGCAACCATATCTTTGAACTCAGGCTGTGCCTCCCGATATTCATCCAACACATCGCCAACCACAAAAACGAAGTCATCAGGAGCAGTACCCATGGCACTGTTGGAATCGTTTCTCAAAGCCATGTCACATGAATCACGAATACCCTTGGGCCGATCTTCACGGGGCCATGTTGCCCGAGCATTATAAATAAGCTGGGGAATGTCTATCTGCATCGGACACACATAAATGCATCGTTGACACATTGTACACATCCAGACCCATGGGCTGCTCGTTGCCTCTTCATCAAGTCCCATAGCACACATGCGCAGAAATTTGCGCGGATCCATGTCCTCGAGACCAGACGCAGGACACCCTGAAGCACATGCGCCGCAAGTCAGACAAAGATCAAGGTTGCCACCGCCAGGGATGATCTCCTTGACTTTATCTTTAAATACGGTTTGCTTTTTTCCTCTGATTTTAATGCTGCTTTCTGCCATTTGTTTTTTCCTTTTGTTCTAGCCAGACCACATTTTAAAAAAATGAGATAGTCACACATTTTTTTGTATTCGAAACTGGAGAAAGCCGTCATCATCCTCACAACCTGCTGTGAGAATTTGGTAGGTCGATTCAGGCAAGACCTTGAAAAGATCTTCTCTCGTATCAGTATCGGCTCCCCTTACCTCCAGGGTGTCATATTGTTTCATCTCTCTGAATACCTGGGTTACTTTCAACAGGGAAAACCAGGAGACGAAATGCCTTACATCTATGACAATGTCTGTTTTATCTGCCAACGTTAACTTACTCCTTACTTTTCAAAATTACTATCACTGAGCAACAAACGGGCCAACCTCATATCAGTTATGCTGATACCATCGAACAATTAATTATGTTATTGTTTGATAACAACTAATTACGTGTTGTACACACGTATAAATGGTATTCCAAATCATATAAAAATTTGTTAAGATGACTTGGATTTTCTTATAAAACTGTTAAGAGACTGTTAAAGTGTTAACGAGGCTCCTCTTAACATGTGCTAAGCTTTAACAGGGTATATTAATGATCGGTCGGGAATTAGATGGTTTTTGGAAGACAGTGGTCAACACTATTCGTGACGGAATTGTGATCGTCAACACCAGCGGAGCCATTGTCTCGATTAATCGGGCTTTTGAGCAGATCACCGGATACTCCCGAGAAGAATTAATAGGCCGGACCTGCAAAATACTTGGTTCCGATTTCCAGCAGAATGGCATCCCATCATACGATGAATCAGAGCAGCGGAAATGCCGTATCCAGCGAAAAGACGGCTCTAACATTCACGCCCTGAAAAATACAGCAACACTGAAAGATACTACCGGAAATATCATTGGTACTGTTGGCACGATCACCGACTTAACGGAGATAATTGAAAAAGAAAACCAGCTGAAGGCATATCGTGAGCAGTTGCACAATGAGAATGATTTCCATGGCATTGTTGGTTCCTCGACTCCCATGCAGAGAGTTTTCGACATGATTGATAATGCAGCTCATTCCGACGCCCCTGTAATTATTTATGGTGAAAGCGGCACCGGTAAGGAACTGGTAAGCAGGGCAATCCATGAGATTGGTACCAGAAAAGATAAGCCCTTTATCAAAGTCAATTGTGCCAGTCTTACTGAGTCGCTCCTTGAGAGCGAGCTGTTCGGCCATGTGCGGGGTGCCTACACCGGCGCCTATAAAGATCGGGCAGGTCGGTTTGAAAAAGCGGATCAGGGGGATCTCTTTCTTGACGAAATTGGCGATCTGCCGCTGGCGACCCAGATTAAACTATTGAGGGTTCTTGAAGAAAAAGTCATCGAACGAGTCGGATCCAGTGCTCCAATATCTACTGACGTTCGTATTATATCTGCAACAAATCAAGATCTTCTCACCCTTGTTGAAGATGGTAAATTTCGAAAAGATTTTTATTTTCGCATTAACATCATCCCAATCTTTCTGCCATCACTACGGGACAGGGCCGAAGATATTCCTTTACTGGTAGAATCATTTTTTCGCAAAATGCGACTGAAAAATGAGAAAGCAATAGATGGCATCAGGGAAGATACCATGGACATCCTGATGCGTCACAGCTGGCCTGGGAACGTCAGGGAGTTAAAAGGTGCTCTGGAATACTCATTCGTGACCTGCCACACCAATATGATCCACCCCAGCCATCTTCCGGAAACCATTTTTCGCCAGAAAAAGTTGCAGTCAGGGGGGAAGCAGACACCATTCAATATGCAGGAAATTGAACGGCTGGAACTTCTGGAAGCCTTGGAAAAGTCAGGAGGAAATCAATCACGGGCTGCTAAGATCCTGGGTGTTTCCAGGGTCACCGTCTGGAACAGGATGAAACGATATAACCTTCAGTCCAGACGGAGCATTATATCAGAGAAGTAGTTGGACAAGAAAGGTAGAATCAGCTCTTATTTTTTTCGACCAGAACAGGGAATTGTTATCCGCTTAGGAATTGCATCAAGCTTCAAAGCTGTCAACCCCCTGCCCCAGACACAGCCAGTATCAAGAGCGAAGACACCGTTGGCTGCGTAATAAGAAAGTGTTGACCAGTGTCCGCAGATAATTTTCATATCGAGATTTGCTCGTTTTGAAATATTGAACCAGGGAAGATAGGGAGCCGACTGGCTGCCAGGGGGGCCTGTCTCTTTCAAATTCATACAACCATTTTCATCACAGAACCGCATCCTGGTAAAACAGTTTACAATAAAACGAAGCCGCCCATAGCCTGTAAGAGAGTCTGACCAGACGGCGGGTTTATTACCATACATTTCTTTAAAAAAGTCGTTGTAACAGGGCCCTCTCAGGGCAGTCTCAAGTTCTCTTGCACACGATAATGCCAGTTCCAGGTTCCATTGGGGCGCCAGACCGGCGTGAATGAGGGTATAACCGAGAGTTTCATCATAGTGAAGTACTGGTCTATACCTCAGCCACGTCAGAAGCTCGTCTGCATCCTCGGCATCCAGTATATCCTGAAAAGTATCATTTTTTTTGGGAGTTCGGCAACCAGCCGCCATGGCAAGAAGATGAAGATCGTGGTTACCAAGAACAACAACAGCCTTTTCGCCCAGGCCTTTAATAAACCTGACCGTTTGCAGATTTTTCAGGCCTCTGTTAACCAAATCTCCTGCAAACCAGAGCTGGTCATGCTGTTCGTTAAAATCAATATGATCCAGGAGTACCATGAGATCATCATAACATCCCTGAATATCACCTATGGCGTATACACTCATTCAGTCGTTTCCTGAAATTTGTTAATCATAATGGCGTCGTAAAAAGTCCGATTCACGGCGTTGCAGGCTTTT
>Ga0209633_10001474_pt1 | contig 24017 bp, 21 predicted proteins | sample Cruoilmetagenom1_FD_187290 | JGI IMG/M metagenome (GOLD analysis project Ga0209633, IMG submission 187290) | Oil polluted marine microbial communities from Coal Oil Point, Santa Barbara, California, USA - Sample 1 (SPAdes) (version 2) | ecosystem: Environmental > Aquatic > Marine > Oil seeps ...
CTAATAAACGCATTGTATCTTCTGCAAAATTTGCCCCACCTGCGGCAAAACATTGTGTAAAAGCAACGTGGCGTACATTTACTTCTGTAATAAAAGGTTTTCCGTTCTCATCTTCTTTAAAATCAACGGTAAAGAAACCATGTTTTTTAGCACCAGTAATTTGAAACATATAATCCATTGCCTTTATACCTACTTCTACTAAAGTTGGTTCGTTCAGCAACCTTCCAAAAGAAGTATTACCGGTAATACCGGAAGGGGAGACTTTAGCCATGATGTAATTAACTCTTTCTGCCATTGCAGCTCTCATTAATTTTCCCTCATAATACAACAATTTACAGGCAAGGTTTCGCCCTGATAAAAATGTACTTGCTAAAAACATTTTAACATCAGGATTGATATGAATCCAATTTTTTAGGGAATTTTTATCTTGAATTTTTAGTGAGCCTAAACCACTTGTACCACTTGTTGATCTCACCCAATATGGATAACCTAATTTATTACTAATCTTTTCCAATTGAGATTCATCTCTTGAAAATTCCACTGATTTAGGGACAATATCTAAGGGTTCTAACAAATTGGTCATTTTCGCCTTATCCACCAGCAATTTTGCCATCGAATAATCAGGTAATAGTACCTTACAGGGTAATTTACCTTCCTCCTTTCTTTTACTCCACTCTATTACCTCTAACTCCGGTAATATTACAGCAAACTCAATATTGTTCTCTTTTATGATCTGTTCAATAGTATGCCAATAATTTTTATCAGTAGCCCGTGGTATTACATAAGTCTTTTTAAATAGATCTTTTTGATACAAACCCATAGATAATGGATTAATATCAGTTGCGATAAATTCAAAATTAGCATAACTGCTATATTTTTGCAAAGCAATGGCAAAACTTCTTGGAGTTGGACCACCAACTCCTGTTATCAATATTTTCATTCGCTATTTATAGATTTAATGTAATTGTTAACTATTTTTCTTCTTTTACCCGAAGACAGTAATGGTATTTCGTCAGCATATTCAACTTTAAATATTGCGTCATTTCCCAAATAAGAAACAAACTCGTTCTTCAAAATTTCTTCTTTTAAAAATTTCTTCTTTATACTTATAACAAATCTATATTCTTTCTGCCCTTCTTGTATTAATTGATATTGATCTATTTCAGGATAATTAAACATATTTTTATACATAATATATGAAGAAATAATATTACCCTTAGTATCTAATAATAAATCTAATTTTCTTCCTTGTATTTCAGCTAGATATTGATGATTAATTTCTCCATATTCATCAACGGAAAAACGACCAATATCTCCGGTATCATATCTAATAAAAGGCATTGCATAATTGAAGAGATCAGTTACAACAATCCTTCCTAATTCACCAGCATCTGCAGGTACATTTGAATCAAGTTTTAGAATTTCTATGTAATAACTTGCATTATTAATTTTAAAAATATCATTTTTCTTTAAAGTTTGCTGTGCAATGATCCCATTCTCCAAATTAGAATATCTCGAACATGGTAAGCAATCATAATACCTATTTAATCTTTCCTTTGTTTGATCTGAAAGTGCTTCCGACTGCACTATTATTGAACTTACTTTATTGCTTTTCATAACCTCATCAGTTTGCGAATCAAAATACTTACAAATTTCCTCTAATGCTGATGCATAACCATTAATATGTAAGTTACCTACTGTTACATTCATTTTATCGACTAAGGATTTAACATTATTTCCTGTCAATTGGATGACGTCAATAGGAAATATATTCTGTAATGATTGGGTAATTTTTGATTTACTATTTGCAGTGCTCCATATCTTTAAATAAAACAATGCTTCGCCAAGTTCATAACCCGCAAGATTACCAAAATACAAAGCGTCAGCTGTATTTCTATTCTTTTTTTTGTTATCTTGATAAGAAACAAATGGCGTGCCTGTTGATCCGCTAGTAATCATTCTATTTAATTTCTCTTTTTTTAATAAACGAGAAAGAAATTGATCTAAATTATTCTTTAAGATAAACTTATCTACAATCGGATAATCTTCAATTGCTTTATTAGACAAATCTCTATAGAAAGGAATATTTGTATTCGCATAAACTAACAGCTTATCTATTTGGTTTTTTTGGTGATTTTGAACTAAATTTTGATCAGTAGATTCATTAATTTCCTTAATTTCGTCATAGTTATTGAATATAGATCTACCCTTTATCCTATCCAATATTTTAAAAACGGTCTTCCTAATATTCAAACCTAATCAATTTTTCCCATTAAAAGGCTGCATGGGCCTTTCGTTACTTTGATTTACACCTTCTCTTATAAGCACTTTCAGTAAGGTAAGCCACAAAATCTTTACATCAAATAAAAACGATATATTATCAACATAGTATACATCATATTCAAACTTTTTTGTCCATGAAATAGTATTTCTACCATTTACTTGCGCCCAACCTGTAATTCCCGGTGTAATATCATGTCTACGTTTTTGTTCATCAGAATATAACGGTAAATATTTAAATAATAAAGGTCTTGGGCCTACCAAACTCATATCTCCAGTTAAAACATTAAAAAGTTGAGGAAGCTCATCAAGCGATGTTTTTCTAATAAATGACCCCCATTTTGTAAGCCTTTCATTATCAGGCAGTAATTTTCCTTGCTTATCTTTTTCATCAGTCATGGTCTTAAACTTTATAATTCTAAATCTTTTTTTATTTTTTCCAGGTCGTTCCTGAACGAAAAAGGGGTTGCCTTGATTTTGTATTGACAATATGATTCCGACAATAAAAATAATGGGAAATATTAATATCAGTAAACTAAAACTCAACATAAAATCTAAGACTCTCTTAATAACGTTTTTATACATTTAATTTTTAGTCTCTGTTATTAAATCCCCTAACTGATCTGCACTCATAAATTCAATTTCCGGCCATTTTTTTACAATACGTTGCAATAATACTTTAAGAGCATCAATACCCATTTTTCTATTCTTAGGGTCAATATGCCCACAAAAATTAACCCGATGTGAGCTAATTATTGCCGGCCTATGCCAAAAAAAAGCGGTTTGAATTTGTTTGAATGCATAATCTACCCAATCAAATCCGCGATCATCGGTAGGTTCAAAAACTACATTACGTACTTCATAGGTCATGCCAATTTTATTCTTCTTACCGGTATAATTAACTATTTTTTTATAGTTACCGTTACCCTGATGCTCTATTTTTACAAAAGGAGTGTCTAAATATTTTATACCTGCCTCCTTCAATACTTTATGAATAATCGGATGTTCTCTACCTCCCGGTGGATTAAAATGAACCGAACGGTAACCATATACCTCTTCAAAAATATCAAGACCTTCGATGATGATATTAGTAAAATGTTCATTTTCTTTATACTCCGAAAATTCAAAAGCCGCGGTATAATTTATCGTGGCATATCCAGAACCTGACAGACTTGTTAATGATCTATTTTTAAGCGCTGTTAAAAGTTCTATATCTTTTTGAGCCAATTTCTCTTCAAACACCTTTAAATTAAAATGCTCTCGTCCATGGAATTGAGGTACAAGCAGACCAGTAGAAATACCCTCTTTCAACAAGCTCCATGTACCTTCATAAGCAATGGGATCCTTTGCTACTAACTTTTCATAGGTAGTTGGTAATGGCTCATAATGATAAATTTCATTATTGCTTTCCGTCATTTTTTCAAAGTCAATATTACATGCCAAGGCAAAAGGTGTAAATACAGCATTGTTGGCATTTTTATCTTTAACAGAGGACAATGCCTCAAATAACATCTCTAAATCCTCTTTAGTTTCTAAGGTATCAAAAGCATCAAATCGAGATAATACTTTTAAGCCTGCTTGATCCATTTTTTTTCTTGCTTTCTTACTATCTAAGCGAACATTTCCGTAATCATCTACAGAAATGACTACAATTTTCCTTTTAGTTTTCCAACCATAGATATTTTTAATATTATTAAATATAGTCTGTTTCATTTCTACTATTGGTTCGGTCAACTTTCTTGACTCATTATTATTTAATGATATTTTGATTTAAACTTTTATTCAACATGATATTTATAAAGATCATATTCTTCTGAAATGGCCTTTAAATCGATATTATTTTTAATTTTAAATACGCCTAAAGAGTCTGCCTTTTCAATAGAGTCAATATATTTAAGCACAACATGATATTCTTCTCTATTCCAAAAATCATGTATAATAATTTGAAGATTCTTATTTTGATAACATTCTAATATGGTTCTTAATGTACATGCGACCCTAAAACGCCCATCTATTAGTATGGTATCTACCGCTTCTTTATCAATTAAATTGAAAATCTTTGAAGAATAATCAGGAAACTTTTCCATATTGCTATCGCCAACAGGTCTTCCCCATTCTCTAGTTGGACCTATGTCAACATGAAATAAAGATAGCCTACCTTTTTTTTCCATACTTCTTATTTGCCTATACTCTTGCATTAAGGATATCCATTCTGTACTTGAATCAATAGAGTAAACTTTTGCATCAGACTTTTGTAATACTCTAAAAGTACTCCCACCCATTCCAAATTCAAGATAATATCTTGAGTTCTTAACTTTTTTATCAAAAAGTGCCTTCTCTTTAGGGCTCATGATAAATGAATAAAACATTGCTCTGGGTAAAGTTTTGTCTATTTTAATGATTGCTTTTTTTATTTTTACTTTATAACTCATATCCTTAAATTTTAGGAATTTTATTTTTATTAAAAACGTTTACATATTGAAAAATAATGTTTAAATATATTATGTGTTTAAATATAACTCAACAAATTTTGAAGCATTGCCTCGTTTAAAGTTAATAGCTGCTAATTCACTTTTCAATGCTAATTCTTTATAAACTGCCTTATCTTCACTAAGCTCCAAAATAAAGGTCTTTATCTTATGAATATCTTTCTTTAAAAAACATTTTGCATGCCCGAATTTAACAGCATAATTATTCAATTCAGAATCAAGAGAAGCTATATATAAAGACGGGATACCATAACTCATTAAATTATATGATTTACTCGGCACACTACCTTTTGAAGTTAGCTCATCTAAAATAACCACTCCCAGATCTCCAGCTGATAATGAAAAAGGAAACATCTCATCAGATTGAAATGGTAAAAATTGACAATTTGGAATTTTTTCAGCTAAAACTCTTTTTTCTAAAATTGATTTTCTAGGACCTCTCCCAATAATTTGAAATAAAATAGTAGGGTATTGTACCATCTCTTTCGCTATATCAATTAATATTTCAACATTATGTGTTAATCCTATATTTCCTGAATACTGAACTACAAATTTATGCTCCAGACTATATTCTTTTACAAAGGGGTTGCTTTCTTTCTTTGCCTTATCATTATGTTGAAAAATAGACCAAATTGGTTGTATTATAATTTTCCTTCTATCTACATAACTGCTGATTAGGTCTGCCATTTTATCGCCAATAGTAAATAAACGAAAGGCCTTTCTGAAAGAGAATCGATTTAATTTAGCCCAAATTCGATAGACCAAGTGTGTTTCCTTCATACCGGTAATTTTGAAAATATCAGGATATACGTCCCAAATAATCATACTAAACCGATGCGGCAAAATTAAATTTAACAAATATGCCATTGGAGGAACTGAGATAAAAAACACTTCTCGTTTTCGGTATTTAGTCATCAACAAATACCATATGCTTACTAAGGCTTTTAAATAGTTTACTGCTTTACTGACACCGTGCTCTTCTTTCCATTTATTAATATATGTAACCTCAATATTCTCGTCTAATACTTCTCCCTGGTCATGAATATTTCCGGTTATTAAGTCAACATTCTCGAACTTTACTGCAAATTCATTGCAAATACCAATAGTTAAATAATTTGTAGCTTGATTGACTATGACTATTTTCCGATCCTTTATTTTCATTTGTCAACAACTTCCTGTTTTAATAAATCTTCACATAAGATAAGATAATGCCTAGCCCTATCTTCTGCATTACCAAAAGTATTTAACTTTTTTAAGCCGTTCTGTATCAAACTATTTTGGAGATCTTTTGAATTGTACAACTTAATAATTTTATCTGCAATGTCTCCAACATTCATTGGATCAACATATATTGCGGCATCTTCGCAAATGGTATGTGCAAATCCCATGTCACTGGTAATGATCGGTTTTTTCATTTTCATAGCTTCCACATAAGAAGCTGAAAAGCATTCTAATAATGTTGGTAAAAACATAACATCACATTCTTTGTATAGTGAAGGTGCTTCTTCAACTTTTACAGGGCCTATATTGACAATATTTTGTGAATCAAGATTTCTAGTTAACTTTTTAAAATCAACATCAGGTAGCGTTACAACAAATTTTATATTAGTATAACCTTCCACTTTCAATTGCTCGATAACAGATGGAATAATCGATATATTTTTATGTGGATACCATGCAGATAAAGTCAACAATCGAAACTCATTTTCAGTTTTCTCCAGCAATTTATTTCCAACCGTCTTATGATCTAAATAATGAGCATTAATGGTATTATAAACCGTGTATACATTAGGCTTATTTAAAAGTTTTTTTACTCGTTGATTAACATCTTCTGTTTGTACAACCAAAGCATCTGCATCTCTTTTAAAAACATATTTAGCGAATAATTTCATTCCAATCCACCATACTTTTTTCTTTAAAGAAATTTGCTTAAAATATGGCGATTCAGGATATATATAATGTGGCAAATTATATCCCATTAAATGAGGTTTTTTAGGTCGCCAATATGAAGGACCTGAAGTTGTAAAAACAATATCCGGGCTAAATTCCTTTTCTATTCGTTTTAGAAAATTATTATGCGACTTAAACTTAAATACATACGTTGCAGGTCGAAAAGGAGCTGTAAAAAATGAAAAATTATTAGGAAATCCAGAAACATCAAGTGCTCTTGAAAGAGGCTTACTTAAAACAACAAAATAGTCATAGTCAGGGAATTTCTTACATTCTTCAATAAAAGACTTTGCTACTTGTATGCCTCCTCCCTTAAATGTTGAAGTTGTATTAATTAAAAGCCTCATGCAAATCAAATTACTAGGTATTCAAGAAACATTCCCAGATTTTCTTTTAAAGTATTCATAACCTTTATCCAAATCTTTAATAAATTTAGCCGGATTCCCAGCGTATAAAGAATATTCCTTCTCAAATGGCTTCGTTATTGTTGATCCAGCTCCCAAGATTGAAAAAGAAGGAATTGAGGAATTCATCAAAAAAATACAACCAGTTCCAACAAAACAATAATCTCCTATTTGAACGGGGTTTGCTGTTTGTGTAGAAGTTTTAATATCTATGCTATGAGTTAAAATTTGACTTCTATTCCCTGCAATTGTAGTGAAATTTCCAATATAAACACCACCATTGCAATCAATTAAGTGCCTATCAACAATGCGTGTATGTTTACCTATAATTAATTCACATTTTCTATTATTTACAGCTCTAAACGACCTAAAATTGCTTGTGCTTGCACCAGTTATCCAATTTCTTCTTCCAATCATCGCGAATGGTTTCAAATGTAAATAATCTATTCTATTTATAAATGTCAAGTTCAAAATTATTGCTCCTTCTTCTAAATTAACTTCATTTGCTAAAACTATGGAGAAACCAATTTTAGAACCTTTTGATAATTTAAAACCAAAAAACCTTTGAAGCATAATTTTCCGCAAAGGCCATGGAAAAATAAACAAAAACATTTGGGCAATTATTCTTATAAAAATCATGTCGTTAAAATTTTATAAAATTTTTCCATTGTGTTTTCATAATTAAATTTTTTCATGAAATCTTTTGAGTTATTTCTATATTTATCCCTTATCTGATCATCCAACATTAACTCCTTTAGTTTTATTGAATATAACTTAAAATCGTTTAAAGGTATTAAAACTCCATTATATTTATTCTTAATTAAATCAGACGGACCAGCAATACAATCAAATGCAATAGAAGCTATAGGTGTCATGAGGGCTTCAGCTAAAGCATTTGGAAACCCTTCTGATGAAGAAGTAAATGCGAAAATTTCACTTTTAGCATAATAATATTCAACATTGGAGACATTCCCTTTAAACTTTACAAAATCTGAAACATTTAATTCACGAGTTAAATTCTTAGCATTTTCAAACTCAGAACCATCACCTAAAAAAACTAACTTCCATCCATTAACTCTGACTTTGGCAAAAATTTTGATTAACTCAATTTGCTGCTTGGATTTTATAAATCTACCAACATTTAAAATTATTTTTTCTCTTTTAGTCATATTTTGTAATCCTAACTGAATAGGATTAGGAATTACTATAATATTTTTATGATTTAATTGTTTTACCTCAACTTTCTTTGCAAAATCCGTTTGTACTATAATTCCCGAGGCATTTTTATATAATATTTTTTTTAAAATATAATGGATTACCCCATCATTTTTATATTCTGATTTATTAAAAAAACTTTTTAGTGAATTTCTATAAGGATTGCTTCGGTCAGAAAGAAAAATATTATTTTTTAATCCAATATTTGCAAGCATCACGAAAGAGTTATACATACTACCAAAACTCAAAACTGAATAAGGTTTTATATCTTTCAATTCAGAACGTAAGTATTGTAAAATTTCAAATTTACCTTTAAAACTTGCATCGGCTAAAAATGGCGGTTCTATAATGGTAACATTAGCTCTAACTTCATAAAATTTTTCGCTTTTGATCAAAAGTACTAAGAACACTTTTATATGATTCTTTGTAGCCAAAAAATTAGCTAAACTCGCCATTATTTTCTCCATTCCACCTGCATGTAAAGAAGGTAATATCAATGCTATTTTCTTCAATTCAATATTATATATTATTTTGTTAATAAATTTATAATATTATTTTATTCTTATACATTTCGAGCCAACTAATTAGTACTAAACTTTTCCATAAAATTGGACCATGATCTGCTACCCCTTTTTTATGGTCATCTAGTAATTTTATCAATACTTTTTTATTAAATAAATTAGCAAAACTAATCTCATTAAATTTTTCGAATGCAAAATCATATAAATCATTTTTCAACCACATCTTGTATGGCACATCAAAACCTCTCTTTTTTGCATTTAAAATTTCATCTGGTACTATATCTTTTAAAGCTTTTTTTAAAAGATATTTTTTACTCCCATATTTGACTTTCATATTACTAGGCAAAGAAAAAACATAATCTGTCAATTCATTGTCTAAAAAAGGAACCCTAGATTCTACACTGGTCAGCATAGTGGCTTTATCAACTTTATCTAAATATGTATGCGGTAGTAAAATGTTTACATCAGCATATAAAAGTCGTTGTACTAAATCTTCATCTTGATATTTTAAATCAAAATCCTGATATGGCTGAAAGGGATTTAATAGAAGTACCTTATTTTGAAATTCCATGTTTAAAATATTATATGGATTCTTGTATGGAACGTCTTGAGTAAGAAAATATGCCATTCTCAATCCATTATCTTTTTGATTAACCACAAATGACATTCTTTTCATTCTTTCTTTCCATCTTTTGTTTCTTATAAATGGATAAGAAATTGTAGTCGAAATCTGCCAAAATTTGAGCCAATCCATAATGTTATATCTTCTATAGCCGGCAAAAACCTCATCACCTCCATCTCCTTGAAGTATTACCTTCTTATCAATACTAGTTTCTTTAGATAATAAGTATAAGGGTATATTTGCGGCGTCTGCAAAAGGTTCGTCATATTGAAATACCAGAGAATTAAATATTTCCGGAATATTTTTAGAAGTAATTTTTAATTCATGATGGTTTGTATGATACTTTTTTGCTATTAATGAAGCTCTTTCTAACTCACTTTTACCGCCGATATTAAAATCATATTCAACGGAATAAGTATCTAATTTATTTCCAAAAGATTGAGAAGCAAAACCAACTATTGCCGAAGAGTCAATACCCCCACTTAATAAGACACCGATAGGAACATCCGCAACCAATTGCCTTTCTACAGAAGATCTTAATAAATGTTTAATGTTATCTACATGATAGGATACATTATCTTTTGTTGATTTTGTTCCCGGTAGATTCCAAAATTTAGTATTGGTTTTTTTAAAAGAATTTAAATCTATTTCTAAAATTGTACCCGGGTCTAACTTTTTAACATTGTCTATTATCGTTTGATCACTAATTGTATTACCATACCATAAATATTGTACTAACCCGTCATAATTAATCTTTAATTCTGGTAGCCAATCATAAATAACTTTAGCTTCAGAGGCAAAAAGAAATACATTATCATCTTCATAATAATACAATGGTTTTACCCCAAATCTATCTCTAATTAGTGTAACTTTTTTTTTATTTTTATTTAAAATTCCAACTGAAAATATTCCATTCCATTTATCTACAATATCATTGCCATATTTTTCAAAACTCTCAATCAAAATCTCAGTATCAGAAGTTGTTTTGGTACTAAAATTATATGTTGACTTTAAGCTCTTAAAATTATAAATTTCACCATTATAGGTACATACATTGCTATTACTATTTGAATGAAAAGGTTGGTTAGATCTAGGATCAAGATCTATAATACTCAACCTATAATGAATTAATAAAACATTCTCAAATCTAAAAGTATCCATAAAGTCCGGACCTCTATGATTCATTAATTTAGAAGAATTTACGTATTTATCAAATAATTGATCAGGTAAATCTTTCTTTACAATTATTCCTGCTATTCCGCACATAAAACCTTCAAAATCGTTATATATTTCTTTATTATCCCTTTAAATATTACTATGATCAACACCAAATCATTTTAAATTACTCCCTTCTTTAAAATTTTTTATCAAATTTTCGATCATCCAATTCTGTGGATTAAAAAGCCCTTTATGCCAATTAAGTTTATTATCCCAATATCCTGGACAAGCATCATAAGCCTCAATAGAAAAACCGTAACTTATTTCGACAATTAATGGATTATTCTGTGAATTAAACACGAAATCATAAGCCAAACATTGAGCATTCAATTTTTTAGAAGTTTTAAAAGAAATTTCAATACACCTTTCATCAAATTCTTCTTTTTTAAATTTCATTTCGCCGCTTCCAGAAGCTCTAAAATCTCCTTTCCGCACCATTCTTTTTAAAGCAAATGCCTTATTCCCAATAACGATTACACGAATATCAAAGTTGTTATTTGGAATAAAATCCTGAAAATAAATATATCCTCTTTCATAGCCAATATTTTTAGAAAATTCAGGTTCTTTATAAAATCGAAGTACTCCCTTAAAAACATCAAATAAATTAGTTTGCCCATTTTGATATTTTCGCCATCTTTCTTTTAGATTTGACCATGGTTGATATTGCCTAAACCCTTTACCAAATGCTTTATTAATCAATTTTTTGGCTTCGTATTTTGTATCAGCTAACTTTACATTTGCAGATCCGGCACCTCCTCTCAGCTTAAAAACTTTTGGGAATTGAGTATTTTCAACCCATTTAAATGCCATTTCTTTCGAATAAAATACATAAGAGGGTACTAGCGGTGCATCAACTGCTTCTAATAAATACTTCTGCCCAACCTTATCATCAAAATGCCAAGCAGTATTAAAATTTGGAAAAACAACAATTCCTTTTTGCTCTAAAGAAAATAGTAGTTGTTTTGCAAAAAGTATATCTTTTGGGTTTGAATGATCATTATGCCACATAAATACATCACAATCAATTAACTTTAAAATTATATCACTTTGATAAGCATTGACAATTTTAAATTCGATTTTATTTTTACCACAATAATCTATCCATCTGTTGCTAAATGAGTCCTTTTCTTTATGTATGGCAATTTTCATCAATTATAAATATCTCTTTTAATTAAATCTAAAAACATAAATTACGTCATATTAATTATTCACCTTTACATATAATATCAGATAATTGATCTGAACTTAAAAATTCAACATCAGGCCAAAAACGAGATATATTCTTTATCAATTCCTGTAATTTAAATAAACCATTATCTGCATTTTTCATATTTAACCCTGCCATATAATTTACACGATGTGTAGAAATAATTGCGGGCTTTTTCCAAAAAAAAGCTGTTTTAATTTCAGATAGACATGAATTTACCCAATCAAAATCTTGATTCTCACTTGGCTCAAAAATTACGTTACGGATTGTATAGTTAAGGTTGTAATCACTTTTTTGCCCGGTATACCTTCTGATGACTTTGTAATGATTACTATTAAATTGCGGACATAATTGTACTCTACTACTTTGAATTACATTAATGCCTACTTTTCTGAAAAATAATTCAATATCAGAATGCCATACATAACATGAAGGTATTACAGTTTTTGAGCGATATCCCCATATCTCCTCAAACAAATCCGATCCCTGTTTAATAGCCGATTCTAAGCTTTTTAACTGGGCAATACTATAAGTACCCATGGCATCTAAAAATACCTTTCTACAATTTTCATTCCTACCACTATTAATAGTAAACATATTATTATTGAATGCATCTATAGAATCAACATCTCCAGATTGCAATGATTTTAACCAGTGTGGAACGTGAACATGCTCTCGACCATGAAATTGTGGTTTAATTAATTTATTATTAATTCCTTGCAAATATAGATTCATAACTCGATCATGTTTCGGGTACTTTTTTAAAGTTTCCGTAAAAGGTTCAAAATAATATTCTTGGTAATTACTATTTTTAATTTTATTAAAGTCTGGATTTGCGACAATATTATTAATAGTGAAAAGTGCAGAATTTCCATTGTAATCTTTAGAATTACTCAAAACTTCAAATAATCTCTCTAAGTCGTTATTACTTTCTAAAATATCATTTGAATTATATATACTTTGATATAAAGGGTATCCTTTTTTAACCAAATAATCATAAGATTTTTTAGAACTCATTCTTATACTTCCCCAATCATCTGATTCAAAAACCACTATTTTCCTGTTGGTTCGCCACCCCGGAATATTGATCAAGTTTTTCTTTATATTATTTATCAATTTCATTTGATCAAATCGTTTATAGAGATATTTTCACCAGCTGTAAAAATAGCTAGAAGTGGATTACCCATAATTGTACTAATACTTGTATTATAAAAACCCATTCGAATAGAGACTACAATAAATAATATAAATGCCGGGCTTAACACCATAATAAGGTCCTTAATTTTTGAATCATTTTTAAATTGATTAATATATAAAATTAGCATAGTCAGGGTTAAAAAAAATGAAAAGCTTAAAAATCGTACACCTGATGGCATATTTATAAAAATATTTGCAAAAGAATAATACATTAATGTAAGGGAAAATAATTTTTTCCATTCAGGTATAAATTTTATTAAAGGATTTGCAAAAAGAAAAAAATAAAACAATAGTAAAATAAGCGCCAAGCTCATTATTTTTCTATACCAAACAGCATACCAATTTTTTGTGCTATTTTCTAAATTCTCTTTTACTAATGCAACTTTATCTTCATTTCTATAACCCGAAGTTCTTTCATCAAGCATTGTTGGCACATATTGTTCTACATACTGATTCACTATATTTACATTAACATCAGTCATGAAAATAGAGATTATAAATACAAAAAAATACAGCTTCAATTGGTTACCTAGAACAAAATAAGTCAACAAAATAAAAATTGGTACTAAAAACGAAAAATGAACCAAAAATGACAGGTACACAAATGGCAAGCTCTTTTTTTTATTTTCTAATATATAGGGCAATAAGCCATACATAAAAACATGAAAAGCTGTCCACATTCTAAACCCTCCCAAAAACCATATAGGAACTACTAAAATTAACGAAAAAATTAAAAGCTTTTCTATAATAGTTAGTTTTCGCCCAATAAAACTAAATATATACCAAATGTTTCTAGAGAAAAAAAATCCAAAAATAAAACCATAAACTGTGGTTAAAACCGCTTGACTATCCGTAAACCTTGAAATGATATAACTTAAAAAAGTACGCAAGATGTCAACTTCTCCTGAAGCTGCAAAATATTGTAGTATATCTGTAATTGTATATTGATCTTGACGAAATAATAATTGCAATTCTAAAACATACCTTGTAATATCACTGCTTGATGATTCTGTACCAATCGCAAAAGTCAATCCATAAAAGGTACAAAAAGCCCAAAAAATATTCTTGGCATTAGTAGAGGTAAAGTCCAGAAATGTGAATACCATAGAAACAAATGGATTAATAAAAAAGAATATCCATTTAAAAATATCATCATTCATTTTCTTAAGCTATCTTTAATTATGGCTGAATTTAAACTAATCCTCACTTATATATAATTGTAGCATTATTTTGTTAATTTCAAAAATTCTTGGGCAACATTTTCTATTTTAAATTGTTCAGGATTAATATATATGAACTTATTCAAATATTCTCTGTTTAAAAATTGAGTCACAATATCTTTATCAAAATTATATGAATCTAAAGATAAAACCGGTCTTTTAGTTAAATAATAATCTATTAACTTACTTGGTAATTGTGTTGATACTCCATTATTAAAATTAACAATAAAATCCATTTTACTCAACGCTATGATCAATTCTTCTCTTGGAATATAATCTCTAATTTCTATTTTATTCTTTGCCTTTTCTAATAAAGGTGACACCATCGCAATAGACTTTGTATACAAAATAAACTTAAAATCTATTCCTGTTGTTAAGAGATACTCAATAAATTTTTTAGGGTCTCTGGCTCCCGGTATCAATCCGCCGGCATAAGCAAAAGTTAATATTTGGTTTGGTTTGTAAGCATTAGGTGACACTTCAATTTCCTCAAAATTAAACCCTTGTGGAATTACTTTTATTTTTTTATGAAATTCTTTATAATAGCCTTCAACAGCACCTTTAAAGGGTACGGAAATATAATTTGCTTTTTTACACCAATATTTCTCTATGTATCTAAAGTAAAATAATTTTCTAAATGTATCTGTAGAAACACCCATAAAAGGATCACCACAATCTGCTATCCATGTCTTTGCAATGTTCTTCTTTTTATTCCATGCCCATGCTACCCCCCAATGCACCGGATGTGGAGCCGCTATAGAAATTAGCAAATCATAATTTTCTTCATTCTTTAAAGCCTTTTTTACTAAAAAAAGTAATTCAATATCTGGATAATCAAAAAATAGATTTAAAGCTCTTCTTATCGCTCTTTTTAATAAAATAGTAATTTTCCCTCCGGACTGAAAGTCTATATCTTTATACTTAAGCCTGCCCAAGTTCCTAATTGTGATCTTATGTGCTTCTTCAAAAGGAACGTGTATTTTATTATCCTTAGGCGTTATGAGCGTTACATCATGCCCTCTTATAGCAAATTCTTTTACCAATTCTGTTGTTCTAAACGAGCGAGGAGAATTTTGCGGATAAAAAGATCTGGAGACTACTAAGATTTTCTTTTTCAATACTATTCTATTTTTTCGATATTAACTAAATTCAACATACTACTCCTTACACTTTTCTTAAAAATTCATGTTTAAATTGTTGATACGTCGGATCTTTTAAAAGTGCCGACCACCAAGCGTCAATATTAGTAGTATTTAAATGATCAATCAATGAATCAATGGTAAGGTGCAATAATTTTTTTTCTAATAATAAATCATAATACGGTATAACAATTTCTGAGGGGTCATCATTATCCAATATTGCTACAACGGGCTGATCTACATATAAACATTCAAGTATAGTTGTACTAGGATGATTCATTAAAATAACAAGTTTAGATTTAGATATTAACTTGCTTAAAGGTGTATAGCCAGCATCTATTTTGGTAGCCTTTTTAAAAATAAACTTTAGATCTGCTTTACGGTTAAATGTTGACTTTGGTCTTGGCCTGGCACATATTTTTGCAAATTTATCCCGGTTAATTTTATTAAAAAATAAAGTACTTATTCTATCAAAATGTTCATTATTTATATGATAAATGCTAGGATAAATTAATAAAAGGTCAAATGATTTTTTAAAGTGTTCATTAAAATTTTTTCTAAATTTTTCCAACCTATACGCTGGTGATGGGACGTCATTATCTTTTATTTTCCACCCCCAAGTCATAAATTGATCTGCAATACTACTTTCATAGTCATGAGAATTATGATGTTTAAATTCGCCATAGAATCCACCATGCTGATAATAGTTTAGTTTGGCTCCTTTTTCTGTGTATTTTGCCAAAGTAAAACGTAGAAATAAGTTTCCAATTGTCGAAACATGGAATATCTTTTTCTCAGGTTCATACAGTGGTACTTTATTCATTAAATAATTAAAATATTCAATATATACTTTGGGAATACATTTTATAATATTTGAAATAAATGTACTATCATATTCTTCAGGATATTCGATAGATATTTTCCGCTTCTCATGACTAACTTTTTTATTTGGGAGTATTGGGTAATGTGCATCCATAAATACATCTACTACAGATGAGAGTGCTTTTGGATAATGAAAACCAACTGCAATATTGTTTTCTGACTTAAGCTGAATTTTGATCTTTCTATAACTACCTAATGATGTTAATAAAGTAATCATGTGTCGAACCTTTTCGTAACTAATAAACTCCTTAGTTGGCTTAAACATACTTACATGCGCGTAAGTTACAGGTTGAGTCACTAGATCATTCTCCGCAAGTAGAACTCTATTACTTATAACAGCACCTACGTAGGGTGCCGTTAAAATTTTCCAAAATCTCAGGTTATATGAAGTCCCATGAATTTTATTCAATGCCGTTGCCAATATTTGAAAAATATCTTCTGACATTGAAAGACGTTCATTTGACATAGCAGAAAACGGAGGCCTTCTTAAGTCATAATAGTTTTTAGGCATATTTGAATCTAAATAAAATACTTAACTATGATTTTTGTTCTTACTAACTAATGGTTTTAACAATTCTATAATTTGGGTAAATTCCAATGATTTACTTAAATGGGCAGTTAATATATAAACTAAAATTCCTACTGAACCCATAATCAACATTTTCAATAGGTCAGAACTAAAGTCTGTATAGAATAGAAGTAGTGAAATGGTGATCATTGGTATAAGCAATAAAATACTTCTCAAAAAATCTTTTATTTGCTCTAAAAAGGAATATTCAATATGTTTTGTAATAATATACATTACAATAAAAGCTGTGAAATATTGGCTAATTATGCTACCAATAACCAAACCCCAAATTCCAAATTGAATACCAATTACGATAGCCAGAACCGTAATTATTTTACTAATAACTGAAATTTTAAGAAAAAGGTCGCTTCTACCAATTACTTTAAAAAGATTATTATTGATACTCCCCAAATGTGCTATAAGGCCAGTCAGGCTTAACAATTGCAAAAAGGGTATGGTTTCCAACCATTTTTCACCCAATAGAACCACAATAATTGGCTCAGCGGTAAAAAATAATAAAGTAGCAATTGGAAAGTTAATAAAGGCGTTTATATTGATCAGTTTTTGATGTGCTAACTTCAGTCTCTTAGGATCATCTTGTACTTTACTCAATATAGGATAGGTAACTTGTTGTACCGAAATTAAAACTGTAGAAATAGACTGATTATAAAAATTCATAGCACGATCGTAAAAACCTAAGATAGTGGCCGAAAACATTTTGCCAATTACTAGGTTATAAATATTGTTAAAGAACATATTTATCATACCAGTTGCTAATAGTTTAGAACCAAAACCAAACAATCGATCAAATGAATTCTTATTAATAAATCCTGAAGGCAACCAAGGATTTATAATAAAAAATATAATTGAAACAAATAAACTAGATAAAAAATACTTTATGGCAAGCGCCCAAACTCCCATGCCTTTATAAGCCATAAAAATGGCAATAAGGCCAGTAAGAATAGAAACACTTATGTCTATTAAGGACAGTAATTTAAAACGAAGCCCTTGCATAAAAACAGCTCTTTGTACAATACTTATTGCCTTGAAAATAATGTCAAGCCCCATAATTCGTGTAAGCCAAATTAGTTGTGGTTGATCAAAGAATGACGCAATATAGGGTGCAGCAAACCATAATATTATATATAAAAATATTGAAATAAATATATTTATATAAAAAACGGTGGTTTTGTCTACTTGTGAAATAGTTTTTTCCCTTATTAACGCAAGGGTAAAACCACTATCGACCAGGCTGGCTGAAATTGAAAAAAAAACAGCTAGCAAAGCAATTAAACCAAAATCTGCAGGAGTAAGCAGCCTCGCTAAAACTATACTAACTACAAAAATTGAGAGTCGTGTACCTAGCCTTGAAGTGAAGGTCCAAATAAAACCAGAAAATGTACGTTGACCTAAGGACAATGTTTAGCGAAAATTATTTTATTAATCAAAGTGCTCTTTATTTATTGGTGTGCCTTTTTCAATATTCTGTAAAAATTTCTTTCCCAAAATTTCATTGTAAAACTTAGGATGTAAACCATAACCAGGTCTAATTGACCTCATATTTTCCTTAGTAATGATATCTCCTTTAACAACATCTTTTACTACGAAAAGTGATCTTGAGAATTCCCTGCTCTTTTTCTTTTTTTCAGTCATATCATAATCTATTCTACCCATTAACTTTTCAGTTAGTCTTATGGAATCTACCATGTGTTTAAATTCATTTTCATCTAATGAAAAATGAGCATCTGCTCCGCCAATTTTTTTATCTAAAATAAAATGTTTTTCTATTACTTTAGCCCCAAGAGCTACTGCTACCATAGGTGCTTCGACACCTAAGGTATGGTCAGACAATCCTGATTTGACTCCGAATCTCTCTACAATATCCGGAATAGTTAACAAGTTAGCATCTTCTGGGGAAGCAGGATATGCTGATGTACATTTTAAAATAGTAATATCGTTATTTCCTGTTTTTTTACATGTTTCTATTGCTAATTTTATATCTTCTATATCAGCTATTCCTGTCGAAATGATTACAGGTTTTCCCTTTGAAGCTATATATTCTATCAAAGGAATATCTGTAATTTCAAATGAGGCAATTTTATAAATCGGACAATTTAACTCTTCTAAAAAATCTACTGCCGTAAAATCAAAAGGAGAAGAAAAACAAACTAACCCTTCTTCCTTGGCAGTCTCAAATAGTGCTGCATGCCATTCCCAAGGTAAACTAGCATCTTGATATAAATCGTATAAATATTGTCCATCCCAATGCGTTCCATGTGAAATTTTAAAATGGTCTTGTTTACCATCAAAAGTAATAGTTTCAGCGGTATAAGTTTGTAATTTCACAGCATCTGCTCCAGCTCTTTTGGCTGCTCTAACTGTCTCTTTTGCAATTTCAATATCATGACCATGATTTGCGGAAAGCTCAGCGATAATAAATGTTTTTTTATTCATAACCTATTTCAAATTATGTTCATTTAAAAATTTGTCACTATAAGATTTAATGCCTTCCAGATCATCAGCCGTAAAATATTTTGGGTTAAACATACCTACTAATACTCTATCTTGAGCTTCTGAATCTACCCAATAATGTCCTTTCAAAAGACCTTCTACCATCCATCCCGATCTTGTATAAGATTTTATAGATGATTTATTTTCCATATACATCCCTCCAAAGAGTTTTCTTAAATCAAATTCTTTAAACGCAACTTCATGACCAAGACGTATAGCTTCTTGTGCCAAACCCTTTCCATGATACCCCTTATCGCCTAACAAAATAACCAAATCTGAAATTTTATGAACATGATTAATAGGTCCTAATTTTATGGTTCCAATTAGTGTATTATTTTCTTTAAAATAAATTCCAAAAGTATAATTCATCTTAGTTGACTGCCCTTTTTGGATATTTTCAATTAATGATTTACGAGTTATTCGCCTTTTTGAATTTGTATAATACTTCATCAAATTATCATCATTAAACCACTCCATAACAGTATCTGTCAATTCATTAGTATTTATCTCTTTGACGTATAACCTTTCAGTTTTATAGATTTCCATTGTTTTCTAAGAGTTTAGTAAGAAAATATTTTTGCTCTCCGTTAAAATAATACTTCTGATTGATTCTCCAAAAATTAGTATTTTCAAATTGTAAAATACTATTAACAAATTCTTTTAACTTATTTTCATTGAATTGTCTAAAATCGTCTAAACCATAAAATAATTTATCTTTAAAATATTGATAAACTGTTTTTTGATTATCTACAAAATAACCTGAAATAATGGGTAATCTCACAGAACATAATTCATACATTATTGTGGAAGAAGGAACAATTCCTATATTGCATTTTTTCATTAAATCACAAAGTGTAATTTCATTTAAATCAGAGTGTAATTTTATTTTAGAATTTTCATTTGCTAATTCAAAAATAGAAGTGTGTTTATATTCACCACCCAAAACCACATTTATTTCTTCGATTTGTTCAAATTTCAATAAAACATTTATAGATTTTAAACTTAAATCATAAAAATCTGCACCTCCAAAACATACAAATGCCGTATCTATTTTATCGATAATGCGTTCTTCTTTAGCTACCTCCAAAAAAGCTGGTCGAAGCAAAGCATAATTTGTCCCTAGAGCAAATTTTGTATAGCTTTGGGCTTGATAATCTGATTCTTTAACTCTTGGTGCATGATTAATAATTAAATCGGCATAAAATTCCTTATCATGTAAATCATCTATACATATTAATTTACATCCAATTTGTTTAATTGTTTTTTGAAACGCAGTATCTAAATCATAATGATCTAGAACAACAATGTTTATGGGTTTAACTATAGATAAAAACTCCTCTTCTTCCTTAATTTTTGTATATAAAAATCCTTCAATTTTAATTTTATGGATAATACTTTCAGGTACATGTTTACATACAAAATGAATACTAAAATCATCTTTTAGCATTAGTGCAAATGCCATACTTCTAACTAAATGACCTAATCCTATTTGAGCATTGCCGTCAGCTCGTATGTAAATTTTTTTCTTCACTTTTTTGACATAAAATATTCTGATAATTCTATGTCCTCATAATTATCTATATCGACAGCGCGTTTCCAATCAATCTCCCAAAATACATGTCCATTACCATAAAAAGTGTTTTCTACATAAAGCTTCTCTACTTCACCAATCCATATTGCACCCGTTGGGCAAAATAATTCAGGGAGATCCTGTGACCGTTTTTTTGAATCATCAAATATCCAAGTAGCTTCTTTATCTTTATTTAATGAAATTGCCCACCATGGATTCATCCAGGTATATTTAAAACAAGAGACTACAAAAGGTCGTTTACTACTTTTATAAAATTTGTAAGCATTTTTAATATCATTAGCATTTCTTAAAGGACATACAGCGAAAAGTTGCACAACATCATCATAAAAATCACCTTGTTCCTCCAATTGTTTTAAGGTTTCAATTGTTGCTTCACTAACGGGACTAAAATCGTCAGCTTTACTTTGTCTTAAAAAAGGAACTTCTGCACCATATTTTTTACTGATTCGTGCAATTTCAGGGTCATCTGTGCTTACAACAATCTTATCGAATAATCCTGACGACTGCGCGGCCTCTATTGTCCAAGCAATCATTGGTTTGCCGCAAAAAGACATCACATTTTTTCCAGGAACCCTTTTTGAGCCTCCTCGGGCAGGTATTATAGCAACAACACTTCTTTTAGCCATCTATGTTTTCAATTAATTTAAGAATTTCTTGAGCCTCTATAAGGGTTGTATTAGAGCTTTTCTTACTATTAATAAATTCCACAAAATCTTTTATTTGCTCTAAATACATGTTATCAATTGAATCCTCAGAAAAGTCATACATTAATTTTGGTTGTTCATCTTTATAACCTGTAAACCAAAATTGTTTTAAATCCCAATTATATTTGCCCTTATCAGTATATAACTCTGACATATTTATGTTAAAAGGTGATAAGAAGTCAAGCTCAAAATTCACCCTAAAACCTTGCTTAAACTTACAGGTAAAAAAAGCATAATCATCTGTGTCAATTTCAAGGTTAGATACCTTATCAACCACACCCATAGAACTTTCGGGTAATCCAAACCAATGTACCATTAAGTCAATTTCGTGAGATAATGTTCTGATTACACCTCCCCCTAGTTCTTTACGAGCAGTATATTCTGTTCTATAATCAGCATAAGGATGCCAGTTTGGTAAATAAAATGATCTTTTAAACCCTAATTTAAATATGTTTTCGGATTCTATTATTCTTTTTATTATGTCATTCAAAGGATGAAAACGCATACAATAGGCAACCCTTATTAAAGAAGAGTATTTGTTTAAAACATAGCTTTCCTTCGCAGAATATCCAATCGGTTTTTCAATAAGAACAGGAATCCCTAATTCAAGAAATGGAAGTGCCGTTTTAACATGAAGAGAGGTTGGGTTTGAAATGATTACTCCATTCGGCTTGTAATTAAGAGCATCTTCAATACTAAAAACTTCTGTAATATCAATAGCATCCTTTAAAGTTCCTTTTGAAGTTCTCAACGCTACAATTTCAATATTACCCAATTTCTTTATGCAAGAAATGTGTTTTCTTCCGATAGACCCTAATCCTATGAGTAGTATTCTTAACATTTACCTTTTTCAATAATTTCAACAATTTCCAAAATCTCCTCTTTACTTATTACCGATTTTCGAGTATGTACAACGTCAACAAAATGTTTAAGGGAGGCTTTAAAAGATGAAAAACTATCCGTAAATCTCTTTACAATATTTCCTTTCTCTCCGAAAAAACTTATACTGAGTGTTGAAGGAATCAGTCCAGTGACTTTTAGGTTGGCAAGACAATTTTCCCACTTAATTATTACTATTTGTATTCCTTCATGTTTTACAGGGATAACTGATAGTAATTTACCTCTCTTTGGTAATTGAGCAATTATAGGCTCAAGGATATGTATCCCATAAGTTTCCCATTTTTTAACAATTGACCCTTCAACATATACTATGTTTCCTATATTCTCTTTTTCTATATCTGAAAGGATCAATTCTTGAGCATATCGCAATGATGAACAAGTAAATATTTGATTTTCATAAATCTGGGAAAAGAGCATTAATTGTGCCTCCTCTACCGTTAAAGCTAATGGTTTGTCAATATAAATGGGAACGCCTGCTTTGATAAAAGGCATTGCGAGTTTAATATGGTTTTCTGCATCATCCCTGGCAAGCAGAACAGCATCAACTGAGCCTATCATATCGTTGGGCTCATTTACTACATTCATTATTTTTGAGGCAGCGGCTATATGCTTAGACTTGGCATTATCCTGCGTCCACACATGAGTAACAGTACCTAAATTAGTCAAAAAGTTTTGCGGAAATTCCTCCTTTGACAAATATTCAGGAATGACCGGAAAACTACATTCTTTCATATATTTCTCATCATACCCATTAAAAATAGCGCTCCAAGAATAAGGATGTCCATTCCCTTCACTTATTCCAATTATACCTATTTTTAATTTTGTCATGTAGAAGGCCAGTTTGAAGGCATTAATATATCCTCAGAAATTTTAAAATCATCATTTAATGTGGCAATAACATTACTTCTATATACGTTTTTAAATAATTGCTTTTTATTTTCAACGCCTATAATCACATAATCAATAAAATTTTGATTTAAAGAATGATTCAATAATGCACTGGCAAGGTTTTCTTTATGCGTGTCTTGTAATTGGTTAATTTTATCTTTTATGGTATCAAAAAAAAACGATAATTTTTTGGTGTTCATAAAAAACAGGCCTTGTAAAAAAGAAGAACGAGCATGAATCTCGCATCCTTTTTCTTTTAATAAAATAGCTTCTTCTTTGAAACGATGATCAAATAAGTTAAAAGGAATCTGTATAATATCAGGTAAATATCCTTTTTTGACTAATTCTTTCAATTCTTTAGTATTATTAAGGGAGAATCCAATTTTCGTGACAAGTCCTTTCTTTTTTAACTCTAATAACTCTTCCCAATCTGATATATCATCTATTAATGATTGTGGTCTATGAGCTAAATATCCATACAGCTTATTCACTTTCAGTTTTGAAATACTTT
>Ga0209633_10001476_pt1 | contig 24005 bp, 17 predicted proteins | sample Cruoilmetagenom1_FD_187290 | JGI IMG/M metagenome (GOLD analysis project Ga0209633, IMG submission 187290) | Oil polluted marine microbial communities from Coal Oil Point, Santa Barbara, California, USA - Sample 1 (SPAdes) (version 2) | ecosystem: Environmental > Aquatic > Marine > Oil seeps ...
TCTTTAATACAGTTGCTCATGAAGGAGTCCTAGCTAATGAAAGTAGGAATATCTCATAACCTGTTTATTAACAAAAGAATTTTAATGCGTTAGCCCTGGGGGGGTGCCATGTTTTTACAAAACTCAGTACGAGCCTATAATGGAATAAACACCGTTTTAATGTTATAACTAATCATTAACAATACTAATTAAAATCCTAAGGAAGTCTCATGAGAAAATTGATTAGTCAATTATTTTTATTGCTATTCGGTATGCTGGGTTTATTAAGTACTAGTCATGCAGAATTAACTGATTTAGGTAATGGACTGGTTAATGATACAAGTCTAGATATCACCTGGATGAAAGACGCCAATCTCTTTAAAACACTCTGTGATGCTAATGATCCAATTGTTAGGGATTTTGTGCCACCCTTCGCAGCTTTCCCTCAGGGTGGTGTTACTGTTGCCAGTATTTGTGCCGAAAACGGAAGAATAGATTTAGCTAATGCACAGGCTTGGGTTGAGAGGCTTAATAACTTAAATTATCTTGGGTATAGTGATTGGCGGCAACCTGTAACAACACAACCTGATGAAAGCTGTGATACACAAGCCTCTTTTGGACAGTTGATACTAGGTGCGGGCTATAATTGTACAGGAAGTGAACTAGGACATTTATTCAATGTGACTTTAGGCAATCCTAATGATGAAGGAACAGGGGTAAATGGGGGCATAGTTGGTACAGATTGTTATCCGAATGAGCCGTTGAATTGCTTTTTTAATACTGGTCCATTTATTAATACTCAAGCCAATAGGTTTTGGGCGGGAAGTCCAGCACCTGGGTCTTTTGATGGCAATCAATTTCTCTCTGATTTAGGTTCTGGACCAGCATGGATTTTCAATACTAGTAGAGGTTATCAAGCTACAGGTAGCGGGTTTTTTGATATCAACAATATATGGCTGGTACGTAGCGGTTTATCCGTTGTTAAGCCACAAGAGCCGAGTGCTTTTTTCAATGACACCTCATTAGATATTAGCTGGGTAAGTGATGCTAATCTTTTTAAGACGCTGTGTGATGCAGATGATCCAATAGCAACAGGTTTTATACCACCAGCTCCTGATACTTCAGGTGCGGGGACTAATGCAAGCAGCATTTGTGCCAATAATGGCAAAATGACATGGGGTAACGCACAGGGTTGGATTGAGAGACTTAATAGCCAAAGCTACCTTGGATATAGTGATTGGAGACACCCGCAAACAGCACAACCTGATGCTAGTTGTGAAAATCAAGCAATGGTCGATGCTCAATCAGTGAGTGGAGGTTTTAATTGTACTGCAAGTGAATTAGGGCATCTTTTCAATGTTACTTTAGACAACCCTAATGATGCCGGAACGGGTGCAACAGGTGGTACAACGGGAACTGACTGTTTTGGTTCGGGTACTGCGCCTCAACACTGTTTTCAAAATACAGGGGATTTCATAAATAGCAAACCTGCAAGATATTGGACTAATCGGGAAGCGCCTGGATTTTTTAGTAGTTATAGTAGTAATACATTTGTAACCGTCTCTTCATATCGATGGGTATTTAATACCAATAAAGGTGTGCAAGAAAGTGCCCATGAAGGTTTTAATGCAGAGCAAGTTTGGCCAGTACGTGGTGGTCAGTCTGTAGCAGCACCTGTTGACTTAGGTAATGGCTTGATTAACGATTCTTCTTTAAATATTACATGGATGAAGGATGCCAACTTATTTAAAACACTTTGTGATGCAAATCACCCAATTGCTACTCAGTTTCTTCCTCCCATAACAAATGTACCTGGGCTTGGGGATATCACTGCTGCCAGTATTTGTGCCAATAATGGCAAAATGACATGGGGTAACGCACATGGTTGGATTAAGAGACTTAATAGTCAAAGCTATCTGGGATATAGTGACTGGCGTCAACCAACAACCCCAGAACCAGATGATAGCTGTGATACACAGGCTGTTTTTGAGCAATCAGGACTAGGTGCGGGTTATAATTGCACGGGAAGTGAATTAGGTCATCTTTTCAATGTAACCTTAGGCAATCCTAACGATGAAGGGACAGCCATTAATGGTGGCAAAATTGGCACAGATTGTTTCCCGAATGCGCCGCAACATTGTTTTCTTAATACTGGTTCATTTATTAATACTCAAGCCAATACATTTTGGGCGGGAAATCCTGCTCCTGGCTCATTTAACGGTAGCGAGTTTAGGGATGATTCTGGTTCTGGTCCTGCATGGGTTTTTAATACTAGTAAAGGTTACCAGACAACAGATAGTGGTTGGTTTAATACGCAAAATGTATGGCCAGTACGCAGCGGTCTATCCATTGTAATTTCTTCAGGAAATAATGTGCCAATAATAAGTATTATCCAGTTACTTTTATTAAATGAAGAATAAAAATAATTGGACTTGATCAGAGGTTCCTTAGTTAAATAGAGCCACAAAGATGCCATTTACTCCCTTTCATATGGGCCCTGGAATCCTGATTAAAGCGTTGTTGCAGGGCAGCTTTAGCTTAATGGTTTTTGGCTGGGCGCAGATTATTATGGATATCCAGCCTTTAATTGTTCTAATCACTGATCATGGACAGTTACATGGCTTTTCACATACCTATCTTGGTGCTATTTTGCTGGCTGTTATTGCCGCTTTATCTGGGAAATATTTATCCGAACTGGGGTTGATTATTCTCGGTGTAGCCAAACGAAGTCATCCCATAAAAATTGCCTGGTGGGTTGCTTTTCTAAGTGCGTATATCGGTACGCTAACGCATGTTGGGCTGGATAGCATTATGCATGCTGATGTTGAGCCGTTCTCTCCATGGTTTACAGAAAATAAATTATTCGGGATTTTAAATATTTCACAACTGCATAAATTGTGTTTGTATAGCGGTCTTGTCGGTGCTGGTATTTATTATGCAGTACGATTTTGGCATACTCCGGGAATGAATAAGTGAGTTTTTGCTAACATGATTTTGCTAGCTCCCCCGCTTGGAGCTGAGCGAAGTCGAAGTATGGAGGGATCTTATTTATTAACTTTGCTCTTTTTATTAATCGTTCCAAAAGTATTAGCATGATTCAAACCCCGCCTTCGACAAGCTCAGGCTACTGGGTAGTGCCCTGAGCCTGTCGAAGGGTACGGATTTTGTATTCTGCACTGCCAATACTTTTGGAACAATTAATATCTACCAGTAAGGCGCAGAAGTTTAGCTTTGCCAATATTCATCCCCATTAGTGCCCTTATTGATTTTAGCCGATAGTTAAGTATCATCTCCTGGGCATTAATCACTTCAACGTAAGAGCTTTCACCCGTTTCATAAAGATTTTTTGCTATATCCAGCGTCGTCTTTGCTTTTGGTAGGACTTTATTACGATAGAGTGCACGGGTTCTTTTTTGTGTGTGATAATTAGAAATTTCTTGTTGAATATCATCAGCTGTTCTATTTTGTAATGCTTTTATTTTTGATTGTAGCGCTTTGTATTTTTCCCGTGTCTCAGTCAAATACGCATCATTTTTGGCAAAGAAATTACTCTTTTTTATTTTGGGTCTGGTGGTAAATTTATCATTTTGAAAGCGGCTATAACCGGCATCAAAATCAGGATAAAAACGTTTTTCTGAGAGTTGAATAATGCGTTTCATTTTCTCTAAATCAGTTTGTAGGCGGGCAATTTCAACGCGATGTGTTTTGCCTGTTTTTATGAGTCGCTCAACATTATCGCTCAGTTTTTCTGCTTTTAATTTGTCCAGTTTACCCAAGGTGAATTCTGGCGAAAGATTTAGGAATGCACTCAGGCGAGCTTGCTTTGCCCGTTTCCTGTCTTTGATGATTTGAAGCTTATTTCGGTTGTTGGCGATTTCTATATCAACCTGTAAAATGCCATTGAGTTCTGCTGTGTTGGTGGAGTAATTACTTTGTAGTTCTTCTTTAAGTGATTTTAATAATCTAATATTTTGTCCGGTGATCGCAATTTCCTGTTGGGCAAATTGCAATTGGTAATAGGCAATTTTCGTATTTGTAATAACATCTTGAACCGTTTGCTTTAAAGCTAAACGTGATGCTTCGACGCTCTGGTCAATAATCGATGATTTAAGCGAAAGTAGACCGGGAAAAGGAAAGTTGGCGCTAACTAATTTTTTGTGTTTTTGGGTGCTTCCCGTTAATTTAATATCTTTGGTAAAAGCAGCATATTGTGAAAGCATATCATCTAGATAAGCCACCTGATCATACTTTGCCAAACTTGCTTGAGCTTGCTCCTTGCTGCTTTTAATATCCAGATTGTTTTTTAATGCCAGCGTGATAACTGCATTTAAACTTGAATGGTTCTTTAGCCATAATTCAGATTTTTTCTTTGTGCCTAATCTTGCAAGTTGTTGCTGTAAAGCACGCGAAGGCTTGTATAAACCATTCTGGTTTATGACGCCATTGAGTCGTCCTCCTGCCTGACTTTTCCTGCTGGTCAATTGGCGCTTAAATACTTTTAATTTCTTATCATCAGTTGATAGTTTTTCTGGCGCTATAGCAGGGTGGGCTTTGAGGTTATCACTTACATAGGACGAATATTTATGCTTATTATAATCACTTTGTAATTGTTTAACGGTGCTAGTGGTGCTGCATGAAGATAAAAGAACCAAGCAGGGTAATAGTATTAGTTTTCTCATAGCTTTTTACCCGTTAGTTTTTCCATGTCTGTCAGGTTTTTCCAGTAATCGGCAACCGCCCTTTGATAGGCAAGTTGAAAATTTAACCATGTTGATTGTGTTTCCAGATAGGTTGCAATTGAGCCCTTCTTTTGTGAAGAGTTTTCCCGATATTGAAGCTCAGCAATTTGCATCGCGCGGTTCGCCTGTGGAATCAGGTTTTTGCTATAAAGAGTCGCTTGTCGATAGGCATTATTTAGTTTGAAATAGACAGATTTAACGTTGTTATTTAGCTTGTTTTTTAGAGCTTTTTTATCTTCAATTTGTTTGAGCTTATTGATCCGTGCCTGCGCTTTAATAGCATTATTTTTACCACGATTCAGCGGAATATTGATTCCGATATTAACTGAAAAAGCATCACGGCCATTATCTCTTAATCCAGTAACATCTCTTTTGCCGATCTGGCTATAAGCGGCGCCTAAGTTAAAATCAGGCAAGCTGGCATAATGGGATAATTGTGTTTGCACCTCACTTTTTTGAATATTTAAATCAGCAATACTGATTTCTTCATTGGATTCAGCCCATTGATACAAACGCGCAATCGGATGTGCAAACTTTGCCGGCGAACGTACTGCACTATTTACCTGAAAGCTAAACTCAGGATTACGGTTAAGCAATGTATTTATTTGGGTTTTCTCAGTTGAACGTAATTCTTGTAAAAGCTGTACATCGTAAGATACCTGAGCGTACTGACTTTGTGCTTTGGTAACATCATTGAGTGTGCTTGAACTACTGGCGTAATCGGTTGTGGCGATGTGAGTGATTTTTTCTAATACGCCCTTATTTTGCATACTGAGTTTAATAGCGTTTTCAATATAAACTAATTCGTAATATGATTTTTTAAGTGCTACCACTAAATCACGACTGGCTTTGTCATAGCCGACTTTTGCAATCTCAATATCCTTTTTAACAATCTCACCTTTTAAACCACGTTTGCCTCGAAAGGGTAGTTTTTGATTAAGCATTAAAACTCTATCTTGTGGGCCTAGCCGGGTTTCGATTGGATTAATCGCTTCGGTATAGGTCAGCTTTGGATCATCATAAGCAGTTGCTTGTGGGTATTGATGAATCAAGCTTTGCCATGCCAACTTTCTGGATTTCAGGTCTGGATTATTATCCACGGCAATTTTGATCAGTTGGTTTAGGTTTGTGGGAGCTGCTAGTGCAACATTCGCATTGAATATTGATAAAGCTAGTATGATGCAAAAAACTAGGGGGGGTGCCATACTTCGACTTGGCTCAGTACAAGTATAAAAAAACATGCTTATTTCTCCTCAGCAGTATTATTAGTTACTGCTTTTAGTTTGCGTTTTTGCCAAATTAAATAGATTGCAGGTATTACCAGTAATGAAAGTAGGGGTGCGGTGATCATTCCGCCAATCATTGGAGCGGCGATGCGTTGCATTACATCCGAGCCTGTTCCACCACCAATCATAATAGGAATTAGTCCCGCAATAATTACCGCTACCGTCATTGCTTTGGGACGCACTCGCAATACTGCGCCTTCCATAATGCTATCTTTAAGGTCAGCAATGGTATTTAGCTTTTTATCCACCTTTCTTTTTAAAGTCGCGTTGTTTAGATAGATAAGCATTATCACGCCAAACTCAGCTGCAACACCTGCCAGGGCAATAAAGCCAACTGCCACAGCGACGGAAAAATTAAAATCCAATAGATGAATAAACCAGACGCCACCCGCCAATGCAAAAGGTAGCGATAGCATAATGATTAATGCTGCTGTCATATCACGGAAAGTGAGATACAAGAGCAATAAAATAATCAATAACATCATCGGAATAACCATGCTGAGCTTGTCTTTGACACGCAATAAATATTCATATTGTCCCGCCCAAGTCACAGAATATCCTGCTGGTAATTTAAGTTTGTCTTTGAGTATCTGCCTTGCATTAGTAACGTAACTGCCCAAATCTACATCGCGAATATCAACAAAAGTCCAGCCATTGAGTCGTGCATTCTCGGTTTTAATCATTGGTGGGCCTTCGCTAAAACGAATGTCAGCAACTCGTGATAAGGGAATATGCGCACCCGAAGGTGTCACCAGCGGCAGATCCATGAGCTTATTAATATCATCACGAGTATGGCGTGGATAGCGCAGGTTCACAGGATAGCGCTCCAGACCTTCAACCGTCTGGGTGATATTTGCACCACCGACTGCCGAACTAATAATGGTTTGAATATCAGCAATATTCAGTCCAAAACGTGCGGCGGTTATGCGGTCGGGGATAATTTCAATATAACGCCCACCGGATACGCGCTCAGAAAATACCGAAGCAGTACCCTCTACATCATTGAGAATACCTTCAATATCCTTACCGATTTTTTCAATAACCTTTAAATCCTGCCCCGCAATTTTAATGCCTACGGGTGTTTTAATACCCGTTGCCAACATATCAATACGCGTTTTAATTGGTTGCACCCAGGCATTGGTAAGCCCCGGGAACTTAGCTAGTTTATCCAGTTCTTTAATCAAATCCTTTAGGGTTAATCCTTCACGCCATTCACTTTTTGGTTTTAGCTGGATTGTTGTTTCAATCATGGTTAAAGGCGCTGGGTCTGTGGCAGTTTCAGCACGACCTATTTTCCCAAAGACACGTTCAACTTCCGGCACAGTTTTGATTAATTTATCGGTTTGCATCAGCAGCTCTTGCGCTTTACCAATGGAGACTCCCGGTAGTGTGGTTGGCATATATAGCAGATCACCTTCTTCCAGTTCGGGCATAAACTCACTGCCTATTTTCTGTAGGGGAATCCATGCTGAGGCCATAATAAAAATAGAGACCAGGATGGTTAACCAAGGCGCTGCCAAACAAATTTTCAGTAAAGGACGGTATATCCAAATTAAAACGACAGAAATAGGGTTACTGCTTTCTTTAGGTAGATTGCCACGAATAAAATAGCCCATTAATACAGGAACCAATGTCACAGCCAATAGAGCAGCTGCTGCCATAGAATAAGTCTTAGTGAACGCAAGTGGCGAGAATAGTCGTCCTTCCTGTGCCTCTAAGAAAAATATTGGCACAAAGCTCAGCGTAATTATCAGCAATGAAAAAAACAGTGCAGGCCCAACCTCCACAGAAGCCTCCTTAATCACGCGCCAATGCTCATTGCCCTTAGGCATTTCACCATAGTCTTCTTTATAATGTTCCAGATGTTTATGTACATTTTCGATCATCACAATTGCCCCATCAATCATCGCTCCTATGGCAATGGCAATACCACCTAGCGACATAATATTGGCATTAATACCCTGATTTTGCATAACTATAAATGCAGCTAAGATACCTATAGGTAAACTGATAATCGCAACCAGTGCAGAGCGCAAATGGAATAAGAAAAGCAGACAAACAATGGCGACTACGGCAAATTCTTCCAGCAGTTTTATTTTAAGATTGTCGACCGCACTTAGAATTAGTTTAGAACGGTCATAAGTGGTAACAATCTCAACGCCTTCTGGTAGGCCAGATCTCAGCTCTTCTATTTTTGCTTTGGTATCTTTGATAACTTGCAGTGCATTTTCGCCATAGCGCATGACCACAATGCCACCCACCACTTCACCTTCACCATCAAGGTCAGCGATACCACGACGCATCTGCGGACCAATGCGCACCTTGGCAATATCACGCAATAAAATGGGCGCGCCCGTTTCCTTATTTAAACTAACAGGGATATTTTCAATATCTTCTACATTTTTAAGATAGCCTTTGGAGCTAATCATGTACTCGGCTTCACCGAGTTCCATCACCGAGCCACTGGTTTCCTGATTGCCCCGCTGAATGGCCTTTTTTAACTGGCTCAAAGTTATATTGTAAGCGCGTAAATTATCCGGATCGGCAGTGACTTGATATTGCTTAACCATACCGCCGATAGTGGCAATTTCAGATACGCCCGGCACGGTTTGTAATTCAAACTTAATAAACCAGTCTTGTAGAGAACGTAGCTGAGACAAATCATGGGTATTGCCTTTATCCACCAACGCGTATTCATAAACCCAGCCGACACCAGTTGCATCAGGGCCTAAACGCGGTTCAACGCCCTCAGGCAACTGGCTTGCTGCCTGACTTAAATATTCCTGCACGCGCGCTCTCGCCCAGTAAATGTCGGTGCCATCTTCAAAAATCACATAAACGTAGGAATCACCAAAAAATGAAAAACCACGCACAACTGTTGCCTTTGGAACGCTTAGCATCGTGGTGGTAATAGGGTAGGTGACTTGATCTTCCACCACCTGAGGCACTTGCCCCGGGAAACTTGTTTTAACGATTACCTGTACATCTGATAAATCAGGAATCGCGTCCAGTGGTGTTTTAGAAAGTGACGTAATTCCCCAGAGTGTTACTAACACGGTGAGGATTATGACCAGGAAACGGTTCTTTATTGAGGCTTCTATTATTTTAGTAAGCACCCTATTTCCCCGATAATCTACGGAAACTAGCTTGTAGATTACTTTCAGAATCAATCATAAATTGCCCTGAAACTAGTATTTCATCGCCGTCTTCGATGCCGTCCAATATCTCGACTAGCCCATTGGCTTTTAAACCGATTTTAACTTCGATAGGTTGATATTTATTTTCGGCTACCACTTTTACCAGACGTGGACTATTTTCATAATAAATAATCGCCTCGCTAGGAACCGTTAGCGCCTGTTTATCATTGGTAAAGAGGGTCACACTCGCAAACATATTGGGTTTAAGCAATTGTTTGGGCGTCTCAATTGTAAGGCGAACTTTGAGGGTTCTGGTTTTAGGGTTTAGCTCAGGATAAATATAATCAACCTTGCCCAACCATGTTTTACCGGGAACACCTTGCACTTGGATTTCTGCTTTATTACCTATTTTTACCCAGGTAAGTTGATGTTCAAATACATCTACAATAATCCACACGGAGGATAAATCAGCAATGGTATAAATTTCGGTTCCTGGTGTAATGTACATACCATTCTTGATACCAATTTGTGTTACTACACCAGAATGATTAGCAACAATCGGAACCCTGTTTTGAGACTTGCCTGTTTTGCTCACTTCATCAATGACACTTTGTGGAACATTTAAATCACGTAAACGTGTTTTGGATGCTTTGGTCAACGATGAACCAGTACGACTTGCAATCACCAAATCTTTTTGTGCTGCCAAAATATCAGGAGAGTAAAATTCCAGTAAAGTTTTTCCTTTCGTAACAGGATCCCCCAACGACTGTGTATAAACTTTTTCTACCCAGCCACTTGCACGTGCATGAACATGGTGCAGACTGTCTTCATTATAAGTCACCGAACCAATGGTTTTAATGGTGCGAGATAGCTCTCTCATTTTTGCTTTTTCAATCCGCACGCCCATATTTTGTGCGGTGCTGGCATTAATGGTTATTTTAGGAAAACCACCATCAGCCATATCATCATCACCGCCCTTATCATAAACAGGTACCAAGTCCATCCCCATTGGTGATTGTCCGGGCTCATCGCGGCGATAATTTGCATCCATTGGAGCGACCCAATATAGAATTTTCTTTTCTTCTTTCTGCTTTGCTGGGGCTTCTTCAACAGGTTCTTTTAGCACTAAATCCATACCACAGATTGGACAACTCCCTTGTTCGCCTTTAATAATTTGTGGATGCATTGGGCAGACATAATTAGGATCGGAATGACGTTTGGAATGCTGTAGCACGGTATCGTCTTTAACATCATCCATAGTAAGTTTTTTATTGTTATCAGCTTTGTCATGCTTATGACTAAAAGCCATATCAAAAGTCTCGCCTGTAACTTTTGCTATCGTTTTGTCGTACCATTCTTCACGCGTATTCTGGTCATTTAAAAACCAGAAAGCAGTGATACCAAAAACAGCTACAAGTGATAATGTAAGCAGAGTGCTAATTATTTTAAGTATGAACTTCATAATCGTCCTTCAGCCCATCTTAATAAAATGAACTATTAATTCTAAAAATTTATAAATTGCTTAAGGTAGCTCTGATTAAGTTGATTAGAATTTAGCGCAGAAAAAACTGTCGCTATTTTTCATGAAATGAGTCGTAATAGTCGTTCTATTGCGGCGATCTTTGTGGAAAATATCGGCTGTTTTGGCAAGCTAAAAATAATTGGACTTGGTCAGAGGTTCCTTAAGGTAGCCCTAACCAGACTTAATGAGAGCTTCCTTAAATAAACCTAACTAAAGGTTATTTAAAAAATAAGATTTAAAGAATTGTTATTGGAGGACGATAAAGAGATTCAGATATTTTGGAGATAAATAAGTCAGAGATGACTTCTTTGTGGGATAACTTTTGATAATCAGTAAAATTATTATGAAAACTGCCAACAATAGAATATGCAACTTGTTCAATATCACAATCACACAAGTCACCATGTTGACAATTAATATCAGGACTTGTGCAACAGTCATGCGTAGCGCTCATATCCATTGTTTGTTGTATGGAAATAGATGATTGCGGGTGTGATTGCTGGCAGGTGTTAACAGATGCAGAAACAGACAACATTGGTAATGTCGTCATAATAAATACTAAAAATAGGCATAATATTTTCTGCATATTTATATCTTACGCTATTTAGGCATAGATTGGATGCATTTATTATTAACGGTGTGCTGGTGCATTGTCGAGCTAATAGATAACTGTTTTAAAATAGTGCGATTTTCATCATGGCACCCCCCCTGGTTTTTTGCATCAGCGTTGTAAAACTATTCTATTTCTTTTGCCAAAATGTCATTTGAGCAATCGTATGCTGATGTTTGCGCACGGTTTCCCGAATCACAAAGGGAATATCAACTGGTTCTGCAAACATCTTGAAGTTATCTTTTAAAATTTCATGTAGACCATCTAGTGTTGTTTTATTTTCACCATTATCTTTATAGCCTCCGATCCAGTTTTCTTTATTAGTAAATTCTTCCAGCCATGTATAAGGTGACGTTAGCACTAATAAACCGCCTGAATTTATTCGCTCATGGATAGAACCTAGAAATGCTGCGGGTTCATACAAACGATCAATTAAATTTCCCGCAAATACTAGGTCATAATCTTTGTAAAGAGGTTTTAAATTACTGGCATCACCTTGGCTAAAGTCTACTCGATCAACAGTTTCCGCTATCCCTAACTCTTCTAGTGATGCTTGTTTGAGTGTACTTAACTCGCCCTCATCCGTGATTAAATAACGCACATTGCCGTGCTCTACTAGGCTCAATGCATTGCGAATAAAGCGTGTTGAGAAATCCAGTGCATCAACATGCTTAAACTTTTTTGCCAGTTCAAAGCTGCTTCGCCCGACAGCACAGCCTAGATCAAATGCACGTTCAAACTTAATATTCTTGTTTTTATCAATAACGGTAGAAAATATGGTATCAATACAAGCCTTAGGGAAATTCGGCACAGTAAAATATTCATCACCGTAATGAAATTCAAGATACTGTGAAATCTGTTCATCTGTTTCATAGCTATTAAAATCCTGACTAACCCGTTCATTGGATTCAATGTAACGAAAACCAGCGTGTTGAATAAAATGGCGACGAAAAGCGTAGCGGCTATCACGGTTTGATTCATTGCCAGTAGAAATCCAGCTACCACCTTTGAATAAATTATGCCTGCCATCAAAGGTTGGCACTGAGAAGTCATCATAGGCTGGGTGGACTTCAAAGCCTTCAAACCCATCTATGGCTGTTTCGGTCCATTGCCATACATTACCCGTTATGTCGTAAAAAGAATCATCATGGAGGCCATCATGTGAAAAATGATTTACTGGGCAGGATGAAGCCCAATGTTTAAGATCAATATTGGCATCCGATTCAAGTCGGTTGGCATTATCAAAATCTAATTGCAAATCAGCCAGACGAACCCATTCCGCTTCAGTTGGCAAGCGAATTTTCTTGCGTGTTTTTTCAGCCAGCCAGTTACAAAATGCTTTTGCTTCCAGATAATTGACATCAACCGGCCAGTCCCAGGGCATATCAATTTCTTCGAGCATGGTACGGTAACGGAACACGCCCTTGTTTCTTACCCAGAATGCAGGGTATTTGGCATTTTTGTATTGCGCCCAGTCCCAGCCTTCTGTTGTCCAGTAGCTTTCGGTTTGATAGCCGTTATCTTCAATGAAACCCAGAAACTCTTGATTACTTACTAAAAACTGGCTGGCTTTGTGTTCTGTTACTTCTGTTTCTAAACTACCGTATTCATTATCCCATCCATAGGTAGATGATGGCTGAGTACGTCCTTGCTTAACAAGCCCGCCCGACACATCAAGAAGTTTGTTTTCAGGTGCCTCTCCTGTTTCAGTGCAATGCATCCATTCAGGATGCGGCTTAACAGAGTCTATGGGTAATTGTCTGATTAAAACGGAGGAGGTTTCAAGATGGATTCTCTCGTGCTCAATCCCCATAAGGATGATCCAGAAAGGGCTTTGCCAGTCAATCGGAAGTGTCAGCGGTAAATCATCAATTAAGCTTTCAACTAACGCTCTAACTTTATCTCGATACACGCGGACTTCATCAACAGTTGGCCAGTCATAATGGGCATCATTTAGGTCATCCCATGACATTTCATCCACACCAATCGCCATCATTGACTCAATTCGGGGGCAAACTCTTTGATCTATAACTTTAGAAACGACTAGTTTATTAGCAAAGAAAGTAGCGGTATGACCAAAATAGAAAATAAGCGGATGACGCAGTGATTCCGGTCGCTGATAATAAACTGTGTCATTGACTAGTACTTCAAAAAGGCTTTCGTATGATTCCCAAGTTACCTTAAAATATTCACGAATCTCGTCACGTTTCTTTTCTGCATCACCAGCATTGATAATGGGTGTTACGACTGATTGCAAAGAATGCTCCCTTTTTAAGAATTATAATAACTGATGAATTAGCTACCATCCAGAAAGCATACCAATTGAGAACGCCTCAGGCACGCAATTTTGTAACCACTACATTTTGTTATTTGAGAATAACCAAACAACAAAATGTAGCAGTCACAATCTTACGCACCTGATTCATTCTCAAAAAGTCCTGTTTCTGGATGCTAACTAATTAACGATATAAACACATTATACAGATGCTATTTTTTTAGATTTTTTCGTCCTGTAGCTAAACCATAAATCTGTTGTAAGTCATCTTCATTAATATCCACTAGTGAATCAATCTGACTTAGCGCGTATACAAAATCTTCATGATTGATTGGCGGATAGACACTTTTTTCTGTATTTATGACTGATGTGGCAGTTTTGTTAGACTTTCCAAATTTTAAAGTAGGTGGATAATGGCGCCAAGAAAATAGCGCATTAAATGCAATAGCCACGATTAAAATAGTAACGGTATTGATTAATACTGGCGTAATTACATACATATAACCCAAATCATGAATTTGAGAACTGCCGATAACTGCAGCAAGTGCTGTTGCACCACCCGGAGGATGGATACATTTTGAGTAATACATAACTCCAATTGAAACCCCGACACTTGCTGCCGCTGCAATATGAATATCAGGAATCATTTGATAGCATGCAACACCAATCACGGCGGATATAAGATGGCCACCAAAAACATTCCATGGTTGAGAAAAAGGTACATGAGGTGCGGCAAATAATAAAACAGCACTTGCCCCCATTGATGGAATAATATATGCCGCTTCGGCTATACCAAGAAACTGATTAGTAATTAGGAAGATAGCATAAATGCTAATAAAGCCACCTAGAAAGGAAGTGAATTTTTCCAGATGGCTGGTTTTTTGTTGGGTAATACCGAGAAAATTAAATAGTTTCTTTGTTTGTGACATTAATAACTCTTATTGTTTATTTGTTCTAAAACATTATGCACAATAATATCGCAATGGTGTCCGCCAAATTCATAAATTTTCATTCCAGCGCCATCAAGATAGCTTTGAATCTGCTCACGGAGTAGGCGTTTTGCTCTGAAAAAGCGGGTTTTTACTGTTATCTCCTTAATTTCAAGAATCAGCGCAGTTTCCTTTACGCTAAGTTGCTCAATGGCACGCATTACAAAAACAGTTCGAAAGTTGTCCGGTAGCTTATCTATATTTTGGTTGATCAGGCTTTGTATTTGTTTATTTTCCATTAAAGCATCAGGCAATATTTCAGATGTATTTAAGTTGTTTTCTGACTCTGTATTTTCAAAATATTGTATCTCATCATCTTGCATAGATACCTCTTTTTTGTATTTTCGAATGTACATTAAAGCCTCATTTCGGGTAATGATAGCTAGCCAGGGGAAAAAGCTTGTTTCTCCGCGAAAGTCATTTAGCTTTGTATAAGCTTTTATATGAGCCTCCTGCACAATATCCATGGCAGCTGCATCATCGGTTACGATGCTGCGGGCAATACGATATATACGCTGATTATAGCGTCGCATAATACAACCGTAGGCATCAACATCACCGTCTTTGATGCGCCGGATGATTTCTGAGTCTGCTATTTGAGGGGCAGGTAAACTTATTTTTTTTACTTTTTCTGCCTGCGTGGCTGTAAGGGCTTGTAACATTATGTAAACCTATTATTATTTTTGCTAAGCTGAAACAGGCAGTGAAAGCTCACCACCTGTTTTATATTTATGGAGAAAGAATCAATTTCCCTCTCATGGAAGGATGAAGTCCACATATATAAGAGAGTGACTTACTCACCTTGTAAACAAACTTCTCACCACTTGCTATTTCAGGGGATAATGACTTTTGCTTAGTGTCGATTGCAATGTTATGCGGAACAATATCCTTGTTTACCCATGTCACCGTATCACCTTGAGAGACTTTGAGTTGATTCGGTACAAACTCAAACCCCGAGATAACAATCTGATGTTGCTTTGGCTTAATCATAGTTTCTGAAGAACATGCGAAACTTATAATCAACGCAAGCATAGCACCTATAATCGTTGACAAAATAATTCGAATACTCATATCTGACTCTGAATCATCTCACAATGTTTAAGGTGAGCTTTAAAAGCTGGCACAACAGACACTAGTGTATCTTTAAGTTCCTGATTGCTTGCAGCTGGAATTAATTGATCTTCAATAACACTTATCACAGCTTTGTGATAGGCCACTTCATGGTCAATATAACTTTTATCAAATGCCTTGCCAGAAAGGGTCATTAACTTTGCCTCATGATCTTGAGACTGTTTTGATAAAGTAGCCACCAAATCATTATTAACTGGTGTTACCCCAAGCCGCGTGACTAGTTTAACCGCCGAATTCAAAACAGCGTTATGATCGGTCTTCATTCGTTGGGCAAATTTTCTAACCTCTGGATTTTTAGAGCGTTGCAATGCAATATCGGCCGCTGAAATATCAATTTTATTAGCGCCAACAACAATCGCTGCTATATTAGCATCGCTTAAAGGTGTTGGTTTTTTGCTGGTATTTGCATCTGTGCCAGTACAACCAGCTAATATCGTTATGGAAGTTACTGAAAATAATAGGCTACGGGCTTGCTTTAGAAAGTTTAATTTATTCATTGTAATACTCCTGTTTGAGGGTTTAAAAATAAGCATTCAAAGGCAAGATGCATTAACTTGAATAAAGGTTCCCAAAACTGACAAGAAAGTAGGGCATTTTTTTAGTTTATAATTAGACAAAGCCGTCTGGAGCCGCTCACCAGAGCCTCTGCTCTGGCATCGGGCGGTGAAACCAGAACGAACGATCGCACTTGAAACGGGCAGTGAGCAAAACTAAAAACAAGTACGGCTAAAACTCTCGGAAAAGCTCCTAGGAGCGATAGGTATCATATTTTTATACTATTGGTCTTTTTAAATGGGTCTTTCATTAAAATAGTTTATAAAAACAATATTGTGAATTATTCTCCATCATAATAATCAAGGAATCTCTGAATTCACCTAGGTTAATCAGAGCTTCCTTCATCTAAGTTCTAAGTTTCAGAAAAAAGGAGTCGAAATTGAAACAATTTATTAATCACCTACGTAACTTTTCCATTGCATTGTTATGCATTGCATCCGCTCAAACTTCGGCAGCTCCCAAAATTACAGATAATCATTCTTATAAACATCCGCAAACAAATATTATCGTAGTGGGTGCAAGCGTCGCTTTGCCAAGTAAAGGGACTTGGTCGATAGCAAGGGAAGGCAACGATAAAAATGGGTTTACGGACTTATTGCTTGAAGTTCCGGAATTGATAAAGCAACGTAATGTGGGTATCAGAGAGACTGCAAAGAAGGAGCGGAGGGAACGTAACAAGAATAAGTATTTATTAAAAAGAATGTATCGTCAGATAGAAAAATTAGCCAGAGAAAATAATGGTACTACAATCCAGGATATAGATTTGCTGATGGTTGATAAACGCTTTAAGCCCAAAGAAGTTGCCAATGTATTTCTTTTTTCAGCGACTAAGCCGATTGTCGAGAAGGATGGAAAACGCTGGCAAAGAACTAAAGAGAAAAAGCCTCTGCTATTTGAATTAAACCCACTGATTGATGATGGAAAACAGTGGGTTGTTTACACTAACGGCATGGTAGAGCTTGTTGAAATTGATAAGAAATTAGTAAAAAAGTATGGTTTTAGTATAAAAGCACAAAAAGCATCTCTGCAGAAGCGCCTAGAAGAAATTGCAGTTTCTGCTGATTATAAAATTATTGCCAGATTGAATAAGGGTTTAAAGCCAAGCCCACAGCTTGTTAACTTGCACAATATCGAAACAGGAAAAAGTTTGGAACTACGCTGGACACCAAAACTTACAAAAACCCAAGATGAAAGCTTACTTAAAAGCTGGGCAACTAAGCGGTTGCAAAACTGGTTGTGGCTATTGAAAAATGGAGATGTTGGCTACTTGTCGCACTGGATTGTGGCAACTCAAAAGCAATACAAAATATCTAAAATGGATGCTTTGCTTGTTGATCCGCGTAGTCGTTTTCGAAGCAGAGCCACAAACAACAGAAGTAGTAATTTATTTGGAGTGCTTGGAGGCAGGGCTGCGATAAGAGAAACCTTGCAACTACAACACTTGATGGCAGAAAGCTCAAGTTCAGAAAAACAGGATATTGCTATTGAAATCATAAAAGGTGTAGAGGTCAAAAGCCACCCGTTTACTGAAATGCTGGCAGGAAAGAAGGGCGGTTCTTTAGCAATGGCAAATATTGCTCCGAATGATCGCTTTTTTGCCTGGTTTGCCAACCCCAAGGATTTCATCCAGTATCTTGATGGCGGTAGTGATTTTATATTTAATGCCGGCTCAACCATTAGTGGAAAAAGTAATAATCATCAATTAAAAGAGCGTTATCTGAATAAAATAGGGGTGGATGCTAACTGGGCAAAACGCTTTTTAGAAAGTGATGCAGTGACTGAAATGGCAGTGATATTGCCTGATCTATTTTTGCTGGATGGCACGGATATTACTTTGGCACTAAAACTAAAAAATCCAGATTCAGCAAAGGCCTTGTTATCACTACTTAAAATCAATACCTCTAATGACGTCGTCATTCACGAGCACAAATATGGCAAAAGCTATTGGAGTATTCACAACGATTTACTGATGCTTAGCACAAACGCCAACGAGTTAGAAAAAGTGCGAGCTTTGGCTCAAGCTACTGAGTCTGAGAGAAAGAATAGTCTGGGACAAAGCGCTGAATTCAAATATATGCTGACTAAGCTACCTATTGAGAAAAAATCACATTCTTTCTTCTATTTCTCCGATCCATTTATTCGTCATTTGGTTGGACCACAGGTAAAAATAGCGCAACTACGTCGTTTGCAGGCACGCACTGAAATGGAGTCTGCAGCTGCAGCACGATTGTTATATAAAGTAGATGGGCATAGTGATCAGCCTGATTTAAAAACACTGGTCGATAAAGACTATCTAAATTCTCCTGTGCTGGTTAAAGACTTAAAATTCGAAGCTGATGGCTGTGTGAGTTCTGCTAGTTGGGGAACACCGGCAGATATGCCAACGCTGCTAGATCATCAAATTATACTGGTTAGTCGATCAGAAAAAAAAGCCTATGAAGAATATATGAGTGGCTATAATCGTTTTTGGAGACGCTTTTTTGACCCTATCGCGATTCGTTTGAATCTTGAATCAGAACATGAAATGGAGGTTTCTACATTTATACTTCCTCTCATCGACAATAGTATCTATCAACAACTAAGGGATATTTTGGTTAGCTCTAACGGTAGCACTAAACAGCAACTCACTGTTCCCAAGTTGACTCCAGAGCCTGTTGCGCAGTTATCATTTAACCTCAATAAAAAACTTTGGGAAAAGAACACTGATGTCTATATCCAGAAATTTTTAACGAAATTTATTGGGATACCATCGCGGGTAGGTGATTACTTTGGCCCAGATGTTCATTTGGCGCTAGCTGATAGTGACCCGATTATTGTGATGGGTAGTGGCGGTTTGGCGGGTATTTTTGGTGCTATGGATGGCTCAGGTAGAGCAGCACAATCACTTACTCTTCCCTTTATTGGTTCATTATTAACCCGCCCCAGTGTGCTTATGATTGGCTTGACTGATGTTGATGCGGTTAAGAATATTATGCACAGTATGGCAAGTGGTCCTGCGCATTCTACTTCATTTAGGGGCTTTGGAGATGGCTCATTTGTCGGCATAGCAGATAAGGATGCCTGGCGTTATGAGCTTAATATCGAAGGCATTATCGGGATGCGTTTTGGCATTGAAATCAAAGACAGGTTCTTGATGATTAGTAATCAACCACTTAGTTATAACCCGCAATTACTAAGCTCTGATATTGCCTTAAATAATGGTGCTGCTTTTGGTTTATCACCCAGTGCAGCTGTAAAACAGCGCCCAGCTTTATTTGCATCGGCAAGCGCTCAGCAACAAAAATCAGCTTTGTCGGGCAATAATTTACTTTACCCATTTATGATCTCTGGAACCAAGTCGATTGATGAAGCCCTTAAAAAAGTGAAAACACAATTAGGTTTTCTACCAGTACATCCCGGCACAGGAAACTGGCAGTGGAAGAATGGGCAGGTTAGCAGTAGCACCTATGGTGATGCGCAGCAACAATTCCAGACAGAATATAAAAAGGACGAAGCATTTGGGATATTACGAGATATTGAGCGAGTCAATATGAATATGCAATTTGAAGATGATGGATTGCGTGCTCAGGTTCGCTGGCAGATTAGTCAATAAAGAAACTTTTAGAGTATAATCCTAGGATCCTCAGTTAACCGCTACTAACAGACAATAACCTAATGATTAGCTTTAAATTTTTCGACTTATCATGCTTCACTTCTAGAGTGAGGTCACTACAGAGTAAATTGTACTACTGTGATGGCGTGTGGCGTTGTTGTATCTACTTGAAAGGGAACGACCATTCCAAGCAGTTACGCCTAGCCATACACCACCACAGCAGCACACTTTACACTGTCCAACCGAGGATTCTAGGATTATGCAGATGTGACGACACATCAAAATAAATTTGATCAAGCAATCTGGAAAGTAGTATCCAGAATTCCCCTCGGGCAAGTGAAGGCCTATGGGGAAGTGGCCCGCACAGCAGGATTTCCACGCCACGCTAGAATGGTTAGTAAAGCCATGAGTCGTTCACCCGAGCCTTTGCCCTGGCATCGGGTGGTGAAATCAGATCGGACCATCGCATTTGAGCCAGACAGCGAGCCATATAAAAAACAACTCGGTTTATTAGAAAAAGAAGGGGTGAAAATTATCGATGGCAAGCTTATTCCAATCGCCTCAGATAAGGACAAAGAGCTGGATGAGATTCTTTGGGGGCCGCAAGACTAACTTATTAAGCCTATCTCAGACTCTCATGGCAGTTCTGCTGAGCGGAGTCGAAGCACCCCCCCTAGTTTTTAGCATCAGATTGCCGTTTTGTTGGTTAAAACGGACAACTAATAAAGAACACTAACTCATATTTTTATCTGGCTAACAAACTCTTTTGGTTTTACAACCAATACCGAACAATCCATATCATCTATAATTTTTTCCGCTGTATTTCCAATAAAGAAACCTTTAATCCCGGATCGAGATAGCATTCCCATAATGAGCAAATCAATTGATTTTTGTGCGGCATACTCAGGTAGTTTGACGGTGGGATTGCCTTCCAGAATTACTGGTGTTACTTCATAAGTCGGATCAGATATGTCATTTCTTAAGCGTTCCAGTTCTGTCGTTCTCTGCTTCGAAAGTTCGCTATTTATATCTTTGACAACAGTTACAAGATGCATTTCAGATGTTGAGGAATCAGCAACTGCACCGGCAACTTTTAATAATTCATGGTTCAGTGTGTCGTTGTGATCTTCTACTTTCTCATCAAAATGCATGCCTATCATCATCTTGACTTCTTCTCCTGCTCCCGGTTTAACTGCCCATATCGGGCACGGGCATTGACGCATTAGTTCTGTAGATGTGCCACCTAAAAAGTGATTTTTTACAGTTTTTTGCTTTTTGGTGCTAATTAGAAGTAGATCGTGTTGCTCTTTTAAAACCTGCTTTACAATCTCTGCAGATGGAACCCCAGCTTCTACCACACAGGAAACTTTAGCGGGTACAGGAAATAAAGATGCAATCTTTCTCAGTTTTTCAAACGCCTGCATATATAAAACTTCTTGCTGTTTTTCAGCAGGGGTAATGGTTTTTTCAGGGTCCGCAATAACTTCTGGAACGATGCTTAATAAAGTAAACGAGATATCACCATGCGCTTTTGCCATGGCGATAGCATGGTCGATTTTTGCCTGTTCTTCCTCTGCTTTAAAATCCAGAGAAACAACAACTTTATTAAAAATTTCCATATAAATTCTACCTGTTAATTTTTTATTCGTTTATTACAGCGTACATAAAAATCGCTGATCCAGTTCTCTTACTATATGTTTATTTATTGTTTAAGTCACTCACAACAGCCTCTATATGACCTGCAGCTTCTTTTGCGACTGCCTGAATAACTGGATTGCTTTCGAGGCCTAAAACCGTTTCGGGTTGCATAAAATGAAAATGTGTCTCGCCATTTTCTTCTCTGGCGACAACCGTACAAGGCAATAATGCGCCAGCAGTGGGTTCTGCTTCTATTATCTTTTTTGCCATTCCCGGATTACATGCGCCCAAAATTCTATAGGGTGCAATATCTTCACCAAGCTTATTTTTAAGCGTTGCCTGAACATCAACTTCACTGACAATTCCAAGTTTATGTGCCATGCAGACTTCTTTTAATGTTTCAATGGCTGAATCTATCGGTTGTTTAACGCTTGCTGTGGTGGTGTAGTTCATTTTTATTCCTAATTTGTTTGTAGAAGAAGTGTGTATTTGGGTTTAGAAGATCTATATTTAAACTACTTGTATGCCTATAAAATAAAGCCAACTGGCTCTACTATAACTTTGTTTTGATAGACATAATATTTTTAGACTATATTTATGTGGTAATTATCTGGAGTAGTAACTCATGAGTAAAACCAGTGAACTCATCGCACGACGCGAAGCAGCCGTCACAACAGCTGTGGCTCATGTACATCCAATATTTGCAGAGCGTGCCAAAAACGCCGAAATCTGGGATGTTGATGGCAAACGCTATATCGACTTTTCATCAGGAATTGGCGTGGTAAATACCGGGCATTTGCACCCCAAAATAAAAGCTGCCGCAGTTGCGCAGTTGGATAAGCTTTCACACAGCTGTTTTCATGTTGCCATGTATGAGGAATATGTAAAGCTTGCAGAACGCTTGAATAAAATAGTTCCTGGCGATAGTAAAAAGAAAACCTTATTAATAAATTCAGGCGCAGAAGCCATTGAAAATGCGATTAAAGTTGCCAGAAAATATACGGGGCATACGGGTGTTATAGCATTTAATGGTGGTTTTCATCGACGCACTTTATTGACTATGAGCTTAACGGGCAGGGTGGTTCCCTATAAAGCAGGCTTTGGACCTTTTGCACCAGAAATATTTCACGCTCCTTTTCCCAATGAGCTTCATGGCGTAAGTGTCGAGGATGCCTTGGAAGGGCTGGAACAGTTATTTAAAAGTGATATTGAAAAAGAACGGGTTGCTGCATTTATAATCGAGCCAGTGCAAGGTGAAGGCGGGTTTTATCCAACACCTCCCGAGTTTCTGCAAGCATTGCGGAAAATTGCCGATGAAAATGGCATCGTCCTGATTTTGGATGAAATACAGACCGGTTTTGGTCGCTCTGGAAAAATGTTTGCCACAGAACATGCCGGCATCGAACCTGATCTGATCGCAATGGCGAAAGGATTGGCAGGTGGCTTTCCACTATCTGCACTGGTAGGTAAAGCTGAAATCCTGGATGCCTCGCCACCCGCCTCTTTAGGTGGCACCTATGGCGGTAATCCGATTTCCTGTGCGACTGCAAATGCCGTTCTGGATATTATGGAAGAAGAAAATATTCCCCAAAGAGCAGCTGGTTTGGGTGAACATATGCTGAAACGTCTCAATAAAATGGCACAGAAATACAAGTTCATTGGTGATGTCAGAGGACTAGGTAGCCTAGTGGCAATTGAGTTATTTGAGGATGGTGATATAAAAAAGCCAGCCTCAGAAAAAGCCGCCAAACTTCAGGTCTGTGCACGAGAAAAGGGTTTGATTTTACTTTCCTGTGGAGCCAATGGCAATGTGGTGCGTTTTCTTCCGCCACTCACTATCGAGCAGGAAGTACTGGATCAAGGTCTGGATATTATAGAGGAATGCTTGGAGCTTATTTGCTAGGATGAAAACATTGTAAAACATTGGACACCCAGCATTTAATACTCAAAAGCAGACTGTTTGTCCTTAATATTGATTATTTCACGAAGCGAATAGTAAAAAGCAAAACATTGGACATCCAACATTTAATACTCAAAAGCAGACCGTTTATCCCTACTATTGTTCATTTTTCACGAAGCGGATAGTAAAAAACTAGGTAAAGGTTTCCATATAAATCCGCTGATACTAAAAACTGGGGGGGTGCCAGTGAACCTAGATTCCTCAGTTGAGCGCTATGAGTAGTTTAATAAGCGACAGATTAGCATTAGTAATATTACATATTTGTTCGCTCATCCATTGAGCGAAGAACGCTACACAATAAATTGCACTACTGTGATGGCGCATAGCGTTGTTTTAACTATTTTAAAAGGGAATAACCATTTCAAAAAAAACATTGGACACCCAGCATTTAATACTCAAAAGCTGACTGTTTGTCCTTAATATTGATTATTTCACGAAGCGAATAGTAAAAAACTAGGTATAGGAAGGTTTCTTTAGAAATCCCAAGATTCATTTTTTGCCTACAAAAAATGAATCCGCTGATACTAAAAACTGGGGAGGGTGCCACTCACCGCTGATACTAAAAACTGGGGAGGGTGCCACTCACCGCTGA
>Ga0209633_10001478_pt1 | contig 23976 bp, 21 predicted proteins | sample Cruoilmetagenom1_FD_187290 | JGI IMG/M metagenome (GOLD analysis project Ga0209633, IMG submission 187290) | Oil polluted marine microbial communities from Coal Oil Point, Santa Barbara, California, USA - Sample 1 (SPAdes) (version 2) | ecosystem: Environmental > Aquatic > Marine > Oil seeps ...
ATCTATTTTCGAAAATTTTACAGATATATTTGACATAATTGTTTATGGTCTTTTTATAAGGTGCAAAAATACATGATTTTTGATTGATAGCATGATTTGCGTGTTAAATTATACATTTTTTAACAATATAATGTAATTTCGTATCTCGATTTATGAAGATACTTACCACTTACTTTAACGAATTAACTGACATTCAATTGTGTCAATTTAAGCAATTAGAGGCTTTGTACAAGGAATGGAATGCACAAATAAATGTAATTTCCCGCAAAGATATTGATGAGTTGTATTTACGTCATGTATTGCATTCGTTAGCAATTGCCAAAGTACAGTCGTTTAGACCGGGTGCTAATATTTTAGATGTTGGTACAGGTGGTGGTTTCCCTGGAATACCACTGGCTATCTTATTTCCTGAATGTGAATTTCATTTAGTAGATAGTATTGCAAAGAAACTAAAAGTAATCGATGAGGTTGTTGAAGGTTTGGGTTTGACCAATGTAAAAACGACACATAGTCGTGTAGAGGATATTGAGGGCACTTATGATTTTATTGTCAGTCGGGCAGTGGCGGCAATGCCAACATTTGTGCGTTGGGTAAAAGGAAAAATAGCTAAAAAACAAAATCATGAGCTCAAAAACGGAATTCTCTATTTAAAAGGAGGTGATCTAACAGAAGAACTTTCTGATTTTCCGAAAGCTACTATCTATAACTTATCTGACTATTTTACCGAAGATTTTTTTGAAACCAAAAGAGTGGTGCATTTGCCTTTGAAATATAAACCATAATTATTAATTAAGTTATTACAGTGTTTGTTAGAAAACAATTGTCAAACTCGTTGTAATAAACCTACACCATCACTAGTTTTAATGTGAGATAAAATATTGATGGGCATACCAGACAACCTAAACCAGTATAAAAAGTAGCTGTTAACGCACCATAAGGAACTAATTTCGGGTCAGTAGCGGCTAAACCTGCAGCCACACCGCTAGTTGTACCTAATAGCCCTCCAAAGACCACTGCAGAATGTGGGTTGTCTAAATGAATTTTTTTTGCAATTAATGGTGTGCCAATAGTAACCATAATAGTTTTAAAAACACCGGTAGCCACACTAATAGCTATAACCTCCGAACTTGCTCCTAATGCCGAACCAGTCACGGGGCCTACGATATATGTACAAGCACCTGCACCAATGGTTGCCAAACTTTCTGCATCTGTATAACCCATAAATACTGCCACCATAACTCCGATAAAAAATGAGACCAAAATACCAACAAATAACGACACGATTCCTGCCAGTCCGGCATGTTTAATTTTGTCAAGATCAGCACCCATAGCGGTTGATACTACTGAAAAATCTCTTAACATTGACCCTCCAAGTAAAGCCATTCCGGCAAATAAAGGAATGTCAGCAAGACCTTTTTTACCACCTAGAAATGCTAATCCTAAACCAATAATTATGGCAATTGCCACACCGGGGATTTTATTTCTAGTAATATATTTTGATATCCAAAATGAAAATAGCATTATGAGACCTACAAGAAGAAAAGCGAATACCAATCCATTTTTATCTATAATTTTTTCAATAATATCCATTTTTTCTAATTAAGGGTTTCTAATTTCTGCTTTTTTCCAATTTTTGAAATTAGAGGCACAAGCATAAAACAAATCAGGGTTACACAAATTCCTGCAAAAATTGCAACAGCTCCTCCAGAAATAGCTGATTTTACATTTAGTGTGGCAGCCATCGCTACAATTATAGGAATGTACATTGAACTCCAAAACCATATACCTTTCTCAGTTTCTGGTACCAACCATCCTTTTTTTCTCATATATAAACTTGATAACATCAGCAATATCATGGCAAAACCTACACCCCCAATATCATTCTTTATATTAATAATATATCCGAGAATATTTCCCATTAATTTTCCAATGAGAAAACAACCAGCCAATAATGCTACTCCGTAAATTTTCATAATTATTATCTTAAATAGTTGTAAATAATTTTTTTAGTTCATTCTTTGTGACCTTACCCATTACGTTTCTAGGTAAATCATCTTGAATAATGTATTTCTTTGGCGTTTTATAACCGGGTAATTTTTCTTTGATCCAAGCCTTTAACAAGTCTAGATTAAAATCGTTAGTTGCTAAAATTAGGCTTGCACCTATTATTTCACCCCATTCTAAATCTGGTATACCAACAACTCCACAATCTTTAATTTTTGGATGAGAGCGTAACACTTCTTCAATTTCTAAAGCTGAAATTTTATAACCTCCAGATTTAATTATGTCAACAGAATTTCTTCCTAATATTTTATAATAACCATTTTCATAAACCGCAATGTCTCCAGTTTTAAACCATCCATCATCAGTGAATGATTCAGCCGTTTCTCTAGGTTTATTCCAATATTCTTTGAATATATTGGGTCCTTTTATTTGAATTTCACCTTGAGCTCCTTCAGCAATTACTTGGTTGTTTTCATCGGCTAGTCTGATTTTTACCCCGTACAATGCCTGTCCAATATGCCCAGGTTTTCGTTCACCATGATATGGGTTGCTAATGGCCATTCCCATTTCTGTCATGCCGTAACGTTCCAATAGCGTATGACCACTAATCTGTCTCCATTGTTCAAGGACACTAATAGGCAATGCAGCTGAGCCCGAAACCATAAGTCGAAAATTAGCTAAATGTTTAGAAATTTCTTCTTCTTCTACTTGGGGAAGTTCAGTCCATTGAGTTATTAATTTAAAATAAATGGTTGGTACTGCCATAAATAGGTTTACCTCGTTTTTACAAAATATTTCAAAAATAGCCTTGGTATTAAATTTTGGAAGAAATTCACAACAAGCACCACTCCATAAAGCACAGCTTAAAATATTTATAATTCCATGAACATGATGCATAGGGAGCACATTTAAAATATGATCGTTTTTGTTCCACTCCCATGAGGTTGTTAATGCTGTAATTTGAGATTCAATGTTTGTATGTGTAGTTACTACTCCTTTCGGAGAGCCTGTAGTGCCGCTGGTATATAAAATCATTGCTCTTCTTGCTGGATCAATATCAGGAAGTGTTCCTTGTTGTTGATTAAAGGTTTCTGACGAAATAAATTGGATTTCATCCGTATGTAATGGAGCCAGTAAGTTTTCAAATTCTTTTGAATATATGATAGTACTCGTTTTAGTATCATCAATAACATATTTTATTGAAGAAAATGGATGTTTTTCACAAAGTGGTACGGCAATACCACCAGCACGCCAAATACCCCATTGAATACCAACATAGTCAAAACTAGATGGTACAAGAAAAGCTATACGTTCTTCATTCAAGTCCTTTTTACCATGTAACAATGTTAGGGCTATATTTTCAGAAATAGTGAGAAGTTGTTTATAGGTATACTTAGTATCGTTACTTTTAACGGCAATTCTTTCTTCAAAATTAGTTGCTCGTTCTATTAATTCTATCATATAATTTTAGCCATTATTCTAATTAATTTTTGAAAGATAGGTAAAGTTCTTCATTTTTAAAAAACGGAGATTAATAGTTACGATTCTTTATACTATTTCAATTGAATTTTGAATATCGTTTTAATTAATAATAGAAAAATTTAGAAAGCATGATATATATTATGTTTTAGTTACATAATCTAAGATAGCTTTGTCTTTTATTAAAGAAAAAATTATGAGTATTATAAAAGAATGTTTGGTGTGTAAAAAATCATCAAGTGAAACACCAGTAACAAAATTTTATTATCAGGAAAGTGAATTTTATATCTGTCCGCAACATATCCCTGTTTTAATACATAACCCTCAGGAATTAGTAGGTTTATTAGATGGTGCAGATAAGTTACAAGGAGGTTAACAGATAAGTAATCTATTTAACTTCATTCCCATTAATAAACGTTCTAAGAATTTTAATATTCTCTAATTTGTTAGTTGGTATTTTCAAAGGATTTTTATCTAAGATTATAAAATCGGCATATTTTCCTTTTTTTAAAGAGCCTATTTTAGCTTCCATATTGATTTGCCATGCAGCATTTATGGTCATAGCTTTGATGCCGTTTAATACGGATATTCTTTGATTATATCCTAAAGTATCCCCTTCTTTGGTTTGTCTTTCAATAGCTGTTTGAATTAATCGAAAAGGTTTACTTTCAAACATGGGTTGATCTGCATGCATTGAGTAAATAATATTTTTATCCTGAGCTGATCCTACAGGAAGAATTTTATTAGCTCGTTCTTTACCGATAATATCATTTTTTAATGCTTTTCCGTAATAATATAAGTGATTTATATGAAAACTTGGTGAGATATTCAATTCCTTTATTTTATCTAAACTAGCCTCAGAAAGCAATACGCAATGCTCTATTCTGTGTCTTGATTCATTGATGTCAACTTGTTTGTCAACTCCTTCAAAAGCCTGTAAAACTTTTCTGTTTGCAATATCACCTTGGGTATGAATAGCAATTTGCCAACCTTGAGTATGATATTCTTTAATGAAATTAACTAAATCTTCTTGTTTGATTAAGGGTTTTCCGCTATAGCCTTCAGGTATATGTAAACCTTGTTGCGTTAAATTAGAAACCATATAAGGATCTTCCAAATACATAGAGCCTGTATATGGAGAACCGTCATACCAATGTTTCACTCCTAAAATATTATAAGAATCATTATGCTTTTTTTCTTTAGGGAGCAGAAAGGCTTTATCAAAACGGATATATAAAAAATGCCTGGGGTTTTGTGTACGTTTTGGAAGCTTTCCGAAAGTTGCTAATAACTGATTTATAAAGGATGGTTTGTTAGCTGATAGATGTTCATATAGACGTAAAGGTTTTGCATCATTTATGGTAATTCCAGCAGAAACCACAGTGGTATTTCCATTCTTTGCATAATTGTGCAATACTTTTTTAGTTGAATTGATAAGAATTTTAGATGTCATCACTTCTTTTTTCATTTGCTCTAAAATGGGTAGAAAAGCTTTTTGTTCTGCAATCAATCCCGTTAAATTTCCTGCACTATCTTTTTCGTAAAAACTAGATTTGGAAGGGTTCTTAGTGTTTTTGGTAATACTTGCTTTTTCAAATGTTTTTGTATTTACCCAATAGGTATGTAAACTTTGAGATATCATTATCAAAGGATTCTCAGGAGCAATTTCATCTAAAAAAGCAATATTAGGTGTTATTAAATCTTCCACTAAAATCGGGTCTATGCCTTTGCAGACAATCCATTCTCCTTCCTTTTTAGTTTTTATAGCTTTTTTTAAATGATTCCAAACTTCTTGATTCGATTTATGCTTAAAACCAGATAGATCAACCATATTGTCTAAAAAAGCTGATAATGCGACGTGTGTGTGAGGGTCAATAAAACCAGGTAAAATTGTTGCACCGTTTAAATCAACAATTTTAATGTTATCAGAGTTTAAATTTATGATTTCTTCATTGGTACCTATACTTTTTATGATGCCATCTTCTACTAGCATAGCTTCTGCAAATGGTAACTCTTCTTCCAAAGTGATAATATTACCATTATTATAAATTGTCGGCTCAGCTTTTATAAAATCCTTGGATATATAGTTGTAACTAATAAGTACTATTACTAAAATTGCTAATAAGATTATGTGAATTCGTTTCATTTTTTGGAATAGATATCTTCAAAGATACCAAGTTTATTATTAGGGTTATAAATTCATGATAAATGAAATGCGTCTATTTCTTGTAGAAAACTCAAATGACATATAGCAAAAAAACCTCATCAAATTGATGAGGTTTTTTTGCTATAAGGTTTTCAGTTTACTGCTCCAAAAACGGATATCTATAATCAGTTGGAGGAACAAATGTTTCCTTAATAGTGCGATTAGAGACCCAACGTAATAAGTTCCAAACAGAACCTGCTTTGTCATTTGTACCCGAACCTCTGGCCCCACCAAAAGGTTGTTGACCAACAACAGCTCCCGTAGGTTTATCGTTGATATAAAAGTTTCCGGCAGCATCTTCTAAAGCATCTGTTGCAATATCAATAATAGTTCGATCTGCACTAAAAATGGCTCCCGTCAAAGCATACGGAGAAGTTTCATTTACCAAATCTAAACAATCTTGCCATTCATGATCTTCATATACATAAACCGTTAATACTGGGCCGAATAACTCAGTACACATCGTTTTATAATCCGCTTTTTTTGCCAAAATTACTGTAGGTTCAATAAAATAACCTTTAGAATCGTCATAATTTCCGCCTATGATCACTTCAGCGTCGCTATCTCTTTTTGCATCATCAATAAAGTTAGATAACTTTTCAAAAGCTCTTTTGTCAATAACGGCATTGATAAAGTTTGAAGTATCCTCAGGACTTCCCATTTTCATAGATTTCAGGTCGGCTTCTAAGAATTTTTTCACATCATTCCATTTTGATTTAGGAATATAAGCTCTTGAAGCAGCTGAACATTTTTGCCCTTGATATTCAAAAGCACCTCGAGACATTGCAGTAGCAACTTGCTTAGTATCTGCAGAAGCATGCATCCATATAAAATCCTTACCCCCAGTTTCGCCAACAATTCTTGGGTACGAACGGTATTTCCCTTTGTTTACATTGGTACCAATATTATCCCAAAAGCTATTAAAAACACCAGTTGATCCTGTAAAGTGAATGCCACCAAAATCTTTATGATCTAACAACACTTCAGTAATCATAGATGAATTTCCTGTAACCATATTAATAACGCCATCTGGTACACCAGCTTCTTTAAAAATTTCCATCAATACTTGAGCTGAATATACTTGCGATCTTGCCGGTTTCCAAATAATAACATTGCCCATCATTGCAGGAGCCGCAGATAAATTGGCAGCAATGGAAGTAAAATTAAATGGAGTAATAGCATATACAAAACCTTCTAAGGGTCTGTATTCCATTCTATTCCAAATTCCGGGTGAAGATATGGGTTGATTTTGATAAATTTCAGTCATAAATTCAACATTGAATCTAAAAAAATCTATAAGCTCACAAGCAGCATCAATTTCGGCTTGCATTACGTTTTTAGATTGTGCAATCATTGTTGCTGCATTCAACTTAGCTCTGTACGGTCCTGCTAATAATTCAGCTGCTTTTAAAAAGATAGCAGCTCTACTTTCCCAAGGCATTTTTGACCATGATTTACGAGCTTCCATAGCTGTATTTATAGCCAACTCAACATGTTCCTTTTCTGCAGTATGGTATTGACCAACAGTATGTTTGATATTATGTGGTGGATGAATAGAAACAGTATTACCGGTTCTAATTTCATCACTACCTATATAAAAAGGAATGTCAACCTTTTCGCTGTACATTTTTTTATACATTGCTAATAATTCCTTTCGCTCAGGGCTATTTGGAGCATACGATTTTACAGGTTCGTTAACTGCTTTTGGTACATTATAAAATCCTGTTGCCATTTAATTCAATTTATTTAATTATACTGAACTTGTTTCAGTAATTTTTGATTTTTTTCGACTAAATTTGTAAGTACAAAGTTACAACTTATTTGTAAGTTTTTATAGGTTGTTTTGTCAAACAATTACACAAATAAACGATTTAACAAATTAACTTTTTTTATGTGTACTGTAAGCTATTTGCCATTAAATTCATCTGACTTTATACTAACTTCAAGTAGAGATGTTCCGTTTGCACGTGAAAAGGCTTCGCCTCCAAAAAAATATACAGAAGATGGTGTTGAATTGTATTATCCTAAAGACGGTAAAGCTGGTGGAACATGGATAGGTGTTAGCTCAAAAGACAGATTGATCTGTTTATTAAATGGTGGGTTTGAATATCATACTTCGAGAGCATCCTATAAAAAAAGTAGAGGAATTATTGTTAAAAATTTATTGAAAGTAGATAATATCCGTAAAGAATTAGATAAAATTGATTTACTAGGTGTAGAGCAGTTTACTTTAACAATTGTTGATTGGAATGTTAATTTAGAACTCATAGAGTTTGTGTGGGATGGTAAGACAAAACACATCAAAAGACTACCCCAAGAAGCCCATATCTGGTCTTCTTCGACGTTATATGATGAAAGTGTAAAACAACTAAGGCACAACTGGTTTACAGGTTGGCAAAAAGAAAATAGTTTTTCGCAAAAAAACATTTTAGAATTTCATCATCATGCAGGTGTTGGCGACCCTCATATTGATGTGACTATGAATAGAGGCGTTGGAGGTACAGTTAGTATTACTTCTATAAAAAGAGAAAATAACAGACTTACAATGGATTATCAAAATATTTGAACTTGAGTTTGAATAGATCTAATTTTAAAAAAAGGATATTATAAAGGTGCAGGCATCCCTATTTTCAGGGATGTAATTTTCACAGTTTTTAGGGGTTTGTTTTTCTGAAAAATGGCGCATCTTTGTATCATCATGATTTGAGACAGATATGATTTTGAATATGATTTAATACCTTAATCTTAACAACAGTAATAAAAATGAACTTTTCTAAGAAAAATCACAAATTTATAAAAGCAATTAAAATTTTTATGAGTAAAAAAGTAATCGTATCACTAATTTTTAGTGTTATAACCATGTATGGATATGCACAAGAAGAAAAAACGTATTGGGATAATGGTAATTTAAAAAGTATAAGCAATCATGTTGATGGTGAAAAAAATGGAACATGGGAAAATTACTTCGAAAATGGTGAAAGCGAAGAATATAGAAGTTATGATAATGGAATCAAAGTAGGAACATGGAGAGAGTACTATTATAACGGTGAAACAAAAAGAACTAGAGTATTTGATAATGGCGTTTTAACAGGATATATGTCATACCATATTAATGGTCGTATTATGGTTACTGGTGCATTTGATGAAAAAGGTAAAAAGAACGGTAATTGGGAGCAGTTCTATGAAAATGGATATTCAAAACTTAATGGAAAATACAACCATGGTGAAAAACAAGGTAAATGGAAATTTTATAATACTTCAGGGAATATCTATAAAATTGAAAATTATAATACCGGAGTTAAAACTAGTAAATGGGAAATGAACGATGATGATAAAATTAAAGTGGATGCCAGCGTTGAACAGTATAGAGTTTATAATGATGATAGACTTAATGGTGAATGGAAGTTTTATAATGAAAACGGAAAATGTATAGAAATTGGAAATTTCAAGAAAGATAAAAAAGATGGTGAATGGACCTACTACTTTGATAATGGTCAAATTAAAAAAGTTCAATTATGGGATGATGGAAATCTTATGGAAGTCATATCATATGTTGACAATAAGGGAGTTGCTTTAGATAAAGGAACATTAAAAAATGGAAACGGAACTGTAAAAGAATACAATTCAGAAGGTGAAGTTACGGCTGTTGAATATGCCAATGGAAAAATACTAGATTGGAATGATTATTCGACACTGAATTCCTTGGCATGGAATGTCTACGAAGTTGAAAACGATAAAGAAAAAATAGCCAATGCTATTGTATGGGTAAAACGTTCTATAGAATTGGATAAAAACTATTATAATACTGATACATATGCAGCTCTATTATACAAAAGTGGCAATTATGAGAAAGCCTTATTATTTGCTCAAGAAGCGATAGAAATAGCAAGAAAATATAACGATGATTTTAGTGCTACCGTTAAACTTATCGAAAGTATAAATATTGAACTGAAAAAGACAGGAAAGAAATAATAAAGATGTTGGGTACTTTACCTAAGCAAATTGCGTTATAACCACTGCCCTTATGAAGAATTATTGTTATGTATAGAAAAGGAATTTCAATTATTATTTTAAGTTTTTTACTGCTATTAACAAGCTGTTTTGAAATTGTAGAAGAGGTGAGTTTCAATGAAGATGGTTCGGGTCACGTTACACTTACATTAAATCTAAGTAGAAGTAAGACTAAATTAAATTCAATACAGCTACTTGACAGTATTAACGATTATAAAGTACCAACTGAGGCTGAAATAAAGCATCATTTTACGGAAGTTACCAATACAATAAAGAAGACCAAAGGAATTTCTAATGTGACCAATTCATTAAATTTTGAAGAATACATTTACACTATTTCTTGTGATTTTACATCTGTTGAAGTCTTAAATATGGTTATTTCAAATTTTAGCTCTAAAAATGAAGCAGAAAAGATAAAAGAGTACAAGCATTTTGGCTTTAACAAAGATCAACATACGTTTACGCGAAATTATCATTATGATTTAGCTAAGGAATTCAACAAAACAAAAATGGCAGATCGAAAGATATTTGAAAATGCTACGGTTACCACTATTTATCGTTTTACTGACCCTATAATTGCATCAAAAAATACTACAGCTAAAATTTCTAAAAATAAAAAAGCAATTTTCTTAAAAATAAATGCTCAAGATATTATTACAAATAAAAATTCAATCAAAAATCAAATTCAATTACAAGATTAAAATACTATGAAAAAATTACTATTCTTAATTTCATTATGTACAACATTTATTAGTGTTGCCCAAAACCTTGAAAGTAAAATACCAAGCAATGCAGAGGCGGTAATATCTGTAAACGGAAACCGTTTGTTAGAACTCATGTCAATCGACGAGTTTGAAGATTTAGATATCGCAAAAGAACTTTTTAAAGAAGTAAGTAAAAATAATGATTCAACGGCTAAAATATCGAGTCTGAAAGATTTTGGAATTGATATCAACTCTAAAGTTTATTATTTTTATCAAACTACAGATAGTATTATTTATCATAGCGTTTTGTATAAATTAAATGATAGAAAGCTGTTCGAAAAAGCCTTAGTAGCGTCTGAAGAAGAAATTGTACGAAACAATAATATGAATATTTCAACTAAAAACAGCAGTGCTACTATTTGGAATGATAATATACTTCTTTTTACTGCCGGTGATGCAACATATAGGTATTTTCAAAACAATGAAGAGCGATTTTTGACACATGCTGAAAATGAAGGTGAGTCTTTATATAATATACAGGATAGAGTGCAAGGAGGTTGGATTTATGATCAAGGCGTAGCAATTTTTAATAACAATGAATCGAATTCAATTTTAAAGAACAGTAATTATTTAAAAAGAAAAGATGATAATGCAGCGGCTACTTTTTGGATTAATAATTATGGAGAGTTGATTCATAATACCATGAAATACAGTTTAACATCATTATTTCTAAACCCGGATATGGATGCGAAAAAGACAGGATATGGAATTGATGGTATGTGGGGAAGCATTTATCTTGATGATACAGAAGCTCGAATAACGGCCGACATGGAAATCAATGATGAATGGAAAAAGATTTATAAGAATATGTACAACTCTAAAATAGGTAATGAATTTCTTAATTACTTTAATCAAGACAAAGTACTCGCATATACAAGTATGTCTTTTAATATGGAGGGAATGTTAGAAGAATATCCGGCAATAGTTTCAAATATTTATGGAGAAATGATGCCTAAATATAGAGAAGAAACTGATGTTGTTACTGAAGTAATTTCTGTGTTATTAGATGAAGAAGCGATAGGTAATGTGATTACCGGAAACATGCTTTTTGTATTGAATGATATTGTTGAAAGAGAGGTTACTTATACTACTTATGAATATGATGATGATTATAATAGAACTGAAGTTGCCAATACGAAAACAGAACCTATTCCTGATTTTACAATAATGATAGGTTCAAAAAACAAAAAATTATTAAATAAATTGATTCGTTTAGGAGCCAAACATGGATTAGTGAGTTCTAAAGGAAATTACTATATGCTAAAGGAAAAAACTGATATTCCTGTTGACATATTTTTTGCTATAAAAGATGATATTGCATTCTTTACATCTTCAGAAAAACAAATGATGGATATTCTTTCTAATAAAGCTACCTCAAATTCAGGAAAACATAAAAAAATGATTCGAAATAATATTTCAACAATTTATGTGAATGGAAAACAACTTATGCATAAACTTCCTGATTCTGCATTTAGTAAAAGGGAAATAAAGATATTCAATTTTGCTAAAGAAAACTTGACTGATGCGTATTTTACCACATCTAGAATGAAAGGAAATAAAATTCACTTAGAAATGAAGATGGATACTCCAATACAACATGGAAATTCTTTAAAATTCTTCTTAGACCTAATTGAATTGTCTATTAAATAATATATGAAGAAAAAGCTTGGTTATACCTTTATTATTTTTACTATTTTACTGGTAATTACCTATATAGTAAGGTATAAACAAGCTTTAACTTTTTCGAATAGAATTCCGCAAACTGCAACCTCAATTATTAATATTGATGCTCGACAATTAGAGCATCATATTCTTGTAGATTTTTTAACACACCCAATTACATATTTAAAATCTGACACTAAAAAAGACAGTGTTAAAAAGCAAAAATTTTCACTAACGAAAGGTGTTCAGATTCCTAAAAACGTTTTATTTTTTACGAATAATACTACTTTGAGCAACGCATGGTTCAGCAGTATGTTTAATGTGAGTGACAGTGAAGAACTATCAAAATATTTAATTGCTAAAAAGTTTAAAAAAAGCAGTTTTGAAAATAGCACTATTTATAGTAAAGATTATGTTGTTTTTGTTTTAAAAAATAAGCAATTGATTATCGCTTTAAAAAACGATAAAAAAACAGATATTGTTAGTACGACTCAGAATATATTCGATGAAACTGATTTTCTTTCTGAGGCATCAGCCTTATTAGAACCGATTATTAACAGTACAAGTGATATTTGTTTTACTACACAAAAAAATGATATTTTAGAAGCTAATTTTAAAAAAGGAGCTTTAGAAATTGAAGGAAAAACAAATCCTGATTTTGATCTTTTTATGACAAGGATGCAGCCAGAATATACTCGCAATTCACTTGCTTTTATTTCAGGAAAAATTAATAAAAAGCATAGGTTGTTTCAAAACGGTTTGAAAAAAATGAATCCATCTAAATTTAAAAAATTTACACATTTATCTTTAGATTCGATCATCAATCAATGGAATGGTTCTTTTAGTTTTAATTTAAAATCAATAACAAGTAAAACGGATACAATCATTACCTATGATTATGATGATGATTTTAATAAAGTTGAAATAAAATCAACTCAAAAATTAATTATTCCTGAATTAGAGTTTGAATTAAAATCAGAAAAAGACTCAATATTATATAATTATTTTTTGAATAAAAACGCCATCCAAGTAATTGAAAGTGATACACTTTTTGTAGCTTTTCCTTTATATAAACTATATGCGCATCCTATTAAAAATAATGTGATGATTTCAGATAAAAAAGGTTTTCATTCAATGCCTGTTAAGGAGAGTGAATTCAAGTTAAAAGGGTACTTTAATATTGAAGAATATTTAGATAATCAAGTAGATGTTATACACATGCCAATGGATAATAAATATATACAATTATTCAAAGAAGCTTCGTTTCAGAAGTCAAACAAGAATAAGTTATATATAAAAGTATATTTGAAAAATACCGACCGTAATTTTTTAGGACAATTTATAAAATCATAATTTTTTTAAAGAGCAAAAGCTAAAAAAGATATAATTGCTCCACCAATAGTTGATAGAATTACAAAAATTGTATTTAGTATACAGTATTTTACAATCGTTTTGAATCTGTTCTGTTTGTAAAAATTCCGCAAAGATTTATAGAGGTAAAACAAAAAGATTAGAAAAAAGAGACCGATTCCGACATCTGTTTTAAATATTCTATCAAATAATATAAAGAAAATGAGAAGGATAAAAAAGACCGTTTGCACATTAAAAACAAAAACCAAATGTTCGGTATAATTTTTTTTATGTCTAAAATATAAAAGAGAAATAAACCAGGTAAAAACAGGTAACATAAAAAACAGCGCAATAGATATTTTTGAAATAACATCATCTAGATATGAACTTCTAAATTCAGAATCATTTTTAAATTTGTTGAGATCTTGAGCTTTTTTATAATAAAAGATATTCCATCTTGTTTTTTCATAGCCTAGATCATCTAACGCCTCTATGACTGAAACATCTTTATGATTTTTGTCATACTCCATAAAACCACTCACTTTTTTAAAAGCACCTTTACCCATAATACCTTCAAATATCTCATCTTCAACTGAAATTTTTGTTTTTTCAGGAAGTATATAACCTATATTTTTAGATTTAAAAAAAATTTCGATGTAGTCCATTGCATATTTTTTCAACTTAGAAAAGTGTTCAACCTGCTCCCAATTTTGTGTTTTATTGGTATTCATTAATTTTGAAGCAAAACTTATCGTAGAATCATATAATAATAGATCAAATATGGAATCTTTTTGCTCAGATGTTAACGAATTGCTTTTTAACTGTTCTAAAATATTAGTCGCATCAAAAATAGAATCAATATGAGTTTTGGTTTTTTGTTTAGCACTATTTAATATCGAATCTTTTTTCGATTTTTTAGTAATTGGAATATTGTATTTCTTAAAAATAGAATCTGTAATTTTCTCGTTTATAGAGTCATTATTTGTGATGATAGGAAAATCAGCATAAATACCTTTTTCAACTAAATCTTTTTGAACTTCGTCTTTTATTTTATTTCCTTCTTTAATAATTGAGTCGGTTGCTATTTTATTGTCTTTTTTTGAAAATGAACCTGAAACCTTATATTCGTCTAAAGCAGAAAATAAGCCTTGTAATAAAAAGAAAACAATAGTTACGTGTAAGTACAATTGAAACGGATTAACATACCTTCTTCTTTTACCCTCAACATAGTCTTTTGAAACTTTACCCGGCTTAAATAATAGTGGAATAAATGTGTTGAAAAAACGGGTGTCAAATGAAAAGAATCCTGAGAAAAATTCTGAAACAAATTGCTGTATACTTAACGGAAGATCATCGTTTACCTGACCACAATTCGAACAAAAGTTATCTTTGTCAGAAATAGGTTGCTCACAATTTAAGCATATAAATCCTCTTTTATTTTGGTTAAATCGGGTTGTTGATTTCACTTTAAGTTGATTGTGATTGATTAAAAGTACTATTTTTTATCAAAAACTAAAGAAGAAAATTGCGCTATTTAATTAGAAATGGCTGGTACTGTCAATTGAAATGAAGGAATATGAACTCTAAAACTTTTAGTTGTAGTAAAGTTAATCATATTAAAAAATCCTTTCATTGAACCTATTGGTGATGTAAGATTGCAGTAAGAACTATAGGTATAACTTTTTTTAGGAGCTATTACAGGTTTTTTACCAATAACACCCTCTCCTTCAACAACTTCTATATTTTTAAGAGAATCAAAAATTTTCCAATGACGACTCATCAATTGTACCGAATCATTACTTTGATTTTCAATAGTAATACTATAACTAAACGAAAAATATGTTCTATCATTTTGATGAGCTTTACCCTCAAAATTAGTTTGAACAGAAATCTTAATACCGTTTGTTACTTGTTGAATCATAGTATAATACAGCAATATTGTTTTAATACAAATATATAAATTCTTTTGTAATTTACGTGCTGTATACTAAAGTAGATGTTATGAAGTAAATTTAGTTGCGTAAATTTTCAGAATTTGCACTATTATATCCTATTACTTGGTCATACCTACTTCCAATAGGCCTATAATAGACAATAACAGAATAATCATTTTCTGTCTGATAAAAAGAACCCTCAATGGCATGATTGTTTATAATACCATCCTCAGTAGCAGTAACATATAAATAATTATAGAAACCTTGTTTTAGAAATAGCTTTCCGGTATAACGTTTAAAGGTTTCATTATAGGTCATTTTATTTGCTTCGTTTAGCTGCCATCCGTTAAAATTTCCATAGATGTAAATGTCATCTTTTCCTATATTTTCAAATGATTCTAATGCGAAATGTACCCAAGTATAATCGGCTTCTGTAGTCGTATCCTCAACATCAATAGATCTGATAACAAAATTTCCATTGATATCAGGGTAATTAGTATAAGTTCTATGTAATCGTTCTTCATCTAAATAGAGGTAGGTGTCAAAAGTATCGTTTAGCTCAACTTTGGCAATATTATTAGTAGCATTTCTTATTTGTTTGGTGTCAAAAAAAAGAAATTCATTTCCTGCCCAAAAAGAAATCTTATTTATGTATTTATAGAGTAATTGTGTGCCTCTGTAAAATTGCGGTTTTATGTCTTTTATTACAGTATTCCAATCGTTATTTTGATATAGTGCAATTTTTATTTCCTGTGCAGGATTATTAATTAATAAATTAGGGTGATTGACAGTAAATTGGATATTCTGTTTTGAATTCAATGTTACTATGTCTCTACTTCTTTGTACACTTACACCTACTGTAACCTTTGATTGATACACTATAAATGGTCGCGCAAAAATAACTTCATCATCTTCGTTTAAGATCGTGATAACATAATTACCACTTAACTTTATTCGTGTATTGTCATTTGGTATTTGTAATCTGTAGTAAGTATAAGCTTGAATGGTATTAAATGAATTTTCAAAATCTCTTATTCTATCATCTGCATATCCGTTTATAAATTCGGTACTTACCAAACCAGAAGGTTGCCAATTATAATCATAATGCTCTATTTTGTAGCGATAGTCATCCTGAGAGGCATTTAAATCATCAAATTCAAGGGTAAAGCGCTGACCTAATTTAATGATCGGTACATAATTATTGGTTAGTTGTGGTCTTAATACAATTGATTTTATATACTCTGGCGGATCAATAATTACACTACTTTGAGCTTTAACAACGAATCTTGCCAAAACTAAAAAAAAGATTATAATAAGTTTAATTCTAAACCTGTTCATTTTTGTGGTTTGGTTACTCATAATCAAAAGCTGTACCGCAATTTAAACGTAAAAATAGTAAAACTTAATATTAGGCATATTAATAATATTATTTAGAATCATTATAAATAATATGCATACCTTATAAATAGTCGAAATTATTTATAAAACATCTTCAAAAGTTTTAAATTTGCATCGTTTTTAAAGACAATAAATTCAAAATTTAAATATGTCAACAGACATTCGTATCAAAAAGGGCTTAGATATTAAGCTCGTTGGCGAAGCAGACAAAATCACTACAGAACTTCCAATAGGTAGTGTTTATGCTATAAAGCCTGAAAATTTTCACGGAATTACACCTAAATTAATAGCTAAAGAAAAAACACAAGTAAAGGCTGGTGAAGCATTGTTTTATTCTAAGGCTGATGAACGTGTTCTATTTCCCTCTCCTATAAGTGGCGAGGTTATGGAAATCGTTAGAGGTGCAAAACGTAAGATTTTAGAAATTAAAATTAAACCAGATAGCTCACAAAACTATCATGATTTTGGTATAAAGGATGTAGATAATCTGTCAGATGATACTGTTAAAGAACATTTATTAGTATCAGGTTGTTGGCCATTTATCAAACAGCGCCCTTATGATGTGATTGCAAATCCAAACAATGAGCCAAAATCCATTTTTATTTCCGGATATGCTAGTGCTCCTTTAGCTGGAAATTTTGAATATACGCTAAAAGGTAAAGAAGTTGAATTACAAGCAGGAGTAACCGCTTTAACCAAAATGACAAGGGGTAAGGTACATGTTTCTGTGAATCCTAACGATACATTATCTCCTTTTATTAACCTTAACGGGATAGAGTTACATAAAGTTTCTGGTCCGCATCCAGCAGGAAATGTAAGTACACAGATCAATAAAATAGACCCTATTAATAAAGGGGAAGTAGTTTGGACAGTTTCACCACAAGATTTAGTAATTATTGGTGAATTATTATTGACGGGTAAATTTAATGCTAAAAGAACAATTGCCTTAACAGGTTCTCAATTCAATATGCCTAAATATGTTACTGCATTGCCAGGCACTCAAATAAAACACTTAGTGACTAATAATTTGAATAATGATAATACCCGAATTATAAGTGGTAATGTCTTGTCAGGAAACAAGATTACTGAAGAAGGTTATTTAGATTATTATGATAATCAAATTACCGCTATACCAGAAGGGAATGATTATCAACTTTTCGGATGGTTACTGCCGGTTTTTAATAAAATATCAACTTCAAGAGCTTTGATATTTTCATGGTTGTTTCCTAATAAAAATTATGATTTAAATACAAATACGAATGGTGAACATAGGGCTTTTGTTGTAACGGGAGCTTATGAAGAAGTATTTCCGTTAGATATTTATCCTATGCAACTCTTAAAAGCATGCATGTATAAAGATTTGGATGAAATGGAAGCTTTAGGTGCCTATGAAGTTGCACCGGAAGATTTTGCTTTAACTGAGTTTATATGTACATCGAAGCAGCCACATCAGCAAATTATTAGAGAAGGATTAGATTTAATGATAGAGGAAATAGGTTAAAAAATTTCGATAAAATGTCACTTCGAGCGCAATCGAGAAGTTAAATAAAAATTCCAATGGGTTTAAAACAAAACTTACATCAATTAAAAGAAAAGTATAAAGGTACAAAAATGGCGCCTGCATTTGGAGCTTTACATACTTTTTTATATACGCCGAACGATACTACGCATGCCGGTACTCACATTAAATCTGCAGACGATTTAAAACGTACAATGAATATTGTAATTATGGCATTAGTACCATTGTTAATTTTTGGTATGTTCAATGCAGGTTTTCAGCAGAGTATCGCATTGCATCATAATTTTTCTTCAGGAATGTCATTTTTTAGTTCTGAATTTTGGACACTAGATAATTTTCTTGTCGGATTTTGGAAAATAATACCATTGGTAATTGTTTCTTATGGAGTTGGATTAGGTATTGAGTTTATTTTCGCAACTATTAATAATCACGAAGTAGAGGAGGGTTATTTAGTAACAGGTATGTTGGTACCATTAATAGTACCTATAGATATTCCATTATGGATGCTTGCTGTGGCTGTAATATTTGGGGTGGTGATTGGTAAAGAAATATTTGGAGGTACAGGTATGAATATTCTAAATCCCGCATTAACCATAAGAGCATTTTTATTCTTTGCCTATCCCACATGGATGAGTGGAGACAAGGTTTGGGTTACAGGAGCTGTAGAAAGAACCAATGAAATTGCAGCAGGAGCGCAGGTAGATGCCATTTCCGGAGAAACTATTTTAGGTAGTCTGGCACAAGGTAAAGAATTTGCATATTCCGTTTGGGATATGTTTTACGGATTCATTCCTGGTTCGGTCGGTGAAACATCAACATTATTAATTTTATTAGGTGGGCTTTTCTTAATATTTACCAAAATAGGAAGCTGGCGTATCATGCTAAGTGCAACTATGGGTGCAATAGCCATGGGTCTTATTTTTAATGGAATTGTTGATGCAGGATGGATTGGCGAAGGGAGTAAATTCTATACGTTAATGACAACACCTTATTGGCATCATTTATTAATTGGTGGTTTTGCATTTGGGGCAGTTTATATGGCAACCGATCCGGTAACAGGATCACAAACCAATAGAGGAAAATGGATTTACGGATTTCTAATCGGATTTTTGTCCATTTTAATTCGTGTATTTAATCCGGGTTATCCTGAAGGTGTAATGTTAGCTATTTTATTAATGAATGTATTTGCGCCAACAATTGACCATTATGTGGTACAAGGCAATGTAAAAAGAAGATTAAAGCGTTTAAAAGCTAAAACGGCATAACGATGGAAAAAAGAACAGATAAAAATTCATATACCATACTATTCGCTATCGGGATGGTAATTATTGTAGGATCATTATTAGCGTTTACGGCTTCAGCTCTAAAGCCTAATATAGATGAAAATAAACGTATAGAAAAGCAACAAAATATTTTATACGCTATGGGTATCAATGAAAATGATGAGGGAAGCGCAGTATTTGTTTCTAAGGGAAAAGTGGCTGATGAATTTTCGACTTATATCAAAAAACAATTAGTTATTCAAGGAGATAAAGTAATGGAAGATGAGAAGGCATATTTAATTGATGTTAAAAAAGAGAAAACATTGGCTAAAGAGAATTCATATCAAAGAAGGCTACCTTTATTTATAGGAGAAAAAGATAATAAAACATTTTATGTTGTACCAATTAGAGGTAAAGGTTTATGGGATGCTATTTGGGCATATGTTGCATTAGATAAGGAAATGGTAGTTCAAGGCGTATATTTTGACCATGCCGGAGAAACACCGGGATTAGGAGCTAACATTAAGCAACGATTCTTTATGGATGATTTTATAGGAGAACATATGTTTAGTAATGGATCTTTTAAAGGAATTAAAGTTGCAAAAGGAAATGCTGATCCAAAGAATATTGATAAAACAGATAACGAAGTAGATGCAATAACAGGATCAACAATTACTGGAGATGGTGTAACAGCTATGTTGAAATCTGAATTGAAATTGTATTTGCCTTATTTTAAAACTTTAAAAACAAATTAATTATATGGGACTTTTATCAAAAAAAGACGCAAAATTAATAACAGATCCCTTAGCGGATAATAACCCAATTACCATTCAAGTACTAGGTATCTGTTCTGCATTGGCAATAACAGCTGAACTAGAAGCTTCTATAGTAATGTCCATTGCAGTATTGTTTGTATTGGGCGTTGGTAATGTTGTAATCTCATTATTGAGAAATATCATTCCTTCAAAAATTAGAATTATAGTACAATTAGTAGTAGTAGCCACATTGGTAATTATTGTTGATTTAGTGCTAAAAGCCTTTGCTTATGAATTGAGTAAAACCTTATCCGTTTTTGTAGGATTAATTATTACCAACTGTATTATTATGGGTCGTTTCGAGGCCTTTGCCTTGGCAAATGGACCTTGGAAATCATTCCTTGACGGAATAGGAAATTCTTTAGGATATGCAGTTATTTTAATAATTGTTGGATTTTTTAGAGAACTATTAGGTTCTGGTACTTTATTAGGAATTAAAGTATTAGGTGATCCTATAGATAAAACAGGAGTCTACGCTTTTGGATATGAAAATAACGGATTTATGTTATTGGCACCTATGGCATTAATTACATTAGGTATTATTATTTGGGTACAACGTAGCAGAAACGAAGCGTTAATTGAAGAACACTAGACGCGTAGCGTCATCCTGAACTTGTTTCAGGATTTCATAATAAAAAAGAAATGGAACATTTAGAATTATTTTTCAAATCAATCTTTATAGATAACATGGTGTTTGCCACATTTTTAGGAATGTGTTCATACCTGGCGGTTTCTAAAAAAGTAACTACAGCTGTTGGCTTAGGTGCTGCTGTAATATTTGTATTAGCAATTACAGTACCTCTAAACTGGTTTTTAGATCAATATTTATTACAACCCGGCGCATTGGTTTGGTTAGGCCCTGAATATGCTGAATATGATTTAAGTTTCTTATCGTTTATCATGTTTATCGCAACCATTGCTACAATGGTACAATTGGTTGAGATCGTTGTAGAAAAATTCTCACCGGCATTATATAATTCATTAGGTATTTTCTTACCGCTGATTGCCGTTAACTGTGCTATTTTAGGAGGGTCATTATTCATGCAATCACGTGAAATTCCAACTTTAGGCTTAGCGGTTACTTATGGTGTAGGTTCTGGTATAGGATGGTTCTTAGCAATTTTAGCAATTGCTGCAATTCGTGAAAAAATTAGATATTCAAATGTACCACCGGCACTAAGAGGTTTAGGAATCACTTTTATTATTACGGGTCTAATGGCAATTGGTTTTATGAGTTTTGGAGGGATGCTTACTGGTGGGGAGGAAGTCACCGAAGAAGAAAAAACAGAGCAAGCAATTCAGTTAGAAGAAGATAAGATTGATGATGAAGAAAAAGAAATAAAAATATCCGCTGAAGGAGAAAATACAACAGCATTAAATGAGTAATATGGTATTAGCAGTTAGCACAACAGGAACAATAATGATTACCGTAATAGCATTTTTAGTTATTACGCTTTTATTGGTCGCATTGTTATTAGTTGTAAAACAAAAATTAGCACCATCTGGTCCGGTAAAGATTACTATCAATGGTGAAAAAGTGATAGAAGTACCTTCAGGTGATTCATTATTAACAACCTTAGGAGGGCAAAAAATATTTTTACCATCAGCTTGTGGTGGTGGTGGTACCTGCATTCAATGTGAATGCCACGTAAATTCTGGAGGTGGCGAAGCCTTACCAACAGAAACGCCACACTTTACACGTAAAGAATTACAAGATGGTGTACGTTTAGCTTGTCAGGTGAAGGTAAAGCAAGATATGGATATTTCAATTCCTGAAGAAATATTCGGAATTAAAAAATGGGAAGCAACTGTTGTTTCTAACTATAATGTCGCTACTTTTATTAAGGAGTTTATAGTTGAAATACCAGAAGATATGGGTTATAAAGCCGGTGGATATATTCAAATTGAAATACCGAATACAGAAATTAAATATACTGACATGGATGTGACTGCACATCCTGAAGAGCATCCGGGCGAACCGGATAAATTTAAAGGCGATTGGGATAAATTTAAATTATGGCCTTTAGTGATGAAAAACACTGAAACGGTCGAACGAGCCTATTCAATGGCTTCTTATCCTGCTGAAGGAAGAAAAATCATGTTAAATGTACGCATTGCAACACCTCCTTTTGATAGAGATAAAGGTGGATGGATGGATGTAAATCCTGGAGTGGCATCATCATATATATTTAATTGTAAAGCGGGTGACAAAGTAACTATTTCTGGCCCTTATGGTGAATTCTTTATCAATCATAGCGATTCAGAAATGTTATATGTTGGTGGTGGTGCAGGTATGGCACCAATGCGTTCTCATTTATATCAATTATTTGAAACTTTAAAAACAGGTCGTATAGTTACCTATTGGTATGGTGGACGTTCTAAGGCAGAATTATTTTATGTAGAACATTTTAGGCATTTAGAAAAACATTTTCCTAATTTTAAATTCTTTATTGCATTATCAGACCCATTAGAAGAAGATAACTGGAAAGTTAAAACCGATGTTAAGGATACAGAAGGTGATGGCTTTGTTGGGTTTATCCATCAAGTAGTAATTGATCAATATTTATCAAAACACGAGGCTCCTGAAGATTTAGAATTGTATTTCTGTGGACCACCATTAATGAACAATGCAGTTCAGAAAATGGGAGAAGATTTTGGTATGGCAGATGAGAATATTCGTTTTGATGATTTTGGAGGATAAATTTTAGTTGTCATTGCGAGCCTTTCGACTGTCGCTCAAGACAGGCTAAAGCGTGGCAACCTTATCATAAGAAGTTAATCAACATTGATTTAATAAAATGAAAACCAGCATAAAATATGTTGGTTTTTTGCGTTTGAGATTCTCTTTTTTTTTGCAGTAGTATTTTCTCAGTTATTCTTCATTCTAAATAATAATGGAATGTCATTCAGAACGTAGCGTTAGCAAAGTGAAGAATCTCAAAAACATGATGTGTTATTTGAGGTTCTTCGGTCATGTCTCCCTCTGAATGACAAACTACCGTCATTCAGAACAAGTAGAGCGATGCGAAGAATCTATCATTCAATGTTATAGTAAGAATAACAGTACCTTTGCACAAAATAACTGTGAATGAGCACTTTTCAAGAATTGAATCTATCTAAACAACTGCATTATGCAATTGATGACCTAGGATTTAGTGAACCGACCCAAATACAAGAAAAATCTTTTTCTACCATTCTTTCCGGTAAAGATATGGTCGGAATAGCGCAGACAGGTACAGGAAAGACATTCGCATATATGCTACCCATATTACGCGATTTACAGTTTTCAAAACAAATTAATCCACGAGTGATGATATTAGTTCCAACGAGGGAACTGGTAATTCAAATCGTTGAAGAAATAGAAAAGGCTGCTAAGTATATGAATGTTCGTGTTTTGGGTGTTTATGGCGGTACAAATATCAACACACAAAAACAGGCAATTGCCCAAGGTACAGATATCATTGTTGCAACTCCCGGTAGACTATATGATCTTGCATTAAGCAGAGCTTTAAAATTAAAGTCAATTCAAAAATTAGTGATTGATGAGGTAGATATAATGCTCGATCTAGGAT
>Ga0209633_10001479_pt1 | contig 23973 bp, 20 predicted proteins | sample Cruoilmetagenom1_FD_187290 | JGI IMG/M metagenome (GOLD analysis project Ga0209633, IMG submission 187290) | Oil polluted marine microbial communities from Coal Oil Point, Santa Barbara, California, USA - Sample 1 (SPAdes) (version 2) | ecosystem: Environmental > Aquatic > Marine > Oil seeps ...
TTGGGCGGGTTTTGGATCAGCGGCTGATGGGGGCTGGATCGGACGCTGTTGAAACCGGGCAGGTCGACCGCTTTCGTTTGACGGGGGCCTCTGAGGGGGCGTCTGTCACGCAAGTTTACGGGCGGATGCGGATCGGCGGTCAAGTGATCTGGGCCTCACAATTTGAGGAAAGCAGCGTCACCACGGGCGGTGGCAAAGGCTCCTCCAGTAAGCCCAAAACCACGGCCTATAGTTACACCGTCAATTTGGCGGTTGCGCTGTGTGAGGGCGTGGTGACGCGGGTTGGCCGTGTTTGGGCCGATGGCATCGAAATTTCGCGCGATGATTTGAACATGCGGGTTTATTCGGGGTCCGAGGACCAAATGCCGGACCCAAAGATCGAGGCTGTTGAGGGGGCAGGCATGGCGCCGGCCTACCGTGGCATTGCCTATGTGGTTTTAGAAGACATGCCGCTTGGGCAGTTTGGCAACCGTATTCCGCAGTTCACCTTCGAGGTGATGCGCCCCGCTCAAGACGAGGCCGAGGGGGATATGGCGCAGGCCGTCACGGCGGTCTCATTGATCCCTGGCACCGGTGAATATTCACTGGCCACGACGCCGGTGCATTATTCCAGCGGCTATGGGGTGAATGAAACGGCCAATATGAACACGCCGTCAGGTAAATCCGATTTTGAAACCTCGATCGAGGCGCTGGATGAGGAGTTGCCAAATTGCGGTTCGGTGTCATTGGTGGTGTCGTGGTTTGGCGATGATTTGCGCTGTGGGGATTGCAAGCTTCAGCCCAAGGTCGAACAGATCGGCAGTGATGGAGTCGGGATGCTGTGGTCGGTTTCCGGGGTTGCGCGGGCCGGGGCCAGTGAAGTTCCCACAGTGGAGGACCGGCCGGTTTATGGCGGCACACCGACGGACCAATCTGTGATTGAGGCGATTTCGCATCTTAACAGCACGGGCAAAGATGTTGTTTTCTATCCCTTTATTTTGATGGATCAACTGGATGGCAACACGATGCCGAACCCCTATACGGGGGACGTCGGGCAGCCTGCCTTGCCGTGGCGCGGGCGGATTACGTTGTCACTGGCCCCCTTGTTGGAGGGCTCTCCTGATGGGAGTGCGGCGGCGGAGGCCGAGGTTGCGGCGTTTTTTGGCACGGCGGCTGCGACGGATTTCACGCCCAATGCCAATGGTGTTTCCTATACAGGTCCGGCTGAGTGGTCGTACAGGCGTTTCATTTTACATTACGCACATCTTTGTGCGGCAGCGGGCGGGATCAATGCGTTTTTGATCGGTTCGGAATTGCGCGGGCTGACTCAGATCAGGGGGGCTGGCGGCAGTTTTCCTGTGGTGGAAGCCTTGCGCGTGCTGGCTGCGGATGTGCGCAGCATTCTGGGCGCTGCGGCGAAAATTTCCTATGCCGCCGATTGGTCGGAATATTTTGGCTATCAACCGCAGGATGGCAGTAATGACCGGTTGTTCCATCTGGATGCCCTGTGGGCGGATGCCAACATTGATTTCATCGGCATCGACAATTACATGCCGCTGTCGGATTGGCGCGATGGCTATGAACATCTGGATGCGGATGCGGGCTCGATTTACAATCTGGAGTATCTGAAATCCAACATTATGGGCGGTGAGGGTTATGATTGGTATTACCATTCTCCCGAGGCCCGCGCGGCGCAAATCCGCACGCCGATCAGTGATGGGGAACATGGCGAACCGTGGATTTACCGCTATAAAGACATCAAAAGCTGGTGGTTAAGCACCCACCATGAACGCATCGGCGGCGTGCGTCAGACGACCCCAACGCTATGGGAGGCGGGCTCAAAACCGATCTGGTTTACTGAATTGGGCTGTGCGGCGGTGGATAAGGCCACCAACCAGCCGAACAAATTTGTCGATCCTAAATCTTCTGAATCCAGCATGCCGCGCTATTCGGATGGCAGGCGCGATGAGTTGATCCAGATGCAATATTTACGGGCGATGTATCAGTTTTGGGCCGCACCTGAAAACAATCCAGTGCATGACGAAACCGAAGTGCAGATGCTGGATATGGCGCATGCGCATGTCTGGGCCTGGGATGCGCGCCCGTTTCCATATTTCCCGAACAATCTGGATCTGTGGACCGATGGCGGCAATTACGCTCGTGGTCATTGGGTGAATGGCCGCACCGCGGCGCGTTCTCTGGCCTCGGTTGTTGCCGAGATTTGCGAGCGCTCTGGCGTCATGCAATACGATGTGAGCCGCCTGTTTGGCTATGTGCGCGGCTATACCGTGCCCGGTGTTGACGGCGCGCGTTCGGCTTTGCAGCCCTTGATGCTGGCCTACGGGTTTGACGCGGTCGAGCGCGACGGGGTTTTGATTTTCAAGAACCGCGACGGGCGGGCAACGGCAACTGTTCCGCCAGAAAAGCTGGCCGTGGTGGCCGAAGCCAATGGTTTGATTGAAACAGTGCGCGCCCCATCCGCTGAGGTGGCGGGGCGGATCCGGCTGAATTATGTCGAAGCAATGGCCGATTACGAGGTGCGCGCAACCGAAGCGGTGTTCCCTGACGAGGTGACATATGGTGTGTCACAGTCGGAGCTGGCTTTGGCGTTAACCGCAAACGAGGGACGGGCGATTGTCGAGCGTTGGTTGGCAGAATCGCGGATTGCGCGGGATGGCGCGCGTTTTGGTTTGCCATTGTCAGAACTGTCTTTGGGGGCCGGAGATGTTGTGCGTCTGCCGTCCGAGGAGGGCGATGCGCTATACCGGTTGGACCATGTGGAGCAAGCCGGTGCACAAATGATTGAGGCGGTGCGGGTCGAGGCGGGGGTTTACCAGTCAAGCGATCGGGTCGAAGAAGAGGCGTCGGTGCGGTTGTTCACGCCTGCGGTGCCGGCCTATCCGGTGTTTTTGGACCTGCCTTTGATGCGCGGCGACGAGGTGGAGCATGCCCCGCATGTGGCCATCACGGCCACACCATGGCCCGGGCCAATTGCGATTTACAGCTCGGCGTCGGATGAGGGCTATGGATTGAACCGTTTGATCGACCGCTCTTCTGTTATCGGCGAGACCGAGACGCCGCTCTTTGCGGCGCGCCCTGGCTTGTTAGACCGCGGAGCTGGCTTGCGAGTGAAGGCTTATGGCGGCACTTTGTCATCCGCCAGCTGGGCCGATGTTTTGAACGGGGCCAATTTGGTCGCCATTGGTGACGGATCAAGCGACAATTGGGAATTGTTCCAGTTTACTGAGGCCAATCTGGTTGCCCAAGACACCTATGAATTGACCATGCGGTTGCGTGGGCAGCTTGGCTCGGACGGGATTATGCCCGCCGAGTGGCCGATCGGCAGCCAGATTGTATTGCTCAACGGGGTGCCCGAACAGATCGAGCTGGCCACCAGCGAGCGTGGACTATCGCGCCATTACCGGATCGGGCCTGCGGCGCGCGGGTATGATGATCCGGCCTACGAGCATATTCAGGCCGCGTTTCAGGGCATTGGGTTGCGGCCTTATTCGCCATGCCATTTGTCGGCTTTAGGCGGTGTCGGATCGGACATTGAGGTGTCTTGGGTGCGGCGCACGCGGGTTGATGGGGACAGTTGGGAATCCGTTGAAGTTCCGCTTGGTGAAGCGGGCGAAAGCTATCTGGTCCGGGTGATGGATGGCGTTACCATCTTGCGCGAGGTCACTGTGGGGCAGGCCGATTGGACCTATCTGGCAGCGGATCAGGCCGCAGACGGGGTGGTGGCCCCATTCCAGATTGCGGTTGCGCAAATATCGGACCGGTTTGGCGCCGGACTGTTCGAACAGATCGAGGTTGCAAGCTAACCTATGCGCCCTGTTTTGCACGGAGATGTCGTGGCCGCCGCGCGGGTTTTGCTCGGCGTGCCGCGCGCTGAGCGCCGACGTGTGATGCGCCAGATGTTGCAGCAAGCAAGTTTTGCGGATCAATATTACAAACGGTTGAAACGCGGGCATCCGACATGGGGCAATGGCAGCTTAATGGCAGCGGCTGGAACGCGGGAAATGGCGCCCGAGCCGTTTTTGGATGATCCGACTTATTGCCGCTGTTTGGTCGTTGTGTTTGAGGAGCTTATAAGGTGGCGCAGTGAGCGCGCCGCCTTTAATCGCCCGCGCAAGGCAAGCAATTTACATGATCGGGGCTTTCATCTTGGCGTGTCGTGTTTATCTGTTATAAAACAGGGCAGGCCTCAAGGAACCCAAGATGACAAACACGCGCACGAAATTGGCAGAAGTGGACCCAGTTTGGGGTCGTATTTGCGATGAAGCAACCGAAGCGGTTCTGAACGAGCCCTTATTGGGCGGGCTGATCCACTCCTCGGTATTGCACCACCTGACGTTCGAACGCGCACTTGCGTATCGCATTTCATTGAAATTGGCCTCCGGCGAGATGTCAGAGCAGATTTTACGTGAAATATCAGATCAGGCCTATGAGACATCGCCCAAGTTGGGGCAGATGGCGCGGGCTGATTTGGTGGCGGTATATGAGCGCGATCCGGCCTGCCACCGGTTGTTGCAACCACTGCTCTATTTCAAAGGTTTTCAGGCGGTGCAGGCCTACCGCATCGGGCATTGGCTGTGGGAAAATGGCCGCCATGATATGGCGTTCTTTTTCCAAATGCGGATATCCGAGGTGTTCGGGATTGATATTCATCCAGCCGCAAAGATCGGGCAGGGGATCATGATTGACCATGCCCACTCAATCGTCATTGGCGAAACGGCGGTGGTCGGCAATAATGTTTCGATGCTGCATTCGGTCACATTGGGCGGCACAGGCAAAGAAGATGATGACCGGCATCCCAAGATTGGCAATGGCGTTTTGATTGGGGCTGGGGCCAAGATTTTGGGCAATATCGACATTGGCGATTGTTCCCGTATCGCGGCTGGCTCCGTGGTGTTGCATGACGTTCCCGCCCGGAAAACCGTGGCGGGCGTGCCGGCAAAAATCATTGGAGATTCCGGCTGTTCCCAACCATCTGTGACGATGGATCAGTTGTTGGGCAGCTCATAGAAATATCTGGTTTATGCAAGAATAGCACATGAATAAGGCATTTTTCACCTTATTCATGTTCGATTTATGCAAGCATGGAAACCGGATTTTCCAAGTTGTCGACGATTGCATTCAGCAAGGTTGCCCCCAATGCGCCGTCAACCACACGGTGGTCTACTGACAGCGTCACGGACATAACCGTCGCAATCGAAAGCGCCCCGTCTTTGCCGACAACCGGTTTTTTCACACCCGCGTCCACAGCCAGAATGGCCCCGTGTGGCGGGTTGATCACCGCGTCAAAATTGTCGATGCCAAACATCCCCAGATTCGAGATTGCAAAACTACCACCGAGATATTCGTGCGGCGCGAGCTTTTTATCACGGGCGCGACTGGCAAGATCTTTCATTTCGACCGAAAGCTGCGAGAGGTTTTTTGTTTCGGCGTCTTTGATCACGGGGGTGAACAAGCCGTCATCGACTGCCACCGCCACGGCGACATCGGAGGGCTTTAACTGGAACAAACGGTCGTTTGCCCAGATCGCATTGGCTTTGGGCACAGTTTGCAACGCCATTGCACAGGCCTTGATGATGAAATCATTGACCGAAACCTTTAGCCCGCGCGCCTCAAGCTGTTTGTTGATCAAGGCACGGCCCGCGAGCAGCGCATCGATGCGAATGTCGCGGCGCAAGTAGAAATGCGGGATCGATTGCTTGGCCTCTGTCAGACGGGCCGCGATGGTTTTGCGCATGCCGTTCAGGGCAATTTCCTCATAGTCACGATCGGCATAGATTTTCGTCAGCGCATCGTTGGACGGGCCGGATGGCACAGGCTTGGCGGCTGCGGGTGCGGCCAAAACACTTGCCGGTTTGCCCAACACGTCAGCTTTTACGATGCGGCCGTGGGGGCCGGATCCGGAGATGGTTTTTAGGTCTACCCCCGCGTCAGCCGCTATGCGACGGGCAAGCGGTGAGGCAAAAACTCTTGTGCCGTCGCTCGGTTGAGCAGGTTTTCCCGTTTCAGGCGCAGCGGGTTTAGCAACCGCCTCGGGCTCTGAAGTCGAGGGGACAGCCGCGGCAACTACGGCGGTTTTGTCTGAAATATCCGCGCCGGTTTCGCCATCCTCCAGCAACACCATAATAGCGGTGTTCACTTTCACGCCTTCGCGGCCTTCAGCCACCAGCAATTTGCCAACGACTCCCTCATCCACGGCCTCGAATTCCATCGTCGCCTTGTCGGTTTCAATCTCGGCGATCAGGTCGCCAGACGCCACCACATCCCCTTCTTTGACCAACCATTTGGCCAGAGTGCCTTCCTCCATCGTTGGGGAAAGGGCGGGCATCAGAATTTCTATTGGCATCGCTTACGCTCCCTTAACGATATGTAACTTTGTGAACGGCCTCGACGACCTCATCGGTGGTCACCAGCGCCAGTTTTTCAAGGTTGGCGGCATAGGGCATCGGCACGTCCTTGCCGGTGCAGGTGATCACGGGGGCATCCAGATAGTCGAACGCCTCCTGCATCAAGGTCGAGGCGATATGACCGCCGATTGACCCAACCGGCCAGCCCTCTTCAACTGTGACGCAACGGTTTGTTTTCATGACAGATTTAATGACGGTCGCGGTGTCCATCGGGCGCAGGGTGCGCAGATCAATCACCTCGGCTGAAATGCCATCCTCGGCCAGACGATCAGCGGCTTCAAGCGCGTATTTCATACCGATGCCAAAGCTGACAATGGTCACATCGCTGCCCTCGCGCCAGATTTTGGCAACCCCGAAGGGCACCGTATAATCCTCAAGAACCGGCACATCGAAACTTTGGCCATAGAGGATTTCATTCTCTAAAAAAATCACCGGATTCGGGTCCCGAATGGCGGATTTCAACAGACCTTTTGCATCCGCTGCTGAATAAGGCATCGCTACTTTCAGGCCTGGGATTTGGGCATACCAAGCGGCGTAATCCTGGCTGTGTTGCGCCCCAACGCGGGCCGCCGCGCCATTGGCCCCACGAAACACCATTTGCGAGCCCATCTGACCACCCGACATATAAAGCGTCTTGGCGGCGGAATTGATGATCTGGTCCAGCGCTTGCACCGCGAAATTGAAGGTCATGAACTCGACAATCGGTTTTAGTCCACCAAAGGCGGACCCAACGGCGATACCGGTAAACCCATGTTCGGTGATGGGGGTGTCGATCACCCGTTTTTCGCCAAACTCTTCCAACATGCCCTGACTGATTTTATAGGCCCCTTGATATTGGGCAACCTCTTCACCCATCAAACAAACCATTTCATCACGGCGCATTTCTTCGGCCATTGCGTCCCGTAGGGCCTCGCGGACGGTGGTGGATTTCATCTCGGTGCCCGCCGGTATTTCGGAATCTTGCGGAACGGATATGGCGACGGGAGGAGCCGTCGGCGCTGGCGGGGCGGCATTGGCAACAGGGGCAGGGGCCGCGACGGCGGCGGAAACGACGGCCGCGTCTGCATCTTCGCCCTCTTCCAACAACACAGCGATCGGGGCGTTTACAGCCACCCCTTCGCTGCCTTCAGGGACCAAAATCTTGCCCATGATCCCTTCGTCCACGGCCTCGAATTCCATCGTGGCTTTGTCGGTCTCGATCTCGGCGATGATCATGCCTGATTTGATCACATCCCCCTCACTCACCAGCCATTTGGCCAAAGTGCCTTCTTCCATTGTGGGGGAAAGAGCGGGCATCAGAATTTCGGTTGCCATGTTAATTATCTCCGTATTATCCGATGGTTACGCCTCGGCGTAAATGTCTGTCCATAGCTCACTTAGGGCTGGTTCCGGGCTTTCCCGTGAGAATTCAGCAGCCTCGTTGACCACGGCTTTGATCTCTTTATCGACCGATTTCAAATCATCCTCGGACGCGTGTTTGCCCTGCAATATCAATTCGCGCACATGCTCAATCGCGTCGCGTTCTTCGCGCACTTTTTGCACTTCTTCGCGCGAACGGTATTTGGCGGGGTCCGACATTGAATGGCCGCGATAGCGGTAGGTGACCATTTCCAAAATATAGGGGCCTTCGCCAGACCGACAGTGCGCAACCGCCTTTTCGCCGGCGGCTTTCACGGCCAATACATCCATGCCGTCAACCGCTTCTCCGGGGATGCCAAAAGCAGCGCCACGGGTGTAGAGTTCGGGGGTAGAGGAGCCGCGTTGCAGCGAGGTGCCCATCGCATATTGATTGTTTTCAATCACGAAAATGACCGGCAGTTTCCAAAGGGACGCCATGTTAAAGGTCTCGTAAACCTGTCCCTGATTGGCAGCGCCGTCGCCGAAATAGGCGAATGACACATTGTCATTGCCCAGATATTTATCAGCAAAAGCCAGCCCAGCCCCAATCGGCACCTGCGCGCCAACAATGCCGTGACCGCCGTAAAAATTAGCCTCTTTCGAGAACATATGCATCGAGCCACCCTTGCCTTTGGAATAGCCGCCCTCGCGTCCCGTCAACTCGGCCATCACCCCTTTTGGGTCCATGCCACAGGCCAGCATATGACCGTGGTCGCGGTAGGATGTGACGCGTTTGTCGCCCAGTTTGGTGGTGGCTTCCAACCCAACGATGATCGCCTCTTGGCCGATGTAAAGGTGGCAAAATCCGCCGATCAAACCCATGCCATAGAGCTGGCCCGCCTTTTCCTCGAATCGCCTGATCAACAGCATCTCACGGTAATAGTGAAGCAGGTCTTCCTTGGAAGTGTTTGTTTTCTTTGCGGTTTTCGTAGCTGCCATTTCGGGTTGCCCTTACATGATCCAAAGTAGTTTAATGTTAAACTATACAATAACGCATTGGATCACGAAGTGCGAGTAAAGAATTCAGGCAGGGGATTCAGGCAGCGGATTTTGACAGGATTAGCGGATGACGATTTCATCACCGCGCAACAAGCCCAGCACGCTGCGGGCTTGTTCGTCCAGCAGATCAAGATCAAGATATTCGTCGGACAAACGGTGGGTTTTGTTTTCCATCCAAGCGGCGTCCTGGGTAAGGGCGGCCAAATCCTGACGCAAGGTCTCGGCTTGGGCGTCAATTTGCACGCGGCTGAACAGGCCATACTCGCCTTGGATTGCCGCAAAAGCGAAATACAAGCCAAGCGTGAAAGTGCCGGCAAAATACATGATGACGCCAACAGGGGGGCGCTTGCGGGAAATGTTCATTACGGACTGCCTTTTGGGTGCCGTCTTTAGCGCGGCTTTTATCAACCCTACCAAAACAGATCGGTTTTGTGAATCCCTAAAATAACCATCGCAAAATCCGGTTGGACCGGATCTGGTTATTGGTCGCCACGCGCGCGGCAAACCGGTTGATAAAGGGCAGATAATGCGCCGATTTCAAAACGCTCAGGGTCAGCAAACGCATTCTGTAGCGCTTGCAGGTGGTGGCCGCGCGGATCAGCTCGGTCATTTTGATCACATAGTGACCATGGGTATGTCGGTCCGCGTGATAGCCATCCAAGGTCTTGGTCTCAAACCGTTTTGCAAGGTTGACAGCATCGCCAACGCCAAGGTTCAAGCCACGCCCGTCCACCGGTGAATGGCAATGCGCCGCATCCCCCGCCAGAAAAATCCGCCCCACACTGTAGCGTTCAGCCTGCCGCACCGCGACGTTAAAGGTGCCTTGGGTGTTGACCTTGGCAACCTCCACACCGGCTGGCAGCATGTTCACCGCATCATCTTTGTTCGAGGTGATGCGATAGCGCCCCTTGCTGATGGGCACCGCGGTAGCCACATGACCATCGGGCAGGATGTATATTTTGGCAAAATCTGGGTCGGCAATGTTATCCAGATTAACGTCCGCAACAGACCAGCGGTCGGGCAGGGTAAATCCGGGAAAGTCGATTTCAAGCGCTTTGCGCACAAAACTGTTCACCCCATCCGCCGCGATGACGTAATCATACTGTTCGGTCTCGCCATTGATCTGCACCGTGACACCATCGGCATCCTGTGAAATCGCATCACATCGGGCGCCTTTGCGGATTGCAACGCCGTATTTGGCCAGACTGTCGATCAAATGCTGCTCGAACTGGTCCTGCGCGATGCCCAACACCCGAAAATTATCATCCTTCAGGGCGCTGATTTTGAACCGGACGGCATGTTTTCCATCCCGAAACACATCAACATTCGGCACATTCATGGCCGAGGCAAAAATGCCTTTGGCGGCGCCACACGGCGCCAGCATGCGGATCACATCGGAATGCACGATCACGGCGCGCGAATTGGTATAGGGGGTTTGGCGGCTGTCAATCAGGGTCGGGGTAAATCCATATCGCGCCAATTCATTTGCGGCGGTTAATCCAACAGGGCCAGCCCCGATGATTAGGATTTTTGGTTTCGCATTGCCCTGAGCATCCATTTGGTTCTTCCAATATTATATCTTGCGGCACAGGCCAACGCATCTGCGCATAGGGCCTGTGCCGCTGATATAATTCTTAGGCTTTACCCTTATAGATATCAACCAGTTTGCCCAGCATATCCAGCGCATCCGCACGGTCACGTTGGAACGAATTGCGCCCGATGATCGAGCCGTTGCCGCCGCCGTCACGAATGGCGCGCGCATCGTCATAAACACTGTCGGCACCTTTTTTGGCCCCGCCCGAGAACACAACAATCCGACGACCGCCAAAACTTGCGTCCATGCAATGTTTCACACGTGCCGCTTGGGTGGCGATGTCGATGCCTTCGTCCTGATAAACCGTTTTGGCGGCTGGCAGAGACAGATGATCGGTCGACAGTTTGATCTTAATGATATGCGCCCCCAACAGGGCCGCGATTTGGGCGGCATAGGCGGCAATGTCGATCGCGGTTTCACCGGCACTGTCCAGGGCTTCGCCACGGGGGTAGGACCAGATCACAGTCGCCACGCCTTTGGCGGCGGCTTCTTCGCGCATGGCGGAAATTTCTTCGAACATCTCTAGACCCATGGAGGAGCCGGGATAGATGGTAAAGCCAATCGCAGAGGCCCCAATGCGCAACGCATCATCAACAGATGCCGTGATGGCCTGATCTTTGAAGGCCTCATTTGGGATCAGGGAGTTGGCCGAGTTGGCCTTCAGAATGGTCGGAATCTGGCCGGCAAAGGTGTCCGCGCCCGCTTCCAACATGCCCAAGGGCGCAGCATAGGCGTTCAGCCCAGCGTCAATCGCCAACTGATAATGGTAATGCGGATCATACGCCGCAGGGTTCGGTGCAAAAGAGCGCGCAGCCCCATGCTCGAACCCCTGATCCACCGGCAGGATGATCATTTTGCCGCTGCCACCCAGTTTACCGTTCATCAAGATGCGGCACAGGTTTGCCTTTACGCCGGGGCAATCTGCCTCGTAGTTTGATAGTATTTTCTGAACAATCCGTGTCGCTCTCATATCGCATTCCTTTACTTAACAGAGGTGGGCCAATCCCTCTGATCTATTAAGGTATGCGATTGCATGCAACGCTGTTGGCGCTATCAGGCGGCAAATACTTGCCCTAGCCCTCCAATGCGGCGACGCCCGGCAGGGTCTTGCCCTCCATCCATTCCAAAAACGCGCCCCCGGCGGTCGAGATATAGGTGAAATCATCGCCATGATTTGAGGCATTGATCGCGGCCACCGTATCGCCGCCCCCAGCAATCGAGATCAGCTTGCCCTGATGGGTCTGGCTGGCGATTTGATCCAGCATCCCGAAGGTCGCGGTTTGAAACGGCTCCATTTCAAACACACCAAGCGGGCCGTTCATCACCAGCGTTTTGGAGCCAGCAATCGTGGCATTGATCCGGGCGGTTGTTTCAGGGCCGGCGTCTAAAATCATCGCGTCCGACGGGCAATCGTTGACGGGCAGGATCTCGTGATCGGCGTTGGCCTTGAATTCGCGCGCCACCACAATGTCCGAGGGCAGGATAATCTCGCATCCGGCGGCCTTGGCTTTGGCCAAAATCTCAAGTGCGGTGTCTTTCATATCGTGTTCCGCCAGCGATTTGCCGACATCCACACCTTGGGCGGCCAAAAACGTGTTGGCCATGCCGCCGCCGATCACCAGATGATCAACCTTGCTGACCAGATTGCCCAGCAATTCCAGTTTTGTTGACACTTTGGCCCCGCCAACCACCGCACAAACGGGGTGCTGCGGGGTGCCCAAAGCGGCCTCAAGCGCGCTTAACTCGGACTGCATCAAGCGGCCCGCACAGGACGGCAGCAAGGCCGCAATCCCCGCCGTCGAGGCATGCGCGCGGTGGGCGGCGGAAAACGCATCATTGCAAAACACATCACCCAATGTTGCCAGTTCCGCGGCAAATTCGGGGCTGTTGGCCTCTTCTCCCGCATTAAAGCGCAGGTTTTCCAGCAGCAGGATGTCGCCCGTTTTCATATCATTGATCCAAGATCCAGCCCGAACGCCACCATCATCATCAGCAAAGATCACAGGCTGGCCAAAAGCGGCCTCAAGGGCGGGCAGAACAACACGCAGGGACATTTCAGGCACCACCTGGCCTTTGGGGCGGCCAAAATGCGCCATCAACACAGGCTTGCCGCCAGCGGTCAAAATGTCGCGCACAGTGGGGACAATGCGCTCAATGCGGGTGGCGTCGGTGACGACACCATCGGCAACCGGCACGTTTATATCGACTCGCACCAAAACCACTTTGCCGTTCAGATTAACATCATCTAGCGTTTTCCAGCCCATTTCAGACCTCCATTGTGTACCGATTTGACCCCAGTTTCACCATCCAGCGGGCAGGGTCAATGTGGCACAGTGTATTGCCTCTTTAATATTGTGTGCATCCCGCTTAGGTTCCCCCAAATTAATATTGAAAAAGGAGCGCCCGATATGGCCGAGATCAAAGACCCGGAAAACACAATCCTGATGGAACTTAAAGATGGCACCGTGACCATCGAACTGCTGCCAGACGTTGCGCCAAAGCACGTTGAGCGCATGAAAGAGCTGACCCGCGCTGGCGCCTATGACAACGTCTGTTTTCACCGCGTGATTGATGGCTTTATGGCCCAAACCGGTGATGTGGCCAACGGCAACATGGAAAATGATTTCAACCTGCGGGCCGCTGGCACCGGTGGATCCGAACATGCGGATGTGCCGGCTGAATTCTCCAAAGTGCCACATGCCCGTGGCAGCATCGGCGCGGCGCGTTCGCAAAACCCTGATTCCGCCAATTCGCAGTTTTTCATCAACTTTGGCGACAACGCGTTTTTAAACGGCCAATACACCGTTTACGGCCAAGTCATTGAAGGCATGGAACATGTTGACGCGATTGCGCGTGGCGAACCACCGATGAACCCTGACCGGATGATCAGCATGAAAGTGGCGGCAGATGCTTAGAACCTTTTGGCTGCCGCTTGTCCTTGGGTTTCTTGGGGTGGCAATCTGGGGGGCGTTTTTGCTATATGGCACCTCCTCCAAGGCCTTGGCCGAGGACACCCCGGGCCCCAATCTGGTGATCGAGGTTGGCGGCAGTCACAGTGGCACCATTGTGATTGATCTGTTGCCAAATGTGGCCCCCAAACACGTTGAACGCATTATCACGCTGGCCAATGCCGGCGCTTACGATGGCGTGGTGTTTCACCGGGTGATTGACGGCTTTATGGCCCAAACCGGCGACGTTCAATTCGGGGTGCGCGGGGCGGACAACAGAAACGCGGGCATGGGATCCTCCGATATGCCTGATCTGGCGGCGGAATTTTCCAACATCCCGTTCAAATTGGGCACAGTTGGGGCGGCACGCTCCAATCAACCTGATACTGCCAACAGCCAGTTCTTTATCGTGCTGGCGCCAGCCAAACATCTGAATGGCCAATACACAGTGTTTGGCCAAGTGATCGAAGGGCTGGAGACGCTTTATAACATCAAGCTGGGCAATTCGGCGGCCAATGGCGCGGTTGAAGACCCTGACTATATGGTGAAGGTCACAGTCACCAACGAATGAGACGATAGGGCGTGCTTTTGTGCACGCCCTATCAACCTGTCGTGAGCAGGGCTATTTTCGCAAGGCATCCTCTGTCATCATTTGGGTAACCAAACAGGAGGATCTATGATGCGACGTCACCTACGTGTATTCCCGCTGATTGCGACCCTTGTGGCCGCCCTTGCCACAACAGTCCACGCAAACCCAGATCGCTGGAAATCGGAGTGGCCCAACACCGATTTTTCCCGCAGTAGCGTGACCGATTGGAGCGAAATCCTGTCAGGCGGCCCGCCAAAGGATGGCATACCGGCTCTGTCGGACCCCAAATTCCGCAAAGCCACCACGGAAAGCCGGATTAAACCCCGCGAACCGGTGATTACCGTTGAAATAAACGGCCAAACGCCGCGCGCTTACCCGATCCGCTATCTAACGTGGCATGAGATTGTGAATGACAAAATCGGCAACGTGCCGGTGGCGGTGACGTTTTGCCCGCTGTGCAATTCAGGCATGGTGTTTGACCGGCGCGTTGGCGGCAAATTGCGCCAATTCGGGGTGTCGGGCAAGCTGCGCAATTCCGATATGGTGATGTATGACGTTGAAACCGAGAGCTGGTGGCAACAGGCAATCGGCACCGGCATTGTCGGGGCACACAGGGGCGATGTGTTGAAACAACTGCCCAGCTGGATGGAAAGCTGGGCCGAGTTTAAGGCCCGAAATCCGCAAGGTTTGGTGATGGACGAGCCGGATTGGTCGCGCGCTTATGGACGCAACCCTTATGTCAGTTACGACAGTTCTGGTCGGCCCTTTTTATACAGTGGCGAGTTGCCACCACATGGCATCCCGCCTTTGATGCGGGTGGTGCGGGTTGGCAAACGGGCCTGGCCGATCAGCCGGTTGAGGGCTGAAGGCGAGGTGCGTGAGGCCGATTTGGTGATCAGCTGGGGGGCGGGGCAGGCCTCGGCGCTGGATGCGCGCACTATTGGCGATGGCAAGGATGTTGGCACGGTGCGGGTGCGCGATGGCAGCGGGCGCGATGTGGCGCATGACGTGATGTTCGCCTTTGCGTTTCATGCGTTTTTCCCGCGGGGCAGGTGGATGTTGCTTAAATGAGCTGACGCGCATGATTTTTGGTAAAACCCCCGCCCGAATACATGCTGGCCCCCTGAAGGGGGAGGCGATGGGGGCCTTTTTATGTGCAAATTCTGCGTGGTGGTAGGGCGGGAGGTTGGAGCCTCCGACGGAGGTATTTTGGGCAAGAAGAAGCTAAAGGGTGAGCGTGACCAAGGCGTGGCGTTTTTTACCGGCCGACAGTTTGAGCGGCGGGGTTAGATCGTTTGTTGTGATCATCTGGCCCGCAGAGGTGACCGGCGCGTCATTCACTTTTGCGCCGTTTTCTGAAATCAGCCGTTTGGCGTCTTTGCCGGATTTCGAGAGGCCGGTTTTTACGAACAGTTGCACGATGGAGATGCCGTCGCCGATATCTTCGGCCGTTAGCGCGATTGTCGGCAGATCATCGCCAACGCCGCCCTTTTCAAACACTTCGCGCGCCGTGGCCTCGGCGGTTTTGGCCGCTTCGGCGCCGTGGGCCAGTGTGGTGACTTCGTTGGCCAGCCGGATTTTGGCGGCGTTGATGTCGGCCCCGTCCAGCGCGCCCAGACGGTCGCATTCCTCAATCGGCAGCTCGGTGTAAAGTTTCAAAAACCGCCCAACGTCGGCGTCCGTGGTGTTGCGCCAGAACTGCCAAAATTCGTAAGGGCTGCGCATTTCGGGGTTCAACCAAACGGCGCCATCTTGGGATTTTCCCATCTTTTTGCCATCCGAGGTTTCCAAAAGTGGCGTCGTTAGCCCGAAAATCTGGTTGTCCAGCACGCGGCGGGTCAGGTCGATCCCGTTGACGATATTGCCCCATTGGTCGGATCCGCCCATTTGCAACAAGCAACCGTAGCGTCGGTTAAGTTCAAGGAAATCATAGGCTTGCAGGATCATGTAGTTGAATTCAAGGAACGACAGTGACTGTTCACGGTCCAGGCGCGATTTCACCGATTCAAAGGCCAGCATCCGGTTGACCGAGAAATGCCGGCCAATATCGCGCAGGAAAGACAGGTAGTTCAGCCCATCCAGCCACTCGGCGTTGTTGACCATTTCGGCGTCCGTTGGTGCGTCGCCAAAGCTGACGTAATTGGTGAACACGGCTTTGATACCGGCGATGTTGGCGTTGATCGCAGCGTCATCCAGCAGCGGACGCTCATCGGCGCGAAACGAGGGATCGCCGACTTTGGTGGTGCCGCCGCCCATCAAAACAATCGGTTTATGGCCGGTTCTTTGCAACCAACGCAGCATCATGATCTGGATCAGGCTGCCGACATGCAGCGATTTGGCGGTGGCGTCAAAGCCGATATAGGCCGGCACCACGCCTTTGATCAGGGCTTCGTCCAGTGCTTGATAATCGGTGCAATCGGCAACAAAGCCGCGTTCCAGCATCACCCGCATGAATTCTGATTTGGCGTGGTAGGTCATCTTGATAAATATCCGTTCTCATGTGCTTTGGACCCTGATATATCGGGGCAAGCGGCGAAGGGAAAGAGCATGTTGAAAACAGGACCGATTTGGGCGCTTGGCGCAATGTCCGGCACGTCGCTGGACGGGGTGGATGCGGCGATGCTGCAGACCGATGGCGTGTCGATCTTTGGCTTTGGGGGAAGCCGGTATCGTGCCTATAGCGAGGCCGAGCGCGCGGTGATCAAGGCCGCACTGGGCCAATGGCAGGGCGACTCCGCTGTCGCGGCGGCCGCTGAACTGGTTGAAACCGCCCATGCCGAATTGCTCGACGGGTTTGAGGCGGCGGAACTGGTCGGGTTTCATGGCCAGACCTTGGCGCACGAACCTGCCGGGCGCGGCACCCATCAGGCGGGCGACGGCGGTATTTTGGCCGAGGTTTTAGGCCTGCCGGTGGTGTGGGATTTCCGCACATCCGACGTTGAAATGGGCGGGCAGGGCGCGCCGCTGGCGCCGTTTTTCCATTTTGCCTGTGCCAAATGGATCGAATCAGACGCGCCTGTGGTGTTTTTGAATCTGGGCGGGGTGGGCAATGTGACATGGGTCGATGCCTCCAAAGACAGCCCGGAAGACAGCGGCGCATTGCTGGCCTTTGATACCGGTCCCGCCAATGCGCCGATCAATGATTTGGTGGCGGTGCGGCTGGGGCAACCCTATGATCAGGGCGGTGAATTGGCCCTGCAAGGCGCGGTGGATGAGCCGCTGGTCGAGGCGGTTTTGCAGCGGAGGTATTTCCACAGAATGCCGCCCAAGTCTTTGGATCGAAACGATTTTGCGGATGTTTTGGATCTGGTTGATTCGCATGACGATGAAGACGCTTGCGCCACGTTGACGGCGATTGCGGCGGCCTCGGTTGCCAAAGGGATGGAGCATTGCCCAAGCCCACCGACCCGTGTGTTGGTTACCGGTGGCGGACGGCACAATAAGGCGATGATGGCGATGCTGGCGGCCCTGTTGGATTGCCCCGTGCAGCCGGTTGAGGACGTCGGGCTGGATGGCGATATGCTGGAGGCGCAGGCCTTTGCCTATCTGGCGGTGCGGGTGTTGCGCGGCATGGCGACTTCGGGTCCGTCAACCACCGGGGTCGCGGCCCCTGTCGGCGGTGGCAAGGTCAGCCGACCGTCAAGTTGACGCCCTTAATCATAAGGGATTTCAACGCCTTGCGGCATCATCTTGAATCCGTCGAACTGAAAGCCGGGCGATACGGTGCAACCGACCAGAGTATAGTCACCGGTGCTGCGCGCCGCTTGCCAGTGCTGGGTTGGCACGATCAATTGCGGAGCTTGATCCTTAAGCAGATCCGGCCCCAACAGGTGATCGCGGGCTGGGCCTTGTGCGGTTTCAGACAGGCTCAGAATCAGCGGCGCACCGGCGTAGTAATGCCAGATTTCCACTGCATCAATTTGGTGCCAGCGACTGGATTCGCCCGCCTTTAGCAGGAAATAAATGCAGGTGCCGGTCGCCCGCGTGCCATCATCGGTATCGGCAATCCATGTTTGCCGATAATGCCCGCCCTCGGGGTGCGGGGCCAGATTAAGCTGCGAAATGAGCTTATCGGCGATGCTCATGGGAGGCTTGGCCCAACCGGACTGACGGGCCCAACCGGACTGCTTGGCCCACCTGGGCTAACAGGTCCGACGGGGCTGGCAGGCGCGCCCCCCGGGCTGTGCGATTGATTGGCCACACGATCCAGAACTTCATCGCGCTCAATCAGATGGCGCTCAAGGGCGGCAATGCTGGGATTTTGCGTGTTGATAAATTCAATCGCCGCCGCAAGTTCGCGCTGAAGGCGGCTGTCAGAGATGCCTTTTTGGCGCAAACTGCGGCCGTTTTCGCTGCGCTGTGGCTCGTTGCTGGTTTTCGTGCTGAACTGTAAATCTGGCAAATGTTGGCTTTTGCCGACTTGCGGCGTTGATTGGCGCGCGCGCGCCAATGTCCAGCGCGGCCCGCCAATATAGACGGCAGCAAACATGATTTTCGCCTTTTTCGGCGGGGTGCCCCCCACCCTTAGGGCGTCGTAAAACATCCGGTGCACATTTTGCCAAGTGTCAGAATGATATTGCGCCAGTTCGTCATTGCCGACGCCACAATACGCATCATGAATGGCGGCGGCGTTGACGAATTCTTTGCTGGTGGGGGCACCAACCATCGGCACAAACACCGGCGGAATAGAGGCGCCATCGGTCAAGGTGCCTTTGGGGGCGGTCCATTTTTTATGGCTTGAATCGACAAATTCCAGCTCATGGGCCATCGGGTAAAAATTTTCCTTACGCAAAAACAGCCGGATCGGCGTTGTCAACAAGATGAGGGGGGCATTGAAAAAGGCACAGACCGCTTGGGATGAGGCCTCGCATGAATTGGTGGGAACCGTTAGATCATGCGGGCTTTGTGTGGATTTCGAAACGGGTTGGCTGCAGGCGCTTAGGCCGATCAAAAGTGCCAAGAGGGGACGGTGCATAATTTCCTCCTATAGAATTGTCATCGTGTAATCGGGTGGCCCATTGGGCTAAATGGAATGCTCTGCCGTCTAATGACTGGGCCGCCCCCGTTTTGTTATTTCAAAATTGAGCGCCCCGCGTATTCGGCGGTTTCGCCCAGCATTTCTTCGATACGGATCAGTTGGTTATATTTGGCCAACCTGTCCGAACGCGCCAAGGAGCCGGTTTTGATTTGCCCACAGTTGGTGGCGACTGCCAGATCGGCGATGGTGGCGTCTTCGGTTTCACCGGAGCGGTGCGACATCACACAGGTCATGCCCGCGCGGTGCGCCATGTCAACTGCCTTAAGAGTTTCTGATAAGGTGCCGATTTGATTGACTTTTACCAGTAAAGAGTTTGCGGCAGCTTTCTCAATACCCGTGACCAGACGCTCCGGATTTGTCACGAACAGATCATCGCCAACCAGCTGGATTTTATCCCCCAATGCGGCGGTCAAGGCGACCCAGCCGTCCCAGTCATCCTCGGACATGCCATCCTCGATGCTGATGATCGGATAATCCGCCACCAGCGCCGCAAGATAGGCGACATTTTCAGCCGAGGTCAGTGATTTGCCCTCGCCCTTCATTTCGTATTTGCCATCGACGTAATATTCGGTGGCGGCGCAATCCAGTGCCAGATAAATGTCCTCGCCCGGTTTGTAGCCTGCTTTTTCAATCGACCTTAGAATGAAATCCAGCGCATCACGGGTCGAGGACAGATTCGGCGCAAAGCCGCCCTCGTCGCCGATGCCGGTGGACAGGCCCGCGGCGGACAATTCCCCCTTAAGGGTGTGGAACACTTCGGCCCCCATGCGCACGGCGTCGCGGATGTTTTCAGCCGACACGGGCATGATCATGAATTCTTGAATATCTATAGGGTTATCAGCATGTTCACCGCCATTGATGATGTTCATCATTGGCACAGGCAGCATCCGCGCCGAGGTGCCGCCGACATAACGAAACAGCGGTTGCGCCATATAGTCAGCGGCGGCATGTGCGACGGCCATCGATACACCCAAAATGGCATTGGCGCCAAGGCGGGCCTTGTTCGGGGTGCCGTCCAATTCGCACATGACGGCGTCAATCGCTTCTTGCTCGCTGCTGTCCATGCCAACCAGTTCTTCGGCGATTTCACCATTGACCGAGGCCACGGCCCCCAACACGCCTTTGCCCAGATAGCGCGATTTGTCGCCGTCGCGTTTTTCCACCGCCTCATAGGCGCCGGTCGAGGCGCCTGACGGCACCGCCGCGCGCCCCATGGTGCCATCCTCAAGGATCACATCCACCTCGACGGTGGGGTTGCCACGACTGTCCAGAATTTCGCGGGCGAAGATGTCGATGATGGTGCTCATGGGAATGATCCTTTTGAGGTAAATGCAAACTGCTCGGGTTTGTTTTACTGTGCTTGCTGGGGCAAGGAAAGGGGGCAATTTGGGGCAAATTTTCAGGATATTTAAGCTGCAGTGTCTGAAAACCTTAAGGAGTTTTCGCGTATTTGTTCAGGGTTACACCGCGCGCCCGTAAACAACCATGTCATTGTGGAGAAGACTATGACGACCCTAGATGCGATTTATATTGGCTTGATGTCTGATCTCGATCCGGATGAATCCAATTTTGATAGCGAAAATGCCAGCGATTTGATTGGCCTGACATTTGGGTCCACCAGTGCGCCGCTTTATGACAGCATTGGTGCATTGACGCTTGAAGATACGAATGCTGACGGGTCTATGTCCGACAATGATAACGGAAATATTGGCGATGACTTGATATATGACGGCACAGCATCAATACTTGATAGCAGTCTCGTTTACGATGTAACGGTCAATTATGCCAATGGCACATCAGCCACGACTTCAATGATCGCTTTGCAGGATGTATCCGGGCGCGTATTTCTGGCGCCATTTAACGAGGGGAATTCTTACAATGATGTGCTGGACGATTTCCCGATCACTTCGATCCATATTGATTCAATTGTTGGGTCCAATTACGGAGGTGTTATTACAAATCTTGAGCAGGATGCCTTTATCACCTGTTTTGCAGCGGGCACGTTAATCGCAACCAAACAGGGCTTGATAAATATCGCGCGGCTGTCGGTCGGTGACAAAGTTTGCACCATGGATCGCGGCTATCAACCCATCCGCTGGATCGGGGCGCGGCGGGTGCGGGCCGTTGGGCGTTTGGCGCCGATCAAAATTGCCGCAGGCGCCTTGGGGCAGGGGTTGCCGACCCGTGATTTATGGGTGTCACCACAGCACCGGATTCTGGTGCGCTCAAAAATTGCCCAGCGTATTTTTGGCATGTCCGAGGTGTTGCTCCCCGCTAAAAAGATGTTGGGGCTGCCGGGGGTTTCGGTGGACCAAGACAAAAAATATGCCACCTATTGGCATATTCTGTTTGACCACCATGAAATTGTTTTTTCCGAAGGGGCCGCCACCGAGAGCTTTTACCCAGGCTCTGAAGCGATGAACGGGGTGGATGCGCAAACCAAGGCGGAAATATTGACGCTGTTTCCCGAATTGGCCCAGATTTCAGGCCAGCCCACACCGGCGCGGTGCATTGCCCGGGGCAAACTGCAAAAGAAACTTATTGCCCGACATCAGAAAAACAGCCGTCTGCTGTTTCAGGATTGATCAGGCCACGCGACGCTCACGCAAGAACGCGTAAACCCCGGCCGCGATGGTGATGGCGGCCCCGATCAAGGTCCAGAAATCAGGGCGCTCGCCCAAGGCAATGATGCCGACCAACAGCGCAAAAATGATCCGCGAATAGCGAAACGGCGCCACAACGGCGACATCTCCGGTGCGCATTGCCTCGGTAATGGCCCAATAGCCCAGCACGCTGATGCCAACGGCCCCGAGCATTTGCGCGACATTCAGCAGGCTCATGGCGCGCGGGCCCTCACCGATTGCCAACAAAAGCAATCCGGCAGGCATCAGCATCGCCATGCCATAAGTTGAAATCCGCAGGGTCGGGATGTTTTTTGGCGCCATTCGGGTCGCCAAATCCCGCAATGCCAGCATAAACATGCCCGCCACCGCCCAGAGCGTCGCAGGGTCAAATTCTCGCGTGGCAGGACGCAGGATGATCAAAACGCCGATAAATCCAACCGCAATGGCGCTCCAACGGCGCCAATGCACGACCTCGCCCAGCAACAGCACTGCCCCCAATGTGACGGCCAAAGGGGTTGCTTGCAGGATCGCCGACGCGGTTGACAGATCAATCAATGACAGGGCGGTGATATAGCAAATCGAGCCGAGGATCTCGCTGGCATTTCGCAACAGAACCGGCCACAGAAAAAAATCGCGCGACAGCACAGCAATTCCGCTGACCTTGGACAAAATGGCAAATACGACCCCACCGCCAGCCCCCGCAATGACCAAAATCTGACCAACGGGAATATCGCGCGCAGCTGATTTGACAAACAGGTCCATCACAGCAAACCCCGCCATCGCTGCGACCATCAAGCTGATGCCGCGCAGGTTGTCCCTGCGGTGGATCAGGCTCATTTGCGGATCGGCACACCGTATAATTCCAGACGATGCCCCTTTATCTTGTATCCAAGCTTGGCTGCGATTTTTTCTTGCAGCGCTTCAATTTCGGGGTCGCAAAATTCGATCACTTTGCCGGAATTCATATCAATCAAATGGTCATGATGCTCGCGGTCCGCCGATTCGTAGCGCGCCCGCCCGTCGCCAAATTCGTGCTTTTCCAGAATGCCGGCTTCTTCAAATAGTTTGACGGTGCGGTACACCGTGGCAATCGAAATCCGCGCGTCAACAGCGCTGGCGCGCGCATACAGCTCTTCGACGTCAGGATGATCATCGGCGTCTTGCAAGACGGTCGCAATCACACGGCGTTGTTCTGTCATGCGCAAGCCCGAGCGCTCGCATTTGGCGATGATGGTATCTGGCATATATCTTAACCTTGGTTCGTTTGGCACAAGATTAAGCCAAAAATGATCGGGTCTCCAGTGCGATATAACGACAGAGCAGGATTTGGCAATCCGATCCTGATGAAACGGAGGGAAAACGCTATAATAACAGGCGTTTATCTTCGAAAAATAGAACCACTAAACTAGTTTAATGGATCTGTTCGTCCTGCCCGCAAGGCCCGGAAAAATCGCTTTCGGGCATTGCGGTTTGATCTTTATGCGAACAAACCGCCTTTAGCCGTAGATCGACGGCACACCCAACTCCGCATGAATGTGATCGACGCCAGATTTGTCGATGCCCAGTTCGGTGGCAAAATCATGCAGATATTGCGCTTCACTCTGGTTATCCAGATCAATGCCCATGATCGACATGGCATAAACTTGCGCCCCCATTCCGTTTGGCACCTGACGCGCCAAGCCTTTGACATCAATCTCGGCGGCCAGTTCAGCATTCACAAAATCACGTTCCTGCGGGGAAATATCGCCCAACTTGCCCAACAGTTTTTCACGTTCACTGTCGTCGATTTTGCCATCCGATTTGGCGGCTTGGATCATCGCGCGCAGCATCAGCCCTGCGGCCACTTCTTGTTGTGGGGTCGGTGCAACGTCTGGCTCGCCGCCCCCCGCCAAGGATTGGTTGAATTTCACACCAAAGCTGTTTTGATTGTCGGCGGGCTCAGTGACCGCCGCCACAGCAGAGCCAGCCCCCAATAGACCACCCAGCAATCCACCCAGATCACCGCCGCCTTTGGTCATGCCGCCCAGCAGATCCCCCAATCCGCCAGCGCCGCCGCTTTTGCTGGTCAAACCGTTCAAAATGCTATCAAGCCCACCGCTGCTGCGCGCGGTTTGAACACCGCCGCGCGGGGTGCTGGCATCACTTAGACCCTCGAGCAAGCCCCCCAGACCGCCACCAGATGCGTTGCCGGATTTTGGCTGCCCACCGCCCAGCAACGCGCCAAGCATATCTTCAATGCCGCCCCCTTGAGAGCGCGCAGTGCCGCCCCCCGTCAACGCATCCAGCAATCCGCCGCCTTGTTGTGAAGCGCTGCGCCCTTTGCCTGTCATGCTGCTGACGCCCTTGGCCACAGCCATCCCGATGGCAACTTTTGCCAGT
>Ga0209633_10001480_pt1 | contig 23971 bp, 24 predicted proteins | sample Cruoilmetagenom1_FD_187290 | JGI IMG/M metagenome (GOLD analysis project Ga0209633, IMG submission 187290) | Oil polluted marine microbial communities from Coal Oil Point, Santa Barbara, California, USA - Sample 1 (SPAdes) (version 2) | ecosystem: Environmental > Aquatic > Marine > Oil seeps ...
CCCGCGCGAAGGGTGCTTGCGTCCGCAATAGTGCTGCACAATATGGCTGGAACAACCGTAGCACGTATCGCCACACCCGATTGAATGGCGGAGGGACGATGCCATGAAGTGCTTTGTCGCAATCGCAATGGTTTTCCTGCTCAGCGCCTGCGTCAGCGACGGGCGCACGGCAAACCCCGCACAGAGTTCGGTCGGTGCCGGGAGCGCAACGGGCGCCGCGCTGTGGGTGCCCAAGCCGGGCCTGGTTGCCACGCTGATCGTCATGGAGCCGGAAAAATTCTACAAGCTGGCCAACACCGTCCGCCCCGAACTTCGCAATCGGCCGGTCGCCGGCTTGGCCTATTTCAACAAGAAGAAGTGCATCGTATGGCTGCGCTCTGATTTGTGCCCGACCGATTTCCGGCTCACCCTGGCGCACGAGCTCCGCCACTGCCAGACCGGGCACTTCCACACCGACTGACGCAAGAGCACGGGCGAAGCGCGTTCACCCCCACACGTCCGCGGCGACGCGTTGCAGGAGCTCGATCTTGCGGCGGGTGTCGTCCTGTGTGATCGGCTGGCCGCCGCCGCCGCCGCTCGAAAAGCCGCATTGCGGGCTGATGCCGAGGCGCTCGAGGGGAACGTGTTTTGCCGCCTCGCCGACACGGCGCTTGAGCTCGTCTTCGGATTCCAGCTCCGGCGTCTTGCTTGAGACCAAACCCAGGATCACCACCTTGCCGTCGGGCACGAAGCGCAGCGGCTCGAAATCGCCGGCGCGCGGTGTGTCGTATTCGAGCAGGAACTCATCGACCTCGGTTGCATTGAAGAGCGTGTCCGCGATCGGCTCGTAGCCGCCTTCGGCCATCCAGGCGCCCTTGAGGTTGCCGCGGCATAAATGCATGCCGACGAACATATCGGCGGGGCGGTTCGCGATCGCGCGATTGATGACCTCGGCGTATTTCCGGGTGAGCGCGTCCGGGTCCTCGCCGCGCTCGTTCACCTGGGCGCGGGCGCGGCTGTCGCAGTTACAGGGCATGGCGGTGTTGTCGAGCTGAAGATATGTGCAGCCGGCCTCGGCGAGGTCGGCGATTTCCGCCTGATAGATGCCGACGAGGTCGTCCCAGTACGCCTCGATGTTCGGGTAGGTGCTCGCATCGACGGCGTCGGGCCCGAGGAAATAGTGCATGACGTCGGGCGAGGGGATGGTCGCCTTGGGAACCGATTTGGTGACGGCCGACTTCAGGAACCGGAAATCGTCGGCGACGATCGCGTGTTTGCGTTTCAGCCTGCGCTCGGCGTAGGGCGAGGGCGCCACCCCCATCTCGCCTTTCTCATCGCGGAAGCCGAGCGTGCCGGGCCGGAGGCCGAAGCCCTCGACCGCATCGATAAAGCCGGCCGACCAGCCGCGCCGGCGGAACTCGCCGTCGGTGACCGACTTGAGGCCCACCTCCTCCTGGAAGGCGACGATCTCGCGGATCGCCTCGTCGACCACCGCCCGCAGCCCGTCGGCACTGAGCGTGCCCGCCTTGACCTGCCGGGCGGCGTCGAGCAGGCGCTCGGGGCGCAGGAAACTGCCGATATGTTCGACATGAAAGGGCGGTTTGGCGGTGCTGGTCATCGGTCCCCCGGATTCTGGTTCACTTGCGGGTCTTGTTGGGCGGCTTCTTGATAGTCGCGTGTGACGAGGCGCGGCGGCGTGCGGCCGGCAGGGGCCGTGGCCGCGATTCTGATCGCCGCGGCGGTGCGTTACAAGCGATTCATCAGGGTACCGACGAACCGGAATTCGCGTGGCGCGGTCAGAATTCGCCTTCACGAACGACGGCCGCGCCCGTGCCGCCAAGCGTGATGACCGGGCCGGGCTCGACGCTTTCGTTTTCCGGCAGCGGGGTCTCGCCCTTTGCCTCGCCGATCTGTTTAACGCTCTTGAGCTTGCCCAGTTTCCTGGCGCCTTTGAGCGCGGTTTTGTCGCCGCCATAATAGTCGAACCAGGGCAGTCCGGCCGCGGCGTAGTCGGCGGCGCTTGGCGGCTCGTTTGGCGGGGCTTGCCCGGTGATCGCAGCCCAGGTCAGCGAATTGGCGATCGAGACATAGCAGCGGCTGGAGACGTCGGTCTCCCAGGCGCTGATCCCGAAGGGATCTTCATAAATCTCCTGGACCATGCGGCCGCCGGGAGCCAGGCCCATATCGGGCGTCGCCGATGCAAGCTGGACCATGCCGGCCAGATCCTCGCCGAATGAGGTTTCCGCAACCTCATTGCGGACAGTCTTGTAAAACTCAGGCTTCATCGGGAAGACTTCGATCTGAAGCCCGCCATGCTCGGCCGCGCCGGTGAGCTGTTCTTCTGCGGTGTAGCCGTCGCCGAGCGGCATCGCCACGAACTGGCGGATCACACCTTCGCCGACCGCGTAGCCGTCGAGCCAGGGCTGGCTGGGGACCACGATATAATTCTGTCGCTTGGCGCGCAGGCCCCGCTTCCAGGTCTTGCCGGTCACGGCGTCGATCTTGCCGGTGGCGATCCGGATCACGCAAGGGTAGTCGCCGGAGAATGCGAGCCACAACGCCTCCGACTGATGCATCGGCATGATGACGCCGCCGCGTTTCGTCCAGGCGGCCGGCAAGGTCATCGCGAAATCGTCAAGGTGCCGCAGCGGAAAGGCGCCCAGCCCGGGGGGCAGGGGATAGTCCCGATCGTCGTCGGGTATGCGCAAGGTGCGCTGGAATTCGATCCGCGCTTCCGCCTCAGCGTGCAGCTCGGGGAAGCGAAAAACCAGCGCATCGTTTTCAAGTGTGATCATGAGCCCAATTCTCCGTTACCAATCGCCATCACGAACTTCGCGAACGAGGCGAAGGATCGCATGATCGGGCGCTTTGTTGAGCTGGCGGATGAGATCGGCAAACAGGCGCGGCCGCCTGCGGATCGCCGCCTGCAGATCGGAAGAGACCTTGCCCGCCAGCGCTAACAGCACGTCCGCGTCCTCGCCCAGTTCTTCGGCCAGGCGCCTGATCGTGGCTTCCGAGGGCGGCGCGGTCTGGCCGCGCTCGACCTTGCTGAGATACGCTGGCTCCACCCCGATTCGCATCGCGACCTGACGCAGGCTGAAACGGCGATCCTGCTCACGCAGCGCCGCGCGGGCCGTCCGCGCATGCTCGCCAAATGCGTTTTCGCTCATCATATCAGGTACTATGTACTAACTAGTACACGAATTTCAAGACCATACGAAAAGGCATAGGAAAAAGAACGTAGGAAAAGGCCCATGGGAATTTGTCGATCGGCCTGTCCGATCGCCGGCAGCTGGCGCCCTGGACGATGCCGCAGGATCGTGCGAGCAAAGCTCCCCAATGCACGGAAATTTGAAGCGGGGCCCGTTGCAAGGATCCTGCTCGAACACCAAGTCCCAATAAGCGTTGACGGCCATGGGCGATCAGCCCGGCGCGCCAAGAAGGGGAGAATAGCGATGCCGAGAGACGATACTTTCTGGGGACGCATCGGCCAGTTGACGCTCGATGGCGCGGCATTTCTTGCAGCCGGGCTTCTGGCGGCGCCCGTCGCGCTCTTCTTCGCAATTCCCTGCTCGATCTGAGCCCGGTCCCTCGCCGCCGTCCGCCGGACTGATACACCTCGAGCGCGAGCCGTTTCGACTGGGTTGCGCGGTTGGGGCCCCGGCGCTGGCCTTGGTTAACCATCCGATCATATAATCCACCGCCTAAGTCTCGAATTCCCCTCAGGGATCCCCTAAATTGGTCGGTCTGGGAGCGTCGATGGGACGACGGCGAAGCAATATTCGGTGGCGAATGGCGCGGCGGCGCAGTGGCAGCCCCTGGGCGGCCTTCGGCGCCCGCCTGCTGGCGCGGCGCAGACTGGCGCGGCGCCATCAACGCGTCCAAGCCTCCGTCGAGGAGAGCGGCGAGACGCTCTATGAGGAAATCGCCAACGCGGTGGTCTCAGGCGTGGCGGCGGTTCTGTCCGCTGCGGGGCTCGCCTTGCTTGTCGTTATCGCCGCCTTCACCGACAATATCTGGGCGGTGACGGCGTCGGCGATCTATGGCGTAACGCTGTTTCTGGCGTTTCTCTTTTCCTCGCTCTATCACGGCGTCTGGCACCGGGGGACGAAAGAGGTCCTGCTGGCGCTCGACCATATCTCTATTTTCCTGCTGATCGCGGGGACCTATACACCGATAACGTTGCTGGCATTCCCGCGGTCGCTGGGTTGGATATTGTGTGCGCTGATCTGGATCGCGGTCGCGATCGGTGTCGCCGTGCGCCTGATTTTCGGGCGCATGCACTGGTTTCTGATCCCGGTCTTCCTGGCGATGGGCTGGCTCGGTTTCGCCTGGGCCGGGACGATATTCGAGAATATGGGCTCCGGCGGTGGGGGTCTGCTGCTGTCAGGCGGTCTTGCCTACACGACCGGGGTGGTTTTCTATCTTTGGCGCAGCCTGCCGTTCAATCATGCGATCTGGCACATTTTCGTGTTTGCCGGCGCGGTTTGCCACTTTCTCGCCGTCGCCCTTTACGCCGTGCCAAGCGCCGTCTGAGCGGCGCGTTACTTCTTTTTCAGCAAGACCCCGGTAATGGATTTTAGCTGCTCGCCGTCGCGCAGCCGCGTGAAGTTAAGCGTCATGCCGCCGGCGGTCAGAGCGCGGGCGTATGTCTGCAGCTCGTAGCCTCCCGCCTCGGTGATCAGGAGCGCATAGACGGTGAGCGTGTCGTCCTTCAGGGTCGCCCAGACGAACGGGTCGCCCTCGCGCAGGGGATTGATGGGCTGCATGTTGCCGAAGGCGTCGCGGCGAACGGCCGAGCCCCACATATTCTTCCGCGGCGATTTGGAGAAATCGATCGAGTAGGACTTGCGTTTGGCCGACTGGTCCTTTTTGCGGGTGACGGTGGTCCAACTGAGATTGAAGCCCTGTTTGGTCTTCTTGATCTCGACGTTGAGATCGCGCGCAGAAAGCCCTTCGCCCGTTACCGATATGCTCTGGCCGGTATAGGCGCCGTAGAAATCGGAGATCTTGCGGTTTTCCGCCAGGGCGGGCCGCGCGACCGCGGCGACGAGAAAGACTACGAATGTGAGGGCGAAAACGCCCGCTGGTGCCCGCATGGTTCCGCTACTCCTTTGCCGATGGGCTTGGCGAGAGTTGACCCCGTGCGCCGCTCTGGTTCTATCTCGAAATCCGCCGGTGGCGCTAATATGGCAGTTTAGGGGTCCGCGCATCCTGTGACAAATTGCTTCGCGTCAGGCTCCCCTAAACCTGAAGACAGCGCGGAGCGCCGCGTTGACAGGGCAAGGTGGCGTGCCTATGTTCCGTTTTGCCGGCGTCTGGAAATCGGGGCGCCGGCACTTGTTTCTATCAGCCTACCCGTAAAAGCGGCCTTAACCGCGCGAGGCGATCCATGAAGGTCCTCAATTCGCTCAAGACCGCGAAGACCCGCCACAAGCAGTGCAAGATCGTGCGCCGCCGGGGCCGCGTCTACGTGATCAACAAGCAGAACCCCCGCTTCAAGGCGCGCCAGGGCTGAGTCTTCCGCACGCCCGCGGGATCCGCTCGGGGCGCTAACGCCATATCCCTGTAATCGTTCTGACGTCGCGGAACCGCGATGTCGGCGGTGTTGCGCCTCGCTAGGGCCGAAATTTCGGTCTTCCGGGCTCGGCGTTGAGCTTGCCTTGCGGTCCGATTGGCGTAGGTTTGCAGCACTATGGTCTCGATGCCCAAACCCGACGAGGCGGTGATTGCCCGGCGCGCGGAGATAGCGGACGCCCTGCGCGCGATCGTTCCGGGCGAGGGCGTGATCGATGCCGAAGAAGAACGCCGGGCCTACGAATGCGATGGGCTTTCCGCCTACCGCCAACTGCCGATGCTGGTGGTGCTGCCGGAGACCACCGCGCAGGTCGCCCAGATCCTGAGCTATTGCCACGCCGGGGGTATCAAGGTGGTGCCGCGCGGTGCGGGGACTTCGCTTTCCGGCGGCGCCTTGCCGTTGGCCGACGGGGTGCTGCTGGGGCTGGGCAAGTTCAAAAAGATCCTGGAAATCGACTATGCGAACCGCGCCGCGGTCGTGCAGCCGGGCGTCACCAATCTTGCCATCACCCAGGCGGTGGAGGCCGAAGGTTTCTACTACGCGCCCGATCCCTCCAGCCAGATCGCCTGCACCATCGGCGGCAACATCGCGGAGAATTCGGGCGGCGTGCATTGCCTGAAATACGGGCTCACCACCAACAACGTGCTCGGCATCGAGTTCGTGACCATCGAGGGCGAGATCCTGCGCCTCGGCGGCAAGCAACTCGATGCGCCGGGGTTCGATCTGCTGGGCGTGATCACCGGCTCCGAAGGCCTGCTCGGCGTGGTGACCGAGGTGACGGTGCGCATTCTGAAATCGCCGGAGAGCGCGCGGGCGCTGCTGCTCGGCTTTGAGAGCAACGAGGCGGCGGGCGACTGCGTGGGCGCGATCATTTCAGCCGGCATCATTCCGGGCGGCATGGAGATGATGGACGGCCCGGCGATCCGGGCCTCGGAGAATTTCGCCAAGGCCGGCTATCCCCTCGATGTCGGCGCGTTGCTGATCGTCGAGCTCGACGGGCCCCATGTCGAGGTGGATTATTTGACCACGACGGTCGAGGCGATCGCCAAGCAATCCGGCGCAACGTATCTCCGCGCCAGCACCAATGAAGAGGAGCGTCTGCGGTTTTGGGCTGGGCGCAAGGCGGCGTTCCCGGCGGTGGGGCAGATCTCGCCCGATTACTACTGCATGGACGGCACCATTCCGCGCCGGCGGCTGCCCGACGTGCTGAAGCGCATCAACGAGCTTTCCGAGCATTACGGGCTCCGCGTCGCCAACGTCTTCCACGCCGGCGACGGCAATCTCCATCCGCTCATCCTCTACGATGCCAATATTCCGGGAGAGCTTGAAAAGACGGAGGAATTCGGCGCCGAGATCCTGAAGCTCTGCGTCGAGGTCGGCGGCGTGCTGACCGGCGAGCACGGGGTCGGCGTGGAGAAGCGCGACCTCATGGGCGTGATGTTCACCGAGGACGATCTGAAGCAGCAGCAGCGCGTCAAATGCGCCTTCGACGCCGACGGCCTGCTCAATCCCGGCAAGATGTTCCCGACGCTTCACCGCTGCGCCGAGCTCGGCCGCATGCATGTTCACAAGGGCAAGATACCGTTCCCGGATATCGAGCGGTTCTGACAATGAACGCCGATGGTGACCCCGAGCGGGCGTCTGCCGGGAATGACAAGGCGCCCCCGGAAAATATCGTTCAGCGTTCCGTTCGGGCCTTTCTCGTTGCACCGCTGATCCAGAATGCCGTGCTTTGGGCGATCATCATGACGTGGACGATTGTGGGCACCGTCGGTGCCGTGAAAATTACCTTTTCAATAGGGTTCTGGTTGTTCGCCGCCGGCACATTGATTGTTTCCTACATGATTGCAGGGACGCTGGGCGTGCTGGTCCACGTCCTTTGCGTCAAGCTGGGCTTCTGGCGACTGTGGCACTATCTGCTGGCGGGATTTTTGGCCGGCACAGCTCCCGCCGCACTCTGGGGCTTGGCCATTGCCAGCCCGCCCTCGGTCTCGCGCATGACCGAGCTGGCGCTCTATTTCGTACCTTCGGCGCTCGTGGTTGCGGCGGTGGTCTGGCTGATGGTGTTCTGGCGAAATCCACCCATGGCGCTTATACCCGATCACGATGTATTCTCGTAAGTAAAATTTCTAGCGATTTGATCCAAGCGTATTTTTCAGAAATGCTATCACGTCGCGCCGATCGGATTGCCGGCGCAGGCCGCTGTAAACCATTGTCGTGCCGGGGACGTAGGCGCTGGGTTTGGTGAGGTAGGTATCGAGCGTCGCCTCGCTCCAGACGATACCCTTCGCCCGCATCGCCTCGGAATATTTGAACCCCTTCACCATGCCCGCCTTGCGGCCGAACAAGCCGGCCAGCGTCGGACCCTTCTTGCCTTTAGGGCCCGCATTCGTGAGCGCGTGGCAGATGCCGCAGCGGGAAAAGAGCAGGCGGCCGTTGACGAGATCGGGCTCGGCGGCCGCGGCCGGCCCGGCGAGCACAATCGCCAGACCGGTAAGCGCACCATGTCTGGACGTTATTCGGCACGTCACTTCTTGGCGGAATAGCTGATGCGGTAGATCACGCCCGCATAGTCGTCGGAGACGATGAGCGAGCCGTCTGGCAGGGTCTTGATGTCGACGGGGCGCCCAGCGGCGTCCTCGCCCTGGAGCCAGCCGCTCGCGAATACTTCCTTGCCCGTCGGCACGCCCTTGTCGTTGAAGCGGATCCGCATGATCCGGTACCCGACCGGCTTGGTGCGGTTCCACGAGCCGTGCTGGGCGACGAACGCGTCGTTCACATACTCCTTGGGGAACATGGCGCCCTTATAGAAGTGTATGCCGAGATTGGCCGAATGCGCCTGGAAGGCGATCACCGGCGCGATCGCCCGGGCGGGCGGCTTGGCCTTCTCCATGCCGGTCAGCCGCACCTTGCCGCCGAAGACCGGATAGCCGAAATGCTGGCCCTTGGCGGTCACGCGGTTGAGCTCGTCGGGCGGCACGTCGTCGCCCATGTCATCGGCGCCGTTATCGGTGAAGAACATCTCCTTGGTCTTCGGATGCCAGTCGAAGCCGACCGAGTTACGGATGCCGCGGGCATAGACCTCGACGTTCTTGCCGTTCGCATCCATGCGAATGATGGTGCCCTCGTAGCCCTTCACCGTGCAGATGTTGCAGGGCGCGCCAACCGAGACGTAGAGCTTGCGGTCGGGCCCGAAGGCAGCGTAGCGCCAGCCATGCAGGAAGGCCGTCGGCAGCTTTGTGAACAACGGGATGCGCGGCTGCAGCGGCAGGGTGAGATCGAACTCCGCCGGCACCGCCCAGCGGAATACCCTCGCGGTTTCCGCGATGTAGAGCAGGCCGTCCTGGAATGCGACACCGTTGGGAACCTTGAGCCCGCCGGCGAGCTTGTGGACCTCGTTCGCCTTGCCGTCGCGGTTGGTATCGCGCAGCGCGTAGATCGTGCCGTGGCGCGAGCCGACGAATACGGTGCCGAGCGGTCGGCCGATCACCATCGAGCGCGGCTTGGGCACTTCGGCGAAGACCGAGATCTGAAAGCCCGGCGGCAGCTTGACGCGCTTGAGGATGGCATCGAGCCGGCTTTCGGCTTGTGCGCCGGCTGTAAAGCCAATCAGGGCGAGCGTCATCACGAAACGTGATGCGAATTTCATGACAGGACCTCCCGTTCCAACCGGCCGCTTTGGCGGAGGTCGTTCCGCCGGATTTCTTATTGCGTGCGGCCTTGGCGTCAGACGATAGGTGGAGGGCGATTTTCTGTCAAAGACTGCGCTGGATGGCGGGCGCCCAAAAAGGGGGCGCCGGGAGGCCAACGTGGCTTCCCGGCGCGGGATCACGGCAAGCACAGTGTGACGAGCACTGCGGGTGACAAGGTTGGACCGTGACTGCGCGCATACTGGCCGGGTCGCCCTGAACGCAATCTGAAGTTCGCGTTCATCTGGGGTTCAGAAAGCTGAACGGCGCGAAATGGCTGGGAAAAGCGATGCGGCGGGGCCTGGACAGGACCCCGCCGCGGTCACGACCGCCTAATGCGGCGCATGGAACGGGATGACGACCGTGACGGGTATCCTTTTAGCGATCGTGCGCTGAACCGCTCGTGAAGCGCTCGTTCATCTGGCGTTCATGTCTGCCCCTTGCCCAACAGCGGACACTCGTTCAGGGTCATCGGCACAGCTGCGTCTGACCCATAACTGCCACCAGATGATGCAGTCGCGAATGACCACTTGGAGCCGCAGGCGGCATTCGAGCAGAATCGTCTGATAGCCGCTCTGTGCCCTCAATGAACGCTCTGCTCCCAGCGTTCAGAACTTGCCGTTATCATTCTTCCACTCGCTGCGTGGGGGAATCGCTTCGATAGTGTCCCAATGCTCCACGAGCTTGCCTTCGGCAATGCGGTAGAGGTCATAGAAGGATGAGTGCACTCCGCCGAGAGATCCTTCACTCACAGAAAGTACGAAATTCCCCTCGGAGAGTACGCGGTGGACTTGATTGTATTCTATCGTGATGCCGTCTTCGGGCGTGGCACCTAGCGCCGAACGCAAGGCCGGTAGACCATCCACAATCCGCGGGCTGTGCTGTGTAAAGGATGCATCGTCGATGTAGTGTTCCAGCTCCTCAAGCCGGCAATCGATCAGGACGTCCTCGACAAAGCACCGCACGGTCTCCCGGTTGGCCTCTGTCCGGTCAAGGTCAGTCATCTCGGTCGGTCCATCGACCATAGTGTGACCGGATGGGTTGGGGCCTTGCCGCTGTTGGATGTTGTCCCAGTGCTCGACGGCCAGGGCTTCCTCGAATCGAAAGACTTCAAAGCCGATTCTCGAAGTGGCGAAATCGTACTCCGTGTGGGCGAAGACGTAGTCGCCGTCTTCGAAGGCACGCACGATATTGACGCGCGGAGAGCTCTTCGACAGCCGTTTGAACAGTGCTGCCAAGCCCTCGCTCCCTTCGTGGGTCTGAGGGTTGTGTTGAATGTACTTGTTGGGGTTGACGACCGCCGTCGCCGCCGCGTCACCAGTTTCGATGCCTTTGAGCAACGCGCGAATCTGGTCTTTTCTGTTGGCGATCATGGGAAACTCCACTTGATCATTTTGGAGCTGATGTCGATTGCTCATGGGAAGCATAGACGTTTTGCAAATGAGGTGTGGCGCTGAGGGGTGTGAGCGGGTCGTCTAAATGGCATTCCCTGATGCCTCCGGAATTCGGTTTCAGCGGCAGCCCAGCAGCCGACGTTCTTCGGCTCGATATGATTGTCGAGAAAATCCGCAACAACCAACGTCGAAGTAGTCCGGGGCAATTTCCCCTTCTGGCCACAAGCGGATATTGACGGCGTGGCCCTGTCAGGTCCGTTTGCCAGGTGGCAAGCAGACTTCGGTTTTCTCCGCGCGGATCGCGCGTCGAATTGCGAGCTGAGATACCTCCCACGGGAACGCGGGCTTGACCGGATGGCGCGCGCGCGCCTAACTCGCACCTTCGTCCTGAGCTTCGCCGCGGGGAGGGGAGCACGGTGGCCGAACGGCTGCGCCCGAAAAATGCCGACGAGCTGCTCGACGCCGTCAAATGGGCGGTGGCCGAGGCATCGCCCCTGGAGGTGATCGGCGCGGGAACGAAGCGCGCATTCGGCCGGCCCAGCCAGGCCGACCACACGCTCGACATCTCGCGGCTCGCCGGGATCGGTCTCTACGAGCCCAACGAGTTGGTGCTGGGCGCCGCCGCCGGAACGCCCATCGTGGAAATCGAGGCGGTGCTCGAGGCCGAACGCCAGATGCTCGCCTTCGAGCCGCCCGATCTGGGGCCGCTGCTGGGCGCGCAAGCGGGCGCGCATACATTGGGCGGCGTCGTTGCCTGCAACCTGTCCGGTCCGCGGCGCATCAAGGCGGGAGCCGCACGCGATCATTTCCTTGGCTTTACGGCGGTGAGCGGGCGCGGCGAGGCCTTCAAGGCCGGCGGCCGCGTGGTCAAGAACGTCACCGGCTACGATATCTGCAAGCTCATCGCCGGCTCCTACGGAACACTGGCGGTGATGTCGGCGCTTACGGTCAAGGTGCTGCCGGCGCCGGAGAAGACGCGCACGGTGCTGGTCTTCGGCCTCGATGACGCCCGCGCCGGCGAGGCCATGACGGCAGGGCTCGGCAGCGCGCACGAGGTTTCCGGTGCGGCGCATTTTCCGGCCTCGGTGGCGGCGCGTTCAGGGGTGTCGTACGTATCGGAGACAGGCGCGGCGGTGACGGCGCTTCGGGTGGAGGGGCCGGGCCCCTCGGTCGAACATCGCTGCGCGGCGCTGCGCGACCTGTTGGGCAATTTCGGCGCAAACGAGGAATTACACGGCCACAACTCGGCCGCGTTCTGGCGCGAGGTGCGCGACGTGTCGGCCTTTGTGGGCGGCGGCGAGGGCCGTCTCCTCTGGCGGATCTCGGTGGCGCCGAGCGCTGGGGCGGGGGTCGTTGCGGCGATCGCGCAGGCCGGCGGCGAGATCGAGGCGCTTTACGATTGGGGCGGCGGGTTGGTTTGGCTCGCGCTGCCGGTGCGCGAGGATGCCGGCGCGGCCGTTGTGCGCGCGGCGGTGGAGGCGAGCGGCGGGCATGCGACGCTGTTTCGAGCGCCGGCCGATATCCGCGCTGCGTTCGAAGTCTTTCAGCCCCAGGACAAGGCGCTGGCCGGGATCACGGCGCGGCTGAAGGAAAATTTCGATCCGAACGGCGTGCTCAATCCCGGCCGCATGTATGCCGGCGTATGATCGCCGGCGCGCGCTCGCCAGCGCTGATCGAATGAGCATGTGAGAGGCAATGCAGACCCACTTCACCGAGGCCCAGCGCGCCGACTCCGATATTGCCGAGGCCGACGGCATCCTGCGCTCGTGCGTGCATTGCGGCTTCTGCACCGCGACCTGCCCGACCTACGTCTTGCTCGGCGACGAGGCCGACAGCCCGCGCGGGCGCATCTATCTGATCAAGGACATGCTGGAGACCGGCCGGCCGGCCGATGCGCGCACGACGCTCCATGTCGACCGCTGCCTGTCGTGCTTGGCCTGCATGACGACGTGTCCCTCGGGCGTGCACTACATGCATCTGGTCGACCTCGCCCGGGCGCGCATCGAGGAGACATATAAACGCCCGCTCGCCGACCGCATGTTGCGCGGGTTGCTGGCGCGGCTGGTGCCGTATCCGGGGCGCTTCCGCCTTGCCCTCAGAGGCGCGGCGCTGGGACGTGCTTTCGCCTGGGCGATGCCGGGCCGGCTGAAGAACATAGTGACGCTGGCGCCCAAGCGGTTGGCCAAGGCCTCGCGGGTCGACCGGCCGCAGGTATTCCCGGCCGAGGGCGAACGCTGCAAACGCGTGGCGCTGCTCACCGGCTGCGCCCAGACGGTGCTGGCGCCGCAGATCAACGAGGCGACGGTGCGCCTGCTGACCCGGCATGGCTGCGAGGTGGTGGTGGCAAAGGGCGCCGGCTGCTGCGGCGCGCTCGCGCATCATATGGGCCGCACGAGCGAGGCGCATACAGCGGCCGCCGCCAACATCCGGGCCTGGTGCGCCGAACTCGATAGGGAAGGGCCCGATGGGCCGGGGCTCGACGCCGTGGTGATCAACGCCTCGGGCTGCGGGACGACGGTGAAGGACTATGGCTTCATGTTCCGCGAGGACCCCGCGCTCGCTGGCGATGCCGCCCGCATCTCGGCCCTGACCCGAGATGTGACCGAGCTGATGAACGAGCTTGGTCTGAATGACACCGGCGGCGCGGACCCGGCGGGGAAGGGCATGGCTGTGGCCTATCATTCGGCCTGCTCGATGCAGCATGGGCAAGGGCTGCGCGAGGAGCCCAAGGCGCTGCTCGCGGCGGCGGGCTTTTCGCTCCGCGAGCCGGCCGAGGCGCATCTCTGCTGCGGCTCGGCGGGCACCTACAATATGCTTCAGCCAACGCTCGCCGGCCAATTGCGCGACCGCAAGGTGGCCAATCTGGAACGCACCGGACCGCATGTGATCGCCACCGGCAATATCGGCTGCCTCACCCAGATCGCCGGCGGCACCGCAATCCCGGTGGTCCACACGGCCGAATTGTTGGATTGGGCAACGGGCGGACCGATGCCGCCGGCGATGAAGGATGGGGGAGCGTGATGCGGAGCTTGCTGGTCGCATTGTCGATTTTCGCGGCGGTCGCGATTGCCGGTCCGGCGCCGGCCGATCAGACCGACCCGCGGCTCGGCCCGCTCTTCGTCAAGCTGAAGGCGACGACGGATGCGGGCCAAGGCTCGCGAATCGCGCGGGAGATTTGGGCGCTCTGGTTCGACAGCCCCGCACCCGGGGTCAAGGAGTTGGTCCGGCGCGGGCAGGTTCATCTTCGCCGGCACCAGATAAAGATCGCGGCCGAGCTGTTCAATCATGTCGTGCGCATTGCGCCAGGGTTTGCCGAGGGCTGGAACCGCCGCGCCACGGTGCGCTACTTGCAGGGCGACTACAAAGGCTCGCTCGCCGATATCGAGCGCACGCTGAAACTCGAGCCGCGGCATTTCGGAGCGCTTTCCGGCCGTGGGCTGGTGTTCGTGAAGATGGGCCGGGACCGCGCCGCTCTGGCCGCCTTCCGCGCGGCGTTGGGAATCAACCCGCACTTGGCCGCGGCCCGGATCAACATCAGGATCTTGCGCAAAAAGCTCGGCGAGAAGGCGATTTGAATCTGGCCGTGTCACATGGCTCCGGCCATGCCCTTGGGGTTCGGTGCGTATAGCAAAACATGCCCCGCCGAAAAACTCACCGCTTGTTCATCCTGTCCTTCGTGGCGCTGGCAGCCCTGCCGGTTGCGCTGCGCGGCGCGCATGCCGAGCCGCCCGCGTATCCCTGGCTGAAAGATCAGGCCGCCGCGCGCGATACGATCGCTGGCCGGTTTACGCCGCCGCGCGGCTACCTGCGTGTGCCGGCTCGCGAGGGCGGTTTTGCGGCCTGGCTGCGGCACCTTCCGTTGAAGCCCGCAGGTACCAAGGTCTACCTCCATGACGGCCGGCTCAAGCCCAACCAGTCGGTGCACGCCGCCGTCGTGGATCTCGATATCGGACGGCGCGATCTTCAACAATGCGCCGACGCGGTAATGCGGCTGCGGGCGGAGTATCTCTATTCCAAGCGCCGCTACGGTGCGATCGGCTTCAACTACACCAGCGGCGATCGGGCGGCCTTCACGCGCTGGGCCAATGGCTGGCGGCCACGGATTGAAGGCCGCCGCGTGCGCTGGGTACGGCGCGGCGGACGGGGGACGGCGTATCCGAACTTTCGGGCCTATCTCATTTCGGTCTTCACCTACGCCGGCAGCTATTCGCTGTCGCGCGAACTGAAGCGTGTGACCGCGGCAACCGGCATCCGCATCGGCGATGTCTTCGTTCAGGGCGGTTTTCCCGGCCATGCCGTGATTGTGGTCGATATGGCCATCGATCATGCGGCCGGTCGCAAAGCCTTTTTGCTGGCCCAAAGCTTCATGCCGGCGCAGAGCCTGCACGTGCTGAAGAATCCCGGCAGCCAAAGTGCCTGGTACACGTTGTCGCCGACGCGTGAGCTTCGAACGCCCGAGTGGACGTTCGAGCATCGCCATCTCCGAAGGTTCTGAGTTTCGGTATTTCGGCGCAACGCAACTCGGTCGCGGCAGAAACAACACCACACGGAGATTTGTCGGCTTTTGGCGGGCGCTCACGCTACATTGTCTGACGCGACATTTCCCCTGCAGGCCCTCGATGAAGAACCGCACCCTCCTGGTCCTCGCCGCTGGCAGCGCGATCCTGTTCTTTGCGATCGGCAATCGGCAAAGCTTTGGCCTGTTTCAGGATCCGTTGTCGAAAGAGCTCGGATGGGGCCGCGAGATTTTTTCATTGTCAATCGGCCTGCAGAACCTGTTGTGGGGGGCGAGCCAGCCCTTCATCGGTGCTATCGCCGATCGCTACGGACCCGGCCGGGTGGTTGTGGTGGGCGGGCTTGTTTACGCGCTCGGCCTTTACATCATGAGCATTACGACCTCGCCGCTGGGTTTGTATTTCAGCGCCGGGTTGATGATCGGCCTGTCCTTGAGCGCGCTCAGCTTTGCCGTCGTCTTCGGCGCCATTGCCCGCGTCGTGCCCGTCGAATCGCAAGGCCGCGCGCTTGGCATCGCCGGTGCCGTCGGCTCGGCCGGACAATTGTTCGTGGTGCTTGGGAACAGCGCGCTGCTCGATGCCGAGGGCTGGCGGAACACCTTCCTGATCTGTGCGATCGCGGCCCTCATCCTGGTCCCGCTGGCGCTTCCGATCCGCCGGCGAAAGGAGGCCGGCGGCGGCGCGCCGCCGGGTGGCGCGGCCAACTTGAAGGCGGCGCTCCACGAAGCCTTCGGGCATCGCGGCTATTGGTTGCTCTGCGCCGGTTTTTTCGTTTGTGGCTTCCACGTTACGTTTATCGCGACGCACTTTCCGGCCTTCATCACCGACCTCTCGCACCCGAAGTGGGTCGCCGGCGCCGCGCTCGCCGTGATCGGCGGGTTCAACATTATCGGCAGCTTTGTCTGCGGCAGCCTGGGCGACCGTTACCGCAAGAAACACCTCCTAAGCCTGCTCTACCTCGCCCGTTCCGGAGTAATAGCCGGATTGCTGCTGGCGCCGCCGACCGCGGCGACCATGTACATCTTCGCAGGCGCCATGGGGCTTTTGTGGTTGGGGACGGTGCCGCTCACGTCCAGTTTGGTCGCGCAGATCTTCGGCGTGCGCTACATGTCGACGCTGTTCGGCATCGTTTTCTTTTCCCATCAGGTAGGCGCATTCCTCGGCGTCTGGCTGGGCGGCAAGCTCTATGACGCCACCGGCTCATACGATGTCGTCTGGACGATCGCGATCGCGCTTGGCTTGGCGGCTGCGGTGCTGCACTGGCCGATCGCCGACAAACCAGTCGATCGTGCGGTGGGGGTCAAGCCGGCTTAGACCGGAAAGGCGCCGCCGCTCTTTAAGGCAAGGCGCACGACGGTTTCGCGGTAATGTGAGGCAAGTTGAGTTGTCTTGCCTTCACGGCTTGGCTACCTATTGGTCAGATAATGAATGGAAACCGCGCATGCCTGCGATTTCCCGTGTCCGTGGATGCCCATTTCCAAGGGTGCCCATTTCCAATAATGCCAAGTGCCCGGGCACTGATTTCCGGGCCGTTAACCAACGAGGCTTGCCATGCTGATCCGAATTCCACGCGGCTGGGAATTGCCCGAACGGGCGGCGACAGATGAGGGCGTTTACCTTGAGCGCCGCCGGTTGATCAAGGGCTTGGCGGCCGGCCCGATCCTGCTCTCAGGCGCGGCGGCCCTGCTTGCGGCGTGCGAAGAGGCACCGGTCGCGTCCGCCGCCGCCGGCGAGGACGATCCGACGAAGGGCCTCTATCCGGTCAAGCGCAATCTGCGCTTCCGCGAGACGCGGCCGTTGACCGCGGAAAAATGGGCGACGACGTACAACAACTTCTACGAGTTCGGCTCGCACAAGCAGATCTCCAGCCGCGCGCAGGCGCTGCCGCTGCGGCCCTGGACGGTCACCTTTGACGGCATGGTGGAGAAAAAGCAGGTCGTCGACTTCGACACGCTCATCAAGAAAATGCCGTTGGAAGAACGGGTCTACCGGCATCGCTGCGTGGAGGCATGGTCGATGACCGTGCCGTGGTCGGGTTTCGCCATGAAGGCATTGATGGACTTCGCCAAGCCGCTGTCGTCGGCCAAGTATGTCCAGATGCAGACCTTCATGAACCCCAAGGTCGCCGGCGGTCAGCGGCAGAGCTGGTATCCTTGGCCCTATACCGAGGGTCTGACGATCGAGGAAGCCACCAACGAGCTCGCCTTCATGGTCACCGGGCTTTACGGCAAGCCGATGCCCAAGCAGAACGGCGCGCCGTTGCGTCTGGCGGTGCCATGGAAGTACGGCTTCAAGCACTCCAAGTCGATCGCTCGTTTCACGTTCACCGACAAGCGGCCGGTTTCGTTCTGGGAGAAGATCCAGGCGAGCGAGTACGGCTTCTGGGCCAACGTCAATCCGGCGGTGTCGCATCCGCGTTGGAGCCAGGCAACCGAGCGCGTGCTGGGCATGGACGGCCGCATTCCGACCGAGATCTGGAACGGTTACGGCGAGTACGTCGCCGGGCTCTACAAAAACATCAAAGGCGAAAAGCTGTTCATGTAAGCCGACGACCGGCCACGCCGAGCCTATCCCGGCCGCAAATAAAAGAGCCGGGCCACGAGGGCCCGGCTGAAGAGAACAGGGAGGCTTCACATCTGGGTACGTGGTTTGGATGGTCTCCCACCCTCACGCATTGCTCCCAGTGTTTCGGCGGAACCACAACACGCAAACAATCTTCCAAGCGAGCCGTGCGTCCAGCCAAACTGCGTCGCAACAACGATGAGACTAATTTGGGCCTGTGGCCCGAATGGGAGTAGACCTGCCGTCGGCAACTGAGCCATGCAGTCTTCGCATGGCTTTCACTGCCGTGCGGCGCGTTCGAAAATGCGCGGCCGGCTCAGAATTCCGTTTCGGCGATCTTGCGGATCAGGAAGTCGCGGAACACCGTGACACGGGCCGAATGACGCAGTGCTTCGGGATAGACGAAGTATGCGTCGAGCGACGGGGCTTCGAGCTCGGGTAGGACGCGCACGAGATTGCTGTCGCGCGGCACAAGGTAGTTGGGCAACGAAGCAAGCCCGAGACCGCTTTGAACAGCCCGGAAAATTCCATAGACATTGTTGACCTGAAACACCGGCAGGCGCGTCTCGCCTTCCTTCAGACCCTCGGTCAGCAGCCAATTGGAGTTCTGAAACGAGGGCGGCCGTGGATCTTCGGAATAGACGACAATGCCATGCTCGTCGAGATCGTCGACGGTTTTCGGGATACCACGCTTTTTCAAGTAGCTGGGGGCACCGTAGACATGGAAATGCACGGTCATGATCCGGCGCTGGATCAGGTCTGGCTGGGTCGGCGCGACCATGCGAATCGCGATGTCGGCTTGGCGCGGATTGAGGTCGACATCGGTGTCGTCGACGATCAGCGTCATCGCGATCTCGGGATAGATATCCAGGAATTCACGGATCCGCGGCGTCAACCACATTGAGCCCAGTCCGACCGTCGTGGTCACACGGAGGGCGCCTTGGGGCTTGGCCTTGCTCTCGGCGATCAGCGCCTCGGCTTCGGAAAGCCGGCCGAAGATCTCGCGCACCGCGCGGTAGAGCACCTCGCCTTGCTCGGTCAGGATGAGACCGCGCGCGTGACGGTGAAACAGTGGTGTGTTGAGGCTTTGTTCCAGCCCGCCGATCTGCCGGCTCACCGCCGACTGGCTGAGATGCAGCGCGTCGCCGGCATGGGTGAAGCTGCCGGCCTCGGCGACCGCATGGAACACGCGCAGCTTATCCCAATCGAGCGAGGTGACGGGCCTCCCCGAAATGTCGTTCGCGGCATTGCGGCGATTGCTCACTCCGCTGCCATTTCCGCCGCGTCCTCGACTTCGGCGAGATATTTCTCGGCTTCCAGCGCGGCCATGCAGCCGAGCCCCGCCGCGGTCACGGCCTGGCGGAACACCTTGTCCTTGACGTCGCCGGCGGCGAAGACGCCCGGAATGTCGGTGGCGGTGCTGTCGGGCGCAGTCACGATATAGCCTTCGTCATCCATCCGGACCTTGCCCTTGAAGAGCTCGGTCGCCGGATCGTGTCCGATCGCGACGAAAACGCCCTCAACGGGAATATCGGTGGTCTCGCCCGTTTGCACGTCGCGAACTCGCGCCGCCGTCACCCCGAGCGGATCCTCGGTGCCGATCACATCGTCGAGCACGGCGTTCCAGACAACTGCGATCTTGTCGTTCTTGAACAGGCGCTCCTGCAGGATCTTTTCCGCACGCAGCTCGTCGCGCCGGTGCACCAGCGTCACTTTGTTCGCATGGTTGGTCAGGTAAAGCGCCTCTTCCACCGCCGTGTTGCCGCCGCCGATCACGACGACCTCTTTGCCACGGAAGAAGAAACCATCGCAGGTCGCGCAGGCCGAGACGCCGAAGCCCATGAACTTTTCTTCCGAGGCGAGCCCCAGCCAGCGCGCCTTGGCGCCGGTGGCGATTACGACCGTGTCGGTGACGTAGTCGTCACCGCTGTCACCCTTGCACACGAAGGGGCGCCGGGTGAAATCGACGTCGACGATAATGTCATTAAAGAGTTTTGTTCCAACCTTTTCGGCCTGCTCTTTCATCTGCTCCATGAGCCAAGGCCCCTGGATGACGTCGGCGAAGCCGGGATAGTTCTCGACATCGGTGGTGATGGTGAGCTGTCCGCCCGGCTCGAGCCCCGCCACCAGATGGGGCTCCAGGCTTGCTCGCGCGGCGTAAATGGCAGCCGTATAGCCGGCCGGTCCTGAGCCAATGATGAGCAGTTTGCTCTTATGCGTTTCGGGCATGACTTCGTCTCGGCGCTCGGATCACGAATGTGTTTGGGAAACTCCCACCCTTAATATAGGCCGCATCTCCGGGCGGCAAGGTGGGGCGCGATCAAAACCCGAACATATGATCGAGGCTGAAAGCCCCCGCGCCGTCGCTGAGACCATGATAGCCGAAGAGCCGGCAGCTCGTATCGCGAATAACAACGTATGCGTCGTTACCCGCCCTGGTTTGGCGGGCGGGCGCGAACACCTCGTCGACATGCCAGAGCAGGGAGCCGCCGCAGGGGATCGCAACGCGCTCGCGGGCGATCTCGGAGCCATCGCCGGCATGCAGGATAAGATCGGTTTCCGACGCGGCATGCCAAGGCGTGGAGGCGGCGAAGATCAGGTGGCACATGGTCTTGAGCGGCGGCGGCCCGACACGCAGGAAAAGCCGGGTGCTGAGGCCCGGTGCGCGGCCGGCATAGGATTGCGGCTCGCCCCGATAAGTCAGCACAGTGTTGAAGATATGCGCGCCGAAGCTCGTTTCGGCGGCGTGTCCGCTTGTCCGCGCGCGGTAGCGGAAAAGCGCGTGCAGCCAGCCATCGGCGCCGCCGCCCTCGGCGAAATCATAGACCAACTCGATATGGCCGTAGCCGCTGGGCAGCGCGCCGTTCGCGCCGATCACCGCGCCGATCTCCAGGGCCACGCTGTCGCGCCGCTCGAGCTTGCCGAAGCGATGATAGGCCACCTCCTTTCCGCTGGCGTCGTGAACAACCAGACCGAGGGGAAGCTCGCTCTGGCCGGTCGCCATCGGCGTCGGCAGCACGGTGGTCTCGAAATCACGGCGGGGCAGAAGCGGGGCCGGCAGGAGATAGCCCTTGCCGAGCAGATTGGAGAGTTCGGGAATGCGCGGGTCGGGCGCAAGGTCAGTGCGCTCGACATTGGCGTGCGCGATGCGCCGCCGGCCGTCATCAGCAATCACTTCGTAGCGTGGCCGCACGAAATACTTGCCGGCCCGCACCTCGAGCTGCGCCGGCCAGCGCGCTTCCGGTAAAAGCTCGGCTACGTCGAGCGCGTGGCTGCCATAGGCCGGAATTTCGCGATCGAGCGCGGCGACGGCCCCACCCCCCATGAGATTGAGCCCGATGGCGCCGGCCGGGATCGGACAGGGGTGGCTGTTCTGGACCCACAGCACGACCTGCTCGCCGTTCTGGGGCGCAGGCAGGCCGGCGTAGAAATCGGCCGGCCAGGCGTTGGCGTCGTGGGTGCAGGAGAGCGCGTGCCCGGAACGGCCATTTGTCCCATCGTCGTATGTATCAAGGGCATATTTGACGACGTCGTGGCCGGCGGCGCCGATCACGTGCATCAGCATCTGGCCCTCGAAGGCCGGCAGTCCGAAACGCGCTCGCACTTCGGCGCTGTCGATCACGATCGTGCCCAGGGCCGGCGGCGCCGGCTCACGCCATTCGGCCAGCACGTTGCCGTCCGCATCGAACAGGCAGAACCACAACGAAACCTCTTTGGCGCCATAGCCCGCCCAATAATTCGCCGTCACAAGACGCGTGTGCAAGCCGTTGCAATCGCGAAAGAAAGCAAAGTTGCTCGCAAAGTTGAGCGGATTGAGATAGGTCCCCGGATCGGTCAGCATCTCATCGGGCAGCCGAAGCGCATCAAGGCTGCAAATCCTGGCGCCCTCGGGAAGCAGGTGGCGGATATGGGCGGTCAGGCGCTCGGAATCGAAGGCCGCGACAAGCACCGTGGCTGCGCCGCTGGTGGGAAGATCGGTGATGGGCTGGGCGACCGTGCCAAGCCGGGCCGCGCCGATATCCGCCAGGTCCTGCACATAGACGCCGTCAAGGGTGAGCGGCGAAAGGTCATGCAGCGCCGCGAAGCCGGTCGCAAGGCCCAATGGGTCGTAAATGGCGACCGGACCGTCGGCCGCGAGCTCCGCAAGAAAGCCGCTCGCTGTCCGCGCGGTAATCGGATGGCCGGCGGCTTTAAAGAAGCTGGCGCCGCCGGTGATATTGCTGAAGGTTTCAATGTCGAGACCCATTGGCCCGCCGGTCTCTTTGTTGGTGATCGGCTGCAGTTATACCGCCCCCGGCGCGCCTGCTGGCAAGCGAAACCGCGGCGCGGTCAATCGGTCGCAGGTATGCGGGCTCGGAGCCGGGCGAGGATCGCCGCGGCGGCCTTCGCGGTATCTTCGGGCGGCTGATACGTCCAGCGTTCGAGCACGCCCTCGAAAGGGCGGGCGATGTCCGCATTTTCGAGCGTCTCGTGAAAAGCATCGAGCCGCCGCGAATTGCTGGCGAGCCGGGCGGTATAAACCGGCCTGCCGCTCGCGCAGGCCTCCGAGACCATCGAGACCGAGTCGCGGCTGACAATCACGAAGTCGGCCAAACCCAGATAGCCGAAATAAGGGTTCGCGCCGCTTCCATCCCAGATCTCGGCGGGGAGCCCGGCCAGGTGCTGGCGCAGGATGGCCTCGTTTCGCGCGCCGGTGCGGCGTGAGGGTGTGACGAGGAGGCCCGCGCCCTCGCGGCGGCTGAGCTCGGCGAGCTGTCGGGCGAGGTGTTCGAACGCCGCTTCGCCGGCCTTGTGCTTGCGGTTCGAGCCACCGATCAGGACGGCGACGCGCGGGTGCGGTATCGCTTCGAGCCTGGATGCGAGCGCGGCCGCCGCTTCGTCGAGCCGTTTGCGCGTCACCCGATGGACGGCGGCCTGGGTCACCAGAACGTTCGGGCCGCGCACGCGGTCATGGGCGGGCACGACCAAGAGATCGAAGGCCGAGGCGGCAAGCGGCGGATCCTGGATATGGACGGTGAAGATGCGCCCGCGGCTGGCTTTGCGAATCGCCACTGACGGCGCCGTCGCGCGCTTGCCGCAGGTGATCAGCACATCGGGCCAAGGCGGGGCCAGTGGATCGCCCTCGGGCCCCGGCGCGCGCAGCGGCATCGGCCATAGGCGCGGCGGCAAATACCGCCAGGGCAGGCGCGGATGCAGGCGTTTCACCACAGGCTCGATCCCCATCGCCTCGGCGAGCCCGCGCGCTTGGTTTTCCATGCCGATATGGCCTTCGGTCAGCACCCAGACGGAGAGGTCGGGAGGCGCGTTCGCGGGCGTATCGGCGGCTCGGCGGCTCATGATCGTTGTAAAGCAGGTTTTGGGCGCGCGCGCACGGGAAAGCGCTCTGCCTGGCTCGCGTGAGCGCGCCAACTGGGACAATATCGGGAAAGGGCAGGGCTTCGATCTTGAAATATAATTACACATTGTAATATAATTGCGCAGCCGCTCGGGGGCGGCGTTCCAATGAGAGGCATCTGCCATGCGCCGGGTCAAACTCGACCAGATCGACCGACGCATCCTGCGCGATCTGCAGGCTGACGGGCGCATGACCAATGTCGATCTGGCGCGGCGCGCCGGCATCTCCGCGCCGCCCTGCCTTCGCCGTGTGCGGGCGCTGGAGCAGGCCGGGTTCATCCACGGTTACCACGCCGATATCGACGCCCAGGCGCTGGGCTTCGAGGTCATTTTCTTCGCGCTGGTCGGGCTGGACAGCCAGTCGGATGCGGTGCTGACCGCTTTCGAGGAAGCCGTCGGCGATTGGCCGGAGGTTCGCGAATGCCATATGTGCCGGGGCCCCGACGACTTCGTGCTCAAGATCGTTGCGCGTAACACGGCGCATGAGAACGAACTGACCGAGCGGCTGACCGCGGCGCCCAACGTGGCGACGGTGCGGACGGTTCAGGTGATCCGCAACGCCAAGTTTGAGCCGGGTATTCCGATCGACATGGAGTGAGGGTGGGGCTTGCTGCGGGGCTACTGCTGCAGCCACCTCACGATGAGCGGCGGTCCGGTTGGGCGATCGGGGTCGCGGCGCCGAGCGGCACCTACTTGAACTGGACTCTGGTGATTTCGTAGGCCTTGGTGCCACGCGGCGTGGTCACCTCGACCGAATCGCCAACGGTCTTGTTGATCAGCGCTCGGCCGAGCGGCGCGTTCACCGAGAGCAGACCGTTGCCGATGTCCGCTTCGTCGACGCCGACGATCTGATAGGTCGAT
>Ga0209633_10001481_pt1 | contig 23967 bp, 24 predicted proteins | sample Cruoilmetagenom1_FD_187290 | JGI IMG/M metagenome (GOLD analysis project Ga0209633, IMG submission 187290) | Oil polluted marine microbial communities from Coal Oil Point, Santa Barbara, California, USA - Sample 1 (SPAdes) (version 2) | ecosystem: Environmental > Aquatic > Marine > Oil seeps ...
TATTCTAGAACTCCCCTTACTTGCTTTAGATGCCGTAGATGAGGGTGGTTTTTGGCAAAGTGTAACAGACAGCGTGAAAAAACTATTCAACTAATCACGATAGAAATTTGAGCATGACTGATTCAAATAAAACTCCAGAAGAAGAATCTTTAATCGACTTCCCTTGTGATTTTCCTATCAAAGTTATGGGTGCAGCAATCCCTGAATTTCATACCCGAATCACAGACATCGCCACTAAGCACGACACTCATTTCGACCCAAATGAAACAAAAATAAAAAACAGTAAAACGGGAAAATACGTCAGCCTCACGCTCAATATTCATGCTGTTGATAAACCTCAGCTCGATGCCTTATACCAAGAATTAACCAGTTGCGAACTGGTTCTTTGGGCTTTATAAGCACCTATTAAATCCCTAACAATGTACAACGTTACGCCCAAAATAAAAAATCTAGGTACACAAGAATACCAACCCACATGGCAAGCCATGCAAACATTCACACAAAACCGTGATGAAAATACAGAAGATGAAATTTGGTTACTAGAACATCCTAGCGTTTATACACTTGGGCGTAACGGCAAAGCAGAACACCTGCTCAACGAAACGAATATTCCCGTCATCAAGGTAGACAGAGGTGGACAAATAACCTATCACGGCCCCGGTCAACTGATCATTTATTTATTAATTGATTTAAAACGCCGACAATTAGGCGTGCGCCAATTTGTAACGATCATTGAAGAAAGTATTATTACGCTATTATCTCAATACTCAATTGTAGCAAACAGTGACAAACAAGCACCCGGTGTATATGTCGATAAAAAGAAAATTGCTGCTCTTGGTATTCGAGTATCAAAAGGGTGTACTACTCACGGTTTGAGTCTGAATATAGATATGGATCTAAGCCCTTTTAAAAACATAAACCCCTGTGGCTACGCCGACCTAGAAGTTACCCAATGTAAAGCTTTAGGCATTTCTAAAAACATCGAAACGTTAGCAAACGAACTCACTCATATTTTAATAAAAAAAATAAGCAAATAATTCAATTTTTAGCTAAAGTGACGCACTAAAGTCACAACTATTTAATAAAAATATTGTCATAATAAGCTGATTATAAACTCAAGGAAGTTTTCATGAAAAAGATAACAATTAGCATTCTGTTAAGCACTACTTTATTTACCGCTTTCTCATTTGTTCAAGCAGAAGGCCTGATAAGTGGATTATTTTCTTCAAAAGAAGGTGCTAGTTTTAAACAAATGCTCTCTTATGTTCCTGCCGACACCTCTTTTCTTTTTGCTAATAAAAAACCAATGCCAGAAGAAGTTGTTGAATTTCAACTTCAACGTGCGAAAACCATGCTGGATATGGTGTCTAAAACTTCACAGGATTTAAACATCGTTGCCGGTGCCGATAAAAAAACAACTAAAGCTAAACTTAATAAATCCGATAATTTTTTTGAAGCTTTATTTACAGACCTAAGCGACAAATTAAGCAACAAAAAATTTGCTGAAACAGGGCTTTCAACCCAAGCCAATAATGTTATTTACGGTCTGGAAACCGCACCTGTTATGCGTTTAGGTATCGCTGATAAAGAGGCTATTCTTGCCACCTTAAAACGTGCTGCCACTAAATCTGATTACCCATTAGAACTGAGCAAATGTGGTGAAACCGATTGTTTTATTAATAAAGATAAAGCCTCTGATTTAACCTTTGCTGCAGTGCTTATAAAAGACCACATCGCACTTTCTGCATTTCCATCTGAGAAAAAAGAAACAATTATCAATCATCTTATTGGCAAATCATCGCCCGAAAAAACCTATTCAGAGGAAGACTGGGATAGTTTTTTAGCTAAAAATAAATATTCAGGTTTCGGTGATGGCTACCTCAACCTGCAATCGCTTTTTAAAAAACTAAGACCACTAATTATTGAAGGAGTAAATCAAACGTCGGGTAAAAAATTAGATGAAAAATCGGTCGATGCTTGCTTAAATGTTGCCAAAGAGCATCTCGATAACCTCCCTGAATTACTGCTTGGTACAAAAAATTTAGAGAAAGAAAACATAGATTACGAATTAGTGTTTAAGACTTCACCTCTTGTCAGTACTGTCTTACAAACCATTGCAAATAAAAGCAATATCGACAAACGCACGGAAGATGCCATCATGGATATGGGCATTAATATTAACTTTGCATCATTAAGTAAAGCACTCACGCAGTACAGTTCTTTCCTTGCCGATTCTGCCGAAAAAAATAAATGTAAAGAAATCGACCCACTAAAAATTCGTAAAACCATGGGCGGTATGATGATGGCAATGAATATGGGGCTAACACAATTCAAATCGCTATATTTATCAGTCAACGAAGTAGAACTTGATGAAAAGATGCAACCCAAAAAAGTAGATGCTTACCTATCTGTTGGCTCTGATAACCCTGCCAGCCTTGTTTCTATGCTAGCAATGCTAAACCCCGGTTTTGCAAAACTAAAGGTCCCAACCGATGGAAAAGCGATTACTATTCCTAAAGAATTAATACCCACTAAAGGTACTCCTATCCCACCTGTTTCGCTTAGCCAAAGTGATAAAACACTGAATGTTATGATAGGAAATGAGAAACCCAAATTAGTGGATTATAAAGCTAAAAAACCAGAAATCATGTCCTTCTCGATAGATGGCAAACGCTATTATGAAAAAGTAGCAAAAATCATGGAAGCTATGCCTGCCTACAACAGCAAAAAAGTAGCTAAAGAACAACAAGATAGCGTTGCACTATTTAAATCTATCGGTGCTATGTCAGGGAAATTTAAAGAAGAAATATCTGCAGATGACCGTGGACTAATCATTGATTATCATATCAAATATTAATGTTATTTTTATCTCAAGGAAAATAAATGAATATCAAAAAACTCTACGATGCAGAACCAAAGTCGCCGCTGTATGTCGCAATCAATAAAGTACTGGTAAAAAATGATCCAAACCTAATGAGTATGATGAAACAGGCAAGTTCTAAAATGTGTCTTGCAACATCACTTACTCCAGGCTTTCGTGGCTTTGATCTTATGAAGCAACTGGGTAATTGCCCGATGGGAATGCGCTGGGACGCAAGTACAGATATGACACAAGAGCTATCGCATATCTGGATAGATCAAATCACTTACTGGGATTCAGTTGAATCACATGAAAACTTTCACGAAACCTTTGAGGATGTAGTGGTAGATACCTGTGCTAAATGTGGAGATGTATTACTCGATGGTCCAGAAGAACCCGTTTATCGTGTTGTTAAAAGTAATATGCCATCACTCGTATCCATGACACAGTGGCTACGCAAAAATGCAGAAGGTAAGGCAGATGGTTATGCCGTTGATTCGGGTAAAACAGTCACGGTAATGGCAACACACAAAATCAAACCCGGAAAAGAAGCCGAATTTGAAGAAGGCGAAATTGCCACCATGGAAGGACTAAGATCTACAAATGGCATGATTGGTTACCAAATATTAAAGCGTATTGGATTGTCAACACTTGGCAGTGGTCATGCCACCGTAGAATCTATCATGGAAGACATGAAAGATAGTTCTGGTAGCAAATTAAAACGTACTGCAGAAGTTTGGGAAGGCTATACCATCCCTGCTGAATACTTAGTGCTGATTGAATGGGACAGTATGTGTGCTGCACAAGGCGGCATGCCACACGTCAATGTAAGACCGAATTTATTATTCATCCATGGTCCAAAAGTACTCAATAATTGCTTGCATATGCCGAGTGTTAAAATAGTAGATTCAATGTTTAGAGAACAAACCTATCGTGATATTTTAAACGGTAATAAGTAACTACTTTCAGCGGGTAGCTATCTTGCTACCCACTTGAAAAACAATCTTAACTAAAAACACCTTTTAGCAGGTAGAAGAACGCGACCGATAGTATCGCGCCTGCTGGAAGCGTTATCACCCAAGACATGAAAATATTGCCTACGACACGTAGATCAATAGCGGCAATACCTCTCGCCAATCCAACACCTAATATTGCTCCTACGAGCGTTTGTGTGGTTGATACGGGTAATCCAGTGTAAGAAGCTAGAACCACCGTACTCGCTGCTGCAATTTCAGCAGAAAAGCCTCTTGTTGGTGTTAGTTCAGTAATGTTTTTTCCCACGGTTGCCATCACTTTATAGCCTAACGTTGCCAAACCGATAACAATTCCAATACCACCAACCAGTAAAACCCAAGGTGGCAATGATGATTTTGAAGCAAGCTCTCCGCTTTCTGCAACCGAAATGACGGCCGCCATCGGCCCTACTGCGTTGGCAACATCATTAGAGCCATGAGCAAACGCCATCGCAGATGCTGTAAAGATCATTAATACAGCAAATATTTTTTCTACATTAGCGTAATGAAAACGTTTTTCTGCCTTCTTATCAAACGCAATTCGTCGAATCAGTATCGCACCCAGAATTGCAACTAAAATGCCTAAACCAATGGCGTATACAAACTCCATACCTTCAGGAATATTAATACCAATATGCTTTAAACCTTTTTTAATTGTGACTAATGCAAGTACAAAACCAACCAAAAAAAGATAAAAAGGACCGTATTTTTTAGCATTATTCAGTGGGTTATCGGTATTTATAACCAGTTTCTGTATGCTGGTGAAAACAGCAAATGCGATTGTTCCCGCCAATATTGGCGATACAATCCAACTCATTACAATCGTGCCTACTTTACCCCAACTAACCGCATCGACGCTGACACCTACGGCAGCAAAACCAATAACAGCACCGACAATACTATGCGTGGTGGAAACTGGCCAACCTTTGACAGAAGCAATAAGAAGCCATGTACCCGCCGCAAGTAATGACGCTAACATACCCCATATTAATAAATCAGGGTTACCGCCAAAGGCATCTAAATCAACGATCCCTTTACGAATCGTTTTCGTTACTTGACCACCCGCAAGGTAAGCACCTGCAAATTCAAAAATAGCAGCAAGAATAATCGCTTGTTTGATCGTAATTGCTTTTGAGCCAACCGATGTTGCCATTGCATTTGCAACATCGTTAGCACCAATACCCCACGCCATAAATATGCCGAAAACAGCCGCAAGGGTGATGTATACCATAGTGGTATCCGATAAAAATTCCATCATTGTAATAATCCTTTTTTAGCGTGCCAACATAAGTGATAAACGACTGCCAACTCGCTCGGCGTTATCCGCAACATTTCCAACCCATTCGATTAAACGATAGGTAAAAATAACATCTACCGGCTCTAAACTTTTTTCAAGTTTGAAGAGTGTATTTCGTAAATCTTCTTGCATCGTATCGGTTTCGCTTTCGATACTACCTAACTCAGAAAGCATTTCTTCTACACGGTCCACTTCTAAACCACGAAAACCAGTTTCAACCAATTCATCTAGTTCATTAATGGTCTGTAATGCTTGTTTTACCGTATCTACACAACGACTGGTAAAGGCAAGAAAAGGTACATTCATTTCTTCAGGGAGACGCATATTTCTACCCACAATCAACGCGGCAATATCTTTCGCTTGATTCGCAATCATATCTTGGCGTAGTAACACATCCAACACATCACGACGATCCACTGGCATAAACAAACCTTTAGGCAAATGTGTACGTAGCTCTTTTTTCATTACATCAGCATCGTGTTCTCCTTTAGTTATCTTATTTTGAGCAGTGATAATTTTTTCATTATCGTTCTCAATCATGCCTTCGATAAGAGGAATTAGATGTTTTATTCCTTTAAACACGCGATACATATGTTCTTGTAAAGGGGTAATGGGGGAACGTCCGAACAGACCGGACATATAGTTTTTAGCAACCATAATAAACCTTCGATGATATAGATGGGCGAATAATTAAGTTAGCCCAATAAGATTAAAAACAATACAAAGAAAAACCTGAACGACTAACTCAAATCTCCCGTTTCTTTAAAATGACTCAGTTGCCAGGGCCAAATGAATTGCTTATTTTCGACCGCTTCTTCTAGTTCTTTTCCGCCTGTCCATCTGCCTGCCGAAATAACACCATGAAGATGCCCGTTTTTAAGAATAAGTTTACGATAGGTCATTTTTTTTATGTCACGGAACATAACTTCTTTTCGTTTTTCAGGAGAATCACCATTTTCACCAATAGTTAAAAAAGGATAATCAATCACTTTAAATTCGATTCTAGTAGCCATTCCAGTATAGGTTCTTGGCTTTCGACCAGAAATATTTTTTGCTAATATCTTAGCTTGTTTATACCCCGGTTTTGCCCATGTGTGAATAAAGCCACGGTGTTCAGCACACTCACCAATTGCATAAATGTGAGGGTAATTGGTTTGTAAAAAATCATCCACGATAATACCGCGCGATATTTTAATGCCCGTTTCTTGTATAAGATTTATATTTGGCTTAATACCAATGGCAATGATCGCAGTATCACACGCAATTTCTTCATCATCATCAAGTACAACATGGCTTACTTTGCCATCTTTACCTTTTATTTGTTCAACCGTGGTTTCGACCAATACATCTATATCAATATCATCTAAGTAAAGACGAAGATAAACCGAAGCGTGATCATCAAGATGTTGAAACAATAATCGTTTGCGATGTTCTACAACAGTTACATTGGTATTATGGCGTCTCATCGCGCTAGCGGTATCCAGCCCGACTTGCCCACCTCCAATAATAACCGTATTACGGCTACTGACTTGTCGACACAATAAAGCTTCTGCATCTTCCAAATTCCGAAAAACAATCACATTTTTTAAGTCTAGACCGTCGATATTTGGGACAATGGGGAGAGAGCCCGTAGCCAACACTAAATTTTTATAGGGGTGCTTGTCACCTTTAGAATCAATGACTAAGGAGTTTTCAACATCAATCTCCTGAATCATGTTATTAAAATAAGTGGTTAAATACTTAGAATCCGGTAATTTAGAATCGACACTAAGCTCATCTTCGTCTATTTTCCCTGAAAGAAATTTAGAAAGGTTTTCTCTACTATAAGGCTTTCTTTTTTCACCGCCAAAAAGTTTAATATAAGTTGACGGTGCATTATGAAATAATTCTTGCACAAAACGCACACCAACAGAGCCCGCACCTATAACAATCGTGGGTAATTTTTTGTTATTGGATTGATCAAGCATCCTTTATCCTAATTATTAACTAACTTTTTATAGTATGAGTCTTGTTTCAAATAATATTAAAAATCAATATTCGACATTTTAAGTTTTCTGACTTCGTCTAGCAACTCTTCGGCATCCCATTCTCGCCCACCTGTAGCACGGTAAACAATATGACCACGTATGTCCAATATAAAGGTTGTTGGCAATCCTCTTACTGACCATTTCTTGATAATTTCACCGGATTCATCAAATAAAACTTGAAAATCTATTGGGTATTCTGCGGTAAAAGCAAAAACAGTATCTTCATCTTCACCGACGTTTACGGCGATCATTTCGATACCTTCGTCTTTAATTTTCTTCCATGCTCTGTTCATAGACGGAAGTTCTTCACGACATGGCGGACACCATGTTGCCCAAAAATTAAGAATTAAGGGCTTACCCTTATAGTCAGAAAGACGGTGAATTTTGCCATCTTCATCGAGTAATGAAAAATCTGGTGCACGGGGCTTGCTAGCAATCGTATCTAGCAAAGCGCGTTTAGGAAACTGTCGAGTATTCGACGAAGGTTTTGATTGTGATTTCGAGGTTAAATCAGGTTTGTTCGTTTGTTTTGATGACGGCTTCAACTTTATTGTAGTTTCTAAATTAGCGATGGCTTTGGGCGGTCTTTCTTGAAACAGATAAAACCCAACGAAAACCGCCGCCATCAAAAACAGCATAATAAGAAACTTATAAAACATGAATACTAAATAGAAGTTTAAAACTCAAAGTCTTCACTTACTAATAAGTAATTTTATTTATAACTGCCTCAAGCCCACCATCAACTTCAAACATAATCCGAATCGGTGATCCTACATAACGATTAAAATTATCTTCAAACATTTGATCGTAGTCTTTTACCACGGTTATATCACTAGCAGTTTGCTCTAATAATACTTTTCGTCCGCCTTTTTGATCAATAGCGTAAATACGAAAACGTTCTTGAGGCGCATTGCGCACATTTTGGAAGCGCCATACTACAGAGAAGTTATTATTTTTACCTTTGCTAACTTTAATCGGAGAGGAAGTTGCAGTATTGCCCCTTATCGACCAATTGTTAAGTGCTTGCCCGCTTAACGCACGACCTGTCCTTGCCGGAGTTCGCGGAACAACCGCTTGCTGTTTTGGTGGTTGTTGCGTTCTTTGTGATTGCTGCGTTCTTGTTGCGGGTGCTGGCAGACCTTCACTTAAAAAATCATCCCAGACATTATTATCTTCATCTTCAAAATATTGAGGTGCTGGCTGTCTTTGTGGTTGCTGCCTTGCTGGTTGAGTTTTTGTTGGCGGCGTTCTTATTGGCTGGCGTACTGCTGGCTGGCGCGCAGGCACTTGTTGACGTGGTTGTTGAACAGGTTGACGCACTGGCGCTCTTGCAGGCGCGCGTGGTGCTGTCGCTGCAGGTGGAGGCACGTAACTTTTTCGAGGCGGTACATAAGTTGATTTGTTGCCCAAGTAATCCATCAACGCTTGATATTTTGGTGTGCTAGGTTGTTCTAAATAATCCAACATACCGAAAAAGTTTTTAGGTTCAGGTTCGCCGATGCCATAAAAATGCATCATCAAACCACCGCCATTTTGTTGCCATGTTTCGAGATAGCGCTGATAAGCAATCCGCATACGTGGGTCTTTTTGTGCAGACATAAATAAATTAAGCACTTTCGGATTTTTAACCGCGTGCGGAGGGTCATAACGAATCAAATGTTGACCACCTTCATAAGCCAACATTTCAAGCCGATATTTATCGGCTATTTTTCGGTTAGCATCCATTCGTGTTTTAACTTGGGCAACCGCACCACCGGGCGTACTATTTTTCAGCACTCCTCCGTGTAATATCTCTTGGAATAAACGAGACTTTCCGCCATCGCTGTCACGAGTCCAACTAAGCACTTCTGCACGATTTTCTTTCTTTGCAATGTAATCACCGAAATAAGGACCGATACCGTAAGCATCCATATAACGTCCACAGCCTTTAGCTTCTTTCCATAAAGGGCAATCAACCATTTCCTGACCAATCCATGGAACAGACGTTAATGTACCGAGCATACACTTAACACGATTACGTTCAGCACCAAACTCTTGTTTCCAGATACGACACATTTCAACACTACGTTTTGCATACCAGTTGGTAGCAAGTAAAACGCGGCGCTTACCTGCGGGTACTTTAGGGTAAGGAAATTTCCAAAGTTTATCGGCTTTACGTGCTGCATAAGTAGAAGCAGGAAAAATTGAGTTCCAAACTTCATTAGAATATTCAACATACACTTTATGATTTTTGCGTAAGCGGTTTTTAACCATACGTGCATATTGCTTGATGTAATCGTCGCTGGCTTTATAAGGAATACTTACAAAAGGGGTAGCATTAACTGCATTCGCAAGGTCAATCATACGCTCGGCGGGTACGCCATTCTTACCAGTATAATGTGCCGCACCTATGGTGGCGCGCTGATTCCATTCTACCGCTTCATTGCCACGTGGGTTTGTCCATGGCATAAAGCGTAATGCATGTAGAGGGCGAATTCTTGCAAGATAGTTTGGGTTAAATATATTGCGTTTGTATTTGTGTTCAAATGCTTTTGGCACAATTCGAATATTACGGATGTAGTTGCCGTTTCTACGTGGGTCAGTTGATAATATTTGCAATTTTAAATTACGTTTTGGCGACAATAAATCAAATTCTTTGTGCCCACGAAAATCATTGACCATTTTAAGGTCACCAGTAATTTTCATGTTACCTTCGCCTTCGTAAAGTATCACATAACGACCCGTTGGGAAGTGCTTGCTCAACCGCCAAGTGCTTGTAACGCTAGTAAACACCGGGGCTTCTTCTGGCGTTGGCAACGCCCTTACCCAGCCGTTACCATCCATTTGTAATTGGCTTTGTTCTTGCGTATTTAATGATGTTTTACGTGTACACCCCGGATCTATCGGGCGATTGGCACGCCAATCATAGGCACAAGAAGTAAACCAACCTCTGGAAATTTTAAAAATATCTGTAAATGGAACGGAAGTGGTTAATTTGCCAAGACTACCAAGATTAATACCAAGCTTAGGATTATCGCTATGACGCGCTTGTGCTGTTGGTATCAATGTAAATGATAAAAGCGTCAATAAAAATGCAATAAAAATACGTGGTAATATTTTCGCTAATGATAATTCAAACCTTGAATTAAATGGCATATTCTCTCCGTGAATATTTACTTTCCGTAATTGTATTAGATTACCTTATTTTAAGTTTTAATTAAATCCAGTTTAGTGATAAATAGGTGATTGTTTATTATTCATTTTCTGCTTCCAATACTGCTAAACTAATAAGCTTTCCAATACTGTCATCAAAGTTGTTCCAACTAGCATATTTAGCCATTTTTTTAACGACAATGGGTTTCATTTCAAATGCTTCCTTATCATCTTCATACATCGTTTTACTGGTATCGTAGATCGTATTTAAAAACGCTCGGAAATTAGTCAATATTTCTTTCCCACCCTTAGGACCGTGACCGGGTATAACTGTTTCAAGTGGTAGCTCTAACGCTAAATCCATTGCTGCAATATTACCTTTAAAACTACCATCATCAAGGCGTGGCATACGATTGTTAAAGGCATTGTCGCCTGTAAAGAAAAGTTTATCTTCAATAATTTCAAACATAGCATCTGTTGTCGTATGCGCAATATCCATTAAATGCGTTTTAATTGTGATGTTGTCGATTTTTACTTGTTGTCCATTTTCAAGTGCGATTGAAGGTATTACCGCTTTAGTACCTTTTGATGCGCCCTCAGTCATTGTTTCTAATAATTTAATCCAGCTATCAGCTTCTCCACCCTTTGCCTGCTTAATCATTTCTGGATGAGCATAAATCTTCACATCAGGATACGCATCAGCAATTGCCTGATTACCCAACCAATGATCTCCATGAATGTGTGTATTAAATACGTGGGTAATAGGCAAATTAGTTTTTTTACGGATTTTATCAAGTAAGGCGTTACCCACATGCACGGTAGAACCGGGATCAATCACGATGACGCTTTTATCGGCAATAATAAATCCAGGGTTATTCATAAAGCCTTTATTTTTAGCATTTGGTACATCCAAAGGACCAAATACAACCCAACCATGCTCACTTACTTTTTCAGCTTTAAACGCATTCATGATGTCGGGAGCCTTTTTAGCAAAAGCAGAATTTAAGCTTATAAATAAAAGAGAGATGAGTAGAAATGCGGGATTACGTTTTTTCATGGAATTCCTAGCGTAAGATTAATTGTTATTTAGAATAAGACCTTTGTACGAGAATAACATAACACAGGAATTTAGAACGAATAGAAACTAAAGATAAAACACTGGATGATTGTACGAAGTGTTGTTGTAAAAATGGTGGCCCGAGGTGGAATCGAACCACCGACACGAGGATTTTCAATCCTCTGCTCTACCGACTGAGCTATCGGGCCATTTATAGAAATAAAAGAGCCTCGCGAAAAGCGAGGCGCAATTAGACCGTTTTAGGGTTGAGTTGTCAAGCCTTAAGCGTGCTAATAATTTTACATTAGAAATATCAGTATTCTCAAAATACACAGAATACCTGCAACAATTATTCATTAATTAGATTAAAATTCGGATATGTTTGAAATAGCCCTTTACGAACCTGAAATTCCACCCAATACCGGTAATATCATGCGTCTCTGCGCAAATACGGGTTGTCGATTGCATTTGATTCATCCGCTAGGTTTTGATCTGGATGAAAAGAAATTACGGCGTGCGGGCATGGATTACCGAGATATGGCAACCGTTACCGAGCACGAAAACTTCACCAGTTTTATGCAAACTTTTGAAGATAGGACAATTTATGCGTTAACTACAAAAGGCAGTCACAATTATACGAGTGCTAAATTTAAACCGGATGATGTACTTCTATTCGGACCCGAAACACGTGGTTTACCAGATGATGTGCTTGAATCACTTGTTGCTGAGCAAAAGCTACGTTTGCCAATGCTAGCCGAAAGCCGTAGTTTAAATTTGTCCAATACCGTTGCAGTCGTCTCTTATGAGGCATTAAGACAACAACGTTTTCTAGGTATGAGTTAGCACGGCGATGCGGTAGAATCTACTTATGAAATTTTCACGTAATTTACATTCTTATAAAAATATTAGTGCATGTGTTGCAACAATCGGTAATTTTGATGGTTTGCATTTAGGCCATCAACAGCTATTTGTACGCTTAAAAAAAGAAGCGCAACAACGTAATTTACCTCTCACAGTGATTAGTTTCGAGCCACTTCCCGCTGAATTTTTTATGCCTAACCCTCCAGCACGAATCTATCCTTTGCGTGACAAAGTAAGGTTGTTAAAACAATTAGGCGTTGATCATTTCTTATGCCTTAAATTCGATTCTGCCTTTGCTAATATTCCCGCAGATATTTTTGTAAGCAATATTCTGATAGATAAACTTAATGTCCGTTACCTTGCGGTGGGTGATGATTTCCGCTTTGGTCATAATCGCTTGGGTGATTTTGAAATGCTTAAAATCATAGGCGCAGAATCAGGAATGGAAGTAACAAATACCCCTACCTATCTGCAAAATAACGAACGTATCAGCAGCTCGCGTATTCGTAAATTGCTAGAAACGGGCGATATTACATCTTCTAACAAATTATTGGGTCATAATTATCAACTTTCTGGGCGAGTACGCCACGGCGATAAACGCGGTCGAACCATAGGTTTTCCAACGCTTAATATGAGAATTCCTGAACATATTGCGCCTGCCCGCGGTGTTTATGCGGTACGCGTAAAGGGCTTGGGTGATACTATCTTGAATGGCGTTGCTAATCTTGGATCGCGTCCGACAGTGAATGGCATAGAAAATCGTTTAGAAACGCACCTATTTGATTATAACGATGATGCCTATGGAAAATATGTGTGCATCGAATTAGTGGAATTTTTACGTGAAGAACAACGCTTTGATGATTTTGAAGTACTAAAAAAGCAGATTTTAAAGGATGCGGAGCAAGCGCATAAGCTTTTAGCATAAGCAATTGTTTTTACATCAAACAGGCAGAATCTATATAAATATCGTCATACCCGCACAGGCGGGTATCCAAGTGCTGGTACAAATGCCTTTACGAAGATGAATTACCGCCAACGCGGCAATGACAAAATAATGCTTATCCTTTCATTTCTTCTTCATGGCTAATCAAGAAATGCTCTCTTGATTCTGCCTCAACAAAAATGCGTTTCACGCGAGGAAAGCGTTCTTTAATTTGCTTATCTAGAGACGCAATTGAGTTCTTTACATCACTTGAATTTGCATCAGGAGAAAAATCCGCACTAACATTCACTAGAATATACTCAGGTCCCATGTGCATAGTAAGTACTTCGTTAGCCCGTTCAATCCCATTAATCTGATTTACCATTTCGTGAATACCTTCGACGATAGCGGGTTCGGCACTTTCGCCAATCAATAAGCTTTTTGTTTCAATCGCCATCCATGTTGCAGTAGCCGCAAGTATCAAACCAATAACCACTGATGCAATTCCATCAAAAATAGCAATGCCTGTTGCTTGAGTAAGATAAATACCGAGTAACGCAACGAACAACCCCAACATAGCCGCACCATCTTCAAATAACACAACAAACATCGAAGGATCTTTACCCTGTTTAACAGCCTCGATATAACTGAGTTGTCCTTTTGCTGCTTTAAATTCTTTTAGTGCGAATAAGAATGCCGCTCCTTCAAATAAAATAGCTAAACCAAGTACAATGTAGTTAATCATGGGATTGCTTATTTCTGCAGGATGAAAGATATGATGTATACCTTCATACAATGAGATACCCGCGCCTAACGCAAAAATCAAAATAGCAACAACAAAACTCCAAAAATAAATTTCTTTGCCATGACCAAAAGGGAATTCTTCGCTGGCAGGTTTCTTTGCCTGTTTTAAGCCATACAACAATAAACCTTGATTACCTGTATCAACTAACGAGTGAATACCTTCGGACATCATTGCCGAACTACCTGTAATACTCGCGGCGATAAATTTGGTGACGGCAATAAGTGAATTGCCTACTAAAGCGGCGTAAATGATTTTTTTAGATGATGATGCAGACATAATGACTTTGATTCTATAAATTTAAAATAAAACGCAGACTAGCCCAATAATTATTGAATAACAACAGTGGCTAAAGTATTCCTCCTTCTTATGTAAAGAAGAGACAAGTACAGCTACTTATTAATTGAAAATCTACAATATTAAAAATTGGCACATTACTTGCTCATACTTAAATATTACCCTGTAAATATTAAGTGCATAAGCAAATGACTCAGAAAACATTACTCGTTTCTTTAGAAATAGAAAAACTGGCAACGCTGGAAAAGAACTTACTCGAAAATGATTACAAAGTAAGTCGTTGCGTACCAGAAGAAGCCAAAATTCAAGAATCCGTTCTTGTCTTAAAACCTGATTTTGTAATCATTTATATCGAAGAACCAGAAGAGTCGCTCTTAAAAACAATTAGATTGATTCAAGATAGCACCCCTATCCCCATTATTATCTTTGCCGACCGCTGTAACAACGCTCTGATAGCTGATGCTATCAATGCAGGAGCTAGTAGCGTTGTCATTGACAGTATTGAAAAGCATCGCATCCGTCCCATTATTGAGGCGGCAACTGCGCGCTTTAATAAATGCCAAAACATGAAGGTAAAATTAACTGACACGAAAGCAAAACTCATAGAGCGCCGTGATATTGATCGCGCTAAAGGTATTTTAATGAATAACAAAAATATCAACGAAGATGAGGCTTATAAAATACTGCGCAAAATGGCAATGGATAAGAACCAGCGAATGGGAGAACTTGCAAAATCATTAATTCTTGCCAACGAATTATTGAATTAAGATGACGCGCCTCACCGTAAAAAAGCACTATATAAGTGCATGCTTAAATACATAAAAATAAGCATTCGATGAATACCAAGTGAATATAAATAAATATATTTACAATGAATAACAATTACTTAGGAGACTTATATTATTTTTGGCACGGCATTTGCTTTATTACAAACAAGATAAAATACTAAATCGAATCAACGACGATTAGATTTAAAAAGTGATAACTACAAAGGCGTAGTTATCAAACACATACAGTTAAGAGTAAAGACGCTCAATAACTCTGAAAGACTTTTTAGTCATTCAGAGTTATTGAGCGTCTTTTTTTTTGGATTTTTTATATTGAAACACGGAGAAAATAAGCAATGGAAAACAGTAAAACAAACTTAACGAAGCGCAGAAGCTTCCTAAAAAAATCAGCACTGTCGCTAGGTTTAGCGATTGCAATAGGAACAAGTCTAGTTACCCTACCAGCCTTCGCCAAAGTAGGTGAGCCTGAAAAAGAAGAGCTAAAGTTTGGCTTTATTAAACTAACTGATATGGCGCCTTTGGCAATAGCCGCTGAAAAGGGCTATTTTGAAGATGAAGGTCTATTCGTTAAGTTAGAAGCACAAGCAAACTGGAAAGTATTACTGGATGGCGTTATCGACGGACAGTTAGACGGCGCGCACATGCTTGCGGGACAACCACTAGCGGCAACCATAGGTTTTGGTACTAAAGCTCACATCATTACGCCGTTTTCAATGGACTTAAACGGTAACGGAATTACTGTTTCCAACGCTGTTTGGAAGGAAATGAAAAAACACGTGCCCGTCAAAGATGGCAAGCCTGTTCATCCTATCAAGGCAGATGCACTTAAACCTGTCGTCGAGGCTTATAAAGAAAAAGGCAAAGCATTCAAAATGGGCATGGTATTTCCCGTTTCTACACATAACTACGAGTTACGTTATTGGCTGGCAGCGGGTGGTTTACACCCTGGTTACTACGCACCATCAAAAGGCGATATCAAAGGCCAATTGCAAGCAGACGTGCAACTTTCTGTAACACCTCCACCACAAATGCCAGCAACTATGGAAGCAGGAACGATTGATGGTTACTGTGTTGGCGAACCATGGAATCAACAAGCGGTATTTAAAGGTATTGGTGTTCCCGTTATTACTGATTACGAAATTTGGAAGAATAACCCTGAAAAAGTTTTTGGCATGACTAAAGCATTTACCGAGAAAAACCCAAATACGACTGTTCGAATTGTTAAAGCAATGATTCGCGCAGCGAAATGGTTGGATGAAGATAACAATAAAAATCGCATGGAAGCTGTAAAAATTCTAGCTAAGTCTAATTATGTAGGCGCTGATGTAGACGTTATCGCCAATTCTATGACGGGCACCTTTGAATATGAAAAAGGTGATAAGCGTGAAGTGCCTGATTTCAACGTGTTCTTTCGTTACAACGCAACCTACCCTTATTACTCTGATGCAATCTGGTACTTAACCCAAATGCGTCGCTGGGGTCAGATTGATGAGAAAAAGTCTGATGATTGGTACAAAGATATGGCGAAGAAAGTCTACGACCCCGCCATCTACAAGATTGCTGCTAAAGAGCTAATTGCAGAAGGCAAAATGAAAGCAGATGAGTTTCCTGATTTTGATAAAGAAACAGGATTCAAACCACCTCAAACTGAATTCATCGATGGACTTACTTTCGATGGTAGTAAGCCAAATGATTATATCGAGTCTTTCAAGATTGGCTTGAAAGGAAGCGACAAAGGTTAATTAAATAATATGAGATTTTCCACGAGAGTATGGCGAGAGAGAAATAAGCGTGATTTTCTCTCGTCATTTCTCTCGTGTAAAGATCTCATTATCTATGTTTATCACGACTATCTGTCTCCTAGCGACTTTCCCCGCCTTTTGTTGGGCGGGGCTTTTTATAAAAAGCTAATTAAATACAACACATTTAATTAGCAGAGGAAGAACCAATGAATACAGAATCAACGGCCGACAAAATGATTTATGACAGGGAGATTACCCTTCGACTACCCGGCTTTCTTAAAAACATGACCGCAAGGCAACTACTAATTTCAGTCGGAACACCGTTTATGGGTGTTTTGATATTTTTATTCCTTTGGGCTGTTTTAGCCCCACAGGTTGTTACTTCTCTTGGTGCTGTACCCGGACCAAAACAAGTCTATTCTCAATTTACAAATTTAGTGGATGAGCACAACGCAGAGCGCGAAAAGGAAGTAGCCTTTTATGAGCGTCAAGAAATACGCAATACCAAAAAGTTAGCAAAAAATCCAGATGCGAAAATTAAAGTCAGATCATACACAGGCAATCCAACGTTTTTCGACCAAATTCTCACTAGTATCATTACCGTTTTAGCGGGTTTCATCATGGCATCACTGATTGCCATTCCCATCGGCATTGTCGCAGGTTTGAGTAAAACAGTTTACGCCGCCATAAATCCGCTGGTACAAATATTTAAACCCGTTTCGCCGTTAGCATGGCTACCCATTGTAACGATGATTGTGAGTGCTACTTATGTCACTTCTGATCCTATGTTTGATAAATCTTTCCTTAACTCTGCAATTACGGTTCTTTTGTGTTGTTTATGGCCAACCATTATTAGTACGGCAGTTGGTGTGACTAACGTCAGTAAAGATTTAGAAAATGTTAGTCAAGTATTACGTCTGAGCTGGTGGACGCATGTTCGCAAGATTGTATTGCCTTCAGCGATTCCGATGATCTTCACTGGTTTACGTTTGTCATTCGGTATTGCTTGGATGGTTTTGATCGCGGCAGAAATGCTGTCACAAAATCCCGGCTTAGGAAAATTTGTCTGGGATGAATTTCAAAATGGTAGTTCAAATTCATTAGGACGTATTATGGTCGCCGTAATTGTAATTGGATTGATTGGTTTTTTATTAGATCGCGCGATGCTACTTTTACAGAAAAAAGTCTCTTGGGATAAATCTGTAGCGCTGCGTTAATAGCTTCGTTAATAGCAACCTAATACAAAGAATTCGAGGAAATTAAAATGCTTAAATCACACTTAGAAATAACCGGCGTAAATATGGACTTCCCAATCCCGGGAGGCTATTACCGCGCACTGGAAGAGGTAAACCTCAGGGTCAAAAAAGGAGAGTTTGTCTCTATTATTGGTCACTCAGGATGCGGCAAGTCCACTGTTTTAAATGTTGTTGCAGGGCTTTATCAAGCCACCAAAGGCGGCATTGTTCTTAATGGTAAAGAAGTTACTGAACCTGGTCCAGAACGTGCCATGGTATTTCAAAACCATTCTTTATTACCGTGGCTAACCGCTTATGAGAATGTTGAACTGGCTGTTAAGACCATTTTTAAAGGTAAAAAAAGTAAGTCCGAAATGAAAGACTGGATTGAACACAATATGAAGTTGGTTCATATGGAGCACGCGATGGACAAACGCCCCGATGAAATATCAGGCGGTATGAAACAACGTGTAGGTATCGCTCGCGCATTAGCGATGGAGCCAGAAGTTTTATTATTAGATGAACCTTTCGGCGCATTAGATGCTTTAACACGCGCGCACCTTCAAGACTCCGTCATGGAAATTCAAGCAGATTTAGGCAACACCATCATGATGGTTACGCATGATGTGGATGAAGCTGTTTTATTATCTGATCGCATCGTAATGATGACCAATGGACCCTCTGCAACCGTTGGGGAAATTCTAGAAGTCAATTTACCGCGCCCTCGTGAACGCCTTGCTGTTTCAGAAATGCCTGAATACAACCATTGTCGCCATGAAGTATTACGTTTCTTGTATGAGCGTCATGGAAAGAAGGATAAGAAGGTCTCGGTAGCTACTGAAACTAAGGAAAAGTCAGTAGAGAACACTCCTGACTTTGATAAGGCAAAAGAAAAAAATAGCATAAAAAAAGTTGTTGATTTTGCCCAAAACAAAATAGAGAAAGTTGCTTAATATTTTTATTTTTCTTTCCGACAATTTTGAAGTTTTTAGAAATAATTTTAATAACAATAAATGTAAAAAGGTTAAATCAGATTATAGCGGCCTGATTCTTACCTCATTGATCAAGAGCACTATGTATCTGGACGGTTTCTCCTCCTGTCGATCATTCGGATACAGAGTGTTTTTGATATTTTTTTAGAACCCAAAGATTAATTGGAGGACTTATGGACACCGTATTAAAAGAAAGAATTAGTAATCGTAAAGATCGGCTGTCAGAGCAATTAAGAGACAATCTCTTAGCGATAGCGGAATCAGCCGCACTTGTATGGAAACAAGCAGGTGAGCTCGACAAAGTATTAGCTGATTCATTAACAAAAATACCTAAATGTAAACTCATTTTTGCTGTGGAATGTCATGGTTTACAAGTGAGCTCTAACATTCAATCAAATGGTAAAATAAACACTTTTTCACGAGGACAGAACCTCTCGAATCGTCCCTATATGTTGAATATGAACCCAGATATTCCATTTACACTTTCACCTGTGTATATCAGCCAAACCGATCACAAGCCCTCCATAACGGCTATGCATCAAGTCTTTGATAAATTGGGGGAAAAATTAGGATGCGTTGCTATTGATTTTAACATCGACGAGTTATCAGAGAACGCCATTGAGCTAGTTGAAAAAAATTACTGGAGACAAATCAAAGGTGATCCAGCAATTCGCCAAAACCTATTTCAACAAGAGCGTGTAACCAGCGCCATGGATGATCAGATCGACCAAGTACACGTTATTATTAATAACTTGATGTGTAAACGCGGTATTTTTCATGCCAAGTTACATTACAGTAGTTCCAGAGCGACACTTTGGTTATTTGATGCGCCTCATGAATATCGTTTGCACGTGCTGAATGAAATAATCGACCCTGATGTTTGTCTTGCATACCCTGCTTGTGATTATCCAGAGAATGCAAAAGTGTCACCCAATGATATTTCTCATGTGCTTGAAAAGTTTAAGACCTTGAGAAATGCCGACGAAACCATTTATTTACGTTCCGGCTCCATCAATATCATCAACGGTATGGTGGGCTTGAACTTCTCTTGTGATGGCAGTCATTACATGCCTGTGACGGAGTTCTTAGAAAAATCGAATAGTTCTTGGTTTGGCGTTTAAGCGAATAATAAACAAAGTCTTTAAAAATAAGCAAGGAGGATCAATTTCTCTTAGGCGTAGTAACAGTGGTTGTCACTAAAACACCGCGTTTGGAATTTGGGCTATAAATAAGTGAAACTTGCCTGCCTTGATCTTCACCCGTAAAATAAGTTTGCTGTACGATTGCTTCAGGTTGCCACCAACTGGCTGGGCGATTATTTTTGAAAAAAATTGTATTTAATATTGCTTCTGTTAGCTCACTTTGAACTAATTTTTTATTGATAATATATTTTTCAACAGGGCGACGACCCACACTAAACGAAAACCATGATGTTTTATTGATTATAGAAGTGTTGACAGAGCTTTTATTTATAGCTTGAACGTCAGTAAACAATTCATCGGGTGATTGAAACCATTGCTGTAACGCCATTGCTGCTACATCGGGTTTTGCTTGTCGTACCGAATTTTCTGGCACAGGGAAAAACTTTTCTGCTACAAAAGGTGTTATAGCGAGAATCAGCCCGATCAAAATAACCAAGCCCATAAAAATAGTTGCGAGTGTTTTCATCTGTCTATTTTAAAGAGTGTTTGTGCATTAAAGCTAGTTATTTTAGCCACTTCTGCAACATCAATACCACGAAGTTCTGCAACTGCTTGGGCAACCAATAGTAGATAAGCAGGCTCATTGCGTTCACCATGATGGCTTGCATCGGGTTGATCTGGTGAATCCGTTTCTAACAAGATTGATTCCAGCGGTAAAGTACTTACAAGCTTTCTTAAACGCGTCGCGCGAGTATAAGTAATTGGCCCACCAAAACCTAGATAAAAACCTAGCTCAATCAATTGCTTTGCTTGTTGTTCACTGCCCGAAAAACTGTGTATAGAACCGCGTAAACCAGTAATTTGTCGAAGATATTTAAGCACGATATCCAATGATTTTCTGGCGTGAACAATCACCGGCAAATCAAACTCCTTAGCAAGCTTGAGTTGTTCTACAAAAAATTCTAACTGTTTTTCTTTATTAGGATTATCCATAAAATAATCCAAACCAATTTCACCAATAGCGACGGGATCTTCTGTATCTAACCATACTTTTAAATTGATCAAATCTTCTGTTTTATGCTCATCAATAAAAAGAGGATGCAATCCATAAGCGGCATGACAGTGAAGATGTTTCTTTGAAAACTGCGCCACTGTATTTTTAACATTAGACCAACGTTGAGCCGTCGTTGCTGAAACAATAATATGACTGACATCTGATTTATCAGCACGTATTAAAGCTTCTGCTCGATCATTATCAAACTCAGAAAAATCAAAATGTGAATGGCTGTCTATTAATTTCATACGTTAAGGAAATACAAAGGTTAATTGAATTATAATCCGTTTTTATTAAATAAAAAGATAAGGATCACAATGAATAATGAAACAAACCCATACCAAACACCGCAAAGTAAGATTGAGAATATATCAACCCAACAAGGAACACATTATGTCGGTTTCTGGGCACGAGTAGCAGCAGGCATTATAGATAGTCTCGTCTTAATGGTGGTTACACTGCCCCTTATGTACGCTGTTTATGGTAGCGGATATTTTACCGATCTGTCTGATAGCTCTATGGTGAAAGGTCCTATGGATATAATTATCAATTGGATTTTACCGATCGTTGCTATCATTTTATTTTGGACTTTATAAGCAAGCAACACCGGGGAAAATGATTTTTGGTGCAAAGATTGTAGATGCCACAACGGGTGAAAAACCAAGTTTAGGGCAATGGGTTATTCGTTATATCGGTTATTTCCCTGCAAGTATTATCTTTTTTCTTGGTTTAATGTGGGTCGGTTGGGATAAAAGAAAACAAGGCTGGCATGATAAAATGGCGGGAACAGTAGTTGTTTATGAAAATGGATAAAGAGTGGTTTAATTTTGCGAAATTAGTGTCGCTTTGATTTATGCGCCTTTGGCGCGAATAAATCGCTGGTTGTTGCTAGTTAAATTTGAGTGGGGGTTTTCGTAGCTTGTGGGCTTTTTCTTCCCTTCTTAATTATTGTTTCCGGCTACGAGTGGCTTTCTTGTCAACAGCAACAAGAAAGTCACCAAAGAAATGCCGCCCTGCATAAGCACCCTACGGGTTCACTGCGTTTCTCAGAAATACTGGGAATGAAGGGAACTCGCTACGCTCAAACAACCTTCATTCTAATCCATTATTTCTTGCGATACTCGTTGCTTTTGGAAGGGAATAAAACAGTGCCATCTACATGACTCGATCTTGTTTGGAAGACTTATCCGAGATATACGGTTTTTATTAAACATAAACTGTTTTGTACAAATATCATCCAATTTATTGAAAAGCTATGATGGGTACAAATATTCATACCTATGTCTGAAAAAACTGAAACAAATAAGCAGAAAGTACCTATAACTATTACCACCATAGCTACATTGCTAGGGATTCTCGTATCTGTTTTCTATGCGTTTGGTTATATTTATGACCAAGGATATTTAAGCCAATATGGGCTAAGTACAGAATATTTCACGAGATCACACTCGGACTATATTTTCAAATTTTTCTATATTATTTTACTACTAGTTACAGGGACGTTTTCATTTTCTGCTGAAAATATTTTATATATACTTTTATTTGTATTAGTAATTGCTATAACTTATTTTCTCTATTTACAAAATAGCAAAAAAGATAGGAGAATACCTGGAAAACTGAAAGAAGTAATCAACATAATAAAGGCAAACGATACATTATTTAATGCCATAAAATCTTCAATATTATTTACGTTCATAGTAAGTGCTGGTTTTTTTGTTATGTATTTTATACTCTCATGGCTAATAATATTATGGTCACCATTGCGTATCGGTCAAAATGATGCACAAAAAGAGATTGATCGTTTTACTGAATGTACTGAGGGAAAAGTAAATTCATATCCATGTGCATATATTTATAGAGAAAAAACACTGGTGCTAAGCGGGGCTTTAATTGCTAAATCAGACAAGTATGTAGCGATTTGGAATGGTAAAAAAGCTGTGGTTTACCCTCTTAAAAATGAAGTTATCGTTATTGAAAAGGCAAGAAAGAGTACCAAAGAAAAAACTTAGTAAAAAATAAGGGGCTGTCCTAGTTAATCAACCCATTTCGTCTTTAACCCATTGATTCAATTGTTTTAATTGAGTCTTTGGATCACTGTTGTTAAATCGCCATTCACATTCCTTTAAAAAGAGATGGAAATGGTCTTTTGGAACCCCGTTAAATTTACGTAAATGACGCTTAGCCTGATTCCAGAAATTCTCTATTCCGTTAATGTGATTATGCTGATTGGCAAACAATTTACTATGGTTAATTCGATAGTGTTTAAACTCCGAAACATCCAGTGCATTATAACTTCGCCATGTATCGGTATAAACAATGCTATCGGGTTTAACCTGCTTCCTGATTATTGGCAGTAATATATTTGTTTTGGCATCAGGAATAACCACCGTAAAAACCTTGCCACTGCGCTTTAGAAGGCCAAATACAGGTACTTTACCTACGGCCCCTCGTCCACGCTTTCCTTTTCGTTTGCCACCAAAATAACTTTCATCTGCTTCAACCTCTCCTTCGAGTAATTCAAGGTGCTCACTATGCTTGTAAATCAATTGACGCAAGCGTTGAAAATAGTAGCTGGCAGTCGTTTTATTTACCCCTACTAGCGAGGCAGCTGTTCGCGCTGTTGTTCCAGCTACGAACAGTTCAATTAAACGACTTTGTTTGTACTTGCTTAACCTGCTTTTTCTCATGTAGCCATCCTAGATAATTTCAGTTATCTAGGACAGCCCCTAATAAAATTAAAACATTG
>Ga0209633_10001482_pt1 | contig 23964 bp, 20 predicted proteins | sample Cruoilmetagenom1_FD_187290 | JGI IMG/M metagenome (GOLD analysis project Ga0209633, IMG submission 187290) | Oil polluted marine microbial communities from Coal Oil Point, Santa Barbara, California, USA - Sample 1 (SPAdes) (version 2) | ecosystem: Environmental > Aquatic > Marine > Oil seeps ...
TTACTACATCATATTCCATCCAATCTCTTCTATACCATCGTTGTAATTCACCATCTTTACTTGATAAATAATGCCCTGGAGGAAACAATTCAATTTTTGTACATACTCCTTCTAATGCTTTTAGTTCAGAAGCTACATAAAAAGTACCATGCTGATCCCATCCCATGTATAATGGAATAATACCCATATGATCTCTTGCAACCAAATATTCATTTGCATCAGTATCATAAATGGCAAAACCAAAAATTCCATTAAGGTCATCTAAAAAATCTGTTCCTTTTTCTTGATATAAAGCTAAAATAACTTCGCAATCAGACTCAGTTTGAAAGTTGTATTTTCCTTCAAATTGCTTGCGTAACTCTCTATGATTATATATTTCACCATTAGCAGCCAATATCAATTTTTTATCTTCGCTATACAATGGTTGTTTACCTGAGGCAGGATCAACAATCGCCAAACGTTCATGGGCTAAAATAGCATTTGCATCACTATGGATACCACTCCAATCGGGGCCACGATGACGAATTTTTTTAGACATTTCAAGTACTTGAGGTCTTAACTCAATTGCTTTTTGTTTTAAATCAAAAGCACAAACAATTCCACACATATCTTACTATTAATAATTTAGATTGCAAATATTTGAATATAATTTCATATATTAAACAAAATATGGTATAATCATTACAATATATAACCAAATATATTTTATTATATACTATTTGTAATGTCATAAATACAATGTTAATAAGTATCTTATAATCTTTAACCAATTCAAATACTAAAAAAGCAATATGTTACGTTAATGTTCACGTATCAAAGATAAACATATGAAAAAATCTTACTTTCCTACCGTCATTACTTTAGTATTTTTTGTTGCTTTATTAACTATAGAAAGTCATGCTCAAAGTTTTAATGAGATTGATAAAATACCTCATGATATTTCTTATTGCAGAGAAAGTAAAGCTACACCCCCATTAGCAAAAGTATTATATGGAAGGCCTCAGAAAAATGGAGAACAGGTTTTTGGAAATTTAGTACCTTATGACAAAATTTGGAGAACCGGGGCTAATGAAGCAACTGAAATCAAATTTTATGAAGATGTGAGATTTGGAGATGTTTCTGTTGCTGCCGGAACTTATGTATTATTAACCATTCCTGGTGAAAAGGAATGGGAAATTATCTTAAACTCTAAACTTGATGTTTTAGGAGCTTTTCAGTACAACCCTATCTATAATGTAGCTAAAATTAAAATTCCGGTGACTACTGCCGAAACCTTAGAATCTTTTTCTATCGCTTTTAAAGATAACGATGATATGGTACAAATGGTTTTAGGCTGGGATAGTACACGAATTAAAATACCACTGCATTTTAAAAAGGAATCTGCTTTTGTAAAAATATAACAGCGTTATTAAACTTCTAAAATAAGATTCTCAATTCTTTATTAAAATAATTCAGTGGCTATTGCTTTGATATTATCTGATTTACCCATTGAATAATAATGTAAAACCGGTACGCCAGCTGCTAATAATTCTTTTGATTGTTGAATGCACCATTCAACTCCTAATTTTCTAATTTGCTTATTATTTTTACATTTTTCTATTTCAATTATTAATTCTTCCGGTAGATCAATTTTAAACACTTGTGGTAATAATTGTAAATGACGTTTAACTGCAACTGGTTTTATCCCCGGAATGATAGGTACTTTAATTCCTACTTTTCTTGCTTCTTCTACGAAATTAAAATATTTTTTATTATCAAAAAACATTTGAGTAACCACATAATCTGCACCGGCATCTACTTTTTCTTTCAATCGCTTTAGGTCAGATTGCAACGAAGGCGCCTCTATATGTTTTTCAGGATACCCGGCAACACCAATACAGAAATCGGCTTTGTTATCAACTTCAACCACTTCATGCAAATATTTACCCGTATTTAGATTTTGGATTTGCGTAACCAATTCTTTAGCATAGTTGTGCCCTCCTTTTGAAGTTTCAAAATATTGTTGATGTTTCATAGCATCGCCGCGTAAAGCCATTACATTATCAATACCTAAATAATGGCAATCTATCAATAAATATTCTGTTTCTTCCTTAGTAAAACCACCACATAATACATGTGGTACTGTATCAACATTATATTTATGTTTTATTGCTGCACAAATACCTACTGTACCCGGTCTCATTCTAGTTATTTTCCTATCTAAAAGCCCTTCACCTTTATCAAGATAAATATATTCTTCTCTGGAAGTTGTCACATCAATAAAAGGTGGTTTAAACTCCATCAACGGATCAATATTGCTATATAATTCCTGAATACTTTTACCTTTCTGAGGTGGAATAATTTCAAAAGAAAATAATGTTTTCCCTTTTGCTCTTTTTATATGTTCTGTTACTTTCATAAGCCTATCCTCAGGCCCTCTCCATAGGAGAGAGGCTTAAGGTGTTTTTAATTAGTTTATTAATATTAATGAAATACTGAAACAAGTTCAGCATGACATCAGTTATCCGCTATATTAGGTTGTAGCCATTTATTGGCTTTTTCTATTGTTATGCCTTTTCGATTGGCAAAATCTGTTACTTGATCTTCTTTTATTTTTCCTAATCCAAAATATTTTGATGCCGGGTTTCCAAAATAAAATCCAGATACAGCAGCTGCCGGCCACATCGCAAGGCTTTCAGTTAATTTAACACCAATGGATGCCTCAACATTTAATAAACCCCAAATTGTTTCTTTTTCTAAATGGTCAGGACAAGCAGGATATCCGGGTGCAGGGCGGATACCTTTATAACTTTCTTTGATTAACTCATCATTCGAGAAATTTTCATCAACGGCATAACCCCAATGTCTGGTTCTCACCTGTTTGTGCAAATATTCTGCAAAGGCCTCAGCAAATCTATCTGCAAGAGCTTGTACCAATATTGCATTATAATCGTCTTCCTTATCTCTATATTTACTGGCCAATTCATCCGCGCCAAAAATAGCAACGCAAAAAGCACCCATATAATCTGTCTTCCCATTTTCTTCTGGAGCAATAAAATCTGCTAATGCTATGTTCGGCACACCATCGCGTTTTTTTAGTTGCTGCCTCAAGGTTCTAAAAACAGTGATTTCTTTACCTTTTTTCTTGATGGAAATATCATCATCATTTATTGAGTTTGCCTCAAACAATCCAAAAATTGCGGTTGGTTTTAGTAATTGTTTTGCAATAATTTCTTTCAACATCACATTTGCATCTGCATATAATTGTGTTGCCTGTTCACCAACGAGATCATCTGTTAAAATATTTGGGAATTTACCGTGTAAATCCCAGCTTCTAAAAAAAGGACTCCAATCAATAAACGGTACAAGTTCTTTTAAACTCAATTGATTCAATACTTGAATTCCCATTTCTTTTGGTTGTACAATAATTGAGGTATCCCAATCTATTGTAAACTTATTTTGTCTGGTCTCTTCTAAGGATATATACGATTTTGATTTTCCTCGTTTTAGAAATTTTTCACGAAACAGATCATAATCCTTTTTTAAATTCAGAACATATTCGTTCACCGTGTCTTTATTCAAAAGGTCGCTCACAACTGTAACTGCTCTTGAAGCATCATTTACATGAACCACCGCATTTTTATATTCAGGATTTATTTTAACCGCAGTATGTGCTTTAGATGTCGTTGCGCCGCCAATTAATAACGGAACTTCAAAATTTTGACGTTCCATTTCCTTAGCTAAATACACCATTTCATCTAATGATGGTGTTATTAATCCACTTAAACCAATAATATCAACCTTCTCTTTTTTTGCTGTTTCAATAATTTTTTCGGGAGGCACCATCACCCCTAAATCGACAATTTCATAATTATTACAGCCCAATACAACGCTTACAATATTTTTACCAATATCATGTACATCGCCTTTAACTGTAGCCATTAATACTTTTCCTAATGCCCGTTGTTGTTCACCTTTACCTGCTTCAATAAAAGGGTTTAAATAAGCCACTGCTTTTTTCATTACACGGGCAGATTTAACTACTTGTGGTAAGAACATCTTACCATCACCAAATAAATCACCAACAACATTCATCCCAATCATTAAATGGCCTTCAATAACTTCTATAGGTTGAACAGCATTTAATCGCGCTTCTTCAGCATCTTCTATAATATAAGTATCAATACCTTTTACCAACGCATGTGTAATCCTATCTTGGAGTGGATTTTCTCTCCATGATTCATCTGCAACTCTTCCTTTCTTTGTTCCTTTGGCTATGGTTTCCGAAAAGTCTAATAATCGCTCTGTAGCATCATCACGTCTATCTAGAATAACATCTTCAACCAATTCTAATAAGTCTTTGGGGATGTCGTCATAGATCTCTAACATGGCCGGATTCACAATGCCTATATTCATTCCAGCCTGAATGGCATGATACAAAAAGATCGAATGCATTGCTTCTCGAACGGTATTATTTCCTCTAAACGAAAATGAAACATTACTCACCCCACCACTAACACTTGCATTTGGTAAATTTTGACGAACCCAACGTGTTGATTCGATAAAATCAACAGCATTTTTTTTATGCTCTTCCATTCCTGTTGCAACTGGAAATATGTTCAAATCAAAAATAATATCTTCAGAAGGGAAACCGACTTTATCAATTAATACACGATAAGAACGTTCTGCTATTTCAATGCGTCTTTGATAATTATCGGCCTGTCCGACTTCATCAAATGCCATTACAATCACAGCGGCACCATAACGTTTTATTTTTTTTGCCTGCCAAATAAAACTTTCTTCACCTTCTTTAAGTGAAATGGAATTTACAACACATTTTCCTTGTACAACTTGTAAACCAGCTTCAATAATTTCCCATTTAGAACTATCTATCATAATAGGAACACGGCAAATATCTGGTTCTGCAGCAATCAAATTTAAAAACCGAACCATTGATGCTTTCCCATCAATCAGACCATCATCCATATTGATATCAATAATTTGAGCACCTCCATCTACCTGATGTCTAGCAATAGCCAAGGCCTCATCAAAATTTTCTTCTTTTATCAAGCGTAAAAACTTTCGAGAGCCAGCAACATTAGTACGTTCACCAACATTTATGAAATTACTTTCAGGTGTAATAATTAAAGGTTCTAGACCTGAAAGTTTTAGATATTTTTTTTCTTTATTCATTCGTTTATTATCATGAGATTCCTGCCTTCGCAGGAATGACAAACTTTCTTGGTTGATACTTAGCTGCTACCTCAGCAATTGCTTTAATATGAGCAGGTGTTGTACCACAACATCCACCAATAATATTTATTAAATTCTTTTTTAAATATTCCTCAATTTGTGCTGCCATTTCTTCGGGAGTTTCATCATATTCTCCAAAGGCATTTGGTAAACCTGCGTTGGGATGTGCTGATATAGCAACCTCTGTTTTTGTAGCAATAGCTTCTAAATGTGGTTGTAATAAATTGGCTCCCAAAGCACAATTGAATCCAACTGACAATAATGGAATATGAGATGTAGAAATTAAAAAAGCTTCAGCTGTTTGACCCGACAAGGTTCGGCCACTTGCATCGGTTATGGTGCCACTTAACATAATTGGGATATCTACATTTTTTTCTTCTTTAACTTGTTCTATGGCAAATAAAGCTGCCTTAGCATTTAGCGTATCAAATACCGTCTCAACCAGTAATATATCTACCCCACCATCTATTAGTGCTTCAGCTTGTAATTTGTAAGCTTTGCGCAAATCATCAAAAGTTACTGCTCTATAACCAGGGTCATTTACATCTGGCGACATGCTCGCTGTTCTGTTAGTTGGCCCTAATGATCCTGCAACAAATCGCGGTTTATGCGGCTCTTTTGCTGTAAATTCATCTGCGACTTCCTTTGCAATTTTTGCCGATTCATAATTCATTTCATACACCAAATCTTCTAACTCATAATCTGCCATAGCTATGGTTGTTCCTGAAAATGTATTGGTTTCAATAATATCAGCACCTGCTTCAAAATATTTGGCATGTATCTCTTTTAATGCCTTCGGTTGTGTAATAGATAAAAGATCATTATTCCCTTTTAAAGGCATATGAAAATCTTTAAATCGTTCTCCACGAAAATCTTCTTCAGAAAAATTGTATTGTTGTAACATAGTACCCATAGCACCATCTAATACCAATATTCTTTTTTCTATTTCTTCTCGGATGTTACTCATCTTTAATTATCAATTATTAACGTCATTAATTTAATTATTCATTACAAATACTTTAAGTTATATATGACAAAACATATAATCAGCTATACGTAATACGTTTAGCACTTAAAAAGTAAACTCAAAAAATATATATTAACAAGAATTAGGAGGAGATTTAAAAACTCATCGTTATCTATCCTCAATCTTTTAATTAAAAAGATTCTGAAACTTGTTCAGGATGGGGTAGAATGTAGCACCTTCTTTACGAATAAAGGGTTGCTAAGGCTTCACAGGGTCTAATTCCCTCCGCCTTTCTTGATAACATTCAATAAATAAATGAACTATTGAAGTGCAAAAGAAAAGATTTTTTTAGTATTAAACAATAAAATCAGTAATTAAGATTTAAAACCTCAAATATTCTAAACTTTATAGCTAATACAGATTGCGTCTTTTAATGCTTTTATAAATAGTTTTAAAAGGTGACAAATATCTATTATTGAATAAACCCCGCACCAACAGTATTATTTGATTGTGGATCAATTAATATAAAGGAACCATTTGTTCTATGATTTTTAAAAGCATCATAAAATATTGGCCTGTTCAATTTAAAAGTAACAGATGCTATATCATTAATTTCTAAGCTATCAATACCTGTATTAATTCCTGAATAATCAGGATTTATTTTATGATGAATAATGTCAACTTTAGCGAGCACCTTATTTACTCCGTGCTGCAATACATATTTTTCACCAGCGGAAAAAATTTTTGAATCCATCCAAGATAGTGTAGCTGTAAATTGCTTGGTAATGGTTGGTAAATCATTGGCTTTAACAATCATATCACCTCTGCTTACATTGATATCATCTTCTAATGTAATCGTTACTGATGATCGCCTAGTAGCAGTTTGATGTTTCTTATCATAAAAGTAGATATCTTTAATTTTCGATTTGGTATTCGAAGGTAATACAACAATTTCATCACCTACATTAAGTTCGCCTCCATATACTTTCCCTGCATAGCCTCTATAATCATGGAATTCATCTTTTTTAGGGCGAACAACATACTGAACAGGAAATCTAGGTGTACCTTTATAATAAATATCCTGACTATCTAAAAGTTCAAGATGCTCTAATAATGTTTGGCCTTTGTACCAAGGAGTATTCTTAGATTTATTTACAACATTATCACCTTGCAACGCACTCACAGGAATAAATGTTATTTTCTGATCTTGATAATCTCTTTTAACCATCAACTTTTGAAAATCGGTTTTAATAGCGTTGTATTTTTCCTCAGAAAAACCAACCAAGTCCATTTTATTGATGGCCACAATTACTTCTTTAATTCTCAATAAATTATTGATGAAAAAATGACGATTCGTTTGTTCAATAACTCCTTTTCTTGCATCAATTAATATTATAGCCGCTTGCGAGGTAGATGCACCAGTAACCATATTTCGTGTATATTCAACATGCCCTGGTGTATCTGCTATGATATAGCTTTTGGTAGGTGTTGAAAAATAGATATGTGCCACATCAATTGTAATTCCCTGTTCCCTTTCGGCTACCAACCCATCTGTTGCCAACGAAAAATCTAAATAATCATAGCCTTTTTGTTTACTGGTTTTCTCTATTGCTTCTAACTTATCTGTAGTTAATGATTTAGTATCATACAAAATTCTACCAATTAAAGTACTCTTACCATCATCTACACTTCCCGCAGTTGCAATTTTTAAAACTTCCATATTCTAATTTCTTTTGTGATAATTTGTTAATTGAAAAACTATTTTCACTTTTTAAAAATATCCTTGCTGTTTACGTTTTTCCATTGCAGCTTCAGATCGTTGGTCATCAATACGTGCTCCTCGTTCTGATATGCTTGATGTTCTTATTTCTTGAACAACTGTTGCAACATCAGAAGCTTCTGATAGCACTGCTGCGGTACAACTCATATCACCAACAGTTCTAAACCTAACTACCTTCTCTAAAATCTCTTCATTTTCATCTCTATACACGACGTCATCTTTAGCTGACCAAATTAATCCGTCTCTTAAAAATATTTGTCTTTTATGAGCAAAATAAATTGAAGGAATTTCAACCTTCTCTTTTTCAATGTATGACCAAACGTCTAACTCTGTCCAATTAGAAATTGGAAATACACGGACGTTTTGTCCTAATTCAATTTGTCCGTTTAGCATATCAAACAACTCTGGTCTCTGATTTTTCTCGTCCCATTGACCAAAATCATCACGTACCGAAAAAATGCGTTCTTTTGCTCTTGCTTTCTCTTCATCTCGTCTGGCACCACCAATACAAGCATCAAATTTAAATTCTTCAATTGCATCTAACAAGGTAGTGGTTTGCAGTGTGTTTCTACTGGAATACTTGCCAGATTCTTCCTTTACTTTCCCTTGATCTATTGATTCCTGAACGTTTCTAACTATCAATTTCAAACCTAATTCTTTTACCAATTTATCGCGAAATTCTATCGTCTCCGGAAAATTATGGCCTGTATCAATATGCATTAATGGAAACGGGATTTTTGCCGGGTAAAATGCTTTTTGTGCTAATCTTACCAGGGTTATAGAATCTTTGCCTCCAGAAAATAATAACACTGGTTTTTCAAACTGCGCTGCTACCTCTCTAATAATGTAAATTGCTTCGTTCTCTAATGGATTAATATGCGATGTATCATTTTTCATACAAATAATTTATGCGTGTAAACCACATTCTCTATTTTCTAATTGCTTAGTTGGGTCAAAATATTTTAACTCATTTGGTAAATTATACTCATCTAAATACTTGTCTAGTTTTTCATCATTAAAATAATAAAACGGACTAACTTTTAATATACCATCGGCACTTCTAGATACAATATCAATACTGTCTCGGAAACTAGTTTGACCTTTACGTAAATTAGTAAACCAGACATCAGGATTGTGCTCTGCCATGGCACGTTTAAATGGTTCTAATTTCACCTGTTCAGTAAAAATTTTATGTTTTGGATCGTCTATACTGGGCATCCCTAAAACCGTATCTCTATGAGAAGTAGTTTGTTTAGGCACGTATAAATGAATATTAAGGTCCAATATATGAGTTAACTCTTCTGCATGTTTATATGTATTTGGTGTATTATAACCTGTATCACACCAAATTACTTTTATCTCTTTTTTAATTTGAGTTACCGCATGTAAAATAGCGACTTCATAAGGCCTAAAATTAGTGGTGATCACAGGGTTCTTAGATATTTCAATAGCCCATTGAATAATCTCCTTAGGAGATCTAATTTTTAATTCCTCATTTATTCTTTCTAAATTTAAACTCATTATTTTGCCCATTTTATTGTGTTCCATATTCTTTCATGAAAGAAATACAACACCATTTTTGTTACTAATTCAATAGCCCCAATTGAAAAAGCCATTGTTAACTTTCCTGTAATTAACCAAGATATTAATATGGTGTCCATTGTCCCTATTGCCCTCCAACTAATAGTTTTAGCCAGACTACGTTTGACTTTCTCTTTTGATTTACTTATTGTATTTTTGTTAAATTTCTGATTGAAAACCATATCAAATATCATAAATAAAATATAACACCTTTTTTCCTATAGATTTACTAGACTAATATGCAAAAGTAAATTATTTATTGAATAGTTCTAATTGATTTTAATAATTATTTGTTAAATCAAATCTGCTAAAGATTTATTATTGAAAATACGTAAGGAGCTGTCTCTAATCTCGGTCATCAAATCATGCACTGTGCAATCTTCTTCATCAGGACAATCAGCACATCTCTCATAAAAGTTCAAACTTACACAAGGTAACATCGCAATTGGCCCTTCTAATATTCTCATAACGGAAGCCATTTTTATATCTGCAGGATCTTTTAAAAGATAATAACCACCACCTTTTCCTTTTTTAGAACCTAAAAAACCACTTTTTCGAAGGGTTAACAATATACTTTCTAAAAACTTCTGAGAAATATTTTCATTTTTCGATATTGTAGATATTTGCACCGGAATTTTGCTTTCCTGTCTGGCCAAATAGGTTAAGGCCTTAATTCCGTACTTAGTTTTCTTTGAAAGCATAATTTTACTAAATTAGTAAATATTTATATACTTCCTAACGCTTGATTTAAATCATTTATAATATCATTTACATTTTCTAATCCTACTGATACTCTTACCAATCCGTCAGTAATACTCACTTCTAAACGGTCAGCTTCAGATAATTTACTATGTGTTGTTGATGCCGGATGCGTAACAATGGTTCTCGTATCTCCTAAATTTGCCGATAAAGAACACATTTTAAGAGCATTCAAAAACTTTTTACCAGTTTCTACTCCTCCATTTATTTCAAAAGCGACTATGTTGCCACCTAATTTCATTTGTTTTTTAGCAACTTCGAATTGAGGATGGCTCTTTAAAAATGGATATTTTACCCAATTCACATTTTTGTGTTGTTCTAAAAATTCAGCTGCTTTATGGCCATTTTCACAATGTTTTTCTACTCTTATCACTAAGGTCTCTAAACTTTTAGATAAGACCCAGGCATTGAATGGAGACATTGCGGGTCCGGTATTTCTTGAAAATAAATAAATTTCTTTGATTAAATAAGCTTTACCAACTGCTACACCTCCTAAAACTCTTCCTTGACCATCAATTAATTTTGTAGCTGAGTGGATTACTAAATCTGCCCCAAATTCAATCGGATTTTGCAAATAAGGGGTTGCGAAACAATTATCTATAACCAATAATAAATTATGCTTTTTAGCAATTTTACCTAACAATTCTAAATCTAATATATCGACTGCAGGATTTGTAGGGGATTCTGCATATAAAATTTTTGTGTTTGGTTGAATTAAACTTTCAACTTTGTCTATTTCATTTACCTTAAAATAACTTGTTTTAATATTCCATTTGGGTAAATATTTGGTAAACAATGTGTGTGTAGAACCAAATACTGAACGGCAGGAAACAATATGATCTCCTGCATTTAGCAAGGCTCCAAAAGTGGAAAACACGGCAGCCATTCCTGTAGCAAAAGCATAGCCAGCTTCTGCACCTTCCATTGCTACAATTTTATCAACAAATTCGGTCGTATTCGGATTTGAAAATCGACTGTAAATATTTTTCTCTTTTTCTTCAGCAAAAGAGGCCCGCATATCTTCAGCATCGTCAAATACAAAACTAGAAGTCAAATATAAGGGTGTTGAGTGCTCTGAAAACTGCGAACGTTCTATTTGATTTCTAATAGCCCGTGTTTCAAAAGATGTTTTTTTAGTATTCATAATGCTATGCAACTTTTTTAATTTTATTCTTAAATATCGGATTCAAAAACCTCTCTAATTGTTCATATTCTATCAAAAATGCATCATGCCCATGAATTGATTTAATTTCATAATAGGTACTCTTGACATTCAGCTCTTTTAGCTTTTGATAAGTTTCTTTATTTTCATTAACTGTAAAAAACAGATCTGAATTTACACCTACAATATGTATATGAGATTGGATGGCTGAAACAGCTGTTTCAAAACTGCCTCTACCCCTCGAAATATCAATCGTTTTTAAAAGTTGATTCATCAATTTATAAGTGGATAGAAAAAAGCGTTCTTGTAATTTTCTCCCATGATGTACCAACCAACTTTCAATGTTAAAAATCCCTAAAGACTCATTGGTTGTTCTATCAAATTTTGTTTTAAAAGAGACGGGGGTTCTATAACAAAGCATCGCATGTACACGAGCATCTTCAATCGGATTTGAAGAATTATTAAGAATTCGGTCCTGTAAAAAACAATTAGCAATTAACCAATCAGTAGACTTCCAATCTGAAGCAATCGGAATTACATGCTCAATGAGCCTAGGTTGCAATGCCGCTAATTCCCATGCTATGCCACCACCAACCGATCCTCCAATAACGGCAAAAAGAGATTCTATTTTTAACTCTTGTAGCCCGAATCCAAAAATTGTTGCAATATCTCTGGCGGTAAAATCTTGATAACCCTCGATAAGATTATTTTTATCGTTGTCAAAGCCATTTCCGGGTATATTAAAAGCTATGATCGTATACTTATTCGTGTCAATACATTTATCTTCGCCTACTAAATTTATCCACCAACCATCTTCCCCACAAACATTTGAATTACCTGTCAAAGCATGATTTACTAAAATAATAGGTACTTCACCTAAAGCTTTCCCAAATAGCTGATAGCTTAAATTTATCAAAGGATAATTTATACCTTTTTCAGTATTAAAATTTAAAATTTTTATTTGTTGTAAATTACTTTTCACAATGGTTAACATTTTACTTTTATTTATTAAAAATTTAAAATGTTATAAGAAAAGTCAATTACTTGTAAAAGTAATTTTCGTTTGGTTATCTATCTTTTGTTGCTGAAACTCCCAAAGTTTCGGGACAGCATAAAGTAGAACGTAGCACCTTCTTTACGGATAAAGGGTTGCTAAGGCTTCACAGGGTCTAATCCCTCTGCCTTTCTTGATAACATTTCAATAAATCATTGAACTTTATGAATGCAAATATTGTAAAACTTATTGTAAACTACCAAACTTTTACTATTAAAACTTATAATTTTTAGGTATCTCTTAAATTTAAACTGATTTAATTATATTATTCACATTTATACTTTACGAAACTAAAATACTCTTGAAATTTTAAAGGATTTGATTTTTGTAATATTTTAATCCCACATTATAATTTATGATTTTTATTTTTCTACCTTTGCTCACTATTTTGAGGAAAAATTTGAACTGATTGCAACCTCGAAACCCGAAATAAGTTCGGTGTAAAAAATGCTAAAGCAGTAAATAACTACTTTAGACAAATTGCAATCTTTTTTTTGATTTAATATATATAAAACTATGGCATATTTATTTACTTCAGAAAGTGTTTCTGAAGGACACCCGGATAAAGTAGCTGATCAAATTAGTGATGCTTTATTAGATAATTTTTTAGCTTTTGATCCTGAATCTAAAGTAGCTTGCGAAACAATGGTTACTACAGGTCAAGTAATACTCGCGGGTGAGGTTAAAAGTAAAACATATTTAGACGTTCAAGAAATTGCTAGAAAAGTAGTTAATGATATAGGTTATACCAAAGGTGAATATCAATTTTCAGGTGATTCTTGTGGTGTTATTTCTTTAATACATGAGCAGTCTCAAGATATAAATCAAGGTGTAGATAGAGCTACTAAAGAAGAACAAGGTGCTGGAGATCAAGGAATGATGTTTGGATATGCTACCAACGAAACTAAAAACTTTATGCCATTGGCCTTAGATATCTCGCATAAAATTCTACAAACTCTGGCCGAATTGCGTAGAGAAGATGATGAAATAAAGTATTTACGTCCAGATGCTAAAAGTCAAGTTACTATTGAATATAATGATGAGAATGTACCTCAGCGTATTGATGCTATTGTAGTTTCAACTCAGCATGACGATTTTAATAATGATGATGAAAAAATGCTCGCGCGGATTAAAAACGACATGATTAATATTTTAATTCCAAGAGTAAAAGCGCAATTACCTACCCATATACAAGATTTATTTAATGATGATATTGAGTATCACATTAACCCTACAGGTAAGTTTGTCATTGGTGGTCCGCATGGTGATACCGGTTTAACCGGAAGAAAAATAATAGTTGACACTTATGGCGGTAAAGGTGCTCACGGTGGTGGTGCTTTTTCAGGAAAAGATCCTAGTAAAGTTGACAGAAGTGCGGCTTATGCATCGCGTCATATTGCTAAAAATTTAGTTGCTGCCGGTGTTTCTGACGAAATATTGGTTCAAGTAAGTTATGCTATTGGTGTTGTAGAACCTACATCTATTTTTGTAGATACTTATGGCACTTCAAATGTAGATTTAACAGATGGTGAAATAGCAAAAAAAGTAGCTGAAATTTTCGATATGCGTCCTGCGGCCATTGAAGTGCGACTAAAACTTCGAAATCCTATTTATTTAGAAACTGCGGCTTACGGACACATGGGTAAGGAGCCTAAAACCATTACCAAAACTTATGATAGTCCCTATTCTGGTACTGTTAAAAAAGAAGTAGAATTATTTACCTGGGAAAAGTTAGATTATGTTGATCAGGTGAAAAGCACTTTTGGACTATAAAATATTTCCTAAAACAAAGGCGATTTAATGATGAATCGCCTTTGTTCTATTTGTCAACACTACAAATTATATTTCACCGAAAACATCCAAAATCTTGGTTGTATAAAATATAAAGAAGTTGAATTACTGTCTGCTATTTCATTATAACTATCAGTATTCAATGAGGTATTATTTGTTAAATTTTTTACTGACACTTTAAATTCCAATTTACTATCTTTTTGTTGATAATATAAGTCTGCATTTAAGAATGAATAAGTGTTTGTAGTTTCATTTATCGTGTTCTCAAAGGTACTTTTATAGTTATAATAACTATAATCAGCAGTTAAAATAAAATTCTTCAAAAATCCTATTTCTAAATTCGCAAATGGCCTATCAGTTGTACTTTTCGAGTTCGAATAAGTATTAAACGATTTTTGATAACCCACTTCAAAGTTTGGAGCGTCTTTAAATTTAGTCGCTATACTTCCCTGATAACTATGTGTAAACGTTTTTGATCTAATTTGTTGATCATTCACAATATTATTAAATATGGAATTGCTAATATTCGCTCTAAAGTTTGTTTTAAACTTGCTGTAGGTCTTACCATATCTAAAAAATGCCGATAACGTTTCATCTGCAAAAATTGAATTTTCAGGACGTGAAATTCTATCCACACCAATTAATTCTGTATTGTACTTTATACTATTTACCCTTTTATCATAATTAACTGATGCATTGACATTAGTAAATGAAAACATGCTAAAACTGAAATAGCTTAATGAGTATTTATGATATAAAGCATTTTCAATTTCTCTGTTTCCGCCTGTTAATGAGTTATAATTAGACATTATAAATCCTTCTGCAATTTTACTTATATCTGAAAATTCTGTTGAAATAGCATAATTAAAACGTAAACTTTCAGACGATTTAAACTGTAATCGCGCATACACCTCTGGTAACAAGATCGTTTGATTTTCCTTATTAACAGTTCCTAACTGAGTATCTTTAGTGGTATATTGATGCAAACTTACGCCCGGATTAAATGTAAATATTCCGGAAACCATTTTATAATGCAAACCTATGAATATATCTGAAAAATTATAATCAACATCATTTTGTAAAAATGGATCATTAAAATTTAGAACCGCGCCATTATCTAAATTTTGAAAAATACCAGAAGTCAAATTTTGATTACTAAATGTGGTTCCAAATGTCAGATTGATATTACTTTTGGGAGTTAATAAATAATAGTAATCTAGTTTTGCGTCAAACTTACTAGTACTTAGTTTTTTATCTTGCATCAAATCAACAATATCGCCATTTGATAACTGAGTTGATGGAATTAATTCAAAAGGTTGTGTTGTGGCTAAAGAATTGTATAAAGGTTCATCTTTTTCATAGTTATGTTGAACTTCGGCTGAGAAAATATTCTTTTCATTTATGGTATAATATAAGTTGAAGTTTTGATTAAGAGAAAATGGTTTTTCTTCTTTATTTGTATCAAGCGCTCCTCTGTTAGTTGAAGTGACATCTGTTAGTTCAGTTTGCTTTAATATTTTTCCAAAAATATCATAGTCAATATGTACATTATTATTTGGCCTGTACGTAGTACTGAATTTCAACATTCCTAATTTACTACCTTGAATCGCTGATGTTGCACTCTCTTCTATTAAACCGGTTTCATTATAAACTGTATTCGAATTGGTAAACAAATCTGTTTCAGAATCATTAACGATAGCAAAACCATTGAAGTCTAAAGTTTTCTTGGGTGCTAGACTAAAATTCAACGCGCCGAATTTCGAAATAATTTCTTGAGCTCTATTATTTTGAACGGTTAAAAACCCTAAACCACCTGACGAAACATTGAAATTCGTTCCACCTCCTCGCATACTTCCTCGTAAACCTCCTGTAAATCGAAAATAATCTCGCATAGTAAATGGGGTATCACCTATATTATTGAAATCGGCCAATAGATTTACGCTCTTTTCAGGGCTGTAATAAAATAATTTAGGTTTTGCAATGTACTTTTCATTATCACCTACACCTGCATTAACCTCTCCAAACCAGAACCTATTTTTCCCTGATTTTAACTTAATGTTTATGGCAATATTATCTTCATTATTTGTTACTCCTCTCATCCCGGCTACTTCATTATAATTTTTTAGCACCTGAACTTTATCAATGGCCGTTGCCGGAATATTTTGTGTTGCTAATTTAGAGTCACCATCAAAAAATTCTTTCCCTTCAACGAGAACTTTTTCAACTTTTTTACCTTCTACTTCTATTTCACCATTATCGTCAATATCTATGCCCGGTAATTTTTTTAGTACATCTTCTAATTTCTTTTCTTTTCCTGTTATAAATGATTCGGTATTATATACAATAGTATCACCAACAATTTTTACCGGCATTTCATAGGTGAGTTCTACTTCGCTCAATGATTGTCTCGATTCGCTTAAAATTATATCCTTATTCATACTATTTGACTCCCCATTTATTGATACATCAATATTTTGAGAATCAAAGCCTATATAACTTACTTTCAGTGTATACTCTTGGTTTTGCTCTAAACTTAATCTATAATTCCCTTTAGAATCGGTAATTGAATACGATTGTAAAAACTTAGTTCCTTTTTTAAAGGCAATAACATTTGCCATTTCTAAAGGATTGCCCAGCGAATCTTTAATAACACCTTCGAATTTTACGTTTTGTGAAAAAGAAATTATTGGTAAAATTGATAAAATCAAAATGATTGCGATACTTTTCATGTACTATTATTAATTGTCCACTAAATGATTTTATCCTCTAATTCGTATATGTCCTGGACGACCACTTTTTTTACGTTCATTCTGCATTCGTTCCCTCATTTCTTTTGTTTTCTCTTCAAAGATCAAATCATATTCTTTTTGGGTAACTACTTTACCTTTAGTTGGCTCTTTTAATTCCATTTTCTCTTTAGGGTTCATTATGATCTTTGTACACAATATTTGCGTGTTATCGTCACTTATTTCTAAAATCAAGCCAGGTAATCCCCAGTAATCACCAGGACCATTGTTTACCGGAATATCTAGCGTATACCAAGCTGTAACAATAATTAACTCCATTATATTTTCTTGTTCTTTCTCCTTTTTTTCCTGTTCTTCCCTATCTTCTTCAGTATTATTTCGCCTACCAAACTGAATCTCTCTTCTCATAGGTCTTTCAACAACAGCAGTAGCTTTATAACAAGTATATTCACCAATCATTTTGGTTTCTTGTTCCATTTTCCAATCATACGTAATTAAATCGTCTTTAATAAGAAAGTTCTTTCCACTAAATTCATTTTCTTTAGAAGATCCTTTCGTTTGAGTATTTTTATAATGGTTTCCTGAAGCTCCACCGCCCATCATCATAAACCGCATCCCACCACGAGAACCTGCAGATTGATCTAATTTTGCTTCTTCTTTATAAATGGAAGCTGTTTTATTGAATGTTAGAACGTAAGTTCTTTCAAGCCGACTTTTCATTCGTTCTTTGATCATTTTAATTCTATCAGCTGGAATTCCTGAATTGGCAAAATCCATATTCAATGTTGTTTTTGTCTGATAAGTAGCTTTTCCTTGGAATTCTTGAGCACTTAAAGTTGTGGTAATTATTAATAAGAAGATCACCGTAAATTTTAATTGAATATTTTTCATTTTTAGCGTATTTATACATTAATTTCAGTACAAATATAATTTCCTTTACTTAATATTAGAGTTAATTAGTGTTAACGACTGTTAAGCAATTCGGATACTAACATATATGTACTTAACTTTGAATTATGAATAAGCGTAATTACAAGTATGTTGTTTATTTTATAGGTATAACCATAATTACAACTATAGCCGTACAATTGTATTGGAACTATAGAGAGTATCAAATAAATAAACAAAATTTGATCAGTAAAGTTCAGTTGAGTTTAGATAATTCTGTTGAAGCTTATTTTGCGAATCTAACTAAATCAGGAATGATTACTTTTTCATCTTTAGATTCTATCGATCTAAAAGAGAAAACCGATACTATTGTTATTCAAACAAATTCACGTCGAGGGTTTAGAAAAAAAATTGATAGCGCTTTACATATAGCTAAGCTCAAAAATAAAAAACCTCTTATTTTAAAAAATGCCGGCAAAAGTCCATTTCCTTTTTTTAGGGATGGGCCTAACTTTCCACAAAATATAGACAGCTTGATTCATAAGGTTTTTATTTCTATATCCAGAGACACCTTAGATTTACAAAAATTAGATTCATATTTAATAGAGGAATTAAAACGAAATAAAATTGATGTGACCTATGCCCTAAAATATCACTATATAAAACGGCATTTTCCCGGAGATAGCACTGTTTCAAAAATAATTGATTACAGGCTTGAAAATATCCCTGATAAACATTTAAAAACAGTTTCGAAATCAACTTTTTTGCCCCATAGAAGCAAATTAGAGTTGTTATTTACAAATGAGACGGCTATTCTTTTAAAAAATTCCTTCATTAGTATTTTATTGTCGTTATTACTTTCTATCAGTATTATTGCGAGTTTACTGTATCTATTAAAAACAATTTACAAGCAAAAACAATTAGCCGATGTCAAAAACGACCTAATAAATAATATTACACATGAGTTTAAAACGCCTATTGCTACCATTTCAACAGCTCTTGAAGCAATGAAAAATTTTAATGCTCTAGAAGATAAAGCAAAAACCGAAAATTACATTTCAATTGCTAACTCTCAGGTAAATAAACTAAATGTCATGGTTGAAAAAATATTGGAAACCGCAAGCCTAAACAAAGAAGACCTTGCACTAAATAAAAAATCTATTGATGTTGGGGATATGATAGAAGAATTAATTGATAAGTACAAAATCATAAATCCTGCTAAAACATTTAGTTTTCATAATTCGATTACTGGAACTTTTTTAAATTTAGATATATTCCATTTTCAAAATGCACTAAGTAATATTCTTGACAATGCTGTTAAATACGGTGGTGACTTAATCAAAGTAACATTATCTTCAACAAAAAACAATATAATAATTATAATAAAAGATAATGGAAATGGAATTCCTAAAACACAAAAAGATAAAGTATTCGAACAATTTTATCGAATTCCAACTGGAAACACACATAACGTAAAAGGATTTGGTATTGGCTTATATTACGCAAAGAATATTATAGAAAAACATGGTGGAAATCTAAATATTGAATACGACAAAGATAATAACACATTATTCAAAATTGAATTATTGAATGAATAATCGTGTAAAAATATTATTGGCAGAAGATGAACCCTCACTAGGTCAAATAATTAAAGAAAGCCTTGAAACAAGAAATTTTGACGTTTTATTGTGTGTTAATGGCGAGCAAGCATATAAAACATATCTAGATGAAAAGCCTTTTTTATTGGTGCTGGACGTGATGATGCCAAAAAAAGACGGTTTTACGCTGGCAAAAGAAATTAGACAAGAAGATCCAGAAATACCAATCATATTTCTAACGGCCAAATCGCAAACCGAAGATGTAGTTAAAGGGTTTACTATTGGCGGTAATGATTATTTAAAAAAACCTTTTAGTATGGAAGAGTTGATTGTAAGAATCAACGCACTTTTAAATCGAAGCAATACAGATAATTTCGATAGTCCTATTCAACTAGGTGACTATATATTTAATCTAAAAAAACAAACCCTAACTTTTGATTCTAAAGTTGAAACTTTAACGCATCGTGAAGCACATCTATTATATCATCTCATAAAAAACAAAAACCAAGTGCTGGAACGACCATTTATTCTAAAAAAATTATGGGGTGATGATGATTTTTTCAATGCCAGAAGTATGGATGTTTTTATTTCTAAACTACGTAAAAAATTGAAACAAGATACCAGCGTTCAAATTATAAATGTTAGAGGTTATGGTTACAAATTGATTTGTTAAGGGTATACTACCAATTCATTACTTTTGCCTTACATAATTCTATACTAAATGAATCACATTGTAAATTCTATTTCAGACTTTGAACACATCAAAAAAACAGAAAAAGCATTTGTTTTATATATAACCGATGGCACTTGTAATGTAGGAGAAAGTGTGACACCCAAACTTGAAAAACTTATTGATGAGCAATTCCCTAAGTTAAAATTATACCATTCTTTTACGAGTGCAACTCCTGAAATTGCGGTACAACTTTCTGTCTTTACCATTCCAACCATACTCCTATTTATTGAAGGAAAATTATATATACAAAAAAGCAGAGCATTTAGTTTGGAGGAATTCAGGAAAGAAATTGATAGATATTATAAGATGGTGTTTTTGTAAATAATTAGATTCCTATTTCCAATAGGAATGACAATTGTCACTATTTATCCACTTCAATATTGTATTTCTCTAATAATCCTTTAAGACCATCAATTGAAAATTTTGCTTTTTTAATTCGGTTTATTTCCGGATCAATTGCATAATTATATGAGGTTCGAAAATCTGCCTTTTCTAAGACCGTGTTTTCAAACACAGCCCTACTTAAATCACAATTGTTAAAATTAGCATCAGACAGATCAGCTTCAATAAAATCTACTTCTTGTAAACTACAATCATTAAATTTTACTCCTTTTATTTTTAGTTTGTAGAAGGATGATAAATTCAAATAACAGTCATCAAAATCAGCTGAAAACAAATAGTTGTCACAATTATTAAAATGGATACCTAATAATTTACAAGTCTTAAATTTGACCTCATTAAATGCCGTATCATTCATTTTTGCCATGCTTAAATTACAATTATCGAACTCACATTCTATAAAAGTAATGGTTGACAAATCTGAGTCAGCAAAATTACAATTGATAAAAACACAATTGTCGTATTCGCCCTTACTCAAAGGTTTAATTGAATAATCAATATCTCTAAAAGTCGTGTCTTGAATATAAGGTTTGTCCATTTCGAATTTTAAGGGTTCAAAGCCCATTCAACAGCCTTTTCGGCATGAATTTTTGCGGTATCAAAAATGGGAACAGCAACATCTTTATCTTTTATTAATAAAGGAATTTCTGTACAACCTAAGATTATACCTTTTGCTCCTCTTTCCTCTAAATTTTTGATAATTGCTTTGTATGTTTCTCGTGAGGTGTCTTTTATCTCTCCATGAACCAATTCATTGTAAATAATATTGTGAGCTTCAACTCTTTCTATTTCTGATGGAATCAAAACTTCAATTCCATATTTCTTAATTAAAATATCTTTATAAAAATCTTTCTCCATTGTAAACTTTGTCCCCAACAGCGCTACCTTTTTTATTTTTCTATTGATTATTTCTTGAGCCGCGGCCTCTGCAATGTGAAGAAAAGGAATTGAAATAGTATTCTTTATTGCATCACTACACAAGTGCATAGTATTTGTGCATAAAATCACGATGTCGGCACCAGCCAATTCTAATTGTTTAGCAGATGATGCCATTAGTTCATCTAACCTATACCAATCACCTTGATGCTGTAATTTTTCTATTTCAGCAAAATCTACGGTAACCATTATATTTTTACAAGAATGAAATCCACCAAGTAATGCTCTTACTTTTTGATTTAACAACTCATAATATACAGCAGAAGACTCCCAACTCATTCCGCCTATTAAACCTATGGTTTTCATATGTATCTTTATTTAATTTCTCTTTTAAGAAAAAGAGATTGCCAAGACCTTCGTCCTCACAATAACAATATTTAAGAGGACCGGTTTAATTTAATCCTGCCACTCGGCAATAAACAAATTCGTATCATGCCCACCACCATTATTGCGATTTGATGAGAAAATTAGTTTTTTACCATCATTCGAGAATACCGGAAATGCATCAAAAGTTTCACCGTGTGTTATACGTTCTAAATTTTTACCATCTAGATCAATCATATATAAATTAAATGGAAACCCACGCTCTGCCTCAAAATTAGAAGAGAATAAAATTTTCTTACCAGAAGGATGAAAAAACGGGCTCCAATTGGCATTACCAAGATCTGTTAGTTGTCGAAGATCGCTTCCATCTGCATTGCAAATATATAATTCCATTTCTGTTGGTTGTACTAATCCTTCTGCTAATAAATCTTTATAAACTTTGATCTCTTCATCAGTTTTTGGCCTTGAAGAACGAAAGATAATTTTTGTTCCGTCAGGTGAAAAGAAGGCACCACCATCATACCCTAACTCAAATGTAATTTGCTTTACATCGCTGCCGTCTAGGTTCATAGTATATAGATCTATATCGCCATTTCTGGTAGAAGTAAATACTATTTTATCCCCTTTAGGAGATACTGTTGGTTCTGCATCATATCCTTTCTCGTTAGTTAATTGTTTAACAATATTCCCTTTTAAATCAGCTACAAAAATATCGTAGGTGTCATAAATTGGCCAAATGTATTTTCCTTCTTTGCGCAAAGGAGTTTCAGGACATTCATCAGCTCCTAAATGTGTAGAAGCATAAATAATATGTTTATTATCCGGTAAAAAATAAGCACAGGTTGTTCTTCCTTTTCCGGTACTCAACATTGGTGGCGCTTTACTATCAAACGTTTCATCAGCATTCATTAAAAACATCTGATCACAAGACACATTCCAGTTTTTATTATTTGATTGAAATACCAACTGCTTATCATCAAAACTCCAGTATGCTTCAGCATTATCGCCTCCAAAAGTTACCTGATGTAATGATTTAAAATGTTTTTCTTCAGGATAAATTAATGAATCAATTGTAGTTCTACCAATTTCTTTTTCAGTCTTTACAATAGATGCTATTGATTTTGTAGATTTTGTTACTTGTTGAGTTTTGAAAGACATTAAAACAAGTACAAGAATTAAGGTAATTATATACTTCATCATACTAATATTTGTATTTTTGCTCAAAAATAATACTATTATGATAAATCGATTGTTAATTCTTATTTTTTTCGCTTTACTGCTAACTTTTAAAATTGAAGCACAGACAGAAAGTCAAATTCATACTGATGTTGTGTTTTTAGCTGACGATAAATTAGAAGGTAGGGCTACCGGAACAAATGGCGAAAAAGCGGCGGCTGATTATATCGCAAAACGATTTAAAGAAATCGGTTTGGAACCAAAAGGTACTAACGGATATTTTCAAGATTTTACTTTTAAACCTAAAACGCATCCCCATGGAAAAGTTGATTATACCGACACCATTAGTGAAAATGTAATAACAGGGAGGAATGTCTTAGGTTTTATCAATAATAATGCAACCCATACTATTATTATTGGAGCTCATTTTGACCATTTAGGTTATGGTGATGATGGTTCTCTTTACAGAGGGAAAGAAAAATTGATTCATAATGGCGCGGATGATAATGCAAGCGGTGTTGCCGTTTTACTAAATTTAGCTGAAAAATTAAAGGATACCAATAAAGGAAATAACTATTTAGTAATGACTTTTTCGGGTGAAGAGATGGGTTTATTAGGTTCAAATTATTTTGTGAAACATGCCACAATACCTTTAGATTCTGCAAATTATATGTTAAATATGGATATGGTTGGTCGTTTAAAAAAGGATAGTGCATTGGCTGTTTATGGTCTGGGTACTTCGCCATATTTTAAACAAGTAGTGGAAGCCTATAATGACAAATTTAAATTGATTAAAAAAGAATCAGGTGTAGGACCATCTGACCACACTTCATTCTA
>Ga0209633_10001484_pt1 | contig 23956 bp, 23 predicted proteins | sample Cruoilmetagenom1_FD_187290 | JGI IMG/M metagenome (GOLD analysis project Ga0209633, IMG submission 187290) | Oil polluted marine microbial communities from Coal Oil Point, Santa Barbara, California, USA - Sample 1 (SPAdes) (version 2) | ecosystem: Environmental > Aquatic > Marine > Oil seeps ...
ACGGACCTACATCATCACCGCGAGGCGGATTACCTCCGGCGAACTGTTGAAATAACGGAAGGGAGTTTGCATCGCCGGAGGCTAAAGAACCTCGCCAGGAGGCTCAAACCAATTTACTCTGACAATGCCCGCTTTAGGCCAAAAGCGGCCCCAATCGGCCAACCATTTGCGGCAATGTGGTACCACTCATTCGCCCAACAGAGACTGGCGGCTCGTTTTGGCGCTTATCTCTCCGTTCTTACAGTCTCTTGGTACCACTTGTCCGAATCCAGAGTCGCCAAAGTCCCGGGAACTCCGGCGAAAACTGCCTAGAGCTCGGTTTCCGTCTGATGGTGTCGTGAAAACCCGGACTAGCTGGCGGTGCAGGCAGTCTGCAGCGAACTCGTCTCTTACCCTTTTTCCCTGTTTCCCAGGGAATATACAGGGAATTTTCGTTGATACGGCCTCTATTGGCCCTGTCAGCACTCTCCAAGCCGCTGAAAACGCGCTGATTTTCTTGCTAGTTCCCTAAGACATGGAACAGGGAATTTCCCAGCTTATACAGCGAAATCGAAACCCGGATCAGGAAATCAATCGGTGCAAAAACGTCCGCTTTACCCCCAATAGCGGACATCAATTGGGGTAGGCGTTAATGTCCGCTAATAGCCAAAAGCAGACATGCCGACGCCTGTTTCCAAAGTTGGGGCGCTTAACTGAAAACCTGGACCGGTATCAGAGGCGAGGCGGCATCAGATAAGACGCCATTCGATCGCGAAGCGCCTCACTTCGTGGGGAAAAGAAACGTCATTTGGCCCCGCAACCGCTGCCGCCCTCCCACGCGACAAGCGCGTCACTAGTGCAGTGCGACCACGTCAACGGGGTCGGTGAAGCCCTTTAGGGAAATCGACCGGCGGTCGGCCGCCCCGCAGAGGTCGCGGGCATGCCGATGCACCTCCTCCGTCATCAAGATCTCCCCGGCCACCGCATTGCTCTCTAGCCGCGCGGCCTGATTGACGACGCTGCCAATGGCCGTGAAATCGGTATGAAATCCGCTGAATTCACCCATCGCGACTTCGCCCGAATGGAGCCCGACGCCGACGCCGACCTCTGATCCATCTAGATTAAGTTCGTCCTTCAGCTTCCCCAGGTTCCTGCTGCACTGCTCCTGAATGCCCAGGGCCGCCACCAGCGCCTGCCGGGGGTGGTCGTCGGCCGGAATCGGGAAGTTAAAGATCGCCATCAGGCCATCGCCCATGGCTTTGTTGACAATGCCGTTCTGGGCCCAGATTGCGGTCGCGCACTCGTCGTGGAACACGCTCAGCAACCTGCTAACCTCCGTGGCGCCGATCTTCTCAGAGAGGCGCGTGTAACCCCTGATGTCTGCAAACAGGATCGTGGCCTGACGGGTGATCTGCTTCTTCTTCATCACCCGCGCGAACGCCCGCTCGCAGATCGTGCAGATATTCGGGTTCATCTTGCTGGTCGTGATTCCGATCAGTTTGAAGGGCAGCGACAGGGGACCGCGGATTGGGATCGGCATGTGCATCTGCGACCAGCAGCCCTTGCAGATCAGGGATCTATCGAGTTCTTGCATGTTGCTCTCCGCTGGAGGGCGTGGGCGAGATTTTATGGATTCAATGTAGGGTCCGCACAATATCTCACGATATCGCCGGCGAACAAAGCAAGTTTGGGCGCTCCCCTCATTCGGACACCACGGCTGGCGGCCTTGCGTTTTATCCTTCTGTGGACGGAGGTGTGTCCCATGTCCGCTTTGGGTCAAAAGCAGACGTCGAAGGCACCCTCGGCTGAGGACCGCTTCTAGCCGATAGCGGACATTGGCCATCCACGTTCGTGCAGTCACAGCTTTTCCGGGTTGCTGATGCAGATTTGCAACGCTTGGCAAGAATCTAAACTGTTGAAATGCAGTTTTTGTTGATTTGGCGGGGACTGAATCGTTACGGTATCTACGGTCATGAACGGCCCTTATTAGGGGCCCCCTTGTCGACGGCCCGGCCTTAGCGCCGGGCCTTGTCATTCAGGCCACGGTCGGTCAGTGTGGCTCCGTCGGCGGTTTCCGCCTAAACGTCCACTTCTTCGATGGCTTCGCGCATCTTTTGACATTGGTCATACCGAACTCGCCCATTCGGCAGTTATCATGGTCGAGTCCCTGCTGCCCCACCTTCCCATGCGGGGCCCACTGCATCAGGTGAAGAGATTGTAGCCAGTTAGGGGCGGCAGCGGCCTCGCTGAGCTGATGCGCTTTTGCATCGCCCCCGGAGAATTTGCCATCGCGGGGTGCGGTTGTGAGAGCAAGATCGGCGTTCGAACAAGAGGCATTTGGGATATATCGGTTGACGCCATGCGCAGACTGATCGTAGCGGCACTGGTGGCTGCCATTGTGGGCGCTGCGGCTTACGCCATCTACGCCTTTTATCAGAAACCAGAGCAGGTCGTGTATCGGAAGCCGGAGCCCGTCGTGTTGGACTACGGCCGGGTCACCGCTCAAAGCCGCTCCAACCCGAACTGGGTTGCCTATCCGCGCACACGGCGCGTGCGCCGGGACACTGAGCGCCTCGAAGAGGTCGAGCTGCCGGATGGTGTGTGGAGGCCGTGTCAAGGCGATTGCGCCGAGGCCTATCGGAGGGGCTATATGGATCCTGGCGAACCCCCGAACTAAGGGCGCGGCCAAAGCGGGTGATTAGCTCTCGAGAAAGACCCATGGATGTCCCGCTTGTGGCATCTGGGCAATCTATCTCATCACGGGCAGGCGACTTGGCGCGATCAAGAGGGTGCCATTAGCACCCATGCACCGTGTCCGCTTTGGGTCACGAGCGGACATATTGCGGAGCATGGCACAACGTCCGCTCTACCTCCCTAAGCAGACATTCATCGATGTAATCGTGATGTCCGCTGTACCCCCAATAGCAGACATCAGACGGCAAAATGTCCGTTATGCGCCGCTAAGCAGACATCGGACTGCATAGCCTGAAACGTCCGCTCCTAGCCAGAAGCGGACATAAGGCCGGGCCTGCTGGCAGGGGCGTTTGACCGAAGTTCACTGCGATTGATCCAGCGTCTGCAGGTAAGCCAGTAAACCCGACAAGCTTTTCGGGTCTAGGAAGCGCAGCGACAACATGTCGGCCTGCGGAACCCCGTTACGTATCTTGTGAACCGCCTGTTCAGGGCGGTTGCGCGCCAACCATCCGAGCGAGGGTTTGTCGCCCTCTTCACCGTAGATGGGAGCCTTGCCGTCGGCGCCGTGGCACCGCTGGCAGGTACCTTCGAATATGTCCTTGCCGCGTAAGGGATTGCCGACCGCCCTGCCTTCCGGACCGATAAACTTGCTCATGTCGTGTTGGCCAAAGCTTAGGAACTTGGCCAACGCGAGTAGCTGTTCCTGAGACAGCGGGGCTGTGATTGGACGGTGCGTTTCCGAAACGAGACTTTCGACAATACTCTGCGGGTCCTGCCCCTTCATGCCAGCTAGGTTCTTAAAAGCAGGATCCTTTAACGCCTTACCAAGATGTCCTTCGGCGCCTCTATAGTCCCAGCCGTGACACGAGACGCAGCGCCATGTTGCTCCAGGTACAATTTTCACCTGTTTCGGAAACAGCGGATGCTGACTGGTTGGTGGTTGTCGATTGAGTATGGTCCAGTGGTTGTCGTAAAGCCTGCCTCCAAAACTCAAGACTGCATCTTGGCCAGGCTGGACTACTGCCTGCGCCCTGAGTGGTGAGCCCCATGGTGACAAAAGAAGCAGCCAAAACGTCAGCCCAACCGCAGCGAGCCTAAGTTTCCCAAAATGGTTCTGCGGCTGTCGCCGGACCATCGCAGAGCCCCTTCTTGGAAGTCTTCAGTGACGAATTGGCGCCATCCTGCCACGCGGTCCGACATGGGTCGAGCGGCCAAGATACCGATACATGGCTCGATAAACGCCCTATGACTTGGGGGCGGCCGCTTTCGGCAAGAAGCAGACTCCGGCAGGATCGACTAGGTTGGCCTGATCCGGAGGAGGTAATTCAAGTCATGCTTGAATGCCACTTCGCGCGAGCTAGTGCATCCATGACCCCGAATGACGGTCCCTCACCGCAATCTCTGCAAGGCGGCTCGGCGGTCCGGACCGTTAAGCGGCTAATATTGGCAACGCGGCCGATGTTCTTCTCGGCCTCGATCATACCGGTCATTCTGGGAACGGCGTGGGGAGCCCGTGCGGTGCACTCGCCCGATTACGTCGCCTTTGCGATTGCTCTGCTCGCCACTCTCTGCACGCATGCTGCAGTCAACGTTATCAACGATGTATATGACGATCTGTGCGGCACCGACCCGATCAACACCGACCGCATCTATCCCTTCACCGGCGGATCGCGCTTCATTCAAAGGGAGATAATGACGCGACAGAAGATGTTTCGCTGGGGGATGGTTCTGCTGACATCGGCAGCCCTGCTCGGCGCCGGCCTCGCCGCAATGAAGGGTGCCAGTGTGATCTGGTTTGGGTTGGTTGGCGCGGCCCTCGGCGTGCTCTACTCAGTCCCCCCTTTCCAGCTCAGTGGGCGCGGTCTCGGCGAAATCGCAGTCGGCTTAGGGTTTGGTCCGCTTATTGTGACCGGGGCGGCATGGCTGCAAAGCGGCAAGGTGGACGAAGGGGCAATCCTGCTTTCGCTTCCCATCGGCTTGTGGATATCCAACGTCTTGCTGATCAACGAGATTCCGGACGCCAAAGCCGATGCTGCCGCGGGCAGGCGCACGCTGGTCGTACGCTTAGGCTTGCAGGCCTCGCTCGCCGCCTATCTGGTTGCCAATCTGCTCGCGGTCCTGGCTATCGCTGTGGCTTTCCTCCGAGGGGTGCTGCCGGCATTCGCGATCTCGTTTCCGGCAGTGCTTCTGCTGGCGTCGGCAGCGACGGCCTGGCACCTAGCGCGCAACGGCCCACAGCGCCGCGCCTTAGCAGCCGGGATCAAAGCCACCCTCGCAATTCACGCCGGCGGCGGCATATGGCTGACCTTGGTCGTCTACCCGTGGTGATCTCTTGACCCGCATCTCAATCCCAGACGCTCGAGCCGAAAAACCACCCATCTATTATTGACCCCCTGGTCATGGCGGTCTTTGCGATTATGGATGCCGAATGGCATCCACACGCTCGCACGTCCGCTATGGGTCAAAAGCAGACCTGTGGCACCTCCACCAGAGATGTCTGGTTTACCCCCAAAAGCAGACATGGAACTCCAAGGCTGCGACGTCTGCTAATAGCCAGGAGCGGACATTCGCCATCGAGAAAATTCCGCAAATTCTAGCAATGACTGCACCGGAGCGGCATTGACATTTTTTCAATTTGCCAATCATGCTCACGGAGGGATTGAGATATTACGTTTTCCTCCATCGCACCGCTATTCAAGCCCGGGTAGAACTATAGGGCTTCAATATTTGGTTTGCTTGGCAAAACCCCCCGGAGGCTGTCTTCGCTGATTCCACGAAAAATCTCCAAGTCGCCTAGACCGATTGCCATCACGATCGCGCCCTGATGAGCAGCAACAAAGGCTCTTGCTTTCCGATTGCGGAGTGCATCTGGGTAGGTGTTGGGTAACGCTCTTTCCACCCAGTCGATATTGGCATCAAAAAATCGTCTCACACTATCTTGAAGAAGCTGGGGAAGCCCTGGCATTTCAGCTCCAAGGACGATGCATAGGCACACAGCCTTATCGACGACCAATGCCTTCTCGCATGTGGCGCTATATGCCTTGAGCACTTCTTCTGGTGTTTTCGCCCCGTCTGCTTCTGATTTCAGCAACTCGAAGAACCGTTCCGAATAGCGCTCAACCAATGCAACAGCCAAGACCTCCTTCGTTGGGAAATGGTAGTGCACACTGGAACTTTTTATATTAATATCGCTGGCTAGGTCTCTAAAGCTTACAGCATTGTACCCGCCACGCCGCATCCGGAATTCCGCTGCATCCAAGAGTTTATCCGACGTTTTCGCCTGCATTCGTATTCCATTTCATCGATCCACAGATAGGCACTATATAACGCAGGGCTCGGCGTCAACAATCGCTCGCGGGAGAGATACGCTAGATCGACGCAGTCAACAGGCTGCCTGCCATAATAGAACCCTCTGAATAGGCTTTTCTCTGAGTTCTTCACAAGTCATTAAACGATAAGGAGGGTGCTGCCAATTGTGGCCGGAAAATGCAGAGTTGCGCGCTTGCCGTCCAAAATGTCCCCGATATCTTGAGCCTCGCGGCGGGATGAGAGCCAACTTCGCTGCAACGCCTTGAGCTGCCCGGATCGGACTGGGGTATGTCATTCATACGTTGATGCGGCGCTGCTTGCTCGGCCGATAAATCTTCAGATAACACAACAGTGTCCCTTACCTATCGAGAGGTTGACTCGATATTGGATCTAGCCTATTAATGTTTCAACTATCTATCGATCGATACGGCAAGATGTTTGAGTGACGGACGCACTTGTGAGAGTCAATGCAGCGAGGAATGAGAAAATATATTTGTAATCAATGCGATAACACTCAAATAACCCTCCAACAAATCGAGCCGAATTTCCGTTTCTGCGAGATTTTTTTCTTAATTCACGCGTTACAGCAGAGGGGAAATACCTAGCGATGTCAGAATTTTACTCACAAGAAAATCACGGTCCCTATTCGGAATATTCCCTAGGAGACTTTGAGACCGAAAACGGCGATGTCATCAAAGACTGCAAGCTGGCTTATTCGACGTTCGGGACGCTCAACGAGGACAAATCGAACGCCATCGTTCTGACGGTCATGTTTTCCGGCACCAACAAGGCCATGGAAGCGTATGTCGGTGAAGACCTGGCCTTGGATCCTTCGAAATATTTCATCGTTATTCCCAATCAACTCGGCAACGGTCTTTCTACATCACCGAACAATGCCGACCCGTCCCAACGGGGACCGAATTTTCCCGAACTGACGATCGGGGATGACATCCGTGCTCAACATCGGCTGCTGACGGAAGAATTTGGCGTGACCGGCATCGAACTGGTCCTCGGTTGGTCGATGGGCGCACAGCAGGCTTACGAATGGTGCGTGCGCCATCCCGAACTCGTAAAACGGGCCGCGCCCATCGGCGGCACCGCGAAGGTCTATCCCAACAACGCCATGTTTGTTGACGTCTATTCGGTGGCCTTGCGCTCTGATCCCGCATGGGACGGCGGCAATTACGCCGACTCGTCCCAGGTGAGCAATGGGATGAAACGTCTGGCCCATATCTTTGCACTGATGGGGCTGAGCCCGGAGTTCTACCGGCTCAAGATGTGGGAAAAGTTGGGATTCGGCTCGCTCGACGAAATGATGGCCGGCTTCTGGGAAGCCTGGTTCGCGCCGATGGACCCGAATGTCTTACTGAGCATGGCGGGCAAGTGGAAGGCCGGCGATGTCACCAAATATTCGGGCAAGAGCTTAGAGGAAACCCTGGGGAATCTTAACTCGAAGGTTTACGTCATGCCTTTTCAGGAGGACATGATGTTTCCCCTGGACGATTTTCAAATGGAGCAAAGCCTCATTCCCTACAGTGAGCTCCGTCCGATACCCACACTCTTGGGCCACTTCGGAATGCTGGGATTGTTCCCGGAAGACTTCAAATTCATCAATGACACGCTGAAGGATTTGCTCAAGAACTGAGTCCGCAGGGCTCAATCGAAGTAACTGCCAACTTCACTGTAGAAAGGGAGCAATTCATGTCTGATTGGCATATCCAAGGTACTTACATGGAAACGTGCAGCTGCGAGTATCTCTGTCCTTGCATCTTCACAAATATGGAAGGCAAGCCGAGTGAGGGGCGTTGCGATGTCGCGTTCTGCTTTATGATCGACGAAGGTGAGATCGATGGCGTAAAACTGGACGGCGTCAAGGCAGTAGTGCTGATGAGCTCGCCGACCGTCATGATAGAGGGCGGTATGACCGGAGGTCTGATCGTGGACGACAGCGCGTCCGACGAGCAAGTTCAGGCAATCGCTACCATCATGTCGGGACAGGTCGGAGGGCCAATGGGTGCAATGGCTCCCCTGGTCGAAGAGATCAAAGGCATTGAAAGGCGTCCGATCGAGTTCAGCAAGGATGGAATGAGCTACTCGTTGAAGGCTGGCGAACTGATGGAACACCGACTAGAAGGCGTACCCTCTCCCGTAGTGGAGAAAGAGCCCATAAAGATCAAAAATACGATTCATCCTGCCAACCACGAGCTGGCGCTTGCCCGAGCTACATACAGCAAATTCGATGCGTTCGGCATTAGTTGGGAGGATTCGAGTGGGACTAGAAACGGTCATTTCGCGCCGTTCTCTTGGTCCAACGCCCAAGCATAGTCGATTGGGCGCGCACGTGGGGACCCAGCTGGTCTCGATCAGCTTGCTCGGTTTACGGGCGCTCCTTATTCCATCGAGCTGGACTGGTAGCAAAACAGGTCTTATCGCTGCGCCAGTCCAGTTCGATCGATCTCGCACCTTGTCGAAATCTATGACTGCAGGATCGGTGAGGAGCCAATCTGTCAGCCGCAGAAATATGGATACGATCGAACGGGAGGCTACTGTTATGAAAGTCTACGAGTTTGAACGTTCGCCGAACGCGGCGCGAATTCGAATTGCATTGGCAGAAAAAGGCATCACTTCGGAAGTTGAATTTGTACCTGTCGATGTTCCCAATGGCGCCCATCGTGACCCAAAATTCCTGGCCAAGAACCCATCCGGGACGGTACCAGTGTTGGAGCTAGACGACGGCACAACAATCGCTGAATGCACAGCAATCACCGAGTACATCGATCACGTGGCCGGTGAGCCCTCACTCACCGGCAAGAATCCCAAGGAACGCGCAATCATCCATATGATGCAGCGCCGCGCCGAAGCCGGAGTGTTGGATGCAGTCGCGGCCTACTTTCACCACGCCACGCCTGGCTTGGGACCGGATATCGAAAGCTATCAATGCGCTGAATGGGGCAATCACCAGAAAGACCGTGCGGCAAATGGCATGCGCTACGTTGATGGCGTGCTATCTGAATCCACGTATTTGGCAGGCAATAAGTTCTCGGTGGCAGACATCACGCTGTTCGCCGCGCTTGCATTTGCGGATTATGTTAAAATCGACATCCCCAAGGACTGCGAAGCCCTGACGAAATGGCGTGAAAAGGTTGCTAAGCGACCGAGTATCGCCGGATAAAAAAACCGATTCAGGCCGTCTCCTTGGCAGCCGTCGCCGTACCTCCCCTTCTCGGTGGCCGCAGAAACCTCCAAGCACTAGTGGCTAATTGGATTAGATGTGATGGCGATTCGGCATCGACGATTGGATATGTTTAGGAGCGTGGGTCGGACGGACTAACAATCGCTGCAGTCAGATGAATCAAAGGAATGTTCGCTTTGGGTCGGGAGCCGACCTAAACGGCACCTTGCGCTGACGGCTGCTCTTAGCCAAGTGCGGACGTCGCTCTTTGGGCGGGCGAAACGCGGCCTACTCCACCAAGACGACGTCTTCAGGCTTCCACGACCCATCAAACCAGGGCTCCAACGGACCATAGAGACGCAGAACGGTGCTCCAGGATTTTCCCGGAATGGTTTGGATCCAGTTGCCTTCCCTGCCCTCGGGTGGCTTTGGAGCAAACCAGATGGTGTAGCTTCCATCTTCATTCGCCTTGAGGTCGGGACTGTTGCTGTCGAGGCCGCCAAGCTTCTGGTCCGTTTCCAGAAGAGAGCGCGTCTGCGTGTCGTAGACTACGAACGACCAATAATTGTTGACCGGCACGTCGGCTGGGATCGTGACCGAATACGTCTTGCCACCGTCGATGACGTCATCGGAAGCATTCGGCCAAGAATGTCTACCTGCGGGATGGGTAGTAGCGACCAGAATGGTCGGCTTCGTGTCAAAACTCCGCGTCCAGACCCCCGTCGGCGAAGGTCCGGTGCTGGTGGTACCTCCGTCATCGACGGTGATGCAAAAACGGGCATTTTCACAACAAAGTTTTAAGGGCGGCTAGACGGTTTCCAAATCTGGAAGTGATCGATTTGCTGCCACGCTTCTCAATGGTCAGATATGACGCATCGCACTTCGCCATTGGTGACGGCATTCATATGAACAAACACGGTCATAAGACGATGGCGGAGATTATTTATCCAATTGTCAAAAGTCTATCGGATTCGGTTTTGCGTCGATCGGCTATGGCACATTAAGAAATGGGTTGAATTAGACATTCATCGAGCGCTATCGATCACTTAAACGAAGCTCCAAGTGCTTCAAGGACGGCCTCGAGGGAAGCCCGGCCCGGGCTAACGATGATCTGACCAACTATCGGGGCAATCTTCGGCTGACCCTCAATGCCACCCGTTGGGGGCAGGCTGTGCCCTTCAAATAGGCTGAGGCGCTTATCGCCCGCGGCTTGGCATGTCCGCTTTGGGTCATAAGCGGACGTCACGCTTTGTCGTTAGGGGAGTCCGCTTTGCGCTCCTAAGCGGACACCGGGCGAACGAGCCACCGCCAACCGTATTTGGGCATGATCGAACATTGGCAGGCCGCAGGTCACTGTGGCGAAAATTTTCGCCGTCGTCATGATCGGTCGCGGTAGCCTGCGAGTGCTTTGGCAGAATAAGATTGATAATGAGTAAGGACCGGCTTCGCTAATCGATCGCCTGGGGGATTAGGGGTGCAGGATGAAGTGTCTTCTGGCCGCCGATTTGCACTACGATTTGCGCAAATTCGACTGGATCGTTGACGCCTCCCCTCATGTCGACGTCGTCGTGCTGGCGGGAGACCATCTCGATTTGTCATCCCTGGTCGAGCGTCCAGCGCAGGCACTTGTCGTAGAGAAATACTTTCGTCGGATCCGCGCCCGCATACCGCTATTGGTCTGCTCGGGCAATCATGATCTCGATAGCCAGGACGCCAACGGTGAATTGACGGCTAACTGGATCACCGGCACGCGCCGGTTCGGCGTGCCGACAGACGGTGATTCGCTGTTGATCGACGGCACGCTCTTTACAATATGTCCCTGGTGGGACGGCGACCACTCGCGCGCGAAGATCGCCGAGCAGCTATTGCGGGACGTGGCCAACCGGCCGGCCCGCTGGGTCTGGGTCAATCACACACCGCCGAAGGACTCGCCCACAAGCTGGAATGGCAAGCGGTCGTTTGGCGATTCCGAAGTTCGTTCCTGGATCGAGGAATACCAGCCCGACATGGTGCTGTCGGGACATGTCCATCAATCGCCCTTTGCGAAGGGTGGATCGTGGGCCGATAGGATTGGCAGGACCTGGGTGTTCAATGCCGGGCACCAGCTTGGCCCGTTGCCATCCTTCGTAGTGGTCGACACCACGGCCGGCAGCGCCTATTGGGTCTCGCTCGAGGGCGGGGAAGTCGCCGCTTTGGAAGAATCCACAGATCGACCCTTCGCGCCGCTCACCGATCCGCCCGGTTGGCTGCTCTCTATGGGTCAGGCGGCAAGTCGTCAGCCGGAACAAAATTCTCATCCTGTTGATGGATGAGGGACTCCAACACCTCATCGACCATGCCCAGGTGATCTTTCCGATCCTGGAATTGGAGTTTCAGATTGACGAGATAATTGTTGGCGTTCTGCAACCGTTTGGCGAGCAATGAAGCGATCGGCAGCGCGACCCCCGGGTTCTCCCGCAAAAATGCTGATGCATTTTCTATCACATATACCCGGGTCGGCGTCGCCGCACGCACGCTGGCGGTGTGCGGCAGGTCGAGCAGGACCGACATCTCTCCGAACACCGCACCGGACTCCGCGACGTGAGCAATCTCCACGTCGCCGCGGAACACTTCGATGGTGCCCTTTGCGAGGACATAGAGCTTGCCGGATCGCTCGCCCTCGCGCAAAAGGACGTCGCCCGATTCGAGTTCGATTTGAGTCAATTCTCGGCAGTAGTCGAGTAACGATTGCATAGGCGCCAATCCATTGCTGAAGCACGCAGCTCAGCAACCTAGCATAATGCCGTTGGGCCACGCCAAACAGACCGTTGGCCCGGTACTGTGGATGTCGGACGTGACGAGTTTTCTGTCTGCCGAATGGTGCTCGCGCTAACAAGTCCGGTTACTTGCGAAACCTGACGGAGAGATGAGGGTCCAGCACAGCGGGGCAATGCCCTGCGCCATTAAGCGATGCCAGTTGCCATGATGGCAGCAGGCTCGATCCCTTGTGTGGTCTCAGATGTCCGCTTTGGGTCATGTGTGGACGGCTCCGTGTTGGCAAGGGTTATTTTGAGGTCGGTGCAAACTGGTCGGGTGCAGTCATGTGTCCGACCTGTTGATGCGGTATCCATGACCGCTGGCCCTAATGCGATCCGCGGGGATCGGGTCCCAATCATTAGTGCGCGCTTAATGCGCCCTGACCCAAACGGGTTTTCCCGACCCTCTGTTTGACCGATTTTGCATTACCTCACGTTCACCCCGCCAAACTCTTTAACTCCCTTGTCTGTGCCTGCCTCAAGCTGCCGGAGCGGCTGCAAGCTTTTGATACGTTCCGCCCTGTCTGAGCACGGCCCAGGCAATGCGCGCTATTTTGTTGGCCAGCGCCACCGCCGCGACCTTGGTGGGTTTGCTGGTCATCAGGTTCGCCAGCCATGGCAGGTTCGTCGCACCACGCCGCTTGGCATGGCGGATCACCGACATCGCGCCGGCAACCAGCAACCAGCGCAGATACTGATCGCCCTGCTTCGATATCCGGCCTAACCGTTCCTTTCCCCCGGTAGAGTTCTGCCGCGGCACCAGTCCAATCCAGGCGGCCAGCTCGCGGCCCGACTTGAACACGGCTGGGTCGGTGATGGTTGCCGCCAGAGCCGTGGCCGTGATCGGTCCGATGCCGGGGATGGTCTCCAGGCGCCGACTTGCCTGGTTCGAGCGATGCCAAGCGTGGATGCGCCTCTCGGCAATAGCGATCTCCTGGTGCAATGACATGAACTGTCGCGCCAGAGCTTCGAGGCAGGCTCGCGCGATTGGCGGCAGCCGGTCATCATCCCCATCGGCGATCACCGCAAGGAGCTCTTTCACCCTGGGAATGCCGACCGGCGCGACGATGCCGAACTCCGCCATATGCGCGCGGATCGCATTGACCAACATGGTGCGCTGGCGGACCAGAAGCTCGCGCGTCCGGTGCTCCATCAGCACGCTCTGCTGCTCCGTGCTCTTCACTGCCACGAAGCGCATGGTCGACCGCGTCACCGCCTCGCAAATCGCTGCCGCGTCGGCGGCATCGTTCTTGTTGCGCTTCACATAAGGCTTCACGTAGCGCGCGGGCATCAGCCGCACCTCATGACCCAGTGCCGCAATCTCCCGGGCCCAATGATGGGACGTGGCGCAGGCCTCCATGCCCACAAGGCAGGGTGGCTGCTTCGCGAAGAAGGGCAAAAGCTGGCGGCGTCTGAACTGCCGGCGGATCACGGTATCCCCCGACCCATCGATGCCATGCACCTGAAACACGTTCTTCGCGAGATCAACACCGATCGTGGTAACTTCCTTCATGGATGGCCCCTCCTTGGCGGTTCCTAAAACACCGCAATGTGGCACATCGCGATGCCGGCGGAGGAGCCGTCCACCGCATCATTAGCGGACGCTTTTCGGCGCCTTAAATGGCGTCCGCTCTCGGCCCTTAAGCGGACGTCTTGACCAGCCAAAATCTCGAAAGCGGTACCAATGAACCCGCCCACAGAGACACTTAGCCAGAAAACCGGCAGATGCCGCCCTTAATCCGGTCTCCCGGTACCGCTTTTTCGAAACTGAAATCGGCAAAGCCCCGGAAGCTCTAAGAGAAATTGGCACGGGCCCTCGGAGACCCGAAAAATCCAGTTAAAACAAGGACTAGCTGGCGGAGGGGGAGGGATTCGAACCCCCGGTACGCTTGCGCGTACAACGGTTTTCGAGACCGCCCCGTTCAACCACTCCGGCACCCCTCCGCGTTGGGGTCTCAAGGCGAGCCGCCCTTGTAACGCGGGGCACCGGAGGCATCAAGCGGGCGGGCCCGCACTGCGTAGCCTAGGCCCTCAACGGCTCTTGAGCAGCTCGGCAACGGACGATCTGACGAATTCTTCCGGGACAAGCCCGCTTTGCCTGGCGCGCAGCCGCAGCGCGAGGGAGTGCAGCAGGGCGGCGGCCAGACGGCCGAGCTTTTTCGGGTCAGCCGACTGCGCCAGCTCGCCCTCCTTCCGCGCCTGCTCGAAACGGGCGGTCAGCGCCCAGTCTATTTGGTCGAGCGCGCCCGCCAGATCGGCCCGGACGTCGTCATCGGCCGCCGCCTCGACCACCGCAGTGCAAAGCACCGGACAGCCGCGGGGCGCCTCACCACCGGCGAGATAGACCGGGAAGGTGGCGAGGTAGAAACCAACCAGATCGTCCTGCAGGCCAGTGCCCGCGAACAGCGCCTGCCCCAACCGCTCCAGGAACTCCCGGTTAAACTTGTCGACCGCCTTCCGGTAGATCGACTTCTTATCCCCGAAAGCCGCGTACAGGCTCGGCCGGTTCATGCCGGTCGCGGCACTGATGTCGTCCAGGCTAGTGCCCGCGAATCCAGCCTCGGCAAAGGCTTCCAGCGCCGTCTCCAGGGCTCGGTCGGGATCGTAGTTTCGCGGTCGCCCGCGGCCCTTGTTAGTCATTATTGTACTGTCTCGAATAAAATCATTGACGTCGAATCATATTTTATGCGTAATAGTACATAATTCAACCGGCTTCCGCGGCGATTCCTTAATTTTGGGCAGAAAGGTGGAGAAATCAATGACTGACCAATCTCCTGGCAAAACTCAAGAAATCCCCGAATGGAAGGTGGAGGGCGACTGGTTCGACGTCTGCTCCTGCAACGTCCCATGCCCATGCACATTCGCCCAGCCACCGACCGACAACGTCTGCGACGTCATTTTTGCCTATCGGATCCGATCGGGCAATTTTGGCGATACCGACCTGGCCGGGCTCGGCGCTGTTCTTGTCGGCGGTTTCACCGGCAATGTGTGGGCGGGAGACAAAATTGCTGCCGGATTTATCCTCGATTCCGCCGCAGACGAAGACCAGCGCCGTGCGCTGGAGCTGATATTCACGGGCCAGGCCGGCGGCTGGATGTCCCAGTTCGCCCCGGTCATCGGCGATTTCAAAGGCATTGAGTTCGCAGACATTTCGGTCGACGTCGACGAATCGTTGGAGCGCTGGAGTGCTGAGATTCCCGATCGTCTGCGCGCCTCGGGCGAAGCGCTCACCGGCCCAACCGCCGACCCCACTAGGCGCGTTCAAACCAGCAATCCCCCGGGCAGCGAAGTCGGTCCGACCAATGGAGCCATGGTGACCTGGGGCAAGAGCGTCGATGGCCATTGGCGCGCCTTCGGGTTCTCCCAAGACATCGCACAGGGCCAGAACTCCAAGCACATTCCCTTCGAATGGAGCGGCCCCGACGCGGCATAAGCGAAGTCAACAAATGCGGGTCGCAAGCCGATCCGCGCCAAGCGGAGGAAGCAAAATGACCGCCAAGTCGACCAAGCTCTGGCAGTACGCGCGGGAGCTGGGCGCCGCCGCTTAACACTCGCCGGCGCAACCAACATAAAGCGAGGCCGCCCCGATTGTCGGGGCGGCCTGAGCTGTCGAGGCTACCGGGGACGGAAGCTATTTGCGCAGCTTGATGTCCGCGACGGTTTTGTAGCCCTTGGTCTTTACGTCGTACTGGGTGACCCGCACGGTTTGGCTGCCGCCGGAGATCGCAATATCCATCTTGCCGTTAAACCCGGGGCCTTCAATCCTCAAATCGATCTTGTCGGTCCCGACCGTTCCCGAGGCGCCGCCCGAGTAGCCGCTCACCTTGTCGGACCACTTGCCCTCGATATTGTTGCCCTGAGTGTTCAGACTGCTGTCGATGTCGAACTTCTTGGTCGGCCCGGAGCAATTGATATCTTGGGCGAAGGTGCTGGCCTTGACGTCGAATGTTACCTTGCAGTTGACGCGTTCGTTGCCGCCCGACAGTGGCGTGATCGTCCCGCCGCCGTTCCACGAGCCGCCGAACTTCATGACCGTGGCATGGGGTGACTGCGAAAGACTCGGGTAAACCATCGCCACGCTGAACACGCCGCTCATTGCGGCGATGACGCAGGACCGCAAGATTATTTTGCTCGATTGAATCGCCATGGGATCTCCTTGGGCTTGCTCCGGTCATCGGAGGGACCGTCATGGCCGGCTACCTATCACAGGCCCAAAGCACTGCAACAGCAAAATTGGTGTGAATTAAGCGCTCTGCCCCACCGGCGCTGTCGTAACGGAGCCCGTGAAAGCCCCGAATCAATCGACCGCTCACGCCGCCTTGGCGTAGTCGCTCAGTACCTTTTGCGGGGGATAGAGCTCATCGAGCGGTGTCGAGAGCCCGGTGTCCTGGACGATCCGGCAGTGGTAGCGCTTCAGCCGGCGCGGGTTCGGCACCCCGCAGGAATGCGCAATGATGTTGACCCCATAGGTGAGCTTTTCGGCGTATGCCTTCACCCGGACCGACTTCTGTTCCGGGTCCAGACCCTTTTGCAGGCGCCGGTCATGGGTGGTGATGCCGGTCGGGCAGGTATTCTGGTTGCAGCGCATGGCCTGGATGCAGCCCAGCGCCAACATGAAGCCCCGCGCAGAGACCACCATGTCGGCGCCCGCGCAATAGGCCCAGGCGACTTCCGCCGGCGTAATCAGCTTGCCTGAAGCGATCAGCTTTACCCGGTCCCGCAGACCGTATTTGCTGAAGATGTCGACCACCATGGGGAGCGCTTCCTTCACGGGCAGCCCCACATTGTCCATCAGCGGCATCGGTGCCGCCCCCGTGCCACCATCGCCGGAATCCACCGTGATGAAGTCGGGTGCGTGCTCGAGGCCACGGACGTGAACTTCTTTGCAAAGCTCCTCCAGCCAACCATAGGCGCCCACCACGGTCTTGAAGCCAGTGGGTTTGCCCGAGACGTCTCGGATCCGGTTGATCATGTCGAGCAGTTCGCCGACGCTGTCGACCTCGGGGTGACGATTGGGTGAGATCGAGTCTTGCAGCGCCGGGATCCCCCGAATTTGCGCGATCTCTTCCGTCACCTTGACGGAGGGAAGAATGCCGCCCTTCCCGGGCTTGGCGCCCTGGCTCATCTTCAGCTCGAACATCTTGACTTGCCCGTGCGCCGCGACCTGTTTCAGCTTCTCGTCGCTCATCTCGCCATTGGGTCCGCGCACGCCGTATTTCGCGGTGCCGATCTGAAAGACAATGTCGCAGCCGCCTTCCAGGTGAAACGGCGAAAGCCCGCCCTCGCCGGTATTCATCCAGATTCCGGCCATCTTGGCGCCCTTCGAGAGCGCTCTCACCGCCGGGCGCGATATGGCGCCATAGCTCATGCCCGAAATACCGATGATCGCATTGGTCTCGTAGGGGTGCTTGGTGTAGGGGCCAAACAGCACCGGCGGCGTCGGTGTCGCTTCCTCGTCAAGGGTGGGGAACGGGCAGGATACGAATATCGCGGTGCCCGCCGGCGTCAGGTTCTTGGTGGAGCCAAAGGCGTGGGTGTTGTCGTGGCCGCGCGCGGACTTGTAGACCCATTCCCGCTCGGCCCGGTTGAACGGCATTTCCTCGCGGTCCATGGCGAAGAAATACTGCCGGAAGAACTCGCCAAGCGTCGAAAAAATGTCGCGGAACCGGCCGATGACCGGGTAATTGCGGCGAACCGCGTCATGGGTCTGGGTGATGTCGATGACGAATATGATCACGATCAGCAACGCCACCAGGCCGACCATGAAAACGAAGGTGGTGGTGAGAAATTGCAGCGCCTGCACGGTGAAGGTTGTGAGCCATTCCATCGCGGTATTCCCAATTCTAACTGGCTGCCGAAGCACCCGTCGCCGCCAGCCCGTGGCAACCAAACATAAGGTGGGGCGCGATAGGCCGCTAGACTAGCCAACAACCGCTTCACGCAACCATCAAACCCCCGTGTTCGCCGAAGGTGTTCGCCGAAATTGACTTGAGCGCGCCCCGGCGTATAGTGCGCCGCGGAATTGCAGGGGCCTGCGGCGCGAATGCTGCAGCCGGGCATAGATTTCAGGAAATCCGCGCGATTTCGTAACGGCTCCAAGAGCCCTACTCGCCGGTAGCATTGAAAAGAGATTGGGACGTTAGAGCATGTATGCGGTGATTCGAACCGGCGGCAAGCAATACCGGGTGACGCCCGAAGACGTCATCGTGATCGAAAAGATCACGGGCGACGAAGGTGCAATCGTCGAGTTTGCCGAAGTGCTGATGGTGGGCGGTGACGGCGCGCCTGAGGTTGGTGCGCCGACGGTCACCGGCGCCAGCGTGGCCGGCGAAGTGGTCACCCAGGGCCGCGGCGACAAGATCCTGGTGTTCAAAAAGAAGCGGCGCAAGAACTACCGGCGCAAGCGCGGCCACCGGCAGGAGCTGACCACGGTGCGCATCACCGAGATCCTGACCGGAGGCAAGAAGCCCTCCAAGGCGAAGGCTGCCGCGAAGCCGGCAGCGAAGAAGGCTGAGGAGAAGAAGCCGGAAGAAACCGCGAAACCTGCTGCCAAGCCGGCGCCCAAAAAGGCGGAGGCGAAGCCCAAGGCTGAAGCCAAGCCCGCCGCGAAGAAGCCGGCAGCAAAGGCTGCTGCAAAGCCCAAGACGGCGGCAAAAAAACCCGCGGCCAAGAAGCCCGCAGCGAAGACCAAAAAAGACGGCTAGAGACAACCGACTTGAGGACACGACACCATGGCCCATAAGAAAGCAGGCGGCTCGTCCCGAAACGGCCGCGACTCGATCGGAAGGCGGCTGGGCCTGAAAAAGTCCGGCGGCCAGCGCGTGATTCCGGGCAACATCATTGCCCGCCAGCGCGGCACCAAATGGCATCCGGGCGATGGCGTGGGCATCGGCAACGACCACACGATTTTCGCGACCCGCGAAGGCTTTGTGAGCTTCGCCACCAAGCGCGGCAATCGGGTCTATATATCGGTGAAGCCGGCCGAAGACTGACGGGCGGCATGCATCTGCGTCCGCCGGAGCCCGCCCCGGCGGAACGATGAGAGGTTCCAAAGGGGAGATGGTTCACCATCTCCCTTTTTTATTGGCGACACGCGAATGACCGAACAGGTACTCAAAACGGACCGGCTCACGCTGCGGCCCCTGCGGGCCAGCGACGCCGAAGCGGTGATAGCTCTGGCGGGCGACGCCGATGTCGCCCGCATGACCGCGCGGATTCCCCACCCCTGCACCTTGCAGGATGCGGACCAGTGGATCGCGCGTGCGATCCAATCCAACGAGGTGGTGTTCGCAATCGTCCGTCAAGGCGCGTTGATCGGCTGCGCCGGGTATATGCCGGAGGAGAATGCTTCCGCCGAAGTCGGTTTTTGGATCGGAAAACCGTTTTGGAACAATGGCTTCGCAACCGAGGCCGCGCGTGCGGTGGCGGAACACGCATTCGCATCGGGCGAACTCCGCGTGCTGACGGCCGGCCATTTCACCGACAATCCAGCCTCTGGCCGGGTGCTCGAGAAACTCGGCTTCACGCATACCGGCGAGGCGCAATGGGGTTGCGTCGCTAGGGGCGAAGAAGTGCCTTGCATGCTGTTTCGGCTTGAGCGGGCTGGACTGCGGGCCGCATGAACCGGAAACTAGGTCAATGAAGTTTCTCGACCAAGCCAAGGTCTATGTCCGCTCCGGCAATGGCGGCAATGGCTGCGTCAGCTTCCGGCGCGAGAAATATGTCGAGTTCGGCGGACCCGACGGGGGCGATGGCGGGCGGGGCGGCGACGTTTGGGCCGAATGCGTCGCCAACCTGAACACCTTGATCGATTTCCGCTACCAGCAGCACTACAAGGCGGGCAAGGGGACCCACGGCATGGGCCAGAACCGCTCGGGCGCCAAAGGGGACGACAAGGTGCTGCCGGTGCCGCCCGGTACCCAGATTTTCGACGAAGCCAATGAGACGCTGGTCGCCGATCTCACCAAAACGGGCCAGCGGGTCTTGCTCGCAAAGGGCGGCAATGGGGGCTTCGGAAACGCCCACTTCAAGTCGTCCACCAATCAAGCGCCGCGCAACGCCAATCCGGGCGAGCCCGGCCGCGAACTCACGCTGTGGCTGCGACTCAAGCTGATTGCGGATGTGGGCATTATCGGGCTGCCCAATGCCGGCAAGTCGACGCTGCTCGCCGCAGTGAGCGCCGCGCACCCCAAGATTGCCGATTATCCCTTCACCACGCTGCACCCCAATCTGGGCGTGGTCCGCGCCGGCGACACCGATTTCGTGCTGGCGGACATTCCGGGCCTGATCGAGGGCGCCCATGAGGGCGCTGGGCTGGGCGACCGGTTCTTGGGCCATGTGGAGCGCTGCGCCGTGATCCTGCATTTGATCGACGCCACCGGTGAGGACCCGCTGGACGCTTACCGCACGGTCCGCGCGGAGCTCGCGGCCTATGGCGAGGGCTTGGAAGAAAAACCCGAAATCGTGGCGCTCTCCAAATCCGACGCTCTCGATGAGGCGACGCTGAAGGCGGGGCTCGATGGCTTGGCGCGCGGATTAGGCCGGCAAGTGCTGGCGATTTCCGCGGTTTCCGGATTTGGGATGAGCGACCTGCTCTATCGGCTCGCCGATCAAGTCGCGGCCGCCCGGGCCGAACCGACCGAGCTCATCCACGAAGCGGGCTGGCGGCCATGAGACGGGAATGGACGGAGTCCCGCCGTCTGGTGGTCAAGATCGGCTCGTCCCTGCTCGCGGATGGCGAAAATGGCGCGCTGCGGATGGATTGGCTGGCATCGCTCGCCGAAGACGTCGCCCGCCTCGCGGCCCAGGGCAGGCAGGTCATCATCGTCTCGTCGGGTGCGATCGCCTTGGGGCGCCGCGTGCTGGGCCTTGCCGACGGACCGCTCAAGCTGGAGGACAGCCAGGCCGCAGCCGCCGTGGGCCAAATCGACCTGGCGCATGCCTATGAGGAGATCTTCAAGACCCATGGCCTGGTGGCGGCCCAGGTCCTGGTGACGCTCGGCGATACCGAGGAGCGGCGGCGCTACCTCAATGCCCGCACCACCATGGAGACCCTGCTGCGGCTCGGCGCAATTCCGGTGGTCAACGAGAATGATACGGTCGCCACCAACGAGATTCGCTATGGCGACAATGACCGGCTCGCGGCGAGAGTGGCCAGCATGATGAGCGCCGATTGCGTGGTGCTGCTCTCCGACGTCGATGGGCTCTATACGGCGCCGCCGGGCTCGCAAGCGGCCGGCGAGCGGCTCGCGGAAGTGGATGAGATCACCCAGGACATCGAGGCGATGGCCGGCGATACCGGCACCGATCTCTCGAGGGGCGGCATGGTGACCAAGATCGAGGCCGCCAAGATCGCGGTGGCCGCCGGCACCCATTTGGTGATCGCCAGCGGCCACGTGCTGCACCCGCTGGAATGCTTGAGCGACGACGGGCCCTGCACCTGGTTCCTGGCCCATTCGACACCGGTCGCGGCGCGCAAGCGCTGGATCGCCGGCGCCCTGGAGCCCCGGGGCGCCATGGTGGTGGACGCAGGGGCCGCCACGGCCCTCAAGGCCGGCAACAGCTTGCTGCCAGCCGGCGTCACGGCGGTCGAAGGCGACTTCGATCGCGGCGATGCGGTGGTTATCCGGGATCCGGGCGGGGCGGAGCTGGGCCGCGGCCTCTCGGCCTATGGCAAATCGGAGGCCCAGCGCATCATCGGCCACAAAAGCCGTGAAATTCAGAAGATCCTCGGCTACCGTGGCCGCAGCGAATTGATCCACAGGGACGATATGGCCCTGAAATAGCACACGGAAACGGGCCCGGCGGAAACCATGACAGCAGCGGTAAAGCTCGCAGAAGCCCAAGACAATCTCGCCCAGGAGATGCGCGACATTGGCGTCCGGGCGCGTGCGGCCGCTTCCGACCTCGCCCACGCCTCGACCCAGGCCAAGAATGGCGCGCTGACCGCAATGGCGGGCCATATTCGCGCGGGCGCCGAAGGTATCTTGAAGGCCAATGCGCAAGACATCGAGGCCGCCAGGGCCAAGGGGCGCGGGAGCGCCTTCATCGACCGCTTGGCGCTCGATCAGGGCCGGATCGAAGCGATGGCTGAAGGACTCGAAGCCATCGCCAAGCTGGACGATCCGGTGGGCGACGTAATCGGCCAATGGGAACGGCCCAACGGCCTCAAAATCCAGCGGGTGCGGGTGCCCCTGGGCGTGATCGGGATCATCTATGAGAGCCGGCCCAATGTGACCGCCGATGCGGGCGCGTTGTCGCTGAAGGCGGGCAACGCGGTGATCCTGCGCAGCGGGTCCGAGAGCCTGGGCTCGGCTCGCGCCATCCATGCCTGCCTGGTCAAGGGGCTCACGGATGCCGGCCTCCCCGAGGCCGCGATCCAGGTCGTTCCCAGCACCGACCGCGCGGCGGTTGGTGCCATGCTGCAAGGCCTCGACGGCGCCATCGACGTAATCGTGCCACGCGGCGGCAAGAGCCTGGTGGAGCGGGTCCAGCGGGACGCCAGGGTTCCCGTCTTCGGTCATCTGGAAGGCCTCTGCCACGTCTATGTGGACAGGGGTGCCGATCTTGCCAAGGCCGAGGCAATCGCGGTCAACGCTAAAATGCGGCGTACCGGAATCTGCGGCGCGGCGGAAACCCTGCTGGTGGACCGCGCCTGCGCCAAGACCCATTTGAAGCCGCTCGTGACCGCACTGATCGAGGCGGGCTGCGAAGTGCGCGGCGATAGCGACGTCGAGGCAGCGGATGCCCGCGTGAAGCCCGCCAGCGATGCCGACTGGGGCACCGAATATCTCGATGCGGTGATTTCCGCCAAGCTGGTCGACGGGGTGGAAGGCGCAATCCAGCATATCGCGACCCATGGCTCCCAGCACACCGATTCCATCGTCACCGAGGACGACGCCGTCGCAGAGACCTTTCTGCGGCGCGTGGACAGCGCCATCGTGCTCCACAACGCCTCGACCCAGTTCGCCGATGGCGGCGAATTCGGCATGGGCGCCGAGATCGGCATCGCCACCGGAAAGATGCACGCCCGCGGCCCCGTGGGCGTCGAGCAATTGACGAGCTTCAAATACGTGGTGCGGGGCTCGGGCCAGACCCGGCCCGCCTGAGCGCAACCGCTCCGCGCCCCGCGTGACCCGCAAAACCTCAAAGAAGCCCATCAAATCCCAATTACTTCGTCCGCCCATGGTCCAGGCCGGCATGGCGGTCGGCCTGCTCGGCGGCTCCTTCAACCCGCCCCATGACGGGCATCTCGCCATCAGCCTTCATGCGCTCGCCCGGCTCGGCCTCGACCGGCTATGGTGGCTGGTGACCCCAGGCAATCCCCTCAAGCCCAAGCACGATCTGGCGAAACTCGGCGACCGGCTCGCCGAGGCGCAAGCGCTGGCGCGCGATCCGCGGATCGAAGTGACGGGCTTCGAAGCGGGACTGAGCAACGCCTATACCTGCAACACGCTGCGCTATCTGCGCCAGCGCCGCCGTGGCGTGAATTTTGTTTGGCTGATGGGCGCCGACAATCTGAAGAATTTTCATAAGTGGCGTGATTGGCGCGAGATCTTTCATCTGATGCCGGTCGCGGTGCTGGACCGGCCCGGCTACCGGCTGGCCGGCCTCAACTCGCCAGCGGCTCACGCGCTCGCCCGCTACCGGATCGATGAGAGCAACGCCATGGGGTTGGCTCGGCTCGCGCCCCCGGTCTGGACCTTCTTGACGACGCCCCTGAGTTCCAGTTCGTCGACCGCGATTAGGCAGGCCAAGGGGGAATGATTATCGAGATCTCGCAGGGTGCTGAATGGAATTTTCAGCCCCCCCAATCGCCAATCGGCGGCCCAAATAAAAAAATGCCCAGCCCCACAAGGAGGCTGGGCACCAGATTGCGCGTATTGCGCGGTGCGCCGAGAGGGAAGTCGGCGCTAAAGGACAACGTCGTCGGCTAGACGGGGGGCACTACCGATGTAGTCGACGTCGTCCCACCCTAGTATTTATGCCGATTTCCGAAAATTTCCAG